>Ga0197143_1000147_pt1 | contig 80547 bp, 67 predicted proteins | sample GBS70_MetaG_FD_148603 | JGI IMG/M metagenome (GOLD analysis project Ga0197143, IMG submission 148603) | Sediment microbial communities from Great Boiling Springs, Gerlach, Nevada, United States - GBS 70_MetaG | ecosystem: Environmental > Aquatic > Thermal springs > Hot (42-90C) > Sediment...
TATCAAGCCTTACTGTTCTACTGCCCTTAGGTGCGTCGGCGACCAATCGGCGTTCAAAGAAACGGTGAGGACAAGGGACGCCGTGATGGGCATTGAGCAAGATTGTCGGGCGAATCCCGTAGCGCTTGCAAAGGCTCAAAATCTCTTTCCACCGTTCCTCGTTCGCCAAAGCAGTTTCATCCCAATTGACATTGCTCCATCCAATCTCAATGCGGAAAGTTTTGAAGCCTGCCTCAGCGAGTAGCCTGATTGCGAGTTCATGCTTTTGGGGCACATTGTAGTTGACCCCGATGCCTTGAAGGAACTCGTAGCCGCTGCGAGTCTCAAGGTAAGCCCGCCAAGGGATTTTGAGGTGGCTGTGTTTCGGCCAAGGGACATCAAGTTGCGACGGGTCAACATAAGGGCGGACAGGAAACTCTTGTGCTGAAGCGAGGCAGACCAAACACGCTAACGAAATCGCAGCAGTAAATCTACACATTGCTTCTTTCACCTCACATCATCGCTCTTCAAGGAACTCCTGTGATTCGTGAAACCTCGTTCTGTAGACAATTTTGTTCGTGAAGACAGTAGATGCAAAGAGCTAACGGGATGGAGGGAAAGAGATGGACGATGAAAAAGCTGAGGTGTAGTTGGTGCATCAGTGATTGATGCACGGTGCTAAAATGCAAAGATGCAAAAGATGCGACGGGAGGTGAGACAGCATGAAATGCAAAGGGTGTAATGCTGTAGTTTGGACTCGGCGTGATTTTCTGAAGCTAACAAGCGGTGCAGTAGCGATGGCGTTTTTAAATCGTGGTGTTTTAACAGCTGCGCAACTTGATTTACCAAAGCATCAACCGGTGAGGCTCTTTTGTGTTTTTGCGGGGCGAGTAGGTCATTGGTATCTGACGCGCCCTGCTGAGGAGATACCGAAGTTCCGTCATTTCTTCTCCGAGCTTGAGAAGAAGCTTGAGTCCGTTCACGGTATAGTCAAGTTAGTTGGCGATGCTCAAATTCCACCAGCTAAAGTTGAAGAAGTTGCAGAGAGGTTGCGTCGTGAAGCTGATGCTCTCGTTATTGTTCACTTATCAGGGCATGGTGGTGAGGCACCAGTTTTAACGAAGCTTGTTGAAGTTGGTTTACCAACAGTTGTTTTCTCACAGCCATTCAGTGGGCATGGCTGGATGTATTTCCCACGATGGCGTAAAGAGGGGCATAGGGTTGTGCTTGTAGCAAGCAGTGATTGGGCTGACCTTGAAAGAGCAATAGCACTCATACGCGCTCCAGTTTGGATGAAGCAAACAAAGGTTATCGCTGTTGGTGCTCCACATGGGACTGCAGAAGCATGTTCTCCAGAAAAAGTCAAAGAGAAGTTCGGCACTGAACTCATCACTATCCCTAACGAACGCATCCATAAAGTTATGGCTGAGATTGATCCAAAGGAAGCAGAAGAGGAAGCACAAGAGTATTGGCTGAAACCAGCCAAGGCAATTGTTGAACCGAAGCGGGAAGAAATCATCCACTCGGCACGCATGTTCCTTGCCGTAAAGCGAATCATGGCAGAAGAAAAGGCGCAAGCGATCTGCAGCATTTACTGCATGGGAAACCCGAGGGGCTGTCTCACATTCAGCAAGCTCAATGACATGGGCTATGTTGGTGGGTGTGAAGGAGATATTGACTCAACTCTTACGATGTTAATTTTTGCTTACGCTTTTGGGGTCCCCGGCTTCATCAGCGATCCAGTGATTGATGTTGCGCGCAACGCTATGATTCACTTCCACTGCACCTCTGCAACGAAAATGGACGGACCGAAAGGCGAGAGGCTACCTTTCGTGATTCGCTCCCAAACTGATAGTGGTGCAGGCGTCTCACTTGAGGTTGAACATAGAGTTGGTCAACCAGTTACATGTGCCAAGCTCGTCCACCTTGATAAGATGCTTTTCGTGACGGGCAAGATCTTGTGGACAAGTAAAGACCCTTTGGCATGCAGAACACAATTTGCCCAGAGTGTCCCTGACGCAAGGAGTTTGTTCTTAAGGTGGGGAGAGGATGCAATCAAAGGCGATATAATGACCCTACTGCATCGTGTTGTCTTCTACGGTGATTATTCTCAGCATTTGCGAGACCTCGCAGCGCTGATGAGGTTCAAGTTGATTGAAGAAGGCAGGGGCGAAGTGATATAAATTTTTGTGCCCCGTAAGAAGATGCCACAATGGCGCGTTATAATGTGGTAACAAATACCCACGCATGGACATCATGACTCAACAATGGGGGTGAGAAGAGGGAAGTGGCTACACCGTTGGAAGAATGGGTGGAAGAACAAGCGAGGCTAACTCAACCAGACCGAATTTATTGGTGTGATGGCTCGGAAGAGGAAGCACATCGGCTTATTGAGATTGGGATTAAGGAGGAAAAAATTTGTGGTCACCCTGTGTTTCACGAACTCAATCAGAAACTTTGGCCCAACGCATACTTGCACCGCAGTCATCCAACAGATGTAGCTCGGACGGAGCATTTAACTTTTGTATGTCACCCCGACAGGGAGGCAGCAGGTCCGAACAACAATTGGATGGACCCGAAGGAAGCGAAAGAGATGTTGACGAATTTGACAAAGGGTTGCATGCGTGGGCGCACGATGTATGTTCTGCCATACATGATGGGGCATCCCAATTCACCTTACTCTCGGGCTTGCGTTCAATTGACTGACTCGGTTTATGTTGCAGTCAGCATGCGAATCATGACGAGGATGGGCAAGCAAGCGTTAGAGCGCATCGGCAATAGCGATGATTTCGTGCGTGGGCTTCACTCTATAGGAGACCTTGACCCTAACCGTCGTTTCATCATGCACTTCCCTCAAGAGAACCTCGTTTGGAGCATTGGTTCAGGCTATGGTGGAAATGCTTTACTGGGCAAGAAATGTTTCTCATTGCGAATCGCTTCTTGGCTCGGTTACCATCAAGGTTGGTTGGCTGAACACATGATCATTATCGGGATAGAAGATCCCGATGGCGACATAACATATGTCGTTGCAGCCTTGCCCTCTGCTTGCGGTAAAACGAACTTGGCAATGATGGAGTCACCGATCCCCGGTTACAAGGTTTGGACGCTTGGTGATGACATCGCGTGGCTCAACATCGGTCCCGATGGAAGGCTTTACGCCATCAACCCAGAGACCGGTTTCTTTGGCGTGGCGCCCGGCACTTCTTGGAAAAGCAATCCCAACATGATGCGGACTCTGAAAGCAGGGACATTCTTCCCCACCTTGTTCACCAATACAGCACTTAACTTGGACACCAATGAACCTTGGTGGGAAGGAATGGACGAGGCAGTGCCAGAGCGGTTGTTGGATTGGCAAGGGCGACCTTGGGATCCATCTTCGGGCGAGAAGGCTGCTCACCCAAATGCTCGCTTCACTGTCTCCATTTACCAATGCCCAACTCTTTCACCTGAGTTTGATAACCCTAAGGGCGTCCCCGTCTCGGCAATCATTTTTGGTGGTAGACGTTCAACGACGATCCCGCTCGTCTACGAGAGTTTCAATTGGCAGCATGGTGTTTTCTGTGGTGCAAGCATGGCTTCTGAGACGACGCCTGCAGCGATTCATCAAGTTGGTGTCCTCAGGCGAGACCCAATGGCAATGTTGCCGTTCTGTGGCTATAACATGGCTGACTACTTTAGGCACTGGCTCGAAATGGGACAAAGGATGCCGAACCCGCCGAAAATCTTCTTCGTCAACTGGTTCCGTAAAGATGAAAACGGAGATTTCCTTTGGCCTGGTTTCGGCGAGAACATAAGGGTGATGAAGTGGATAGTTGACAGGGTGAAAGGGAAAGTTGAAGCTCGCGAAACTCCCATCGGGCTTATCCCAAAGTTTGAAGACCTTGAACTTGATGGCTTGAGCATCTCAAACGAGCAGTTGAAAAAACTCTTCGCCATCAACCAAGACGAATGGCAGAGTGAGTTAGAGAACATCCGCGAATTCTTTGATAAGTTTGGCGACAGGCTCCCAAGTGAATTGCATGAAGAATACGAAGCTCTGGTCAAAAGGATACGTTGCTCTTCAACATGCCCCCACTAACTGCCTCACATGTTTTCCTCAATTTGAAGGCAATTGCGTGAATTGCTTTCTTGCGTTTGCGCTATTTTGTGAGATGGGTGATACACACGATGAATTGGAAAGTAGCCAAGGCGTTTTCTTATCTCATTGTTTTATTGCTCCTTGTAGGCGGTTTAATTGTGCTGGCGCACTCTTGCAGGGATGAAGTGGGAACTTCTTTCATTGCCGAGATATTGAAGGTATTCAATCGGCTACAAGCATCAAGGCATGTGCGTGCTGCTGAAGCTTTGCTCTCCCAAGGGCGCGTTGAAGAGGCGAAAACACAACTTTGCAAAGCACTTGAGCTTGACTCAAAGAGCTTCGCTGCGCACTCCCTTCTCATCGTGATTTATTTGACCGAGGGCGATGCGCAGTCTGTGGAGAAGCTGTTTAAACATGCTGAAGCTAACTTGCCGACAGAGCAAGTGAGCCTGCTTTACACCGATGCTGGTGATCGTTGTGCTTTCTTTGAACCCTCCAACTGGGGTGCTGCTGAGCGCTACTACCAAAGGGCGCTAACACTTAACCCAAACAATGCTGTGGCGCTTAACAACTATGGCTACGCGCTTGCTGAGAGAGGCATTAAACTCAAAAAGGCAGAGAAGATGATCAAGCAAGCATTGGCGCTTGAGCCAAACAACGGTGCATACTTGGATAGCCTCGGATGGGTTTATTACAAGCAAGGGCGATACGAGGAGGCAATCAAGCTGATTGAAAAAGCTATCAAGCTACAACCAGATGATGCCGAGTTGCACTATCATCTTGGCATGGCTTACACAGCTGTTGGGCGCCTTGAGGATGCTAAGAGGCAACTTGAAGAAGCGTTGAGGATAAACCCTAACCACAAGGGCGCAAGCGAAGCCATAAAGCAGCTTGAGCAGAAAAGGGAAGAAGCACCGATGGGAGAAATGGCTTGAGGGACTTTTATCAATACTTCACTGTGTTGGAGATTGATGGGTGTGCGGTCCAGCAAATCGTTATTCAAACGAGTGATATTAATTGTGCTTGACGGTGTTGGAATTGGTGAACTGCCAGATGCAAGCGAGTATGGCGATGAAGGCAGTGATACTCTTTCGCACATTTGCGAAGCAGTTGAATGGCTCTCTTTGCCTAACTTGGAGAGGATGGGCTTAGGAAACATAAAGCCTTTGAAGAGGGTCAAGTGTGTAAGTTCTCCAATCGCATCATATGGCAAAATGAATGAGCTGTCAAAAGGTAAAGACACACTCAGTGGGCATTGGGAACTTGCTGGCTTAGTCACAGAAGAACCCTTCCCGACATACCCAGATGGTTTCCCAAAGGAAGTGATTGAAGCCTTTGAAAAAGCCATCGGTAGAAAGGTGCTCGGTAATAAACCAGCTTCTGGGACTGCGATAATTGAGGAGCTCGGAGAATTGCACATGTGCACTGGCTTCCCAATAGTTTACACATCCGCAGATAGTGTCTTCCAAATCGCGGCTCACGAGGATGTCATACCGGTTGAGGAGCTCTATGAGATGTGTCGTATCGCCAGAAGCATATTGAAAGGCAAACACAATGTGGCACGCGTCATAGCACGCCCCTTCGTTGGCACCCCTGGGGCTTTTCAAAGGACACCGAGAAGGAAAGACTTCCCTGTAGAACCGCATGGTAGGACTATCCTTGAAGAAGCAAAAGACGCAGGGCTTAAAGTCATAGCTATCGGGAAAGTGGGGGAGATATTCTCAATGCGAGGTATAAGTGAAAGCATAAAGACACAGTCAGATGCTCATGGCATGGAGGAGTTGATTAAGCTCGTTAAACGCAATTACGGTGACATCGTTTTTGTGACACTCGTTGACTTTGATACCAAATACGGACACAGAAACGACACCTATGGTTTTGCGAAAGCGCTGATGGAGTTTGATGAAGCACTTTCAGTGCTGTTGGATGAACTTGATGTTCACGATCTCCTCATCATAACTGCTGATCATGGCAATGACCCAACGACACCGAGCACGGACCACTCAAGGGAGTATGTGCCCTTGCTTGTCTACAGTAAAGCAAATGAGCACGGTAAGTGTCTTGGTGTTAGAAAAACATTTGCTGATGTTGCAGCTACAATTGCCGATGTGTTCTCGTTAAACAAACCGAGCGTAGGTGAAAGCTTCCTTGAGCATATCGTGTGAGATGCATTATGCAAGCAGGGAGCATGCGGAAGGTGAGAGAAGATGCTCTTCAGCAAGGATGCGTTCGCTGACAAGGTGGCACTTATCACAGGTGCTGGAAGAGGTATAGGGAAGGCGATAGCGAAGGCGTTGGCGAATCTTTCTGCATCTGTTGTCATAGGTGACATCAATTGGCAGGGAGCACAGGCAGTGGCTCAAGAGATTGAAAGCTCGGGCGGTAAAGCTCTCCCAGCATGTGTTGATGTGACAAAGCAAAGTGATGTGGAAAAGGTTGTAAGTATGACGCTCTCAGAGTTTGGGACAGTGCACATACTCGTGAACAATGTCGGTATATACCCAAGGCATCACTTTGATAGCATGACCTTTGATGAGTTTGACAATGTCATACGGGTGAACTTACATTCGGCATTCCTTTGTTCAAAGGTGTGTGCGCCAATTATGCAAAAGCAGCGTTGGGGAAGGATAATCAACATAGCCTCTGTGCGCTTTTGGGTGCCAGATCACGGCTTGCTTCACTATGTGGCTTCAAAGGGAGCAATGGTTGGGCTTACAAGGGCACTTGCGCATGAGCTTGGTGAATACGGCATAACGGTCAATGCTGTTGCACCAGGCGGTGTGGCTTCGGAGGAGGAGTTAAGCTCTCAAATTGATGAGGAGCGTAGAAAAGCGATTGAAGAGATAGTTATGGCTCAAAGGATCAAGCGTAGGTTGAGACCTGAAGATGTTGCAAATCTCGTTGTGTTCCTTGCATCTGAGGAGGCTTGGGCTATAACTGGTCAGACGATTCTTATTGATGGTGGTTGGGTGCTCAGGTGAAAGGAGTTGAAGCGACATGGGAATTGATGAACCACTACCAACATGGTTGAAAGCGAAGCTACCAAAGAGACCTTACTCGGAGCAGATGAAGAAAGTGTTGAGAGAGTTTCGGTTGAATACTGTGTGTGAGGAAGCACGTTGCCCAAACATAGGCGAATGCTTCTCTCGTGGCACAGCCACATTCATGATACTTGGGACTGTATGCACTCGCTCTTGCAAGTTCTGCGCTGTCACCAAGGGGAAACCAAATCATGTTGACGAGGATGAGCCAATGCGAGTTGCGCTCATGGTTAAAGCACTCGGGATTAAGCATGCGGTTATAACCTCGGTTACGAGAGACGACTTGCCAGATAAAGGCGCAAATCAGTTCGCAGCTACCGTCAGGGCGATAAAGCAAGTTTGCGGTGATGTTACAGTTGAAGTTTTAACACCCGACTTCTGTGGCAAGAAAGAACTTGTCAGGCTTGTAGTTGAAAGTGGTCCAGATGTCTTCAACCACAACATTGAAACAGTCAAAAGGTTGCAGAAGCTCATAAGACCACAAGCCGATTATGAGCGTTCTCTAAGCGTCCTTAAAGCAGCTAAGGACTTTGATAACTCAATCGTAACTAAATCTGGCTTGATGGTTGGGCTTGGCGAAACAGATGATGAAGTGATTGAAGCCATGTATGACTTGCGTGAAGCAGGCTGTGATATAGTCACCATTGGGCAATACTTGCAACCAACAAGAAGGCATTACCCAATCATGCGCTATGTGACACCACAGCAGTTTGAATTTTACAAAGATGTTGGAGAGAGCATCGGCATCAAAGTCGTCGCTGGTCCTTTCGTGAGGAGTTCTTACATGGCGGAAGATGCATTAAGGCTTGTCAAAGAAATGCGGAGGTAAGGTGTATCCCACTTGGCTTAAGGTGAGTTGATATGTGTTGCAGGACACCCATAGCAATGACGAAACAAAGTGGCAGACTCATCACAGTAATGGTGGTCTTGATTTACCTCGTGGTCATGCTTGTTTTTATTGCGCTCTCAATCCGTAGGCTTCTTCCAAAGCCAGAGGAGCTCGCATCGCTCATAAAAACACAATTTGAGCTGAGCACTGGTGCCAAGATAAGCATTGAGAGCACAAATGGAAGCACTTTATCCTTACTCAAGCTGGAAGGTGTGCGAATAGGCTTGGATAGCTCTTCTCCCACTGGGGCAGCCATTGTATGCGAGCGTGTTGAAATAGGTTTGAACCTGCTTGCTTTGCTAAGGTGGAACAAACTAAGGGAGAAGCTCATACGCAATGTCACGCTCTATTCACCTACGCTTTACTTACACAGGGATGAGAAGGGCATCTGGAACTTGCAAAAGCTGTTTAAGCCGAGGAGACCTCGCCCGCCAACTTTCCTCATACGGCTCGTTATGGTTGATGGCAAAGCCATCTACGAGGACGAAATGATGAAGTTAGTTTCAGGGAAGGCATTGAGGTTGAAGTTGCATAACATCAACGGAAAGGTAACACTTCACCCCGATGGCTTCCTCACATGGAATGTAAGCGGGCATGGCAGGGGTGGGTATTTACGGCGAATCGCATCAAATGGGACTGCGAAAGCTACAGGTGAAGTTTCAGCTCGCGCGAAAATAAGCGTATGCAATATGACGCCAGCTGATATGCCAGAGGCTTTTGTAAGAGTGCTTCAAAGGTATGCCAACTGGGGTGGAGGCTTTGCTTCGTTCAATATGGTGATTGATACAAGGCGATGCATCGCCCGTAAACCGAAGGTAACAATAAAGTGTGCGTTTGATGTAGTGAACCCATCTATCAGGCTCAAAAGTTTGTTCAAGGAATCGCTTCTTGCGGAAGTGCTCAAAGGCAGTGCAAGCCTAACATTTGATGGTAAGAGGCTATCCGAGGGATACGTAACCGCACACGCTGTGAAGAAAGGTTTTGGGAGGGCAAGTGCAAGTGTTTCGTTTGATGAGTCTGGTTTAAGCAGCCGAATAACGCTTCTCAATGTGCCTCTTAGAACCTTGCAAGAGGTGATAAAGGGAGTTGATCAACTCCCGTATGGGATACGCTTCATCAGGGGCAAAAGCAAATTCATTGACTTAGCGATCAGAAAAGCACGCACCAAGCCAGCCACCGTGAGAGTGAATTTGAGCGCTCATGATATCGTTGCCACATTAAGCCTTCTTAAAAGCCCAGTGAGCATAAGCGCTATGGATATTCATGGAGAGTTCATACACATTGATGGTAGAGCGCCAGTTGGTAGGTTGGTAGCGGGGTTTTATATGCCATCTTATGGCGAAGCCGTTGGCGCACGCATTGTTGTGAACTTGAACCTCTGGGAGAACATCTTGAGTGGCAATGTCAGCGCAAGCAATTTGAATGCAATATCGTTTAACATTCTGAGGGAAGGTTTGCTTCCCTTCACAGGCAAGCTTTGTGATGGCGTGTTGAACCTCTCCTTCGCATTCAAAGCTCCGAGGGGAAAGGATGGTTTATGGGTTGGAGGCGAGATTGAGCTTTCAGATGTGAGCATTAAGCGATTGATGGTTGACAAGTTGAAGCAATGGTATGAGCTTTTCCCTCACGGGACAGATGTGAAAGGCATAAGCGGTGTTGTAAGATACGATAACGGTATGTGGCAGATCCTCGGTGTGGGCTTTTCGCACAGCTTCTTTGATGCAGCTATAAGCGGTGAGTTGCTTGCGAGCAGGAAAGCACTCAGCTTGACCGCAAGGCTCTTTGGTGTTGACCTACCTTCAACGTTAGCAGCACTCAAGAAAATACTTTTGAAGGGCAACCTGTATAGGGAGTTTGATGTGGAAGCGCTTAAGAGGGGCGATGCTGAATTAAGACTGCTTATGGCAGATGGGAAGCTTGTAGGTGGGCTTGAACTAAAGTTGCCGACGATGTCCCTCTCGCACAGCAGGTTTGGTGGAGCGTATGTAGCTCCAGCATGCCCATCAATTAGGTTTGTGCATGTTTATGGTGCACAGCCCAAAACCTCTATCATGCAAGTTGAAGCAGAAGATGTGCTTATACGCAACTTGAGCCTGTTTAGAACGACACAGCAGATAGAGTTTGAACAGCTTGAACCATCTTCGCTGCTTGAATTTTTTGATTCGGTTCGCCTATCAAAGGCGAAATTGCACCTCGGTGATGAAGTAAGATGGCATTCCGAAGTGAGCGCAAAGAGTTTGAGAATTTTTGGGTTGATATTAAATGATGCTCACTTTGAGGCGGATTTGCATGGCAAGCTGGTTGAGCTGAGGAACATTGAAGCAAGGTTGGCTGATGGGAGAATCACTCGTGGTGTAGCTTCAATTGAGTATAGCGCTGGGAAGGAGTTAACAAGGGCTGAGTTTTCATGCGATTTTGAAGGTGTCAGGCTTGCGAGCGTTTTTGGTGCGTTAAATATGACGCAACAAAAAATGTTCGCAGATGGACGAGCGTCGGGTAAGTTCTCCATCTCCCAAGTCGGAAAGGAACTAATGATGAGCTGTGACCTCAACATTGATAACCCAGTAGGGGTGTATGATGCTGTTGTAACTGTTGAGCCATTTGAGGTTGTAGATAAAACGAGCAAACTGCTCTCGGTCAGTTCAGTGAGGTTGAGCGGGAACTCTTTGAGGTTGCAATTACGATTGGTAGCGGTAAAGCGCCGCAAGTCGTATAAGTTCGGTGAGTGCGCCTTTACAGCATCACTTGATGTTGGCAGGGCGAAGTTGTTAACTGCTAATGGAAGGATGGTTGATGCGCCGATAAAAAGCGCCTTCATAAACGCTGTAGTTGATCCAAAGCACATCGGTGTAAAGCATTCACAGTGCATCGCATGGGATGCAAAGGTAAGGTGTTCGGGCAGGCTTTCCTTTGATGGCAGCGACACACAGCTTCAACTCTTGTTCAGCGAACTGAACTTGAGCGACTTGCAAGAGCTGTTCAAAGAAGAACTCTTTGGGCGCGTAGATGGTTATGCGGTGCTAAAGAGTGACGCGAAGGGGGAGGAATTGAAGGCGAGGTTGAGCGCTTCAAAACTTTCTTTGAAACGCTCAAGGGAAGGAAGCGAAAAGGTTTTAAGGCTGCCGTTTGCCGATGCAACGCTTTCTTGGGATGGTAAAAGGCTTGAAGTAATTGAGGCGAGCGTTTACTACGCTGGTGCACCATTTGAAGTCACAGGGTTTGTGAACGAACTTTCAAAAGGTGTTGAAAAGGCGAGTATGAACCTCCGTGCGATGGCACGCAGTGTCAACATGGGGAAGCTGATTCGTGAACTTGGTGTGGACGCAGATGTTGAAGGGCTTGGAAACGTTGAAGCGCTTATAAGCGGGACGATCACAGCGCCGAGGGTTGAAGCTAATATTTCAATGCCATTACCTATGCTTTGTGGGCTGGCTTTTGAATCTTTGAGCGCTCGTTTGGTTTACGATGGCGAGCAAAAACAGGTTGAGATATCGCCAGCATATTTGCATTTAGCTGGCGGCAAGGTGAACGCTTCCGCAATCATCAGCGATGTCATTAATTCACCCAGGGTAAGTGGGAAGTTGACGGCAAATGATATACATCTTGAATGGCTTGTAAGACAGCTCATGCGCAAGGTGAAGATTGAAGGTGTCATAAGGTCAGCGGATGGCTTGCTCTCAGGAACTATAGCATCACCGCGCCTGAGCATGCAGATGAAGCTTGAGAGATTGAAGCTTCATGGGGTTGATGTGGGTGGCGGTTCATCAACGCTTTCTTTGGGGCGTCTCAAGGAAGGCGAGCATACTCTAACGACGCATTTGATGCTCACACCGAAAAAAGGTTCCATACGACTGCGCCTCTCAATGGAGAAGAAAGGGCAAAGCATAAGCACTGATTTGCGTTGCGATGGTGATAAGGTTGACCTAACATGGCTTGAAAAGCTCATAGGGGCTGTAAACACAGCTATCTTGGCAGCTGGTAAGAAGGAAACAACGATAACAACAGTCGTTGAGAGGATGGCGAAGTTACCCCACCCGATAAACGGAGATGCAAGCTTCGCATTCGCTTATGCAAGTAGCCCTAATGGCAAGCAATGGCGTCTTGAATGCATGCTGAAGGAGTTACAGATGGGACGAAGCGAACGTTACACGCTCTACACAAGGCTAAGTGGCGATGGAAAATTAACCCATGTTGATGAGTTGAACATAATGCAAAAGGATGCTGTAGCAAAGTGCACTGGCATGGTGAGTGGAGATGGCAAGTTGGATTTGAAGGTGAGTTTGCACAAGATGCGCCTCCAAGCGTTGGCTCAGCTCCTGCGTTTACGTCTGCCCCTTGATGCAGTTGTCACAGCAGAAGCACAGGTGGGAGGCTCAACTAAAAAACCAGTTCTGGACATAACTGGTGAATTCACAAACATCCTGCATAAAGGCATAAGCATTGAGCGTATGGAGTTGAAGGCGGTGAAGTATTCGGGAGGTAAGCTCATAGCTAAGCGTGGTGCTTTGATTGTGCATCAAGGTGGGCAGACAATAGCGTTGTGGGGTAACTTGCCAGTTAGCATGGAAGCGCCTTTTATACCACCGAAAGAAACGCTTGATGCACATATCCAAGTTGTTGATGCCCCGATAGCGCTCTTAAGAGCATTCACAGTGCCTGTTAGTGAAAAGAGCATTGGTCAATTAACCGTTGATTTGCATCTCACTGGGACTTGGGAGAACCCAATGCTTGGTGGCGTGCTCACCATTAGAGCCCCGAAATTGAACCTGAAGGATGACACAGTGGTGCTCAATGATGTTGAGGTGAATATCACAGCCGAAGGTAAAAGAACATTAGTTAAACGATGTAGCTTTGGATTTGGTGGCGGAAGGATAAGCGTGGGGGGTTACATCCAGTTTGGTAAAGAAGCGTTGGTTTCACCAGTAGCAAACGAATTCAAATTGAACATCGATGTGAATAACTTGCCGATTAAGGTTTTTGATCCGATCTCGGTTGGTAAGCTGAACGCTTCAATGCTACTTCAGAACACAGCTGACGGAGATGGACCGATGTTGCAATTGCTCAGTGCCTCAATCTTGGAACAGCCTGAAGCACTCAAAGCAAACGGCGTTGCTCGGTGGGAACGCAAGGTGTGGGAAAGTTGGGATATTTTCAAGCGAGGGGCTTTTTTGAAAGGGCTTATGATGGTTGATTGCGATTTCGTTTTCTCTTTGAAGAGATTGCACATTCGTCTTAGGGACATTTTTGATGGGCGGATTAGTGGTAAGCTGATGTTGGTCAGCAGAGAACAGCAGGTGAACAACGGTCAAGGCACCACTCTCAACGGTGACAAAAACATCGGCATCCCTGGTATGCGTGCCAAACCGATGTTGGTTGGTAGCGTGACATTGCATGATGGGTTGCTCCGCGGGATACTGCCTATCAGCACACAAAGGAAAACCACCATAGTTGCTCAACCCTTCCCAGCTTTGGATGTGACGATAAATGTTGGAAGCAATGTTGAGCTACGCAATGTGCAACTGAGCGCCCCGATAAGGGGACAGGTGACTGTGAAGGGTAGTCCAAATATGCCGAGGGTTACTGGGCGATTGTATGCTGATAGAGGTGCTTTGAGGCTTCCGGGGGGAGTTTTGCGACTCGTTATAGCTGATGTTCAAATTGCTGTCTCGCCCGGAGCTGAGGTCGGAACTTTACAAAGTTCCGCGAGCTTAAATGTTGAGGCGAGGGGTAAAGTGGGGAATTACGATGTGACGATGAAAGCTTCTGGTCTGTTGCAAGAGGGCATAAGCGCAAAATGGTTGAACCTTCATTTCACATCCACACCACCGCTGGCTGAGCAAGAGATAGCGCGGAGGTTGTTCGGGATAGAGCTGCCAGAAGGGACGCTCGCGGAGGCTGTAGCTCCAACATTGCAGAGGATGTTTGTATCAGCCATTGGTGGTGGGTTAGCTGAGGCGCTTGGGTTGGAACAGCTGATGGTTGAGGAAGAAGCGGGTAAACAGCGCTTGGGTATTGGTGCACGCATTTCACCAAGCCTTTACATACGCTGGTATCAAGGGTTAACTGGGCAAGGGAATGTAATTGAGGTTGAGCAGTGGATCGGAAAACATGCGTCTGTTATATGGCGTCAGGATGAAAGGCAACAGAAAAATGAGTTTAGAGTGCAAGTCCAGTTCCAGTTTTGATACTCATGGCAGGAAGGTGTGCCGTGCTTCAACACCATAGCGAAGGTAATGGGGAAAAGTTTATGCATGCTATTGCGCTTGGTCGTTTGGTGGAAGACGTAATAATGGTTTTTTCTCCATTCGTGGTGGTGCTCAGCAGATGTGGAAATGGCTTTCACGCAAGTCTGAAAATGGTGTTAAAGGTTTTGAAGCTGTCGTTGAGCAATACTATGAGAAGGTGTTCAGGCTTGCCTATCGCATCCTGCAACGCTATGAAGATGCTGCCGATGTAACGCAAGATGTGTTCTTACACGCATACAGGGGTTGGAAATACTTTCGTGGCGAGAGCCAAGTTTACACATGGCTGTATCGCATAACCATTAACCTGTGCAGGAATAAACTGAAACAACAAAAGAGACTACAAAGTTATGAGCTGCCGATGGAGGTAGGCGAGTATTCTGACGGAGTTGAGGGGGAGGAATCTTTTCATGTTCCTGAGGTTGCCAGTGTGTCTAATTCGCCTGAGGAAGTTGCAGCAAGGCATGAGCTGATGGAGATGATAGAGAAGGCGCTAAATGACTTGCCCGTTGATTACAGAACCTTGATAACCCTTCGTGATATAGAAGGGTTGTCATACAAAGACATCGCAAAGATCCTTGGATGCACTGTTACAGCAGTCAAGGCAAAGCTTTTTAGAGCGAGAACACAGCTAAGAGAAAAGCTCCTGCCATATCTGAAGGAGGGGGAAAGCAATGAGAGGTGTCGGGATGCTACTTGATTCTTTCAATGTGAGCATGCGATTGAAAACTGTCTTGCTCGTCACCACAGCGTTGTTATGTGTTGTAGCAAATGAAAGTGCGTTTGGGCAGGCGAGGGAAGTCAGCGAGATCAAGTTCGTCGGGCTTAAGCATATCCCACCTGAAAACTTAACACATGTGCTCTCGGTGAAAGTTGGGGATGTGCTGATTGAAGAAGATCTGCGCGAGCGCCTCACAAACGATATGGATAAGCTATGGCAGCTTGGTTTCTTTGCTCGTCGCCCCGAATTTTTTTACGAAGTTGATGAGAGGGGCAGGTGGGTGGTCACCATAAGGTTGGTTGAACATGCTGTGGTTAAGGAGATAATTATTGAAGGTAACACCGCAATAGCCACTGAGGAAATTCTCTCAGTGATGTCCACGAAGGTTGATCAGATACTTAACAAGGCTGTGCTTGCAAGGGATATTGAGCGCATTAGGGAGCTTTATAGGGATAAGGGCTTTTTGGGCGATGTTGAGTCACTTGATTTTGAGGAAACAACTGGTAAGCTGAAACTGAAGCTTATTGAAGCGCGCATAACGGCTATAAACTTTGCTGGCTTGAAGAAGACGAAAGAGAAGATTTTGAGAATGGTGCTGCTCACAAAAGTTGGTGACTTGTTCAATCAAAAGCGCTTAGCAGAAGATTGGAGGCGCTTGAGCAACCTTGGTCTTTTTAAGAGCATAGAAATAGAAACGCGTCCCGACGAGAGTGGGAACGGTATAGCTGTGACATACAAAATTGAGGAACAACGAACCGGGATGGCAAGCGCTGGCATAGGTGCAAGCTCAAGGGGTGAATTTGTTGGCTACATCATGCTGCAGGAGAACAACCTTGGTGGGCTTGCGCAGAAGCTTAGGTTAGGTGCTGAATTTTTTGAGCGCAAGACTTGGGAAATCTATTACGAGCGCCCATATGTGAACAGCAGAGGGTTGATGCTTTCCACACACATCTACAATACGCGCTTTTACAGGGAGCCAAGAACAGCATGGCTCATAAGCCCACAGCAGTGGGTGTTACAAGATACCCTCTTCACTGAGGAGCGCGAAGGTATAAGGCTCACTTTAAGGCAACCACGGAGTAAGGAAGACAGAAGAACTTGGTATACCTTAGGGTTGCGCAACGAGGATGTATCATTTGCGCAGCGAAGGTATGTTGGCGGAACATTGCAAGAAGTTGGTCCAACTCAATCCCAAGGGAGGGTAATGGCAGTCCAGTTTGGATATGAAAGGGATACAAGGGATATACAGTTTGACCCTTCAAGGGGTCAGAACTCAATTTTCAACATAGAGATCGCCACGAAGGTGCTCGGTGGTGATCATAGCTTCGCAAGAACATATATTGAGTGGCGTTTTTATCGCCCTATCGGTAAGGGCACATTAAAGGTGACAAGAGAACTGCAGATACCAAGGAGCTTAATAGCAGTGAGGCTAATGTGTGGGACGGCAATTGGTGACCTGCCAATTTTTGAAAACTACTTTGCTGGTGGTCCGGAAAACCTTCGTGGCTACAGTATAGACAGGTTTGTTGGAAAGCACATGATTGTGCTTAACACGGAGCTACGCTACAGACTGAATCCAAATGTCCAGTTAGTCCTTTTCGGCGACTCAGGTGATGCATGGGGTGGAAAGTATGCCGTTGACTTTGAAGCACTCCTGCGAGGTGTGGAAAAGAGACGCACATCTATGGAGCCTAAATATGGGTATGGTGTTGGCGTAAGGTTTGCAACACCTTTGGGGTTGATTAGGTTTGATTATGCAATAAACGATGAGGGGAAAAGTAAGTTCCATGTGAGCATTGGACAGCTCTTTTGATCGTAGGGAATGTGCGTAAGGTTGAAATACATCCTTTGGGGGTGAAGCCGATGATAGACACCATGCTCAAATTTCTCTCGTTTGATTTAAAGTGCGCATGGTGGACAAAGCTTTGCAAGACAGTCGTTATAGTGAGTGTGTTGTTCTCTTTGTTCTCTGTGCACAGCAAAGCTTTTTCGGACGAGAGTTCACCACCACAACAAGGCAAGCTGTTGATCGCTGTTGTGGACATGGATAGGCTTCTTAAGGAGTATCAGGAGTTGAGGAAGGCTGACGAGGAGTATAAGATTGAGGTGAGGAGGCGGCAGGAAAAATTAGAGATGAGGGAGATGCTTAGACCAGAAGAGATACGCGAGCTTGATAAGCTTGAAGCGCTTGAAGCTGAAGGGAAGCTAACGAGTGAGGGGAAGAAAAAACTTGAAGAGCTAAAGAGACTCTCGGAGGAGAGACGCAGCCTCATGAATATACTCATAACGAAAACGCTCACCGAGGAAGAAAAGAAACAGCTCGCCGAACTTCAGGAGATAACTCGTTCAAACGAGCCACTGCTTAAAAAGATGCAAGAGAAATATGATGAAGAACTTGGCAGGCTGATGGACGCCTACCTTGAGAGGTTAGGCAAGCGCATATACGATTCTGTGAAAGCGGTCGCACAACGCTACGGTATAAAGCTCGTCATAGCTAAAAGAGGGATGCAAAAGTGGCAAGCAGTGTTTGATGAATTTGTCCTTTATGCTGACGCGACGATGGAAATAACACAAGAAGTTCTTAACATACTCAACGCACCGCCTGAGACGAAAGGTAAAGAGCAACCAAAGAAGTGAATTGGCTTGCTTTCATTGGGATCATAAAGCAATGCGAGGTGAACAGGATGAATAAACATGATGAAGCAACTGGAGGAGGGAAAGGAGCAGGGTTATTTCCCTACAAGATTTTGACGGTGCTCGCGTTGGCTTTCATTTTAGCAGCGATGATGAGCATCTTCGGCTCGCTTGTATCGGCGCAAGCTGGGTTGAAAGTTGGTGTGATAAATGTTGGAGCGATACAGAGGGAGTTCAGCGAATACAAAGAGGCAGCGAAAAGGCTTGAGGAGGAAAGAAAGGCATACGAACAAAAGTTGGCACAGTTGCGAGCTTATCTTCTTTTGAGGGGTGAGGAGTTGGATGAGCTATTGAAACTGAGTTCAAAGGCAGGGTTAAGCGAAGCTGAGCACCGCAGGCTCCTTGAGTTGCGTGGGTTGCAATTGCAGCGCGCTGATGAATTACAGCGGTTGAGCACAACACCACCAGATAAACTCACACAGGCTCAACTACAGCGCCTTAAGGAGCTACAAGCTATAGCGCGTGAGAACAGCAATAGACACAAGGAGTTGGCAGAAGAGCTGCAGAAGAAATTGGACAACCTGAGTGAGCAATTGCGCTCTCATGTTGAGGGGCGAATAAAAGAGGCAGTGGCTGAGGTGGCAAAGAGAGAAGGATTAGATTTAGTGCTTGACTATAACGCTGTTTACTTCGTCCGTGGTGAGGTTCTTGACATAACATCTCTGGTCATAAAGCGCTTGAGCAAAACTAAGTGAGGGAAGCGATGAAGCTTTTGCGAGTTATCGCATTTGCCTCATGCTTAGTGCTCCAAATAACTCATGCTGTTGGTGAGAAGGACACGAAGCATTATGCCGTTGGTTGTCGTGTGGCGTTCGTAGATATTGATCAGCTTTTGCATGTTCACCCAATTCGCAATGCACTCATGCTTTCACTTGGTGAGTTAAAGAGAAGCCTGTTGTATCGCCAGCCAAAGCAACAAACGGAAGCGAATGCTAAACAGCATCTTGATTTAAAGGTTGCGCCAATATTCCCAACTGAAATAGCAGAGCCAGTCGAACCGACACTTGAAGGACTCCACGAAAACGACCTTGGTATGATCAAGCGAGCGTGTGAGCGTCTCAAGGCAGTCATTGAGGAATTGCGCAACGATGCTGAAAATCAACTTTCGCTGCTTTTGGACGCTAAGAGAGCCGAGATAAAAAAACAATACCTCTCGGAGCTGCAAAATTTACTTGAGCTTCAATCTCCTATAAGGACAAGGATAAGCATACGCCTTCTTAGCCCTTCGCTGAGTGCGTTAGAGCGTGAAGCCCTTTTGTTGGAGGAGAAGAAACTTGATGCAGAGATTGAAAGCAAACTGATGGAAGCACAACAAAAGGCTGAAAAGCAGTTGCTTGAATATGAGTATTCACTGCGGGAAAAAGTGTCAGAGCGCTTCAAGAGGGTGAATAGCGAGCTTGAGAAGTGCTTTTTTGATGCACTGCGCGCACTCGTGCGAGGGCACACCCCACCAAAGTGGTTAAATGTGCGTGATCTATGGCACGCCTTGAACCCACAGGTTGAAGAGTCGTTTAGCATGAAAGTGGTGGAGCAAAAGCTTTTGGACAACCTCAGGAAAATGGAGGAGCATTTGGATTTGGAGGGCATCGTTGGGGCTGTTGAATTTGAGTGTGTAAGCAGTTGGGAAAACGCTCTCAGGGAAAGCATCATTCGTTTTGCGAATGCTTATGCGTTGCAACATGGCTTTAGGAAGCTCGTGACGAAGAGGCAACATGGTGCGGTTGATATTACAAAAGATGTGGCAAGGGAATTAAAGAAAGTGATGCATATCAGATGACGTTGGGTGAGAGGTTTTGCTATGAGAAGACGAAATGTTAAGGTGACGCTCGGCGAAATAGCAAAGCTTGTCAATGGAAAGGTCGTCGGCGACGAGAACATTGCTATTAGTGGCATAAGCGATATTGAAGATGCGAAGCCAAGCGATATTGTTGTTGCGTTTGACGAACGACACGCAGACATCGCGTTCTCAAGCAATGCAGGTGCTGTGCTTGTCCCACCGGGCTTGGAGAGGGGAGAGAAACCATGTATTACTTGTGAGCAACCAAAGCTTGCAATGATCATTATCGCTGAGATGTTTGCTGAAGAAAGGTTCTCACCATCTGGCATAAGTGAACTTGCAGTCATACATCCAACAGCGAAAGTTGCCCAAGATGCATCAGTAGGTCCTTTTAGCTTCATTGGAGAGATGAGTGAGGTTGGTTCAAGGACGATCGTCTATCCCTTTGTCTACATTGGGGCAAGCGTGAAGGTTGGTTGCGATTGCACGATTTATCCGGGGGTGGTCATATACGACGGTGTGTGCATTGGTGATAGGGTAGTCATACACGCTAATGCGGTCATAGGTAAAGATGGGTTTGGTTTTGTTTGGGATGGGAAGATGCATAGACGGATACCACAAATTGGCACTGTGCTCATTGAGGATGATGTTGAAGTAGGCGCTAACACATGCGTAGACAGAGCAACACTCGGTGTGACGAGGATAAGGAAGGGGACAAAGATAGATAACCTCGTTCAAATCGCTCACAACTGTGATGTGGGCGATTCGTGCATTCTTTGTGGTATGTCTGGGCTCGCTGGGAGCGTGAAGCTCGGAAAGAATGTGATGGTAGGAGCACAAGCTGGGGTGAGAGATCATGTGAGCGTTGGTGATGGGGCAACCATTGCCGGTAGGGCTGCCGTGACGAAGGATGTAACAGGTGGTGAGGTCGTCTCAGGCTATCCAGCAAGACCGCACAAAGAGGCTTTGCGTATAGAGGCGTTTATCCATCAACTGCCAAACTTATATGAGAGAGTAAAGAGGCTTGAGGAAACGGTGAGGGAGCTGAAGAAGGTTAATTCAGATTCGTAGAACAAAGGAGGCAGCATAGGAAGTTATGCAATGTAGCAAGCGTTGCAGGAACACAACATTCTTCATTGTGGCATTGCTTGTAACATGGCTATGCAATTGTTTGGATGCAAGATGTGAGATCATAACCTCGCTCAAGTTAAGCTTGAGGAAGGTTTCAGCCACTTGTATTGAGCTTTTATCCAACAACGAAGTAATCCTGCGTGTTAGGCACGAGAATGCAAGGCTATGTGAGGAGGCAGCAAACAAGCTTTTCAAGGCATTGCATGAAGCCTTAGCATCACTTGCGACCGATAAAGCAGTCACTGTTGAGAAGGCAGTTGGTGGCTATTCAATTTACATTGGAGGTCGCCACGCCCTCTTTGTTGACCATGCTATGGCTCGCTCATCAAGAAGCCTTCCTCAGGCACTTGCGAACCTCATTGCGACTCGTTTAAAGGAGTTACTTAAGCGCCCATACTTGGTTGCACCAGTTGAGAAGGTTTTGATAGGTGTTAATGAAGCGTATGTGATAGCGCTCTCTGGGACTGCTACAGGTGAGTGGAAATTCTCTGTCACTCCGCGTGAGTGTGCCCACATCTCCTTTGATGCAGCAACAAAGACTTTGCGTATAAGCGCTTTGAAGCCGGCAGATGGGAGGGTAAGCATAAGCTGTGGCGAAGCCTCTCTGTCACTTACCCTGAAAATAATGGAGAGAGCTATGAGGCTATTGCGGAAACCAATCGCCATGGTCTATGGCGCGGCGCCAAAAGAGTTCATCACTGAGGCAGCTATCAACGCATTACTTAATTCAATTGAGCTTCAACCGAAAGCCGAACTTGCTTATGAGCTGTTCTTCACATCAAGGGATACCGATGAACGCCTCTTTACGCGATTGAAGGCACGCGGTGCTTCGTATCTACCATTTGATGCTGAAGTTGAGATACAGACTTTGCGCATACCACTTGCAATGGAATTCGCAAAATATCTCTCAGTGAGCAACGATCCAGAGCGAATTCATACAGAACAAGTTTTGAAGGCAGGTGTTCTAACGAGCTCTTTCAAACCGATGCGTTTGCTTTATCACCATGTGAATGTGAGTGGTAGAAAGCTTTGGCTACGCCTTGAGCTTTTCAACTCCTCCGAAGCACCAGCAAAAATAGTTTTGCGGTTTGCTCGTGGCGGACCAACAAGCGATGAGATACATGCTGGCTATAGCGCTGTGAATTCCTTCCTGAGGAGCTGGTTTAATGGGACTGCGTTCATCATTGAAGTCCTACCAAAAACCATATATGTTGCTGATGAGCTGGCAGTCCCAAACGGGAACACAGTGACAGGGATTTGGGAGATAGCTCCAATCTATGGAGAAGGATTGGGCTATCAACTGCGAGCTGTCGCTGAGCCATCTCCTTGGCGTTTGTTGCCTTTGGTGGCAAGGACAATAACAGCGCCCCCAAGAGTGAGCCACTTTGCCGAACCTATGAAAAGAGTAATCGCAAAACATATTATCGGAGGTAATTGGACATTTGTGCACATAGGACGAGAACCAATAAAGGGGTTAGAAGGCGAGCACTTACATGGCAACTACGGTGTCATCTATCACATAACTGTCAGCGTGGAAAACAAAAGCGAATTTGAACGCCCTTGCGAACTTGTGTTTTCACCAAACGCTGGTGTTGCAAGGTTCGTTGGCATAGTTAACGGTAAGCTGTTGTCATCTCCAACAATGAGGGAGAATCAGGAATATGTGCTTCGCAAGTGGTATGTATCTCCGTTGAGCACCGAGCAAATTGATGTCTACACAATGCCTATACCAGCTTCTTACTACCCAGTTAGCCTCATCATACGTTCTCGGTAGAAGTTGCTTTCTTCTCACTCTACCTTCTCCCAAGATGTGAGCATTGAGCCACTTATCTTTATTTCGACGCTGACATGAGCCGTTTCATCCTTCACTTTCTCTTTTTCCTCTATCAAACCTTCCTGACGGAGCAGTTCCTTCGGCACTTCAGCGCTTTGCCCAACATCAAGCGAGAATTTTAGTTCAACCCTTAGTGGGACCTCGTTTGTAATATCAAAGAATGCTTCGCCATCAATGATAAGGGTTGCGTTTTCAACTTTCATTTTTATCGGCTTCCTCAATTGTGGCAGTTGCGTGATTGATTCAACATTGGAAATCTCAGACTTAGCCTCTATAGTTAGCAATGCAACTTTTGCTTTCGTAGCCTCGTCAATGCGAACCGATTCAAGCTTGATGTTCATCTTCACAGGTATTGGTTGTTCCGCAAAAGGTGTTGGGAGCTTAAAATCTCTTTGCCAAGCCTCACCGATAGCTACTTCTTCATCGGGGAAGATAGGTGGAAGCTGTTCAAAAAATTGCTGAGGATCAAAGTTAGGTATAAAGAACTGAAACCTCTCAAAGCCGATCGCTGAGCTCACTTTCCCATCTGGTCTCATCGTTATCATGAGCGGTCCAAAAAGCAGGGCATGGATGCGTTTCCTCTCTGCCTCTGGGAGAGCTTGTGTATCAATCTTGAGCTCGCCTATGGTGACGACCATGCGTCCCTCTTCAACGTGCAAGCTCGTTTTTTGACCAAACAGAATGCCGTTTAAATCCATCTCCTTTGCGCGGAGCTCAACCAAGCCATCGCCCTCTTCGCTAACCATCTTTACAGTCCCGATGAGCGTGCTACGAGCGTCAATCAAGATGTCGCTCTCTATAGTTTTCTTTTCGACCCCGTCTATGGTCAGTTGCATCTGACCAGCGATTTTCCCGTCTGTCTGGATGGCATGCTTTCTACCTTGCTCAAATTTGATGTGTAGTTTGACCTTTTCATTCGCTTCGCCAGCAATTACACAGGGGGAGTTAGTAAGGCAGGTTAAGAACGCGAAAGCTATCACCAAAATGACTTTCCTCAATCGCTTCATGCTTATTCCACCTCCATACGGGTTGCAGTATGGCTTCGCTTTCACCATTATAGCACAACAAAACCATCAACTTGGTGGGTAACTGTTGGTGAGCAATATAAGCGCGGTGGTAGGACGCTTTTCCTATTTTAAAGCTCTGCCTCGTCAAGGACTGCTGGAACATACTTGTCCCATCCAAGTGGCATTATGTGGACACCATGACACATATGTTTCATTTGCCTTATTAGCCTGCCAGCTATCTCTATGCTTTTCTTCGGTCTGTCCTCTTTTGATACCGAAGCAAGTTCCTTTATGAGTTCCTCAGGGACTGTCACGCCTGCCACATTCTCGTTCATATACCGAGCCATTGCTGGGGACTTTAAAAGGACGATGCCGAGCATTATCGGCACACCAAACTTGCTTGCCCTCTCCATAAAGCGCTCAAAAACGCTCACATCGTAAACAGCCTGCGTTTGAAAGAACTGTGCTCCAGCTTCAATCTTCTTCTCCATCTTGATCAACTGCAATTCAAGTGGCTCATACCCTGGGCTTACCACAGCGCCGAGGAAGAATTTCGGTTTGCCATCAAGTTCGTTACCCATCATGTCGTATCCTTCCATGAGCCTTTTTGCCACCTTAAGCAGTTGAACAGAATCAAGGTCGAAAACTGGCTTTGCTTGCGGGTGGTCTCCAAGCGTTGTATGGTCGCCAGTTAGACAAAGAACATTTTCAATTCCGAGCACGGCAGCGCTGAGCAAATCCGACTGTAATGCTATTCTGTTCCTATCACGGCATGTTACTTGAAGTATCGGTTCAAGCCCTCTCTGCTTCAGCAAATAGCATGTGACCAACGAGCCAAGACGCATAACTGAGCTTTGTTGGTCTGTGACATTGAAGGCATCAACTCTTTCTTTCAGTTTCTCGGCTTCCTCTAAGACTGGTTCAATGTTTGTTCCCTTTGGTGGTCCAACCTCTGAAGATATAGCGAATTCACCTCTTTCAAATTTTTCGCTGAGCTTGCTCATAGCGCATCATCCCTTCCGAAATTGGTTGATTAGGTTTCTTCATTTCGCTCTCCTTTCAAGAGCCCAAAGAGAAGAGCTCCGAAGCTGTGGGCTTGGGATGTATTTTTGGAAGTCCTTTGGCTGGACATACTTCTTAAGCAAGTCAAGCCTTCCAATGCGCTTTAAGCGCTCATAAATCAAATACCATCCGCAGTCAAGCTCTTTATCAACTTCGCATTTCCCATTGTTAGTTCCACCACATGGTCCATTGAGCAACGACTTCGCACAAAGAGTTATCGGACAAAGCCCACCCGTTAGGTAAAGCAGGCAATCACCACATTGGTTGCACCTTTCCGTTGATTGCCATACACCAGCAACACCCCTCATCGGGAGGGTGTTAAAGGCTGGGTAAGCAACCTTATCAACCGTATTTGCGACTGCTTGCACTCCAACACCACACGAGAGCACAAGCATGCAATCTGCCTCGTTTAGTTCGTTGATATGCCTCCCGATATGTATCCCAACCAATGCCTTGTTGCAAAGGAATTCGATGAGCGCGCTTCCCGTTATCTTTTTCCCGTTGCTCTCAAGCAGCTCCTTCATTTCAAGCACCTTTTGTTCTCCACCTACCTCAGCTCCAACTGGACAGCCACCACACGCAACAATGAATATTGCCCTTTCATCTTGCAGGAAGGCGAGTATCTCATCTTTTGGTTTCGGCTCAACAAGGATCATCTTTTACCCCTCCGCATTTTGTGTCAGCTCAGCCGTTTGACTTAGCATCATTGCAGTTTGCTTTACAGCCATAACATACTCATCCATGCGCTCAGCGAGCTGTGGTGATATTTCAAGTGAGGGTTTGATAGAATGGATTTGAATCCCAATGAGGGTGGCGTTGATTTCTTTTCCTGTGGAGAGCTCTATCATTTTAAGTGCATGGAAGATATCAAACTCGTGAAGTGAAAGTGGTGCACGGTGATCATCTTTCAAAAGTTCCTTAACTTGGATTTTGACCACATCACCAGCTTGCATACCTGAATCAACTGCATCAACGATAATCAGTGACTCAGCATTCTCAAGCAACGGAGATGCAGCTAATCCCGATGTCCCAGCATCTACAATTTCAACGCCTTCTGGGAGACCGCTTTTTGAAACCTCGTTCACGACATGCACACCGATACCGTCGTCGCCCATCAAGATGTTTCCTACACCTACAATGAGCACCTTAGCCAATGAGATTAACCTCCTCAATTTTTGAATCAGAGAGGTTAACCAGATGGACGGCACATGCAAGGCATGGGTCAAATGAGCGCACTATGCGCACTATCTCAAACGGGTTCTCCGGGTCTCTGACCTTTGTTCCCACGAGTGCTTGTTCAATTGCCCCATGCTGGTTTGTATCATCCATTGGTGATGCATTCCATGTTGTGGGAGAGATGATGCTATAGTTTGCTATAGTGCCCCTTTCAATCTTGGTGAAGTGTGCAAGGCAACCCCGTGGTGCATCAACAAGCCCAACACCGTTAGCCTCTTCAGGCAATTCATACGGTATGAAAGCTGGCTCATCTGGCTTCAGCCTATAGACCCAATCAACAAGCGCTTCTGCGATGAGCTTCGCTTCAACAGCCCTCGCTATAATGCGCCCCATCACGGAAAACATCGCATCAATACCGACAGGGAGTTCGCTCAAGATGGCATTTAAACACTCCACTACTGCTTTGTTACCAGAGGCATAGTTTACGAGTAGCCTCGCAAGCGGTCCAACCTCATGTGCTAAGCCTTTATAGCGCGGTGCCTTGATGAACGAATATGCACCATCTTTCTTTGGGCTCGCTGTCCCGTCCTCTTCATACCATGAGTAGCGAACCGATTCGCTTATGTTGCTGAGATCATCAAGTGGCATGTAGTTCAGCGATTCATCGGTGCTCCCTTGCCTCAAAAGTCTCTCACGCTTCGTATAGTCCGCTTCACTACCGATGTCAAAGAAACCGAATGTGAGCATCCTTTTGCATCCTATGCCTATAGTGAAGTAGTCGCTGTATGACTTCGCAACCTTTATCACATCTGGAATGTATGCGTTCTCAATGAACTGCAACAGTTCCTTAGCACGCCAAGCGAATGATGCTATCTTGTCAACTGTTGGGGTGCATGTGACGCCTCCAGCTACTATTCCAGCCTGTATTGGAGTCCTTCCACCAAACAAGCTAAGCATGTCATGGGCTTTCTTTCGCATTTGGAAAGCCTGCAAGTAGTGCAACAGGAGGGCTTTGTTATCTTCATCGTTGAGCCTGTAATCGCCTTCGTAGCGTGGCAAGAAGGGCGAAAGTTGATTGCCAGAGAGGAAGCGCCTAAGGTTATCAAAGTCATTCTCGGTGTAGTTTGTAGCCCTCTTTATGTCGGCATAATCAAGCGAGCATAGATGATAGAAGTGGAGGATATGGTTGTGGACGTATTCAGAACCAAGTATGAGGTTGCGCAATATGCGCCCGTTGTCTGGTATCTTGTCTGCGATACCGAATGCTGAATCCAAGCAAAGTGCAGATGCAGTTCCATGTGGCACTGGGCACACTCCGCACACTCTCTGCGTAATCCTTACAGCGTCTCGTGGGTCTCGCCCGCGCAGGATCAGTTCAATGCCGCGATAGAGCACCCCGCTACTCCTTGCATCAACGATGGTGTTATTGTCGTCAAGCAAGACCTCAATCTTCAAATGACCTTCAATCCTCGTCATTGGGTCTATGATTATTTTCTGCATCCAATTCTCAACCCCCTCACCATGAGCCTCTTACTTAACCCATCTTATGGCACAGCTTCCCTGTTGCTTCATCAATTTGGAGCTTCGGCAAGCGCTCTTCTGAGAAGGGTTCGTAAATCGGAGACATGATGTCAGGGAAGCCCGGCTCACAGCACCCAATGCATGGATGCCCGTTGTCTATGCACCAGTTGATGCCGCTGTTCCACTTGCGCAATGGGCAATCGGAGAATGTGACATAACCTTTGCAACCAAGCTCATATAGACATCCTTCCTTACCAAACTCCTTTGCCATTCGCCCTGTGTCAAAGTAGCCTCTCCTTGGACAGTTATCGTGGATGAGCTTGCCATAAAAGAGCTTCAAGCGCCCAAGTTCATCAAGCTGGTTTTCCTTCGGAAGACCAAAGAGCGCAATATAAGCACATGCCCCAACAAACCAATCTGGGTGCGCAGGACACCCCGGAACACATACCGATGGCGTGTCTATCCCGTTCAAACGCATGAACTCAACGATGCCCATAGCACCAGTTGGGTTTGGTCTTCCAGATGGTATGCCACCAAACGATGCGCAAGTCCCAAGCGCTATGACCGCCATTGCGTTTTCAGCCAGCTCAGCAGCATGCTCTTTAAGTGTAATCGGCTTGCCGTCCTTCTCACCGATGGTGCAGAAGAGACCATCTGCTGCCGTCGGTATGGCTCCTTCCATAACGAGCACATAACCTTTCTGCAGTTCCTTCTTTGTCTCATTGAGGATCTCTATCACTGCCTCACCGGAGCCTGCCATAAGCGTCATATGGAATCGCAAGCTTATGTGCTTCCCCGGGACGAGCTCTTCAAGTAGCAGATTAGCAATTGAGGGATAAATCGCGTTGAGCACGGATATGCTACAACCGGTGCACGTTGCTCCTTGAAGCCAAACAACGGATATCTCTCCATCCTCTCTCACCACCAACACCTCCTACTCGGCTACAGCAAGTCTACACAAAACCACGCGCTTGCGCAAGCCCTTCAGAACAGCCCTATTACTCTCCCTGTCTCTGGGTCAATGTCTACATCAACGAACGCAGGTCTTGATGGCAACCCCGGCATCGTTTGCATCTCGCCAGCAATCGGATAAAGGAATCCAGCCCCAACTGATGCCCTTATATCACGCACTGGGAATATGTAACCACTTGGGACATTCTTCCAATTCGGATCATGCGATATTGAAAGGTGTGTCTTAGCCATGTTGATTGGGAATCTATCCCAACCAAACTTTGAGTATAGCTCAATCTTGCGCATCGCAAGCGATGAGAACTCAACATCATCAGCGTTGTAAATCTCCCTTGCTAATATGCGTATTTTCTCCTCAATTGAAAGCTCATCTGGATATAGGAAGCGCATCTGAGCTGGCTTCTCGTCAAGCACCCTTATAACCTCTTTAGCAAGGTCAATTGCGCCCTCTCCACCTTTAGCCCAAGACTCAGAAACCGCAAACCCATCTGCGCCAGCCTCTTCAGCTTTTCTCCTTACAACTTCAATTTCACTCTCATGGTCAGTTGTGAACCTGTTGAGTGCGACCACCGAAGGTATGCCGAGCTTCTTAGCTATCCCGATGTGCCATGCGAGGTTCTCACAACCTCGCTCAACAGCCTCTGGATCTTCGCGCTCAATAAATTCCTTAACTGACTCAACCGATTGCCCCGGACGGAATTCAAAGGCACCCCCATGAAGCTTAAGTGCTCTTATGGATGCCACTATAACAGCGCAGTCAACCTTAAGCCCACCAAGACGGCATTTGACATTGACAAGCTTCTCAAAACCACAGTCAGCACCAAAGCCGCTTTCAGTGACGACATAGTCGGCGAGTTTAAGCGCAACCATGTCAGCTATAACCGAATTGTTTCCGAAAGCCACATTGGCAAACGGGAAGCCATGAACAAAAACGGGGTGATGTTCAAGCGATTGACATAGGTTTGGTTTAATTGAATCCTTCATGAGTGCAGCCATTGCACCAGCCACTTTCAAGTCCTCCGCAGTTACTGGCTTGCCATCGTATGTGAAGCCAACCACTATCCTTCCCAACCTCTCCCTCAAGTCCTTCAAGCTCTTCGCCAGCGCATGTATTGCTGCGGTCTCGGTGGCAACAGTTATGTCATAGCCAGTTTGCCTTGGGTATCCATTCGCTCTGCCTCCTAAGCCTATGACAATGTTCCTCAAAGCTCTATCGTTGATATCAACGCACCTTGTCCATGTGACTTCAAGCGGATCAATGCCGAGCTTGTTGCCATGAAGTATGTGCGCATCAATTGCAGCAGCGCATAAGTTGTGGGCTGCCTCAACAGCTGGTATGTCACCTGTGAACATCAGGTTGATTTCAACCATTGGCACAACTTGAGCGTATCCACCACCAGTTGCCCCTCCCTTTATGCCGAATGTTGGTCCTTTAGATGGTTCGCGCATCGTATTGCAGACCCTCTTTCCGAGACGGTGAAGCGCCATACCAAGCCCTAAAGCTGTTACAGTCTTGCCCTCACCAAGTGGCGTTGGAGTTATAGCAGTGACGGTGATAAGCTTTCCATTTGGTTTATCGGCAAGCCTCTCAAGCACAGAGAGGTTTACCTTTGCAATGTATTTACCATATGGCTCTATCTCATCATCTTCTAAGCCAAGTTGGCGTGCTATCTCAATGATTGGCTTTAGCTCAGCGCGATACGCGATCTCAATGTCAGACAGCATCGCTCAAATCACCTCCAGTAGTGGCTCTTTCTTTAAGCTGTTTTGGGGTAGCCTCTTGGTGGCTGTTAGCAACATCTTTGCCGAAAGCTATTAAGCCTTACTTTGGGGTCGTGCTTAGAGTTTGCAAATTTTACCAAGCCATCAGCAGGCGCTATATTTTCATTAGCTTGCGGTGTCCCTTGGAAATACTCAGCAGGGGGTGAGAGGATGTTCAAGCTCTCCTTCATAAGTGACGAAGCATCACAGGATTTCGCAGTAGCTGTGCAGATAGCGAAGGAATTCAATCTTGATGGGCTTGAGCTTCGCTCTGTGTGGGAGAAGGCACCACATGAGCTTTCCGATGACGAGGTTAAGCTGATAGCCAACATGTTAAAAGATGCTTCGCTTCAATGTCCTTGTATTGCATCACCGTTCTTCAAATGTGACTTCGGAGACGAAGAACAGTATAGACAGCACATCCAGATACTAAGGCGGTGCATACAGGTGGCACATGAACTTGGAACCAACTTGGTTAGAGTTTTTACATTCTGGCGTAAGGAGGGGCAGCAACCATCTTGGGAGGCAATTGCGGACATGTTTAGCGAGCCAATACGCATTGCTGAAGCAGAGGGCATAATCTTAGGTATTGAAAATGAGCCATCAACGAATGCGACAAACGCCGCAAAGGTTGCAGAGCTTCTCTCAATCATTAACCATCCAAATGTGAAAGCTGTTTGGGACCCGGGCAATGATGTCTTTGATCCCGAGAGGGAAGTGCCATACCCAGATGGCTACGAGCGCATAAAAGAATTCGTAGTCCATGTGCACCTTAAAGACGGTGTATGGATTGCCGATGAAGGCAGGTTTGAAGCAGTGCCCATCGGTGAAGGCGAGGTTGATTACGTTGGGCAGCTGAGGGCGTTAAAGCAAGATAACTATAGTGGTTGGCTATCTCTTGAAACACATTATCGCCCGAAGGTGGCGTTGCCCGAAGACATCGTCCAGATGCCAAAGGGAAGCCAATTTTCGTTCATGGGTGATGTGGCTACAAGGGAATGCCTGCAAAACCTTTTCAGGCTACTCTCAGAGGTGGGGATGTGATGGAACAGAAAAACATCATACCGATAATTGACTGCAACACTGTTGTAGGGTTCTGGCCGAGGAGGAAGGTTGATTCGTCGCTTCAAGCCCTCCTCAAAACGATGGAAAGATACGGTGTCGTTAGAGCACTTTGTGTTTCAACGAACGCAATCTTCTACGACTATAGGCGTGGGAATGACGAAACGATATTGATGGCTCGTCAAAGCAACAATCGCCTTTTGCCAGTGATAACCGTTGACCCGAGAGAATACATCGGTTGCTTCAAAGAGATAGAGCTAAGGGCAAGACAAGGGTTAAGGCTGTTTCGCTTCTTCCCAGACATTCAAGGTTGGCCAATAAGGTTCGCACCATTTAGGGATATAGTGCAGATGCTTAACGAACTCAGACTTCCATGGATGGTATCAGCTCACGCTATAGGGGTTGCAACCGAGATCGCTGAGTTGGTCAAGGACTTTTCAACCCCAGTCATACTGACATCAATCAATTACAACAACTTAAGCGAAGTTATCTCTGTCATGAAGCATGTCTTGCACATCCATGTTGAGACGCACAAGCTATTTTCTCCAAGTGCCTACGAGTTGCTCAAAGAGCACATCGGAGTTGAGCGTATAGTATTTGGCTCGTTTGCTCCAATCCAATACTTTGCAAGTTCATATATGCCCTTGATGCGTTCATCCTTGTCGGATGAGGAGAAACAAAAAATACTGTGTGAGAACATAAGGACGGTCTTGATGACGAAGGTTCAGCAAGTTGAAGTGGTCGGTGAGGGTGCAGGCTAAGGTAAACCCGATGCAAGAGCTTTCTTAGTCTCAGGTGGTGGGGCGAATGAGCATCATTGATGTGCATGCTCACCTTGGTCGTTTCCCATTCCCACTGCCCGATGGGACAACGCAATTGCTCAAAGAATTTTGCACACAGCATGGGATTGAGAAGGTGATGGTATCTTCGGTTGAAGCGATAACCTGCAACATGGTTAGTGGAAACGAAAAGTTAGCCCGCGAAATAGAGGGTGACGATGTTTTCCTCGGCTATGTGACCATCAACCCAAACTACTTTGATGAATCTGTCGCTGAGATGCGCAAATACCTATACCTCAAAAACTTTGTTGGTGCAAAGCTTCACCCTTCATATTCAGCACAACCGATCTCGAGCGAGCTCACCTACGAATTAATCAAGGCATATAGGCGTTATGATAAGCCTTTGCTTGTGCATACATACAGCGCAGCTGATGCTATGGCGCTCGTTAATCTGACAAAGCAGTTCCCAGAGCTCGTCGTGATAATGGCGCACATGGGAGGTCCGCAGTGGGAAGACGCTATAAGGATCGCTGAGAAGCATCCAAGGGTATTTGTTGAACCGTGTTCTTCCTACCCCGATAAGAACAAGTTGCGTTTTGCGATTGATAGACTTGGACCAAGGCGCGTCCTCTTTGGGAGTGATATGCCATTGTTGCATCCTTCAGTGACGCTCGGCATGATCATGGAAGCTGACCTCACCGACTCACAGCGTGAAGCCATATTATACCGAAACGCGAAGCATCTATTCGGTCTTTAAACAAGTGCATCCCATAGCGCCATTGAAAGGAGGTGATGGGGGCGAAGACAATCATTGATTTGATGAGGTGAGCAAGCACATGAGAAGGAAAACAAAATGGGTGGTAGGTTTCACCTTGATAGAGCTTCTTGTCGTGATAACGGTAATAGGGATACTCGCAGCGTTACTCTTTCCAGTCTTTGCGAGGGCTCGTGAGAAAGCAAGAACCTCGGGTTGCAAAGCAAACTTGAAACAGATCGGTGTTGCCCTTCATATGTATCGTGATGACTATGACGGTGTGACGCCAAGAACGCTAACTGGCTCACTCTCGTGGCACTGGCAGCTTGAACCATATTTGAAAAGCCCTGAAATCTTTACATGCCCATCCAGACCACAATGGTATATCAATCCGAAAGCAAAGCACTGGTGGGCTGGTGGATATTCATGGAACCGAGAAGTGAGCGAACTGCATGATAGTGCTTTTGAAGATCCCTCTGGAACAATCGTTGTTGTTGATTCGTGGACGGCAAATAATTACGCTATCGGAGTTGACTACAACGAATTTGACAAAAGAAGGAATGACCCCGACCTGCGACGCCACAACGATGGTTTGAATGCCCTTTACTACGATGGGCATGTGAAGTGGCGCCAGACGGATTCAATAAAGCGTAACGAGTTCACAGCTGCCAACGATTGAGCCTTTGAAAGAAACTTGAAGCAAAGATATTCTACTGCTTTGATAGACATTGCAATTGGGCGTGTTATACTGAAAATGGCATGCAATGCCTTGGAGGAGAGAGTTTGTGCATGGGCATTTTAAGGTGAACGAATTAGCCAATTCAGCTGGCAGCTCACAGCCGTTAGGTCTTTGCAAAAGGCAACTAACACTTTGAAGAAGGTGAGAGAATGTGGTAAACGCAGAATGGAAGTCAAAGGAAGCCCAGGCACTGAGCAGTTGCGTGAACAATATAGCTGAGATAATTCCGACATTACCACCACCATTGAACATGGTGGGTAATACGCCTTTGATACGGTTACATACCCTTGAGAAGCTCATAGGGTGTGGAAGAGTTGAGATATACGGCAAGGCTGAATGGTTCAACCCGGGAGGGTCGGTGAAAGACCGCCCAGCGTTGTGGATGATACTTGATGCAATACTCAAAGGTGAGCTTACGCCCGATAAGACAATACTTGAAGCTACATCTGGCAACACCGGGATAGCATACGCGCTTATTGGGGCAGTGCTCGGGTATAAGGTAAAGCTGATTATGCCAGCAAATGTAAGTGAGGAACGCAAACGCATATTGGCTGCATATGGTGCCGAGGTAGTTTATACTGACCCTTCGGAAATGATTGATGGTGCAATTGAACACGCCCACAAGCTGTATGAGCAGGAGAAGGAGAAGTATTTTATGCCAGACCAGTATAACAACCCAGCCAATCCTCTTTCCCATTATCAAACAACCGGACCTGAAATCATCAGGGACACAAACGGGCGCATAACGCATTTCATTGCTGGTTTGGGGACTTCTGGAACAATGATGGGTGCTGGGAAAAGGCTTAAGGAGTTTAATCCCGAGATACAGCTCATAGCAGTCCAACCAGATTCGCCTTTGCATGGCATTGAAGGGCTTAAGCATATGGCTTCTGCAATAGTGCCGAGGATATACGAACCTGACTCCGTGGACGAACAAATATTCGTTCGCACAGAAGATGCATACGATATGATGCGCTTGATGGCTCGCTGTGGATTACTCGTAGGTAAGTCATCTGGCGCTGCCTTGGTTGCAGCAGTTGAGGTTGCTCAAAGGCTTAAGCACAATGATGCGGTCATTGTTGTAATGCTCCCAGACAGTGGTGTTCGCTACCTTAGCACATGCATTTTTGAATGCCCTTATGAGGGATATGTTTGCCTCAAGATGGTGCGTTCGCTCGCTCAACGCATAGGTGTAAAATTCGCCGATGGCGAAGCTCAGGAAATACCTATCTCGTCAAAAGAATGCAAATAAGCTGTGAGGGCAAGCTTGATTTATCGCAGTGTCTGTTCACACAGTTTGTCAAACAGCAATTGCGCTCATAGTTTAAATCTTCTCATGACGGGGTGAAACTCATGATTGAGTTTGTTAAGCCAAAAGAGTTGAGGGCTCAAAAGCAGGTTCTTCTCATCTTCATAGGCGGCTTCTTAGGTGCAGGCAAAACAACGGCTTTAGGCGCAATTGCCCGCCGCTTGATGCAGCAAGGCTTGACAGTCGGTTTGGTCACCAACGACCAAGCAGCCAATTTGGTGGACACTGCCATCGTCAAGGAATTGGGCATCCCTGTAGCTGAAGTTGCAGATGGTTGCTTCTGTTGTCGGTTCAGCGATTTGGTGGACGCAACGGAACAAATTTTGGCAAAAAATCCAGATATCCTTTTGGGTGAACCTGTGGGAAGTTGCACCGATTTTGCAGCAACCATCATCAACCCACTCAAACTCTTCTACGGCGACATTTTCCGAATCGCCCCCTTCTCCGTTCTCGTTGACCCATTGAGGGTTCGGGAGTTGGTGCTCAAGGAGACGCCCAGCAGATTCCCGGAGGGAGTCGCTTACATCTTCAAAAAGCAACTTGAGGAAGCCGACATCATCGTTCTCAACAAGGTTGATACCCTCACAACCGATGAAGCCGAAAAGATGGTGAATTCCCTAAAAGAGTTGCAGCCCAACAAACCTGTTTTGAAAGTCTCGGCTCTTTATGGCGATGGTGTAGACGAGTGGCTACAGATACTGATGAGTGATGCACCTTCAGGTTCACACATTTTGCATGATATTGACTACGACACCTATGCGAAGGGCGAAGCTGTCTTGGGATGGCTTAACGCAACGGTTCGGCTCATCGGCTCGCCAGCTTTCAATGCCCGTCAATTCGCTGAAGTTTTGATGAGGGAGTTGCAAACAGCCATCAATGTTCAAAACGCTGAAGTTGCTCACCTTAAGTTTCTGTTGACCAGTGGGACTCAGAGTTTGCGGGCACATCTCACGAAAGCTGGTGCCGAACCGAATTTCATTGGCGAATTGGGTGAAGTCAACGAAGCAACTTTGGTGCTCAACGCTCGCGTGGCGGTAGCGCCCGATGTTTTAGGGGGGCTCGCATCGCAAGCAGTTCTTAAAGCATCAAAGTCCGTCAACGCCGAAGTGGAAATATTGAGCTTTCAATCCTTCAGTCCACCTTATCCACGCCCACCATATCGGCTGAGCAAGCCTCTCAAGGTTGATTGATCTGGGTGGCTACAGGCATACGGGACAATCTCAGCTGTTGAAAGGACAAGCCTTGTCACTTAAAAGCACCGCAAACGAAGCTAACGCGAAATGGCGGTGTGCATGAAAACTTAAAGGGGGGATGAACGATGTGGTGGTTTGTTGTGGTTGCGTTGAGCGGTGTAGTTGCTTTCAGCGACTTTGTTGTTGCTCAAAGTGGTTCTGCCTCTGTTGAAGCACTCCAAGCCGAGATCGCTCGGCTCAAGGAGCAATTGGCAAAGTTGGAAGAGCAATTGGCTGAGCTGGAGAAGCAACAGAAGGCTACAGAAAAGCTCACACAGCGCTTTGAACCTATCACCATTCATGGCTATATCCAAATGCGCTACGAACGAGACACTTCCCAGCCGACTGATGCGAGCGACTTGACCAAAGGTAGGGCTAAAGAAAACTTCCGTTTGCGTCGTGTCCGCTTTGATGTTCGTGGGACACCATTGAAAGGTGTGCTTTATCGGTTGCAAGTTGACGCTGCTGAAACCGGTGTGGCTCTTCGTGACGCTTACCTTGAGTTGAGGTCTGGAGACGGCTTCTTCACCTTCGGTCACTTCAAAGTCCCATTGCTTGAGGAAGTTTTGGAGTCTTCGTCAGTGCGCTGGACTCCTGAGCGAGCAAGGGTTGCAACGGCATTGTTCCCCGGCGAACGAGATAGAGGCGTCACTTACACGCTACGCAAGAAAGGGCTTCAGGAAGTCACTTTGGGATTGTTCAGCGGAACAAGAAGCAAAGAAACCCAAGACAGCTTGACTTCACGCAAGAGCTGGCTTGTTAGAATCGTTCAGCCATTGGACAAGGAAGGCAAGTTGGGGCGAATCTGGGTTGGTCGGATGGATGGAGTTGGGCGCAAAGATTTTGGAGCACCTCTCGGCATTGCCAACTATGACCGAGAGCGAACTGCTATCGGTCTGCTATTAACGCCCATTAATGGCTTGACCTTGCGTGCCGAATGGGTTAGCGGGAAAGACGCGGGCACTGCCACAAAACCGACCGTCAAAGTTCGTGGCTGGTATGCATTGGTGGGCTACAAGTTGCCCAACCAACCTATCACCATCTATGCCAAGCATGACCAATATGACCCAGACAGAGATAGCCCGCATAATACCTTCCGACGAAACGCGTTTGGCATCCAATATGACATGAACAGGTTCACAAGGTTAAACTTGACCTTTGAGGATGAAGATAGACCGAGTGCCACTCGTTGGACATTTCAAACGCAGGTGCGCTACTAAAGGACGAGAACATGTAGGGCGTCCTATCTTTAAATGCTTTGGGACAAAAGGTTATGCGTGCATGTATGGCTATTGATTTGGGCACATCCTCATGTAAGGTAGCAATTGTTGATGAGCACCTGAACATACGGGCACTTGCATCGTCTCATTTTGAAACGCACTATCCAAAGCCACTTTTTGCGGAACAGGATCCGAGCGAATGGTGGAGAGCAGTTTGTGACGCTACAAAGGACGCTTTAGCCTCGGCTGGCGATGTGAAGATTGAAGTGATTTCGCTCTCCTCACAGCGTGAGGGGCTTGTCTTGCTTGACGAAAATTTTGAGCCACTGCGCAGGGCTATCGTATGGGTTGACAGGCGTGCCAACTTTGAGCTATGCGAACTGCTTAACGAATTTGGTGTTGATTGGCTCTCACAGGTAGTTGGCGTTATACCCTCGGCAGGCTTCACTGCACCACTGCTGTGCTGGGTGAGAAGGCATGAACCAGAGGTGTTTCAAAAAGCCAAGTTCATAACTCAACCTAAAGGCTTCCTCATAGCTCGTATGACTGATAGTTTCGCCATTGACATAACGCTTGCACCACGCTTTTCTCTATTTGACATGCGCACGATGAAATACAGCGATGAGCTTCTCAGCTGGGTTGGCGTGAGCGAACAGCAGTTGCCAAAAGTTGTTAAGCCAAATGAAGTCGTTGGCTTTTTGAGCAGAGAGGCAGCATCTCAACTTGGCTTGGCTGATGGCATTCCTGTAGTTGCTGGCATGGGTGATAGACAATGTGAGGTGCTTGGGCTGGCACTTGAACCGATGGTTGAGGTGATGGTTGCAAGTGGAACCGCAGCAAACATATCTGTGCTTGTGGACACTGATGTAGATTCCCTTGGGCTTGATGCACGAGTTGCAAGAGGACCTAACATTGGCAACTTAAAGCAACTTGAGCTTGGCATATGGGCGTGCGGTGCAGCTCTAAACTGGCTTGCGCGTGAGTTGCTTGGCATACAAGTTGCACATGAAAGAGCATCAGATGTCATTGAGGGAGAGCTCGGGAAAAGCACTAACGCAAGTTCGCTCATCGTTCTCCCATTCTTCGCTGGCGCTGGTGCACCGCATTGGGACCATGATGTGCTTGCGTGTATCATTGGGCTGACATTGGGGCACAGCAAAAGTGACATCGTAAGGGCAACGCTTGAAGCACTTGCAGTTGAGGTGGCTGAGAATGTTGAACTTTATCGTCGTGCCATAGGAACGCTAAAACGCGTTGTGCACTGTGGTGGGCTGGCACAGATGCGCTCATTCAATCAAGCCATTGCAGACGCAACTGAGATGGAAGTCCAGCTACCGACATCGCATGATGCAGCAGTTCTTGGGGCAGCTTGCATCGGTTTATCAATGCTAACTGGCGAGGACGAATTTCGCGTAGCGACAAAGCTAAACCCGCGAAGAGAAGCTGTCACTTGCAACGATGAAGGTGTTAAGCAGATGAGGCTTCGTGCCCAATTGCAAAGAAATGCTTATAGCGCTATAGCTTCGCTTATGCGTGAGGCACATCGCATCCTTTTAGAGTGGCAAAGCAAGGATGCTTGATCGTTTCCCTTTTCATGCCTCTACTGTTTCAGTGCCTGAAGTGTCTTGTGCCTGTGAAGACCATCGCAATTCCATAGCTGTTGCACAATGCTATGACATCTTCATCACGCTTTGAGCCACCCGGTTGGATTATTGCCCTTACACCCGCTTTTGCTGCTATCTCAGGACCATCGGTGTGTGGGAAGAATGCTTCTGAAGCGAGCACAGCTCCTTTCGCTCTTTCGCCGGCGCTCTCAACAGCAAGCTTAACAGAAATTGCTCTGTTCATTTGCCCCGCACCAATTCCTACCGTGACACCGTCTTTTGCGAGCACAATTGCGTTTGACTTAACATGCTTTACTACTTTCCATGCGAACTCCAAATCACGCCACTCAGAATCACTTGGCGATGTTTCTGTTACGACATTCCATTGTGACCTATCTTCGGCAAGCGCATCAACCGATTGTATGAGGAGACCACCAGTTACCGACTTGAATGCAAAGCTATCAGCAAGTGCTTCTGGTGGCTCAATTGTTCCCTCAAGCAACAGAAGACGCACCGATTGCCCCCATCCGCTTCTGCTCGTGATAAGCTCATATGCAGTCTCTTCGTATCCGGGAGCAATTATCGCCTCGTAGAAGCTACCCTTGACGATGACTTCTTTTGCTGTGTCCTCGTCAACGATGCGGTTAAATGCAATGATGCCACCGAAGCGGGCTTCCTTGTCTGCGTCCCTTGCTTTGATGAAAGCCTCAGCAAGCGTTTCACCAATTGCACATCCACATGGGTTTGTGTGCTTGATTATCGCAGCTGCTGGCTCTTTGAACTCGCGCACAAGCTCAAGTGCTGCATCTAAGTCAGCGATGTTATTGTAGGACAAAGGTATGCCATGCAACTGGCGTGCTGTTGAGATGCAAGGGTGCTTGAAGTTCGGCAGAACATAAAATGCAGCCTGCTGATGTGGATTCTCACCATAGCGAAGTTTCGAGGCAAGTTTGCATGAGATTGTGAATACCTCAGGAAATGGCTCACCGATTAGATTGCGAAAATAATTGGCTATGCATGCATCGTATGCAGCAGTGTGCCTAAAAGCTTTTGCAGCGAGCTCCATGCGCAACCTCAGCGTAGTCATACAGTTGTTTGAACGCAGTTCTGAGAGCACCCTACCGTAATCCTCTGGGTCAACGATTACGGTCACGCTTTCATAATTCTTCGCTGCAGCCCTTATGAGTGAGGGTCCGCCAATGTCAATCTGTTCTATTGCCTCTTCAAGGGTCACATCAGGACAAGAAATTGTCTCCTCAAAAGGGTATAAGTTGACTGCCACAAGGTCAATGAAACCTATGCCGTGCTCGTTCAGTTGGCGCACATGTTCCTCTTTGCTTCTGATTGCGAGTATGCCACCGTGTATTTTGGGGTGGAGCGTTTTCACGCGCCCATCAAGCATTTCTGGGAAGCCAGTCACATCAGCAACATCGGTGACTTGTATTCCAGCTTCTCTTAATGTCCTTGCCGTCCCGCCAGTTGATATGATTTCAATTCCAAGCTCGCTCAAGCCCTTAGCGAACTCAACGATGCCCCTTTTGTCCGAAACGCTTATCAATGCCCTCTCAACCTTCTTTTCCATCTTTGCATCCCTCCAAGGGTTTTGGTATGAGGGGGTGTTTAAAGGTGTAGCAACTTATTTGCCCTTTATGCGAGTGCCAAACCGAGGATGAACAACAAAAGTGATGCAACGGTAAAAAGCGCCGTCACAATAAGAGCCTTCGGTTTCACTCTCCCTTCAGCATCAAATGCAAAAATGATACATGCCACCTGTGATGCTACATAACCAAAGAAACCAACCAAGGTTGCAGCCACCCAGATGGGGTTAAGCGATTTAAGTGGCATGTTGCTTCACTCGCCCAAAATCTTTTTCAGCCTTTCCTCTATTTTGTGTTCGCCCACCAAGCCCACGATCCTATCAATAACTTGTCCGTCCTTGAAGAAGATAAGTGTTGGTATGGTCATGATTGAGTAGCGGATTGCTAACCCCTGGTTCTCATCCACATTCACTTTTGCTACTTTGACCTTCCCTTGGTAGCGTTCTGCTACGCGCTCAATTACAGGTGCCATTGCACGGCAAGGTCCACACCATGGCGCCCAAAAGTCAACCATTGAAGGTATCTCGCTACCCAATATTTCGGAATCAAAGTTAGACTCAGTTACTTCAATCACTGCCATTTCGCTCACCCCCTCACTAAGTTTAGTTCCTACCGTTTGCGTAAACATATCGTAGCAACGAAACTTCAAGTGTTAGTTGCACATTGGCATTGAGCATTAACGCTCGTCTTGCCTTCATGAGTGCCTCCGTGAGCCTTATAAGGCATCGTGGTTCATAATGCACAATATGCTGTTTTGGAGCCTCTTCAGCAAAGTGCGTCATCGTATGTTCGGCTTGCATGCCACACAGTATCGCTAAATTGTCTCTTATGCATCCAAGCAAAGTATCAATCCCTCTCAAAGCATGCTTCCTTTCGGGTTCGGCTGCATCTGCCGAGCTTGATGGCAGTATTTTGCTAAGCGATGCTCCAAGTGCTATGATTCGTTCCGAAAGCTTTATCACTTCAACAGGTTCCGCCACGATTATATGCTCCAACAACTTCTTTGCCTCGTTGATTGTATCTTTTATGCTTTCGCTTTTTGCGAATGCGAACGCTAATCCCGGTCGTCCCTTTGAGAGTTTTGCACACAGTGTTGCTGCATAGCTCTCCATCCCAAAACGGTTTACAAGTGCCTCGGTTATCTTGTGCGCTGGCACAAGTCCGAAGCGCACAACTTGACAGCGTGAAATAACCGTCCTCGGTAAAGCCATTTGGTTTGTGGTAATAAGTATGATGACAACATTGTGCGCTGGCTCCTCAAGCGTCTTCAAGATGCAGTTTGCAGCTTCCTCAGTTGCGAGTTCCGCATCGTCAATGATGTAGACCTTGAACCGGGAGTGCCTCGCCGAAAGCATCGCGTCGGAGCGCATCCGCCTCATGTTGTCCACGCGGATTGATAAAGCCCTTACTTCTTCGTGCTCATCTTGGTGAGCCGTTGGCGTGATGACTTGAACATCCAAGGAAGTGCCGCTATCAATGTGTTTGCAACTCTGACAAATGTCGCATGAATCAACCCCTTCACCGTCTGCCACTTGGTTTAAGCAGTTCAAAGCTTTTGCGAACTGAACAGCGGTTGTGCGTTTGCCAACGTGTGCTGGTCCACAAAACGCATATGCATGTGCCACCTTACCTTTAGCGCAAGCCATTTTCAATAGCCTTATGGCTCCTTCGTTACCTACGATGTCTTTCAGCGCCACAGCACATTCACCATCCTACGTTCTCCCTCTTTTGAAGCATGTGAGAAAGCCTTTTCCACACCATCGCTGCTATATCCTCAGCTGGCAAACTCGCGTCCAAAACGATAACCCTTTCCGGTTCATTCCTCGCGATCTCAAGATACCCTTCCCTGACTTTCTCATGGAAGCTTATTGGGCGCTGCTCAATCCTGTCAAGCGAGCACTTCAACCCTTTTAATCGGTGCAAACCTATAGCTGGCTCTATGTCAAGCAAAAATGTAACATGCGGTTTAAGTGATTGTGTCGCAAAATCGTTTAGCATGTTAATCAGCTCAAGCGGTAACCCGAGCCCATAATGCTGATATGCTAAAGTTGAATCACAAAACCTTTCACATATGACGAGCTTACCATCCCTTAGCGCTGGCAATATCACTTCCTCCACATGTTGTGCTCTATCAGCGATGAAGAGCAGAAGCTCGCACAACTTGTTCATCTGCGTTTGCTGTGAAAGTAGCATCTCTCTTATTTGCTCACCAAGTTTTGTCCCACCAGGCTCCTTTGTCAAGATGAAGCTATAGCCGTTTTTCTCAAGTCTCTCTGCGAGCAGTCTAACTTGAGTTGATTTACCGCTTCCTTCAATCCCTTCAAATGTGATGAAGAGGCAGTTCGGCTTTGTATTGTTTTTGCACCTCATATGGTTTCAACCCCTTTAGCGCGATTGCAAACTCGCAAATTCAAATTTAATTCACATGGCATGTTGTTTCCCATGGCGAGTGCAGTAGCAATTGATGGCATACAAGGATATTATGTTGGATTAGCGCTAAATTGCAAGTTGACGATTTCTGTTTACGGGGGTAGGTTCGCTATGGAGGTTGAGCTCATTGAACCGTTTGAGGGACCAAGGACTCCAAAGCTTGAAGAGACAGAGAGCGTCATCAATGTGCTTCACAGTGTCTTCTTTGAGCCACACGGTGCACCGCGTTACGAAAACGGTGCATCCAGATGGCCGATGGCGCTTCGTCCCGGCGCTATGGACGAAACATTCGCCATGTTCTGTAACGGACGAGCAGTTTCAGTCATACAACGCCTTGAGCGTGACTTCATCGTTTACGGATGCAAACTGCGCATCGGTTATGTTGGCAGTGTAAGCACTTTACCGGAATTCCGCAACAGAGGTCTTGCAAGCACAATACTTGCAGCCACTATGCATCGTTTCGCAGAAAACGGTGTTAACTTCGTATGCATCTCTGGTGACAGACCAATGTATCGCAGAGTTGGTGCAAGACCAACAGGTGGTGTGCTCAGGTTCAGGGCGACTGCTGAGGAGCTTAAAAGGATTATCACTGATGCTCCAAAGGTATCGCTCCGTAGAGCTTCAACAGAAGATGCATACTTGCTTGCGCACCTTTATGAAGGCGAGGCGCTAAGGTTCATTCGCCCCGTTTCCGATTATGAAGTCGTGCTCAAGTATGAGCACTGCGCTGGGCAGAGATGTGAGTTCCAAATCGTTGAAGAGGCTAATGCTCAAGTTGGCTACTTGCTCCTTACAAGCTTGCAGGAGCGCGATGGCAGGAAATGGGTAAGGGTATTTGAATTTTGTGGTGAAAGGGTATACATCATGGGCGCATTGCGAGAGCTCGCATCAGCTCTTCCAAGCGATGTTGAAGTGTGGATTGATGTAGGGTGCACGGATGCGCTTAGAAGGCTTCTTGAGTTAAAAGGGATCAAATGGACCGAGGTGAGGCGCCCTGGCACTTACGCTGTTGTTGATTTCGTCTCAACGATGCGCAAGTTGATGCCATACTTTGAGAGTCATCTACCGATAAGTTTCGTTAGGAGCCTTGAGCTAAACGCCGGCAGGGAAAGGTTCGTTGCATACGGCGAAGGTGGATGGCTTCAAGTAACAGGCGAGACGAACCTCGTATGGATGATGCTTGGGACACCACCAGATGAAACCATAAGTGGAGTGCATGCTTACGGATTGGGCGAAAAGATGTTGAAGGAGTGCTTCCCATTGCCTCTGCCACCTGTTGAAATGAACATGATTTAAGCGAATAAATGTTGTGTTAAGGAAGCTTGGAAGCAGCAATGATCGTGGCTAAAGCCCTTCGCAAAAATGGGTATGGCAAATCGGATGCAAGCTGACCAGACTTTTAGAGCATGCTTGGTGGGTAAGGCATTCTAACAGAGGCAAAAGCGTTTGTTAAGCTTTACCATGGTATCCCACATAGGGCTATGCTTTGAAATTTAGCTACCACAAGTGGTATGATGACTATGGCACATGAAAAAATGATTGGTGGTCAACGATGGTATGGAAAGCGCTTTGCAAAGCAAGAATAAGCGATGGGCAAGCTCTCCTTGAGCTTGCTGTTGGCGTAGTAATGCTCGTTTTGGTTGTAAGTGGCATTCTCTTTTTCGGACAATTGTTTAGCTACTTGCACATCATTAACACAGCAGCAAGGGAGGGCGCACGAAACGCTGCTTTATGTAAATCTGACGCTGAAGTTAGGAACATAGTTTATCAACGCCTTTCATCGTTGCCGAACTATGAGAAGGCAAGGGTGATAATTGAGCCACCTGAGGGCAATCGTGTTCGTGGTGCGCCTGTGACTGTGACAGTCATCTATGATGCAAAGCTGTTACCTGGGTTGCCTCGTATAGTTTCCAGTGAGCGTCCAATCGTTGCAAGGGCAACATTCAGATGGCTATGCGGGATGTGACTTATAAACTCGTTATGCACACGCACTGGCGATGCAAACCAACTTGTGTCAAACTTTTGATTGCAGTATGACTGTAGGCAAGACCAAATCTGGGTGGAGGTGAGGAGAATGGCGCAGGAGCCCGAGGTTACTCCAACAGGTGAACAGCCTCAAACTGAAGTGAGTGCGGTAACACCACAGCGTGGTGGGGCAACTTTTCTTTGGGGTTTTGTTTTGGGGTTAATAATTGGCGGTGCAGCTATGACAGCTGTGCTTGTGCGCCAATGGTATATACCACTGCAAAGTGTAAAGGAAGAGAATGCCTCATTGCAAGACCAACTTGCACGCCTTCAAGAAACTGTTACGAAGGCAAACGAGATACGTAGGAAGGCTGAAGCAGCAGCAGAACAACTTGCAACCGCTTTTAGACAGCTTCAAGATGCTTTGAGCAAGCTCGGAATACAACTTCCAGAGGTTACCAGCGAGGCGCAGAAGCCCGCGCAACCTGAAGAGGGGAGACAACCGACGGAGCAACCACCACAACCACCAGAGCAGCCACAACAACCACCACAGCAGCCAACAGAGCAGCCACAACAACCTCCAACACCACAACAGTGATAGCCGTAGCATAGCTAAACATGGCTAAGCATTGGCATGATGCTTAGAAGGCATGGCTAATGTTGGTGGAATTGTTGCGCATTGAATCGGCTAAGACCAAAAAAGTAATAGCAGCGTGCGTGAGTATAGTTGTGATAGGGTGGCTAATGAGTATAGGTCTACGTTCGCAAAGCAAAATAGCAGTTAAGGAGCAGAAGCCAGAGGATGTTGTTTTGGCTATGTTCAACGCAATGGAGCGCGGTGATGTAAGGACTTATTTGTCCCTCCTTGACGGCAAGGCAAAAGAGAGAGTGATGCTCTTTCTCCGTGAGGTTGGGTGGAAGGAGTTTGGGAGGCAGCTCAGAAAGATGCACGAGGGGATAAAGGGCATCGCAGTTTTACCAGATGAGCCACTTTCCGAGGATGAAGTGAAGCTTAAAGTTGAGCTCGTTTTTGAAGGCAAGAATGAAACGCAATTTGTTCGCCTCAAGAGGTATGGGAGAGGGTGGAAGGTTATAGAGTTTACTCAGCCTGAGCACCAACCTCAGTTAATACCTTACGGGACACCAGTGAAAGAGCTTTAGCCTCTACCTTTGAGGGGGTGTATTGGGATGAGTGTTGAGATAGGCGTTTTTGGTGGTTCTGGGTTCTACGAACTCGGTGAGGCTGTAGAGACATTGCGTATGAACACGCCATATGGTGCGCCAAGTGATTCCATTACGATAGTTGAGATAGCAGGCAAGAAAGTAGCGTTCTTGCCGAGGCACGGAAGAAACCATCAGTATCCACCTCACAAGATCCCATATAAGGCGAACTTGTGGGCTATGAAGGAATTAGGCGTTAAACGCATAATTGCACCGTGTGCTGTGGGTAGTTTGCAAAAGCACATTAAGCCGGGAGACATCGTTATTTGCGACCAATTCGTTGACCGCACAAGGCATCGTGATGACACATTTTACAACGGACCAATAACGACACACATTTCAACTGCTGACCCATATTGCCCACAGCTGAGGGAGCTCGCTATAGCTTGTGGGCGTGAGTTGGGCTTGCCGTTACATGAGCGAGGCACAGTCGTCGTAATAGAAGGTCCAAGGTTCTCAACAAAAGCCGAGAGCAAATGGTTTACAAGCCTTGGTTGGGAAGTCATCAACATGACACAATATCCAGAATGTGTGCTTGCAAGGGAGCTTGAAATATGCTATGTGAACATATCCCTTGTGACTGATTACGATACAGGGCTTGTAGTTGAGGGTGAAGTTGAACCAGTAAGTGCGGAGGAAGTTATGCGCGTCTTTTCGGAGAACATAGACAAAGCGCGTTCGCTCATCAGGTTGATGATTGAGCGGATGCCGAAGGAGCGCACATGCAAATGTGGTGAAGCGATTAAAGGAGCACAAGTCATCGTCTAACAAGTGGCAAATAAGGGGGTTAGCTTTATGGAGTATGTTGAAGGACTGAAAGAGGCGATAAGGACTATCCCCGATTTCCCGAAGCCCGGTGTCCTTTTCCGTGACATAACGCCTATATTGCAGAAGCCAGATCTTTTCCGCAGGGTTATAAAGGCGTTTGCAGACCGTTACAAGGATGCTTCAATTGATGTTGTAGCAGCAGTTGAGGCACGAGGCTTTATATTTGGTGCCCCACTCGCACTTGAGTTAAATGCGAGTTTCGTGCCCATGCGTAAAAAGGGAAAGCTACCTTACAAGACAATCTCAATCACTTACGAGCTTGAGTATGGTGAGGATTCAATTGAGATGCATGTTGATGCAGTGAGGGAAGGTCAGAGGGTGCTTGTCTTTGATGATGTGCTTGCAACTGGTGGGACTGCCCTTGCGATGGTCAAGCTTGTTGAGCAAGCTGGTGGCAATGTTGTTGAAGTTGCATTTGTTATAGAGCTTGTGGATTTGAAAGGACGAGAGAAGTTGGCGGGCTACAATGTGTTTTCGTTAGTGAAGCTTTAAGATGCATGGGGGTGTGAAAAGTGACTTTGTTTAGTGCAAGCGATATCTTGGACATGGCGATCGAGATGGAAAGGATTGGGTATAGGTTCTACGATGCTTTATCAAAACACGCTTCAGATGATGAAGCCTCGGCTATGTTTCGCTGGCTCGCAAACGAAGAGCTAAACCACGAAAAGGACTTCACCAAGTTGCGCGATAAAGTAACTTCACAAACTCTACCAGAGAGCTACCCAGGAGAGTGGCAAGCGTATGTTCAAGCGCTTATTGAATCTCGCACCATCCTCGGGGACGAGGATATAAAACGTTTAGCTGCGAGCGCGAACTTCGTTGAGGCACTTAAAGTGGGAATCGCACTTGAAAAGGACAGCATCCTTTTCTACGAAGCACTTAAAGCGTATGTTCCTGAGGTTGAGCGTAAGACGGTTGAAACGATAATTACGCAGGAACAAACCCATCTGAAAAGGCTCTCCGATATCCTCAAAGAGTTCACACGCTGAGGTTAGTCATTGAACGGTAACCGATAACCATGTTAAATGGGTAGCGTCATTTTTCAACCGCTATTTGTTCAGCTTCATCCTCTTCCTCAGCCCATGCCCAATACCAACCATTTCTTGCCCAATCGTATTCCTCAGACTCCCACGCTTTATCGGCAAGCTTTGCATACTCTGATGACCATTGACGAAGCTTGTGTGAGTGGCAAGTTATGATTGCTTCTGCGCCATCGTGAGTCGGACTGGCATTCGTCTTTCGTATCACTTCTTCAAGCAGTTCATTGTGGTCAATGATTATGCAAGGGCGTAGGCGGTTTTTACATAGCCTTTGCACTCGCCTGTATTCACGGAAGAAGGGCGATTGAAGGGCTTCAATCAATGTGCAGTTGTTAATATTGTGTGTGGCGAAGTGAGCAAAGACACATGGTTCAATGTCACCGCGATAGTTGATATGCAGGTAGAGTCTGCCTGCTGCAAGGCATCCATCGGTTAATGGTGCATCGCTCCAAAAGTCAAACCAAGCAAGCGGTCGTGTTTTTCTCACCTCAAGCTCAACCCTGCGTAGCTTGTCTCGTTGCTCTGGTGTAACCATCATTTCGGGGTCGTCGTCCTTCCCAACAGGCACATAAAGGAATGTCCAACCGAACATGCATCCCTTCTCTATGAGAAAGTCGTAGAACGATATGTCAGATACAACATCAGCGTTGTAGCGTGTAACAGTTATTGAGAAGCCGAATATAACCCCTTCACTTTTGAGCATATCCATTGCTTCCATCACTTTCTTGAAGACGCCTTTACCACGCCTTTCATCCGTCTCCTTCTCATAACCTTCAATGCTTATCGCTGGGTAGACATTGCCCAACTCTGCAAGTTTTTTGACGAGCTCCGGTGTGAAAAGCGTCCCATTGGTGTAAACCTGAAAGACGCAATCATTATGCAACTCGTAGAGGTCAAGCAAGTCTTTCCTTATGAACGGCTCGCCACCAGTGATAGTGTAGAAGTAGATCGCCATCTCTTTGCCTTCTCTTATGATTCTGTCAAGCGTTTCAAAGCTCAATGGGTCTTTCGTCCTCGGATACAGCCCAGCATAACAGCCGATGCAATTCAAGTTGCATCGCATTGTTGGGCTTATGAGGATAAGGAAGGGTGGAATGAAGCCATGTCTCTTAACGAACTCTCGCCTCTTAAGGTGCCCAAGCCAAACTGCGTTCACTCCAAGCCCCTCAAACAAATGTTGAAGGCAGTTTACATTCGCTTCCTTAAACAGCCTCCAAAGTAGTCCGACGGCTGGGTGATCTTGCTCAACGAGCCTTTGCAGTTGACGCAGTTGGTCTTTGTGCAATTTCCGCCTCGCAATCATTTCAAGTAGTTTGAGGAACCGAATCATGTCTTGTTTTGTAGCATTCTTAAGCAATGGTATTGCTTCTCGTATCAGTGCTCTTGCAAGCTCCATCTGAGCCTCAACTGGTGCTCCACATAAGAAGAATTTCAAAGCCTTAGTTGTTGAGCCTAAGAAGGAAAGTGCTGCTCTTACGAGGGCTATTGAGCGAGGCATGTGCGCTACCATTCTCCTTGCCTTCATCGTTACCACCTCCGAGGGGCACTCCAGTGCAGAAAGTTTATATGTGAACTTCTATAACCGATTATAGCACATCTGGAGGCAACCCGAAGCTTCGAGCTGAAAGCGATGTCACGGTGTGTAGCATAATCCATAGTGTGGGGTTGATGCAAATGAGCGAACTCGGGCAATTAGCGAAGGCTCTTATGATCTTCGGTGCGTTAATGATTGGCATCGGCTTTGGCATGTGGCTTTTGAGCAAGGTCGGCATATCACTGCGTCCATTGCCCGGAGATATCATCTACCGCAAAGAGGGCTTTACATTTTACTTCCCGTTAACGACATGCATACTTGTGAGCATTGCACTCAGCTTGGCTTTGAGTTTGCTGTTTTGGTTGCTTAACCTGATGCGCCGTTGAAACCACAAAAAGCAGTGTGGAGTTCGGTGCTAAATAGTATGCTGTAGCGTAAGCGCTGTGGAGATGCTATAGTTGTGTGTAGCTAAGCGGAGGCTGTAAGGTGCTCACAAAAATGGGAGGTGAGTGAAAATGCGCAAAGGGAGGACGTGGGCGGTAGCAAGCTTGTGCATGATGGTGCTGTTAGCTTCTCCTCTACTTGCGCAGGAGAAGGCTGGTAAGGGGAAGGTCAAAGCGGAGAAGGTTTCCCTCGTTGAAGGGCGTGAGGGAACTATAGCAGAGTTGAATGTGGAGAAGAAGAGCTTGGTGATCAGCGTAGAAACGGGTAAAGCAACAGTGAATGTTACTCCGGAGACGAAGTTAATGAAAGGGGGAGAAAGTGTTTCTCTTGATAAGTTCAAAGTTGGCGATGCTGTTGTTTTTGGTTTCAAGCCACGCTCAAGGACGGAGTTAAGCTTCCTTGCAGACAAACTTAGCTACATAGCTTTCATTCGCCGCAAGGTTGTTGAAGGTGAGGTTGTCTCATTCGACAGGGAGAAGGGCGAATTGAAGTTGAAATCTGACGGGCAGGAATTGACGATAGGTTTAACTAAGGTGACGCGCTACTTCCTCGGTGGGGAGCAACTTAAGGCAGCGCAAGTGGAGCTGAAGCCGGGAAGCAAAGTTTATGTCGGTTATAGCACAACTGGGATGGCTTACGCAGTGTTTGATAAGGCAAGTTGGGAGGCATATGCTAAATACGAAATGCAGATGATTGAAGCTAAGAAAAAGCGTGTCAAGCCGAAGGAAGACGCAAAGCCAAAGCAGGAAACAAAGCCAGAAGGCAAGTGATGCGCACTTCGTGATTGACCTCAACTCTTATGTAGGTGGTGGTTGGGAGTTACTGATGTAGGACAGCGAAGTTGAGTATTGTGCGTATGAGCAATTCAGCACACATATGCATTTTGTGCATATCAACGAATTCGTTTCGAGTGTGGATGTTTGATGCTCCAGTTGGTAGGACGATACACTCAATTTTGTGTTCAGAAAAGACGTTGGCATCTGAACCAGCTTCAATACCCTTGAGCTGAGGTTGCAAACCCATCTCGGTAAGCGCTTTGACAGCAGCAAGGACGATAGGTGAATTGTGTGGTGTCGTAAAACCTCTGTAGAGCCGCTCAAATGTAACCTTCGCAGAGGCTCCTACTGCTTTTGCTTCATCATCAAACGTTTTGGCGATAAGCTCTTTCATTGTCTCAAGCTTCTTTACGTCATGGCTTCTTATTTCGCCTTTCACGGTGCAAGTATCAGCAACTACATTTATAGCTTTCCCACCGTTTATCGTGCCTACGTTACAAGTTGTCTCCTCGTCAATCCTTCCCCAATTCAACTTTGCTATTGCCCTTGAAGCCACCACGATGGCGTTTATGCCTTTCTCTGGCTCCAAGCTGGCGTGTGCTGCCTTCCCTTTGATGATGACCTCAAAAGTTTCGTGAGATGGCATGCGTGTAATTATGACTGATGGATCATCCATGCCATCAACAACGAGACCATACTTTGCCTTTAACTTCTTCATGTCAAGTGCTTTTGCTCCAAGCAATCCCTTTTCCTCTCGCACCGTGAAAACAACTTCAATAGGTGGGTGTTTTAAGTTTCGTTCACGCAATGTCTTCAGGACTTCAATAATGATCGCTACACCTGCTTTATCATCAGCGCCAAGTATTGTCCTACCATCCGTGCGTATAATCTCGCCATCTTCAACGATTTTGATACCCACCGTTGGCATAACGGTATCAAGATGAGCATTTAAAAGGAGTGGTTGCGATTGAATATTGCCGGGCACCCTCGCAATGACATTGCCAGCTTTCCCACCAATTTTTCGCCATGCATCATCAATGGTGACATCCTCGGTGAGCGATTTCATCTCCCTTGCTACAAATTCACCGATCATTTCTTCATTCTCAGAACCAGAGTCAATTTGAACGAGCGAAATGAATGTTTCTCTCAGCCTGTTTTTGTTGGTCATCAACTGTGGCTGTGCATTCAATCCCCCGAACCAAAGGCAGAAAACGCACGCACACACAACAAGTAGGGCGGATATGTAAAGCGCATTTCGCTTTTTTAAGCGCATAAGCCATCACCTTCCCAGCGAGAATGGCAAAATCCACTTGACTATGAAAGCCTTACGGAGCTTTGATGCCCCCGGGTCTCCGAGGATGAGGTATAACTCTTCACCGTTCTCGCGCTTTATGCGAAACAAGATTGCAAAATTGTTCACCGAATAATCACCACCCCTGTGGAAGTAGCGCAAGCTAAGCCACTTATCACGGCTAAGTATGCGGGTCAAGCCAAGCTCTATTGAGCTAACCGTCAACTTCGTTCCTCCCACAGGTTCATGCCTTCGTTGTGACCATTCGCAGAAGGCATTCCAACTGCCATCTGGTTTTGTCCAACCCAGTGTGAGCGAGTGCATCCGATAATGGCTATCAAATGCCTTTCCAAGCGCGTAACTTACTTCTAATCGTAGTGGTCTATTGCCTCCAAACGAAAGCCAGCAGTTGAGCGAATGGTCATCAAAAGGTTGCTCCCGTATGTGGTATTCGGCATGTCTGCTCCTGTTGTAACTAATGCTAACCCCTGTTTGGTCTTTGAGGGTGATGCGCAATCCCATAGCGTAAGAGCGGTTAAAAAAGGAACCAGAGAATGTCTCACCGAAGCTATAGCGAGCCCATAAACTACCACCACGGTAGAAACTGCTTTGCTTTGGGATGAAGTTTCTACTCACATGGAATGACCATCGCTTGAAATCCTTTCTTGGCACATACCCTAATGGAGGACTAAAGTGCGGTGAGGCGAAGGAATATTCGCACGATGCTGACCAGAACCTGTCATAATAGTGAAGCCTGAACTCGCCTGCGTTTCCATCACCCAAATTGTTTCCTGAGGAATGGCTTGCGTAGCTACATGAGAATGAGAACCGTCCATCATTACCAAATCGGATTCTGCCACCAACTCCAATGCTATGGCTGTGATTGCCCTTCCTGAGCGCGCCGACATAGCCAAACGAAAGCCTTGTCATAGGATTTGGGGTGCTTCTGATGTTCAAGGCAATGTTGTGCTCGTTTTCTTTCAAGCCGTGCGTAGTGAGTAAGCCAATTGAAGTTCCCTTTAAAACGCTTGTTAGTTTAATCCCCATGTCAAACCTCTTTATGCGCCTTGAGTAAAAAAGCTCTGGAGATACCTCATCAAAGAACTCACTCGCCTGAACGAAGAACTCCCTTTTGTCTGGCAGGAGTTGTTCTACGTAGGAAACATCAATGCTCTCAAACGCTTCTTCAGCTTCGCTGAAGTCGGGCTTGAGAACAAACCTTAGCGATGTGTTCGTGTGCATCATCCATTCGCCGTTCAAGCCATACATGCTCGTCGTGCTGCCCTCCTCATGATCATACTTTGTGGTGGCGAAGAACTTGGTTTGCAGTTGGAGATCGTTTGAGGTGCTTTTGCCAGTTGGTGGAATGGGCATGCCAACGAGGTGAGGCATGTAGCGTTCATCAAACGGTCTATCTGGATGGAAAGCCCATGCACAAAGCTCTTGTGTTTCGCTTATGTAGCGCCAGAAGTTTATGCCCCACGAACTAACTTTTGGGTCGTGGGTGAGCGTTGAGAGTGGTATCAGTATTTCAGCAACCCATTCGTTGTCCGAGACTGTTACAGCTGCTTCCCATTGCCCATCCCATCGCTTGTTACCAAACCTGCTATCTGCCTTAGCCCCACGTGCGTTTACAGTGAAGTCAAATGTGCGTTCATGGGTGTGCATCGTATCCAAAGAGACGGTGACTCGTTCGTCACGCTCCATATTAGCGTCATATCTTGTCTCGTAGGCATGCAATTTAGCTCTGCTCCCAATAGCACATATGAAAGCAAAGCAAAGTGCGTCTTTTGTTGCGAGGGCGAGAGTCTTTGTCTCCTTTGAAGCTGGCTCACCACGGTATGGGAAGACTTGTCTGTAGTTACTTGCGCAAGCTGCTATTGCCCAAACTGCTTCATCAATTCTCCCATCAATCTTTGGTGCTTCATCCACGATGTGGATGACAAATTCGTATCGTTCGTTTGTGCCGTCAACAGTAAATGGTGGGCGTTCATGTGCCCTGCACGAAAACAAATGCAGAAAGAGAAACAAGAAGCAGAGGATCAAGGCTTTTACCCTTACAGCACAATCATCATCCTCTGCCATGAAACATCATCTCCGATGGCGTGGTAGAGTTAGCGATGGCTTTCAATGTGATTGGACGAGTTCACTTGCTAATTTGTTGTGGCTTTTGAAGACCTAATTGGTATGATGGAGAGCGTAGCCTCAATGAGCAACCATGCTGCCAAAAGTAGCAGGCATACATCAACAGTGAACAACACCAAGTTGCCTTCCTTGAGGAAGCTGATAAGGTTGATCAGGAGCGAGCTTATTGTAACGACACACATAAAGAGCATCGGGATAAGTGTGAATAAAGTTTGTCTGCCAAGCTGGCGTAAGTATAGCGTTACAGTCAACAACGCGAGCGCAGCCAACAGTTGGTTTGAAGCACCGAACAACTGCCATAGTAAGAGCCCGACTGGCTTTCCATCAACTCGTAACAACGCAAAGAAACCAATCATCAAAACTGCAACAAGGCTTGAAACATAGCGATTTGCGAAGAGAGTTAATTTGAGGCTTGTCGCCAGTTCCTCTACATTGTATCTGAGCAACCTCGTAGCAGTATCAAGCGTTGTCAATGAGAAACTTACAGCCACCGTCGCTATCAGCACCTTCCCCACTTCTTTTGGAAGACCTATGTGAGCTAAAACATTTATCGCACCAGCAATAAAGTTCAGCAAGCCCAAATTGCCAGCTTGTTTATGTGATGGGTAGTGTTTAACCCATTCGCTATATGCGCCAAAGCCAGCAGTGCATGCTATAAGCACAAGGACTGCCAGCATGCCCTCAGTTAACATACCACCGTATGCGATTGGGACTGCGTGAGTCTCCTTATCAAGTTGCTTTGCTGTTGTTCCAGATGAGACAAGCGAATGGAAGCCAGAGACAGCCCCACAGGCAACAGTAATGAAAAGCAATGGGAAGATTGGTTTTGGATCTGGCAGGTTGTGGTTTAGAGTTGGTGCAACTACTTGAGGTCGCCATATGACAACCCCAATGAGCATAAGCGCCATGCCAAGATAAAGCATGTATGAGTTCAAGTAATCTCTTGGCTGTAAGAGCAACCACACTGGTAAGATAGATGCAACGTATGCGTATGCGAGCAAGGTATAGCTCCATATCTCCTGCGTCATAGTGAGCCCGAAGATTTTGGTTATCGGAATATATATCCCAGCAACCACACATAGCATCATGAGTATAAAGCCAACACATGTGAGTATCGTCAAGTTGAGGTTGTAAATGTAGCGCAGGGTTCCAAAGAGCAATGCTAACAGGATAAGCGATGCGCTTGGGAAAACAGCCTCTGGGACCGACCACTCACCTGGTGGAGCTGGCGCAAAAAGCTTTGATATTTGCAGAACGAAGACACCCATCGCAAGAGAGAGTGCAAAGATAATGAAAGCGAGGAAGAGGATACGAGCCCTTCTACCCATAACTTGCATCGCTATATCGCCTATTGAGAGCGCCTTGTTCCTCACAGAAGTTACAAGGACCGACATGTCGTGCACGGCGCCAACGAATATTGTCCCGAAGACTATCCAAAGGAGAGCAGGCAACCATCCCCAAACCGCTGCTATTGCAGGTCCTATAATCGGACCGAGACCGGCGATGGATGCGAAGTGGTGCCCAAACAATATAAGGGGATGTGTAGGGACATAATCAATCCCATCGCTCAACTCGTGTGCGGGTGTCTTTGCTTCCCTGTCAAGTGCAAAAAGGTATCTCCCAAGGAAACGCCCATACAAAACATATGCACTCACAAACGCAATCCCACTGCACGCTGCGATAATGAAAGCGTTCATCCTTTTTCACTTCTAAAGCCTTAAAGTGGTTTGGAAGGAAGTCGTTTGCGCTTCAGCTTTTGCGAGCCTTCAGCTCTGAGAGCAGTTTCCTACAATGCTCATAGTAGTCGCGTCTCTTCAGCTTTGATGCAGCGCCTTCGTCCAAGATGAACGTAACATCAGGATGAAGCTGGAGCGCTGACGCTGGGCACATCGTCGTTATTGGACCTTCAATTGCAGCTGCAACTGCATCCGCTTTACCTTCCCCGGTTGCAAGGAGGACTATTTTCTTAGCTTCAAGTATTGTTCCAATACCCATTGTCAGGGCGTATCTTGGCACATCCTCTTCGCGCTCAAAGAAACGGGAGTTCGCTTTTATCGTTTCAGCTGTCAGGACGATTAACCGTGTGCGTGATGCAAAGGATGACCCTGGTTCGTTAAAAGCTATGTGACCATTATGACCTATACCGAGTATCTGGAGGTCAATCCCACCAGCTCGCTTTATCTGCTCTTCATACCAACGGCAATGCTCCTCTGGATCTGGAGCAAGCCCATATGGGACATGTGTGTTTGCTTTGTTGATGTTGATGTGGTTGAATAGCTTCGTATCCATGTAGTAACGGTAGCTTTGCTCATGCCTCGGATCAATCGGGTAATACTCATCAAGGTTGAATGTGATGACTTGAGAGAAATCAAGTCCTTCCTCTTTGTGCATGCGCACAAGTTCAGCATAGCATGGTTCTGGTGTTGAGCCAGTGGCTAAGCCGAGGACTGCATTCGGCTTACGCCTTATTAGGTCAGCTATCATGCGCGCTGCTTCCTTACCAACTGCTTCAGCATCCTGCAGGACAATGACCTCCATCTTATCCACCCCCTTGGCAGGTTTTACTGGTTTGAAGAGGTATCACTCTTAACCTTGTTTAGTTGCTCAACGAAGTTGATACGGAGCGTCGTTAGCATCTGGCGCATTTGGTCATACTCTCGTTGTTGTAGTCTTGGTTTGATATGCTCAAGCAATATTGTGAGTGTGTCTATCGCGAAACGAGCTTCATCAAAGTTTTGTTCAACCTTTCCAGTGAGGGGGTTTGCAATCAAGCCCATCTTCTGCCATGCATAATCAATCAATAAGCTCATCGTGAAGTTTACTACTCGCATCACATTGAGGTCACGTAATGGGAGGGCAACAACTGGTTCACCTTGCCTTTCATCCTTTCCTTCAACCTCGCATTTTTGCTCTTCTAAATTCATCTCGTTCTTTTTCACATCACCCTCTGCTCCTTGAGCACTCATGACTACCCTCCTACTGTTCGTGTGTTTCGTGGAGAGCTTACCATTCAAAAAGAAAAGGTAGCGGGGGCCGGATTTGAACCGGCGACCTCTGGGTTATGAGCCCAGCGAGCTACCTGACTGCTCCACCCCGCGCCCTTGTTTTGCGTAAGGTGAATCACTGGCTGGGGAGGGAGGATTCGAACCCCCGATCTCTGGGTCCAGAGCCCAGCGTCTTGCCACTCGACCACTCCCCAGCAAGTTCCAATGAATACATTATAGCGCGCTTTAACGCATGCGAGATTAGCAACCAATGCACAACCTATGCCTTTAGGCTTTCCCTAAGGATGCTTTAGATGTTTTTGCTTCATAATGGTGAATGGAACACAGCCGTATAGGGTGTTGCTTTTACAACGATGCATTTAGATGGTGAAGCGATTAGATGGTGAAGCGATATGGAATTCACAACTTCGTCCAACGGCGATGCTTTAACATCCGAAAGAGTAGAGCAGTCTGGATGCTGCGTTTTGTCGTTATCTGCTACTGGGCGTTTCGCTGAAGGGGCGCAAGAACGGTTGAATCAACTTTGTCAGCTCGTCATTGCCTCGCATAACGATGCCAACATTGAGCTTATCTCTAAAGCCTACTGGTTTGCTGAGGATGCACACTATGGCGCAACGCGTCTAACTGGTGAACCGTTCATCACGCATCCTTGGAATGTTGCCCTAATAGTTGCTGAGCTTGGAATGGATGAAGAAACAATAGCTGCAGCTCTCCTGCATGATTGCGTTGAAGATTCTGGCGTCAGCATTGAGGAGTTAAGACAGAAGTTTGGTGTTAGCGTTGCGAGCCTTGTTGACGGTGTAACCAAACTGAAGCACCTTTCGTTCCTCCCACCGAGAGAGCAACAAGCTGAGAACATGCGCAAGATGCTACTTGCTATGGCGAAGGATGTGCGAGTGGTAATAATAAAGCTCGCAGACAGGCTTCATAATTTGAAAACCATTGAGCCACTCCCAAGCGAAAAGAAACTGGAAACCGCAAAGGAGACACTACAAGTGTTTGCACCTCTCGCACACAGACTTGGCATATGGAGGCTTAAATGGCAGCTTGAAGATTTGGCGTTCAGGCACATAGACCCTCAGGCATATTCTGAGATAAGCGCCAAAGTCCAGAAAACAAGAGCACAACGCGAAAGCTTCGTTGAGAGCGCCAGCAGGTTGCTAAAGCAACGCCTCGAGGAAGAGGGTATAAAAGCTGAGGTTCAAGGAAGAGCAAAACACCTCTATTCAATCTACACGAAGATGCAGCGTGAAGGCGTTGACTTTGAGCATATCTATGATTTGTATGGGCTAAGGGTGATCGTGAACACAGTAAGTGAGTGTTATGCAGCGCTCGGAGTTGTTCACAGCTTATGGAGACCAATACCGGGGATGGTCAGTGATTATATCTCACATCCGAAAGCAAACAGGTATCGCTCACTCCATACAAAAGTTATCGGACCCGATGGGCAGCCACTTGAGGTGCAGATAAGGACGTGGGAGATGCACATTGAAGCCGAATATGGAATTGCAGCACATTGGAAATACAAAGAGGGGCGCGAAAGGGATACGGAACTTGATAAAGCACTGCGTTGGATAAGGGAGCAGATGCTTTCCTTGCATTCAGAATCTCACTCACCAAAGGAGTTTTTGGAATCGGTTGTTGCCGATATATTTAAAGACCAAGTTTTCGTCTTCACACCGAAAGGCGATGTGATTGAGCTCCCAGTTGGCTCTACACCTGTGGATTTCGCCTATCGTATACACACCGACATCGGGCACAGGTGTGTTGGTGCAAGGGTCAATGGCAAGCTTGTCCCGCTTGATTATCAGCTCAACAACGGTGACATAGTCGAGATCATCACATCGAAGCATTCAAAAGGACCAAGCCCACATTGGCTTAGGTTCGTGCGCACATCACACGCCAAAAACCGCATAAGGCGTTTCCTCAAAATGCAAGCGTTTGAGGAGAATGTTCAGCGTGGTAGGGAACTCCTCACGCAAGCCGCAAAGAGAAAAGGAGTCTCCGAAGGGATGTTAAGCGAGGAGCAATTACAAAGTGTGGCAAAGATTTTCCAGTGCGAGAGTGTAGATCAACTCCTCGCTGCAATAGGCTATGGTGATATTTCACCTGAAGCTGTGTTGCTAAGGCTTACGCCAACACAACCTCAGCACAAGGAGATAAGAGCAAAAAGAAAGCATTTGCCTCAAGGGCGTATGAAACTCATGATCACACTCAAAGATGGCGCCGAGATTGAAGCGCCCATACGCTTATCGAAGTGCTGTCGCCCAATACCGGGAGATGCTATCTGTGGATACATAACCCGTGGAAAAGGTATAGCAGTCCATAGAACATGTTGTCGCAACTTGAGCTATCTTAGGTCAAGCGAACCGGAGAGGGTAGTGGAGCTTGAATGGCAGTTGACTGCTGAGGGCATATTCCAGACCGAGTTGTTGGTTGAGGCGATAGACAGAGTCGGGCTTTTAAGCGACCTTGCTGGGATAATAAGTGAGCTTGGAATAAACATAGCCTCGTGCAATGTTGAGACTATACCGAAGTTCCAACTTGCGAGGGTGAGATTCGTCATTGATGTTACAGGACCTGAGGCGCTCCACAAGGTTGTTGAAGCGCTAAGAAAGCATCCTGATGTTACTTCTATCGTCAGAGTCACACGATAAAACATTGGCTTTGAATTTACCATTCCGCCTCACAGGTTTGATGGCGGTGGCTATTCAACCCATGACTTCTTTCGTTTCTGTGTTACACTTGAGATTGCGCTTTGCATGTGAGTGGTGGATTGCATTTCACTTTGGATATGCAGGTGATGAATATGCGATGGGCTTGGTTTGCTTCGCAGGCACTCATCATAACCTCCAGCATCGTTTATGCTCAATTGGATGCCAAGGCTTTGCTTGAGCGCTCAAAGGTGAAATGGAAAGATGTGCCAAAGAAGGTTTTGGCTTTTTACTACGGTTGGTATCATGCAAAGAGTTGGAGAGATGTTGACGAGGCGAAGAAGTATATAGCCAATGTTACGCATTATCCCCTGCTCGGTCCTTATAGCAGTCAAGATCCGAAGGTGATTGAGCAACATTGCAGGTGGGCAAAAGAAGCTCAGATTGATGGTTTCATCGTGAGTTGGTGGCGCCAAAACGACTATAACGACAAAACTCTATCTATGCTCCTTGAGGCTGCGGAGGCTTTCAACTTACAAGTGACTGCTTACTTTGAGACTGTTCCAGATAACAAGCCAGAGACAGCTTTGAAGGATGTGCTTTACTTGCTTGAACGCTATGGAAAGCATAAGGCATGGTTGAAGGTTAACGGTAAGCCTGTGCTTTTTGTTTACGGGAGAGCTGTTGGGCAAATTGGTGTGAGTGGATGGCTATGGGTTATAAACGAAGTCAACAGGCAATATGAAGGTGGAGCTGTTTTCATTGGGGATCAGATATCAAAGCTCGCTGCAAGGGTTTTTGATGGCATACATACTTACAACCCAACTGGGCAAACTGCTGGCAAATCGGTTGATGAGATACGCTTGTGGGCACGAGAAACATTCCGACGTTGGATAGAAATAGCAGGCAGCGATAGGATTGCATGCGTGACAATCATACCCGGCTACGACGATAGTAAACTCGCTCGTCCAAAGCCACGCCCAGTAACCGAACGGCATAACGGTATGACATACAAAGTGATGTGGGAAGAGGCAATAACAGCAAACCCAGACTGGGTGATCATCACGAGTTGGAATGAATGGTTTGAAGGTAGCGAGATTGAGCCATCAGTTGAGAATGGGGAGCGCGAGCTTAAGACGACTGCTGAATATGCGCCGAAGTTCAAAGCACTTCCACCACGCAAACCCAAGGAAGTCAAAACAGCAATTAGCGAACATGAAAGACAAACACTGCTTAAAGCACTTCATGGTAAGAAGATAGCCCTCCTTCCAGATGCCTCTTCTGAAGCTGTTTGGACGATGATTAACTGGGGGATTGAGATAACGCCGATTAGCTGGGAGCAAGTTGTTGATGAAAGTGTGTTCAATCCGAATTCGTTTGCTGTCGCGATTTATGCTGGCGGTGAAGTTTATCGCCCAACTGTGCATCGTCAAAACGACGTTCTAAATGCGCTTCGTCGCTATGTTGAGGCAGGTGGAACATTGCTTGTTTTACCAGCAGCACCAATGCCATTCCATTATGACGAGGCTAAGCGCAAGGAAGCAAACAGAGGAACTGTATACCACTCACCAGCTCTTGGTTTGCCACTCACTATTGCGTGGGAAAGCCCACCTAAGGAGCTCAAGCTCAATTTCGTTGTGCTTGAAGAGGGCTTGCTCAAACACCTGCCAAAGCAATTTCCATTCCCGCAGTCCGGCGACCTGCGTTGGCGTCCACTGCTACCAGAGAGGGCAGAGCCAAATGCCAAAGTCAAAATCTTGCTTGAGCTTCAAGACGACAGTGGGAAGTCACACGGTGCTGGGGCTGCCATCGTGAGCATTGGTAAGGGACGCATCGTTTATGTTTGGTTCAGACTGCTTGATATGGACATAGGTGAACAACTGCTGTTTGACATATTGAGTGCTCTTTAAATCTCCGACTTCAGAAGCAAGATGGGGAATGCCGAACATAAGCTGTGACTCCGTTAAGGAAGGGGGATGGATTTTGATTTGGGCGATGTTAGTAAAGGTGCAGGTAGTTTTTCTTACGAAGCTGCTGGTGTTGATGTTCGCGGTGAGCATGAAGCATTGAGCAGGCTTCTAAAGCATGTGAGGGAGACATTTTCCTTTCGCGCTGGCATGCCAGCAATTGATGTTGGCTATTTTGCTGGTGTCGTCAGAGTATCCGATAACCTTTGCATCGCCATATCCACAGACGGAGTTGGGACAAAGCTCCTCGTGGCACAGATGCTTGAGCGCTACGACACCATCGGCATTGATTGCGTCGCAATGAATGTGAATGATGTTCTGTGTGTAGGCGCTGAGCCAATCGCGTTTGTTGACTATATCGCCGTTGAACGGCTTAACCCAAATGTTGTTGAAGAGATTGCAAAGGGACTCCTTGAAGGTGCTCGCTATGCGAAGGTAGCCATAGTTGGTGGTGAGTTGGCACAGCTTGGTGATATCATCCGTGGTGTTAAAGTTGGGCATGGATTTGATCTTGCTGGCACAGCTATAGGTATTGTTGAGCCAAGCAAAATCATCATTGGTGATGATGTTGAAGTTGGCGATGTCATAATCGGGTTGCCATCAAGCGGTATACACAGCAATGGTTTAACGCTCGCAAGGCGCATTTTCTTTGACCACTTAAGATGGGATGCACACCACTATTGTGATGAACTTGGATGCAGTATTGGTGAGGCGCTGTTAGTGCCCACTCGCATCTATGTAGAGCCAGTGCTCAAGGTCGTAAAGAGCAGCTTGCGTGTCAAAGCGCTCGCTCACATTACCGGTGGCGGGTGGCTCAACATGCTTCGCACAAGGAAACCAGCATGCCTGCGTATAGATAAGCTACCACAGCCACATCCGATATTCGAGCTTATTCAAGCTTACGGTAACGTCTCGGACGCTGAGATGTATCGGACATTTAACATGGGTGTCGGCTTTTCGCTCATCGTTTCAAAATATGATGCGCAAAAGGCACTTGAATTGCTTTCTCAGTGTGGTGAGGAACCTATTGTTCTTGGCGAGGTTGAAAGCGTAGGTGAGAGATCGCTAAGGCTTACTCAGCTGGATTTAGTTTTGAAGTAAGCGAGGCTTATGTAGCACGAGAAACGACGGTCATTTGATGTTGCATTAGCGTTGAATTGTTGTTAGAATGAATTGCGGCACATGCGATAGTGGGGCCGTGGCGCAGTGGGAGCGCGTCTGAATGGCATTCAGAAGGTCGCGGGTTCGAATCCCGCCGGCTCCACCAGTTACATTTTCGGCGAAGAAACAAAGAGCGATTTTTATTTTGGAATTTGCCTTTAAGGCGGATGTGAAGTGCGTGCTCACATGCTTAGTGAAAAGTTAATATCGTGGGGATGCTTCTTCATCGCCTCATACGCTGTATGCGTGGCTGGATTTTATTTGCTCGGTCTGATCAGTGAGCGAGTGTGTGATGCACTCAACTTTCTGCCGTGCATGTTTGTTGCGATTTGGTATTTAATCGCATATTACGAAGTGAGGCACGGCAAGATGTCTGGCAGCTTAGCAATCAATGCTGGTGGATGGGCGCTTGTAGGGTTTTCTTTTCTCTTCCCGCAATTTGCTTGGGCAGGGCGCGCTGTATGCGCTGTTGGTGGGTTGTGCTGTATACTTTTGGGATGTGCGATTGCTTTCCTGCACATTGCAACGCAAGGTGGCGAAGCAAAACTTGATTTACATACTGGTGTCCAGCAGAAAGACACACATGAAGGACAAGCAGGCACTCCACATGAGGGTGCTCAAAAGGGCGATGCTAAGAAGGCAGATGATGACAATCGGTGAGATAGTGGTATATTGCAAATTGGCGAGGTGCATCGCAATGCTTAGAGAGCAAATAATTAGCGTAGTTGTGTTGCTTGCAATAATCCCGCCCTTATGGGCTTTCATAGAGGTGATTCATGATGGGCATCTACACTCGCGCTGGGGACAGCGGCATGACAAGGCTCTCTGGAGGGAGGCTTGTCCCAAAGGATTCATTGCGTATTCAGGCGTGTGGCGATTTGGATGAGCTCAACTCTATTCTTGGTGTCGCCATAGCTTTTATTCAGGATGAAGGGTTACAGCAGTTGCTTATCCAACTTCAATGTGAGCTCTTTGAGCTATGTGCTGATATTGCGTCAGAGCCATCTGATGGCTCAAAGTATCGCATTGATGAGAGCCACACCGCAATGCTTGAGGAGCTTATAGATTCTTTTGAAGCGCGCTTGCCAAAGCTAAACAAGTTTATTCTTCCGGGTGGCACAAAAGGTGCTGCCCTGCTTCATCTTGCGCGTGCAGTTTGCAGGCGCGCTGAGCGTTCTATCGTCCACCTTAGCAGGTATGAGCAGGTAAACAAAGAAGCGCTCAAATACATCAACAGGCTCTCCGACTTGCTTTTTGTGCTTGCAAGGTATGCGAATTGCATTGCCAACGAGTGTGAGAAGGCATGGGGCTAAAAAGAAGCCATAGCTGGAGGTGAGGTAGCTATGGCAGTGCGCGTTGGTATTGCTGGGCTTGGCTTCATGGGCGTTACACACTTTAGGGCATACAAGTCGATTCGTGGTGCTAAGGTCGAAGCAGTTGCAACGAGAGACCCAAAGAAATTGCAGGGCGATTGGCGCTCAGTTGGTGGCAACCTGCCAACACCCATAGGTGGTTTTGAAGACTTAAGTGGCATAAGGCGCTATAACAATCTTGATGACCTGTTTGCAGACAAAGACTTGGACATGATTGACATTTGTTTGCCATCTTATCTTCACGCTGAGGCTGCAATAAAGGCTTTGGAACACGGGAAGCATGTTTTGGTTGAGAAGCCGATTGCCCTTAGCGTTAAAGATGCTGACAGGATGATAGAAACCGCAAAGAAGATGAAGCGTTTTCTTATGGTTGGGCAGGTGCTGCGCTTCTTCCCCGAGTTTGCGCTCATAAAGCAAATGCAGCAAGAAGGTAAGTATGGCAGGATAAGGGGTGCATTCTTCAAGCGGGTCATTACAAGACCAACTTGGAGTGATTGGTTCTCAGACCCAAAAAAGAGCGGTGGAGCAGTAGTTGACTTGCACATCCATGATAGTGACTTTGTTCAATATCTCTTTGGGATGCCGAAGGCAGTCTTCTCAAGGGGCTTGATAGGTGAGAATGGCGATGTGGAATACATATTCACACATTACATTTTCGACGATGCCGACTTATGTGTGAGCGCAGAATCAGGTATGATAGCGATGCCTGGCTTAACATTTGAGCATGGTTATGCAGTTTATTTTGAGCATGCGACAGTGCGCTTTGATTCGCTTTGGGGTAGCCCACCTTTGCTCTTCACAAGTGACGGTAAAAAGAAGCAAGTAAAGGTAGCTCAAAAGGACGCTTTCGTTGAGGAGCTCTCATACGCCATTGAATGCATACGCAAAGGCGTTGAACCTGAGATCATCTCTGGGGAGGCTGCAAGGAACTCGCTCCTCATATGCCTTAAGGAGAAGGAATCGGTGCTTAAAGGAAAGCTTGTTAAGGTGAGTTCATAAGCCGAGGAGCTTAGCATATTGGTTTTGGGGTGGCGAGGGATGGATTTGAACCGCAAGGGGTTGAAGGAAAGACTGAATGAGCTTGCCAAATATGGAGTGAAAACCAGCATGGGCGAAAAGAGACTCCCTCAAACACAGAGTCGCAAGAGAAAAATGGCTTTCATTTCCATCAGCATCATATGTGTCTTCGTTCTACCCATGGTGCTTGGGATATGGCATGGTTGGCACTTGGCTGAGAAGAAAAGGAAATCATTAATGCGTCATCTTGCCGGGGCGTTTTGTAGGCTTGTAATGCCACCAGAAGTGTTGTTCGCTGGTAAAGACAGGGTTAACATCCTCCTCATAGGGAAGGATCATGATTACGACCGTCATAGGCGCATATTAAACACACACGGCAGAGCAGACACTATTATCGTAGTTAGCCTGTGTCGTTCGGAGCGCAAGGCAAGTATCCTCTCAATACCTCGTGATACAGCTGTCATCATAAACGGGCATGGCTTGCATAAGATCAATGCAGCGCATTCCTTTGGTGGTCCTGAAAAGCTTATCGAGGTCTTGAGGGATCAACTTTGCATAAGCATTGATTACTACGTGAGGACATCGTTTGAGGGCTTCAAGAAGATAATAGACGCCATCGGTGGTGTTTGGCTCTATGTTGAGAAGGACATGAACTATGACGACAATTGGGGCAACTTGCACATCCATTTGAAGAAAGGGTGGCAGTGGCTTGATGGTGATAAAGCACATCAGTATGTGCGTTTTAGGCACGATGCCGAAGGAGACATTGGACGGACAAGGAGACAGCAAAAATTCTTGAAGGCACTCGCAGCTCGCCTCACAAGTCCAGCTATGTTGCCCAGATTGCCGACCCTCATAATGACCCTTTACAAGTATGTGGACACGAACATGACGATAAAGGAACTCTTGAGCTTGGCAGGCTTTGCTGAGCAGGTTGACATGTCACGACTTGAAACAGAAACGCTCCCCGGAAGACCTATTGCACACTATTGGTTTCCAGATAGGGAGAAAGCTGCCGAAGTGCTTGAACGGATGCTCGGTGAAACATTCGGAAGATATTTGTGGGATTTGAAAATCAGTGCGATTGAGGAAGCCATAGGTATGCGAGCTGTTAGAAGATCGCAGAAGAAAACTTTAGTGGAGCGGAAGAGAAGACACTACCGTAAGGAGGTATCGCGTGAGCTGCCACAGGTCCCAGAGATGGTTCTACCAATTATATCAACACCACCAGAATCCCAAGAAGAGCCTTCAAAAGAGACGCAAAATGGTGGTGATTCTGAGAGCGATGTTGAAAAAATGATGCGACGCCCGGCTCTACCTCATTTGGCGCCCCCAGAAGAGGTTGAGCCGTATGCTAAAACATGATGCTGAAGTTTGTAAAGATGTTGAGAGACGCCCTGTAATAGCACTCCTAACAGACTTTGGTTACCATGATGGCTATGTAGGAACGATGAAAGGCGTCATAGCTTCTATAGCACCGCATGCGCTCCTCATAGACATAACTCACGGTGTTAAGCCACAGTCAATAACGGGCGCTTCGCTTATACTGTGGGGTTCATATCGCTATTTCCCGCATGGAACAATATTCTGCGTCGTTGTCGATCCAACTGTTGGGACTGAGAGGTATCCGATTGTGGTGCATACAAAGCGCTACACATTTGTTGGTCCAAACAACGGTGTAATGTCTTGGGCTTTTGATGAAGATGGTGTGAAGATAGCCATTAAAATCACTAACAGGCACTTCATGATTCAACCCGTTAGCCAAACATTTCACGGGCGTGATATTTTTGCGCCTGTAGCTGCATATATAGCTTGCGGTGTCAAACTAACCGAGTTCGGTGACGAAATACCAGAACATGAATTGGAGCGCTTGCCAAAGCTGTCAGCAAGGCGGATTGGTGATAGGCTTGTTGCTGAAGTAGTGCACATCGATTGGTTTGGAAACGCTATAACGAGTTTACACATGCTTGAGTTTAAACAGTGGCTTGCTGATGTTGCCCCAAAGGCATGGAAGGCGAGGGTGAGAGGAGTTGAATTTGATAGGCTCTCAAATGCATACGGGGATGTGCCAGTAGGCAAGCCACTGATCATATTCAACAGCTATGGGTTGCTTGAGATAGCAGTTAACTGTGGCAACGCTGCAAATGAACTTGGGATAAAGATGGGAGACGAGATCGTGATTGAACCGATGTGAGCGCCTTCTAATTGATGGCGGGTTATGCGTAGTGAGCTTTGGAGAAGGGTGTTGCAGATGAAGGCTTGTGTTATGTTTATGTGGTTATTCTTACTTTTGCTTTCCTTGCAACATGCGCCGAAGGCTGGGCAACTCCACATTGAGCGCTTCAGGTTGAAAAATGGTTTGAGATGCATAATAGCGCAGGTGAAGCGTGCTCCGATAGTTAGCGTGAGCGCTGCTGTTAAACTCGGTGCAGAGCACGAGCTTGGTGCCTTCGCCTCCGGTGTTCGTTTCATGCTTTCGCAAGCGCTTGTAACTGGCACAAGGTTGCAACAAGAGGATGATTTGATTCAAACGCTTTCACTTGCTGGGGCTAAGTTAACTTTCTCCGTTGAACCAGATTGCCTTATATTTCATGTCGTCAGTTTGCCACAGGGCTTTGACACAGCGCTCCAACTCCTTTCCGATGTCCTTATCCGTCCCTCCTTGGATGAGCAATGTGTTGAAGTAGCAAGGAGGAAAACACTAACTTATCAAAGGATGCTCGCAACAACACCTTTGCTATGGGCGAAGCAATCTGTGAGGGAGATGCTCTTTAGTGGTTCACCTTACGCGCGTCCAATATGCGGTTATGAGCGCACTGTGAAGCGAATAAGGAGGGAACACTTGCTTGAATTCTTTGACGCTTACTTTCGCGCAGGGAACATGAGCATATGCGTTGCAGGGGATGTTGATATTAAGCTCGTAGGAACTCATTTGGCTGCTGCGTTTCGCGCATTACCAAGTGGATTAGCACCGGCTGTTGAGCGTGTGAAGATTTCACCGCGCAGTGAACCACAGCACAGAGCCCGCCAATTCTATGGCGAGCTTGCGCAAATCCTTGTGGCGTTTGCTGTTCCCGGGATTAATGACCCTGATGCCCCAAAACTGCTATTGCTTTCGAGCGTCATCGGAGACGGTATGGGCAGCAGGCTCTATAAGCAATTTAGAGAAGTGCATGGGTGGGCATACTACGCAAAATCCGATTACGAACTCGGTATAGAGTTTGGCGAGTTGCTTATACACGTTGCTACGGAGAGCAGAAAGATTGAAGCTGTAAGAAAAGCGCTTGAGGATATACTGCTTGAGTTGCACGTGAAGGAGATATCGGTTGAAGAGTTGAAGTATGCGAAACGCATGGCTATAACAAAGCTTGAAATGAGCATGCAGGATGTGAGCCAGTTGAGCTCCATCCTTGCGCGCCTTGAGGTAAACGGTATTAATCCGCGAAGGCTTTTTGATTTGCGGGATTCAATTGAAGCATTAAGTGCATACGATGTCCTTACAGCTGCAAATCGCTATTTGAGATGCGCTGCAGTGGCAATATTATTGCCCATGTGATGCAAGTGACTATCGCACTGTGCATGTGGCATAGTTTTGGTTGGTTATCTGCAGTGTCTGTCAGAGTCAATTTCAATCTGGAGGGCGGGTGAGGTAGACAATGCGCTCAGGTAAAGTGGCTTTTGCTATGCTGTTCGCTTTATCTGTTATGGCTATATTGTTTAGCCTTTGCACCGCTCAATTGGAACTGCCTTCGGAGATCAGGCTTAATGCAGGTAGCTCAGTTGAGTTGACGGTTAAAGGGTTAAGGAAGGCAGTTGTTGAAGATTCAAGAGTTGCCTCGTTGCTTTTGCTTTCTGGTGAAAGAATCTCAATTCAAGGGGTGAGTGCTGGTGAGACGATACTTCGGTTGTGGGTGGGTGAAGAGAAATATGAGGTGCCAGTGAAGGTGGAAGCAAAGCCAGTAGAGGAAGAAAGAAAGGAGGCTCAGCAGAAGGAGGAAACAAAGGAAGAAGCTTTGCGCCCCCCAATAGAGCTACCTGCATTCCCTGAGGAGACTCGGGAAGAGGGGGACAAGATAAAAGAGCCCGCAGTTGAAGATCAAAAAGAATCAGCTCTCTCAATCGCGATTGTCGCAGATACACCTACAGCGGTTGCTGGTGCACAAGTTTGGCTAAAGGTGAGATTGAAAAATGATGGTGCAGATGTGCGTGGTCTTGTGGTTACTGTTTCACTCCCCGAGAGAGTTGAGTTGGTTAGTGATTCTCCAAAGCCAGAGTGTGATTATGATCCTGCATTAAGGAAGCTAACATGGCGTTTGAAGGAACTTAAGGGTGGCGAGAGTTGTGAGTTTGCCTTTTCCGTTTTGCTCTCAAGAGATCTTGCTCCCAAAGAAAGGCTTGGCTTCATCGCAACTGCTGAGTATGAAGGGGCACTGGTAAAGCTCGCGAGTGAGCCAGCTACAATTGAGGTTGTCTCGGCAGCGCTCTCTGCTATCTTTGTTTTCCCAAGTTCTTTTGTCGTCAAGCGCTCAATAGGTTTGCCATTGCTCGATGTGAAATACGAGGAGTATCAAAAGGTGGTTGATAGGCTTCAGGGGCTTGGGGTTGTGCATGGTTACCCAGAACACACATTTCGCCCAAACAGATATGTAACGAGAGCTGAAGCAACAAAGATGCTTGTGTTGACAACCAACCTTACGGAGCATATGGACAGCGTGCGCATCGGTTATGTGTTATCGGCTGAAGCAACTGTTAACATTTATGTCCTTGACTCACAAGGCAAGCGGGTAGCCCACCTCTTGAAAGATAAACGCTGTAAGCCGATGCAGTATTACGTATCGTGGGATGGGAAGGCAGATGACGGCGCATGGGTTGAGCCGGGAGAGTATGAGATTCAAGTTGTGGCTGTTTCGGAAGGTGGAGGACAGATAACGCTTTCGGCAAATGTAAGGGCGTTGCCGTTACCACACAGGAAACTTGCTGGCATACCCACATTCGTTGACATAAGCCCAAAGGATTGGTTTGCGGGCTATGTAGCTGAGGCACAAGCAAGAAGGCTTGTCTATGGTTATCCAGACGGATCCTTCAAGCCAAAACATAACTTGACTCGAGCTGAGGCTGCAGCAATGATTGTTAGAGCACTCGGAATTGAAGAAAGGGTGAAAGAGGTTAAGGATACGCCGACACCGTTTGAGGACGATGAAGAAATACCGAAGTGGGCAAGGGGATATATCGTTGTTGCTACAACAGAAGCACCGAAAGCATCTGGGAAGCCCATAATCGGCTATGTAGAGAGGCGCTTCAAGCCGAGGCATTTTTTGTCAAGGGCTGAGGCTGCGACGATCATGGCGAGGTTCTTAGACAGGGATGTTGAGCGCAAGGTGGTCGTTGTAGGTGCTGTTGCTCCCGGTGTTAAGCTGAACATTAACGGGAAAGTTGTAGGGGATGAAAAAGGAACATTCGCAGAGGAGTTAGAACTCAAGCCCGGTGTCAACATCATAACCGTTATGGTGCAATGAAGAAACACTGCTAAACAGTTGTAGTGACGCATCCTCGCAAAGCCATCTTGCTCAAGCTCGCCTCCAAGCAACCATGATGTGCAAGGATGGGTGAATCGCTTTTGCCTTAGTAGCTAAGCCCTAAAATGGCGACAGCTTCATTTCTTAAGGAGCGCCCAAAGAACGAAGAGAAGAAGCCAGAGCGCGACGGTGAGAGAAGCTGTTGCAAGCCATTCATGCCTTGTCAGTTTAAATTTTTTGATGTTTGGCAGGAGCAGCCCTATGGCTATGAATGGCAAGCCAGCTATTGGTGCGTTTGTAATGGCAACAAATGTTAGCCCAAGAGCCACTGCTATAATGGCAAGCCAAAAGGAGAAGCGAACATCAAATTTAAAGCGGTTCATTGCAGCAAGCAACATCGCTGCAAAGAAGATATCACCAAACCCAACGAGCAAAGTTGGTGATGGCATAACACTTGCGCCAGCTGCAGGCAATTCAATCGTTGCAGCCTTAAAGAGCTTGCTTGCCCTCTCAGCAATTTGGGGTGTGGTTCTACTTATGTTAACTGCCCATATGTCAATAGAAACCATCGTGATAGCTGCTGGGAGAAGTAAGTTGCCTTCGTGTATGATGAGCGATGTTAACTTACCGCTAAATGATGCTACAAAGAGTAACCCGACTTCCTGCACTGCGTCAGCAAGCTTTTGAATCAAATCGTGTTTGCTGATTTCACTTAAACCGACACCGCATCCCCAAACTAAAGCCGAAAGGATGATGGCAAGCACATCCTTTCGTGTGTTGCAAGGGGCTGCTGCCACTGCTCTTGTAAAAGCGAAAGCCAAAGCTGTAAGGGCAAGCATTGAAAGATACACCGAAAGGAAGTTCGGGGCTATCGGGAGGATAGGCAAAACAACTTTGAGTGATAAGTAGAGGCAGAGAAAGAGCCAAGCGGTTGGTTTACCGGTCGCTGTGTTGCGGTTTGTCCACATCATCGCCTGTGAAGCTCCTGTTTGGCATGTATTTGGCTACTATGATTGTAAGATCGTCGTTCAGGATGTAACCTTGGAAGCGTCGCACATCTTCAACCACACATGATGCTATCTCGTGTGGCATAAGGTGACGGATACGGCTGAGCAAGTTTTTGATTCGTTCAACTCCGTATGTTTCTCCGTTCGCATTCCTTGCCTCGGTCAGTCCATCTGTAAGCATAACGATTAAATCTCCTGCCTGTATGTGCATTTGCGTTTGAGCATAATCTGAATCGTTAAATACACCGAGAGGCGGACCTGAGGCATGGATGTGCTCAATAGTGCCGTCCGAGCGCAATATGAGAATCGGCAGATGACCAGCGTTAACTGCCTCCACAAAGCTGTTGCCTTCTTTGAGGCGCACAAAGACAGCGCCAGCAAAATCTTCATCCGAGAACTCGCTTGCAAGAATGGAATTAGCATGCCTTACAGCGTCGCGAAGCTCGTGACATAAATTCATGGTCGCCCTTATAGCGGATTTTACCAACGGCACTTTCAGCTGGGCATCCACACCTTTGCCTGAAACATCTCCAACAGCTATCACAATGCTACCATCATTGCAAGTGATGAAGTCGTGGAAGTCACCGCCACCAGTTTTTTCACCTCTTGCAGGTATGCACTCCCTCGCTATCTGCCAGCATTCAATGTTTGGTAAACTCTTCGGAGTCATACGCCTGTGCAAGTCCGCCGAGATAAACATCTCATAGCGGTAGCGCATTGCGACTTGCTCAGCGGTCAATTTAGCTTCAGCCATGTATCCGATAAGCAACGCCGTGATGAAAAGAAAAGAAAGTGCGCTTGCTGTTGCCCAAGGTTGCCCTGCTATGTTTGTGTTGAGTGATATCAAAAGATAAAACACAGCACAGACAGTTGCTGTTATAAAAGCACCAAGCAAACGATACCACATGCCGGATGAAATGATGATGAGCAAAAGTAATGGGTAAAAGTTAACAGCATGCTCAGCTTCAGCTATCATCCATAGCCCCATCCAAAACATGTCGGCTATGAGCGAGTATGCCCTCAATGGGATGCCTCTCCAGTGTGCCATTATAGCTATGGCGTCAAAGAGGAGGGCAAACAGCAAAGCGAGCGCATTCAAAGCCGTTACTTCACCGATCCATCCTTTCGCAATAAGTGATATGAGGAGCAACAAAGTCAGCCCTCGTGCCACAACGACTATCCAATCACTTGGCTCAACCTTTTCATTTCTCTTGAGCCTCCTAAGCAAAGTCATCTCAAAGGCTCACTCCTACGCCTGCTCTTTGACATCCTCATCTCCGAACACTTCCGCTGTGAAGCGAAATATTTCAACGCCACGCCGCTTCCACTCATCCGGTGGCAACCCAGCCTTAATACATGTGTGGCTAAGGAATTCCTCTCTGCTCCAACCATATTCAACCGCCACCTGCGGGAGCAGAAGACCAGCCAATGGTCCTTTGCGAACAACGAGTCCGTCCCTTCCAACTTGGATTTCGGATATGTCCTTAACCTGTTCCATAGGTGAAAGGACGGATATCTCAAGTGTTAGTTCGTCCAACTCCTTCGGTGAGACAGGTGGGAAACGCGGGTCGTGTAGAGCTGCTGATATGGCTGCATCTTTTACGGCTTCCCAAAGTGGCTTCGTAGGATATGGGTAGCCTATGCAACCCCTAAGTGAGCCATCTCTTCGGCGCTTAAGTGTGACGAACGCACCACATCGCTCAAGCAACTCTGGTTCGCTCACATCAAACTTGGGCATCTCGGTGTTTAAGACCGCTGCCCTTATAGCGCTCCAAGCGATCTCAACGAGCTTGCGTCGCAGTTCCATAGACAGCTGACTCATCTTTCATCCCTCCTTAAGACAAGGTCTCTTTCTTGCATTGTTCAAACCCAGAGCTAACGCACTATCTGCGTCGCCCATTTGGTAAGTTTATTAACACCGTCTCCTTGAGGCATCGCACCATAATTGAGTTAAGGGTGGATGCTATGCCGAGTTTGCTTAAAGCGACGATGCTCGTGCTGCGGATGGTGCGTGCGCCCTTCTTCACAGCAACAATAGCACCGATACTTGTGGGCACTTCTCTCTCGTGGAAGATTAACAGGCTGTTTGACCTTTCGGTTTTTCTATGCGCACTCTTTTCAATGTTGCTCTTGCATGCTGCTGCAAACATGCTCAACGACTATTTTGATCATCTCTCGGGCGCTGATTGGTTTCAAACGAACCCAGTAAAACCATTCACAGGTGGAAGCAGAGTCATTCAGGAAGGGTTAGTGAAACCGAGGACTATGTTGTTGAGCGGTGTTACATCGCTTATCCTTGGCTCACTACTTGGACTATGGCTTGTTAAGGTTACAGGTGTAACGCTTTTGCTTATAGGTATTGTAGGCGTCTTCCTTGCTTACTTTTACACCGCACCACCGATAATGCTTGCGCATCGTGGCTTCGGGGAGTTGGCAGTCGGATTAGCGTTTGGCATACTACCAACCATCGGTGCTTACTATGTCCAATCAAAGGGATTTGACTGGCGTGTTTTAATAGCCTCACTTCCAATAGCGCTGCTCATAGTGGCTGTGCTTTGGGTGAACGAAATCCCTGATGCGCCTTCTGATGAGCGCGCTGGTAAACGCAACTTGGTTGTGAGACTCGGGAAGAAAGCATCAGCCATCTGTTACTGCCTCATTGTTACATGTGCTTTCATTTCGCTACCGTTCATTGCTTTGGCGCTTCATTCACTGTCACCATTGCTCGGGTTAGTAACCTTTCCAACGGCGCTTTTAGCGATGGCAAATGTGGTGCGCCATGTGTTCTTCAGGTATGACACAATGAAAGCTGCTTGCGCTATGACTGTCCTTACGCACTTTGCGATGGGCATCTTGCTCTCAATCTCATATGCGCTTTAGTCGTATAAATGGCTATAGCGTTGCAGCTATCTATTTGAAGGAGCATGCCAAGGTGTTTCAAACTGCACTATGAATCACAACCGTAAGGGGGGATGTAGTATGCCAGCTCGCATACTTGATGGGAAAGCAATCGCTGCTCAGATTCAACAGGAGATAAAACTGGAGTTGGATGAACTGAAGGAGAAGCATGGCATAACTCCCGGTCTCGCTGTAGTGCTTGTTGGTGAGAACCCAGCTTCTGAGGTTTATGTTCGGAACAAAGGAAGGAAGTGTGAGGAGCTTGGTATACGCTCAATAGTAAAGCGTCTCCCAGAGAGCGCCTCGGAGAAGGAGGTCATTGATACAGTTATCCAGTTGAACGAGGACGAGTCTGTTCATGGCATTATAGTTCAACTGCCACTGCCAAGCCATATAGACCCTGAAGTTGTCATCTCGCATATTGACCCAAACAAGGATGTTGATGGGTTTCATCCGGTGAATGTTGGATGGATGTTCATTGGCAGGAACAGGTTTGTGCCATGCACACCAGCTGGCATCATCGAAATACTTGACCGCTCTGGGATTGAGATTGAGGGTAAAAGAGCAGTTGTCGTTGGGAGAAGCAACATCGTTGGCAAGCCGCTTTCGATATTGCTACTTCAGCGCAATGCTACTGTAACCGTTTGCCACTCACGCACTACTAACTTACCTGAGGTGACACGCCAAGCTGATATACTCGTTGCAGCTGTTGGGAAAGCACGCCTCATCAAAGCCGACATGGTTAAAGAGGGTGCTGTCGTCATTGATGTAGGCATAAATAGGGTTGACGATAAGATAGTTGGCGATGTTGATTTTGATTCCGTGAAGGAAGTTGCATCGGCTATAACACCAGTTCCGGGTGGTGTTGGACCGCTCACTGTCATCATGCTGATGCGCAATACGGTTCAAGCAGCGAAGTTAGCCCTCTCTGCTAAGTAAGGGGTAAGTAGCAGTCAGGTGAGGGTAGGTCTGCCCTGCATGGCTGTTCATTTTTAACAAAGGCTTGAATGTCGCTATACTAATGATGATAATGTTTTCGGCAACTACTGATGATGAGAGGCGGTGTTAATGTCTCGTCAGAAGAAAGTTTCTCACAGTGAGACATTGAAAGGCTTACGGGAGGAGGCACAAAGGCACACCACGAGAAGAAAAAGAAGCCTCGCTAAAGCCTCTAACAGCAACCTGCAAGCATGCTCAAGCTTGCCTGTCAAGCGTAGAGGAAGGCGTCCAAAAAGAAACACGATGAATTACTACCCCGAAGAGTTTGCAGTGGAGCATGAGGGCGACGAGTTCTATCATACCGACATTTTTGATACCGAGCCCTTTCAAGAGTTGGTATTAAGGCGAAGGGATGCAGCAGTTGAAGACCCAATGGCAGCATGGGCTAAAGAGTTGCGGAAGCGTCCGCTGTTGACAAAGGAGCAAGAGATTGAGCTTGCAAAGCGCATAGAAGCTATGCGACAGGCTCAACGAGAGCTTGAACAACTCGCAGCTGAAGGTTCTCTGACCCCACAAAAAAGGGTAGAGTTGGATAAGGTTATTCGGGATGGCGAAGAAGCGCGCATGATACTTGTTGAATCTAACCTACGCTTGGTTGTAAGCATAGCGCGTAGGTATAAAGGTTATGGTGTCTCACTGAGCGATTTGATACAGGAAGGGAACATCGGCTTAATACAAGCTGTTGATAAATTTGACTGGCGCAGGGATTGCAGGTTTAGCACTTGCGCCACCCTCTGGATCAGACAAGCTGTTGTAAGGGCTATCCAAGCACAATCGCAGCTTGTGAAGCTCCCAACGAGGGTATCAGAGTTGGTTCACCGCATAAGCAGGATAAGGGATATGCTTACACAAGAGCTTGGCAGAGAACCAACTGCTGATGAGCTCGCAAGGAATATCCGTATACAAAAGCAATTGGTTGAGCAGTGTATGTCCTATCCATACCAAATCATGTCACTTGATGAGCCTGTTGATGAGGATGAGAAGATGACGCTTGCGGACGCAATTGAAGATAAATACTCCCTCGGACCTGAAGAAGTAACGATAAAGATAAGAACCAGAGAGGAAATTGAACAAGCGTTGCTTAAGCTACCGGAAAACTACAGACTTGTTATAAAGCTTCGCTATGGGCTTGAAGACGGGAAACCATACACATACCAAGAGATAGGGAGGATACTTAACCTCTCACGCCAGCGAGTTAAGCAAATCGCGGATGCAGCGTTGAAGCGCCTCAAGGAAGACCCACTTGTATGCGACTTGGTCACCGATTTGATGCAAACCACAGCATCAATAAGAGGTATTGGTAGACGCCTCTAATGCCCTCAGCTTTTAAGTTTCTTTTTCAACCTGTGATGTTTCTGCTCAACTTCGTTTCGAGGCATCACTTTTACTCATTGCAAGTGGTTATACTTTTTGTGAGTTGTTTTAGTGGTGGCTTTCAGACGATCTGTTTAGCGGTAACAATCCTTGCTGAAAGGGGAAATGGATATGAGCGTGGATGACAAGGTCCTGTTATCTCCAAGGGAGATGCCGAGGTATTGGTATAACTTGCAGGCTGACCTTCAAGAGCCTCTGCCACCAGTAATTCATCCTGTCACTCTTGAACCAATATCACCAGAAGACCTTGCGCCTATTTTCCCAATGGGGCTCATACAACAAGAGGTGAGCAAAGAAAGATGGATTGAGATACCAGAGGAGGTCCTTGAGATTTATTCAATTTGGCGTCCCACACCGCTTGTGCGTGCAAGGAAGCTTGAAAGCTATCTTCAAACGCCTGCCCAAATCTACTACAAGAACGAAAGCTTAAGTCCTCCGGGAAGCCACAAGCCGAACACCGCTGTTGCGCAAGCATATTACAATAAGCGCGAGGGTATAAAGCGCCTTACAACGGAAACAGGTGCAGGACAATGGGGCAGTGCACTTGCCTTCGCGTGTTGCCTGTTTGGGTTGAAGTGCACCGTTTACATGGTGCGAGTAAGCTATGAGCAAAAGCCGTATAGGAAGGTGCTGATGAACATTTGGGGTGCCGAAGTCTTCCCAAGCCCAACCGACCGAACAAACGCTGGCAGGAGTATACTCTCAAAAGATCCAGATTCACCGGGGAGCCTCGGAATCGCTATAAGCGAAGCTATTGAAGATGCCGTCACACACGATGACACTAAATACTCCCTCGGAAGTGTTTTAAACCATGTCTTGCTCCACCAAACGATAGTTGGACTTGAAGCAAAGAAGCAATTTGAGATGGTGGGCAAATACCCTGATGTGCTCGTTGGTTGTGTTGGTGGTGGAAGCAACTTCGCTGGCTTTGTCTTCCCGTTTGTCCAAGATAAACTTGAGGGTAAAAGGGATCCTCGCATAATCGCCGTTGAACCACTCGCATGCCCCTCGCTCACAAAAGGTGTTTACAGATACGATTTTGGTGACACTGCGAAAATGACTCCATTGCTCAAAATGCATACGCTTGGGCATGAGTTTATACCACCAAGAATACACGCAGGTGGACTACGCTATCATGGGATGGCTCCGCTTGTGAGTTACCTTTACTATAAGGGCATCATAGAAGCCATTGCTTATCCGCAAAGGGCTGTATTTGAAGCTGCTGTAACATTCGCACAAGTTGAAGGTGTAGTGCCAGCACCAGAAACGGCTCATGCTATTAAGGCTGTCATTGATGAGGCATTGAAGTGCAAGGAAACTGGCGAAGAGAAAGTTATAGCCTTTAACTTCAGTGGGCATGGCTACTTTGACCTATCAGCATACGAGGAGTATCTTAGTGGAAGGATGGAAGATGCAGTGATGTCAGATGAGAAGCTTTTAAAATCGCTTTCGTGCTTGCCAGATGTTGACAAGTAGAGCATCGTTGGCTCAATCACTTAGCTCTGAGGGGTTTTAAGGTGCTTGAAAGACGGCAGATACGCAACTTTGATTTCGTTATGCTCGCTATAACCATCGTCTTGATAGGTGTTGGTATACTTGTGCTCTTTAGTGCAACATACGGTGATTCGCTCAGTTATGTCAAGCGGCAGGCTCTCTTCGCGTGCGTTGGGTTGTTTGCGATGTTTGGTGTTGCCCTCTTCAACTTCCAGCGCTTGACGAAGTTCAGCTCTTGGATCTATTGTGCCACCTTGATATTGCTTCTCCTTGTGCTCATTGTGGGGAAGGAAACGGGTGGAGCACAGCGTTGGATAAAGGTTGGTCCATTGCAGTTTCAACCATCTGAGTTTACAAAGATTGCATGCATAATAACGCTTTCAACGATGCTCGCAAATAACAGGGAGCAACTGCTTTCTTTAAGGTTCATCTTACGCACTGCCGTGCACGTTTCAATCCCTATCTTGCTCACATTAGTGCAACCAGACCTTGGGACAAGCATTGTTATTTTAAGCACATGGTTAGGTATGCTCTGGATTGGTGGGGCAAGAAGGGAGCATATTGCTTTAATCGTTCTGGCATGCTTGGTGGTTGCTTTCGTCGGATGGCATACAGGCTTGCTCAAAGACTATCAAAAGAAACGCATAATCGCATTCATCAATCCATATGCAGATCCCCTTGGTTCAGGCTACCACCTAATACAGGCTCAAACTGCGATCGGTTCAGGTGGGCTGACTGGGAAAGGATTGTTCAACGGGAAGATGAGCAAATTGAAATTCATACCAGCTCGGCATACCGATTTCATATTCGTCACACTATCAGAAGAATTAGGGTTTGTTGGAAGCGTATCTATCATCTTGCTTTACATGTTGCTTTTGCACCGTATGCTCCTACTGATGCACTCAACCGAACATGAGCTTGGTGTCTTCCTTGTGGGTGGTGTTTTCTTCATGCTTCTTGTGCATGTCGTTACTAACATAGGGATGACTATTCGCCTCCTACCAATAACGGGAATACCCTTGCCTCTGTTTAGCTACGGTGGGAGCAATGTGCTCGCAACATGTATAGCCATTGGCATATGCCAAAGTGTGGCAATGCGTCGGAGCAAGCTCATCTTTTGATGTGATGGGTGGGTTGTGATGACGACCTCTCAAACTGATTGGCAACAGTTAGCGTGGGCTGGTATTAAGCTACTTGCGCCAAGCGATTGGTATGTGACGCAATTGCGAGTGACACAAAATGAAAGTTACATCCGCATGGAAGACGACGATATGGTTCGCTTTGAGCTAAGCTGCGCGACTGTATCGCCGATCCAGCAGATTAACCTGCGCGAGCATGCCGAAGCCATATTATCAAAGATGGCTAAGGAAGCTAAAAAGAGGGGAGAGGAGTTTAGCCAAAGCGTTGATACGAAGCTTGTAGGTAGACATCAAGTTAAGGGTAGAGATGTGCTCACATTCAGTTGGGCTGGCAGATACATTGGTGAAGGGATGTTATGGTGGTGTGGCAAATGTGGCAAGGTGCTTGTGGCTCATGTGATCGGTGTCAAAGGTGAAAGGCTTAAGGAGTTAGCTAAGAAGTTGTTTACGAGTATTTCAGATCATAGCGAAGATGAGTGGCATAGCTGGAAGCTCTTTGGGTTGGACTTAAAAGTTCACTCATCAATGAGGCTCTGCGGGCATAAGGTTGAAGCTGGGTTCGTAAGGTTTCAATTCAAGCGTGGTGATGAAGATTCGCTTGAAGTTGCGCGCTGGAGCACTGCCGATTTAATGCTCAAAGGGACAACCCTTGATAAGTTAGCAGCACAAGTTCTGAAGGAACACCTGAAGAAATTTGAAATCTCCTACAGGCATGTCCAGTTTGGCAGCTCTTCTCACGAAGGGATTGAGCTTTATGGGAAAGCCAAAATGCCTTTAAAGACATTCCAACTTTTCTTGCGCCAACTTACCAAAAGAAGTTTGATGCCCAAGTTGAGAGGGTTGATGTGGAAATGCGATAATACAAATCGCCTCTTCTTAGTGCTCGCCATAACAGCATCTGAAGTGGTGAGCGAATTTGAACATGTGATCAACTCGTTCAAATGCCATTGACGGTGATGTGGATGTTGAGACAACGCTCTTATGTTGAAGTCCGGTCGCTTTTAGCTCCCTTTGCATTCTTGAGCCTCGTTTGTGTTTTATGTGCCACCGTGAGCGAACCCGGAGCTTCCGAGGAACACAGGGACACCTT
>Ga0197143_1000150_pt1 | contig 79715 bp, 78 predicted proteins | sample GBS70_MetaG_FD_148603 | JGI IMG/M metagenome (GOLD analysis project Ga0197143, IMG submission 148603) | Sediment microbial communities from Great Boiling Springs, Gerlach, Nevada, United States - GBS 70_MetaG | ecosystem: Environmental > Aquatic > Thermal springs > Hot (42-90C) > Sediment...
AGTTAAATTTGGTTATTGTTGGTAAAAAAATAAGGATTTCAAAAACTCTTTGGAAAAAAATAAAAAATGACAAGAAGATTCATTATTTTTCAAACCTTCCATTTTCCTCCCTGTGGGCAATTTACCATTTAGCCCAAATATTTTTTTTGCCAACTTTTTATGAAGGTTTTGGCTTTCCATTACTTGAAGCGGCAAAATCAAATCTTCCTATCGTGGCTTCCTCTTGCTTGGCAATAAAAGAAGTTTTGCCAGAGCATTCTTTTTTAAAAGAACCTCATAACGTAGGAGACTTTGCTCAATCTATTAAAGAGATTTTAAAAAATCCCACTTTTAAAAAAAGAATAATTGAGTATCAAAGAAAAAGACTAAGGGAATTTTCTTCTTCCAAAATGGCAAAGAGCTTTCTCTCTTTTCTTGACTTTTTATAAAAAACTGATAAATTTAAAAGTTATGGAAGAAGAAATTGATCTTGTTGATATTCTAAAAATAATCTACAGAAGAAAAAAAGTTCTACTTTCGATTACCTTTTTGGGGTTAGTTTTGGGATGCTTTTTTTACCTCATTTCTTTCTTTTTTAATCTTTTGCCACAAGAGATGAGTACAATTTTGGAAATTGGACGCATGGAAGATTTTGTCCCAGAAAGCCCAATTCAGCTTGCTGAAAAAATTAAAAATGATAATTATGGCGAGGCTATTCGGACAAAGCTTGGAATTCCACCTTACGCTTACCCAAATATTAGAACGCAATGGAAAGTTGAAGCACCAAAGGATACAAGACTTGTGGTGATTAAGCTTAAATCAAAAAATCCAGTGCAAGCTAAGGCAATTTTGGATGAGCTAAATCAGATTGTAATTAAAGAACATCAAGAAAAATTTAATTTACAAAAAAATGTCTTGCTCGATGACAAAAAAAGGCTTGAGGAAAAAATAAAAACTTTAGAGAGCGAAAAAAAGATTTTGGAAGAAAAAGTAAATTATCTTATTTTACTTCAATCAAAAGAGCCATCGCTTATTCATCAAACTCTTTTAACTGAAGCAAGAAAGGAACTTGAAGCAAAAAAGAAGGATATTCAAGATCAATATTTGGCACTAAATGAGCTTTTAAGAAAGCTTGAAGACTACGAGCCAACGAAAGTAATAAAGGAGCCCGCACTTCCTCCAAAACCTTCTTTCTCGTTGAACCAAATGGTTTTAAATGGAACTATAGGGCTCATCTTGGGCAGTTTTTTGGGAATTTTTTGGATTTTTCTTTTGGAATTTTGGGAGAAAAATAAAGAGAGGCTTTTGAAATCTTGAAGATCAAAAAAATTTTGATAAAATTTTAAATGCAAAGGTCGAACAAGAAAGACAACAAAGATATGGCTGAAAGACCAAAGGATCATGAGTTCCTTGAATATGTGGTTAAAGCTTTAGTTAATCATCCAGAAAAAGTTGAGATTGAAAGGAAAGTTGATGAAATGGGAGTTTTACTTACTTTGAGGGTTCATCCTGAAGATATGGGACAGATAATTGGGAAGCAAGGGTCAGTAATTAAGGCAATCAGGAACTTGGTTAAGATTGTTGGATTTAAAAATCACGCAAGAGTGAATCTTAAAGTTCTTGAGCCAGAAGGAAAAGAATTAAGAAAAAAAACTACCGAGGAACTCGAGAAGGAACTCAAGGTTTAAAACTTTTTTGAAAAGGAGCTCCTTTTATGATAAAGAACTTTTTTGAAAAGGAGCTCCTTTTTGTTATTAAATAAAATTTTATGACTTTTCACATTCTAACCATTTTTCCAAAAATTTTTGATTCGTATTTAAATGAAAGCATTTTAAAAAAAGCCCAAGAGAAAAAATTGATTAAAATCAAAATTTACAACTTAAGAGACTTTGCCGGAGGAAAACATAAACAAGTTGACGACAAACCCTATGGTGGAGGACCGGGGATGGTTCTTAAGGTTGAGCCGATATATAAAGCTATTTCAAAACTTAAATCTCAAATCTCAAAACTTAAAAAGAAAAAGATGAAAATTATCTTATTTTCTTTAAGAGGAGAGAAATTTAACCAAAAAATGGCTCATCAGTTTTCAAAACTCGATCATCTTATTTTAATTTGTGGAAGATACGAAGGAATCGATGAGAGGGTAGCAAAATATATTGCAGATAAAGAAATTTCAATTGGTGACTATGTTTTATCTGGAGGAGAGCTTCCAGCTTTGGTAATTATTGAAGCAGTTTCAAGACTTGTTCCTGGGGTTTTAGGAAATATTGAATCAATTGAGGAAGAAAGGATGTTAAATTTTGGAATTTTAAATCAAAAATCGAAGTTTAGAATTTTTAGTTATCCAGTTTATACTAGGCCAGCAATTTTTTCACCAAAACCAGGAATTTTATGGAAAGTTCCCAAAGTTTTACTTTCGGGAAATCACCAAAAAATTTGGTTTTGGAGAAAAAAACATGGAAAGTGGATATGAAAAGTTCTTTGCCTCTTGACAAGATTTTGATAAGGATTATAATGTTAAGTGAAATCCTTCCCAAATGAAGGAAATTTTTGGGTTGCTCTTTAAAAAAGCAAATAGGAGATTTATTAAATCAGCCAGTGATTCTTGGAATCCTCTCTCTGAGGTTCCAAGAGTTCCCCTGAGAGTTTGATCCTGGCTCAGGATGAACGCTGGCGGCGTGGATAAGGCATGCAAGTCGTACGCCCAAGTACCATTTGGTGCTTGGGAGTGGCGAACGGGTTAGTAACGCGTAGGTAACTCACCCCGAAGACGGGCATAACCTCGCGAAAGCGGGGCTAATTCCCGATAGTCTCAGAAGGACGCGAGTCCTTCTGAGTAAAACCTGTCCGTAAGGATAAGGGCTTCGGGAGAGGCCTGCGTCCCATCAGCTAGTTGGTGGGGTAATGGCCCACCAAGGCTATGACGGGTAGGGGGTGTGAGAGCATGACCCCCAACAAGGGCACTGAGACACGGGCCCTACTCCTACGGGAGGCAGCAGTCGAGAATCTTCGGCAATGGGCGAAAGCCTGACCGAGCGACGCCGCGTGCGGGATGAAGACCTTCGGGTTGTAAACCGCTTTTCACCACGAGAAATCTAGCGTCATTTCTTTGGCGCTAGATGATAGTAGTGGTGGAATAAGGGGTCACTAAACTCGTGCCAGCAGTGGCGGTAATACGAGTGCCCCGAGCGTTATCCGGCTTTACTGGGCGTAAAGGGTCCGTAGGCGCCCGGGAAAGTTCTTGGTGAAATCTCTGGGCTCAACCCAGAGAAGTCCAGGAATACTTCTCGGGTAGAGGGAGCCAGAGGTAGGTGGAACTCACGGAGTAGGGGTGAAATCCGTTGATACCGTGAGGAACACCAAAAGCGAAGGCAGCCTACTATGGCTCACCTGACGCTGAGGGACGAAAGCGTGGGGAGCGAACCGGATTAGATACCCGGGTAGTCCACGCCCTAAACGATGCTGGCTAGGCATTAGCAGTCTCGACCCTGTTAGTGCCGAAGCTAACGCGTTAAGCCAGCCGCCTGGGGAGTACGGTCGCAAGGCCGAAACTCAAAGGAATAGACGGGGGCTCACACAAGCGGTGGACCACGTGGCTTAATTCGACGACAAGCGAAGAACCTTACCAGGGCTTGACATGCTGGGATGTACTCCTTCCGAAAGGAAGGGGGACCGTCAATTCGGAGCCCAGCACAGGTGCTGCATGGTTGTCGTCAGCAGGTGGCGTGAGTTGCTCCCTTCAATGGGGAAACCTGCGCAACCCCTGCCTGGTGTTAAAAGTGTCACCAGGGACCGCCCTGGGATTACCAGGGAGGAAGTGGGGACGACGCCAAATCAGCATGGCCCTTAAGCCCTGGGCTGCACACGTGGTACAATGCCCGCTACAAAGGGTTGCCAACCCGTAAGGGGGAGCTAATCCCATCAAAAGCGGGCTCAGTTCGGATCGAGGGCTGAAACCCGCCCTCGTGAAGCCGGAATCGCTAGTAATCGTGGATCAGCCACGCCACGGTGAATACGTCCCTGAGCCTTGTACTCACCGCCCGTCACGCCAAGCGAGCCGGGAGTGGTCGAAGTCCCAATTTTTGGGCCGAGACCAAGCCCGGTGAGAGGGGCGAAGTCGTAACAAGGTACCCGTAGGGGAATCTGCGGGTGGACCATATGATTTTGAAATTTAAAGGGAGTTGGTCGAATCTCCCCAAAATTCGACCCTGGCTGATTTAACAAGTCTCCTATTTGGAGGCTTAAAAATTTAAAGTAAAAAAACATTATTTTTTTAAATATTTTTTTAAAATTGAAAATCAAACGGCTTTAGTTATAAAAAGTTTTTAAGTTAGCCTCTTTTGAGGAAAAGTTTTCATTTATGAAAAAACAAAAATTTTTCCCGCAAACTCCAATACTTCCTTTACCAAATTTACTTGAATTCCAAATAGAATCTTACAATAACTTTTTAAAAAAGGGGTTGAAAAAACTTTTTGAAGAATTTTCTCCAATTTTGGATGATACTCAAGAGAACTACGAGCTTTATTTTTTGGACTATTTTTTAGAAAAACCAAAAATTAGTGCTCAGGAGGCTAAACAAAATGGACTTTCTTATGTTGCTCCATTGAGAGTGAAAACCTTACTTAAAATCAAACCTTTAAATAAAACAAAGGAAAATACTGTTTATTTTTGTAACTTTCCCTTAATGACTGAGCGAGGAACTTTCATCTTAAATGGCGTTGAAAGAGTTGTTGTTTCTCAGCTTTTGAGATCCCCTGGGGTATTTTTCACCGCAAAAAGAGTTTATGGCAAGCAACTCTTTGGAGCGAAGATTTTACCCTCTCGGGGTATTTGGCTTGAGTTTGAAACAGATCTTAAAGGAGTAATTTGGGCGAAAATTGATCGAAGAAGAAAAGTGCCAGCTACATTAGTTTTAAGAGTTTTTGGGGTCGAGTCCGACGAAGAAATAGAAAAACTTTTTGAAAAAGATGTTGAAAAAAGTGAGATAAATTATATTAAAGAAACCTTAAAAGCTGATCATACCAAAGATTACCAAAGTGCAGTAATTGAATTTTACAGCTCTCTTAGAGGAGGGGAACGCTCTACTTCCGATGTGGCTGATGAATTTGTTAAGGAAAGAGTATTTAATCCAAAAAGGTATAATCTTACCCCCGTTGGCAGGTGGAAAATAAATCAGAGATTGAATAGACCTCTTTTGGGAAACATTGAAGAAAAAGATTTGATTTTACAAAAAGAAGATATTATAGAAACTATACGAGAGATCATTAAGCTTAATCAAGATCCGGAAGCAAAACCTGACAACATTGATCACTTGAGTATAAGGAGAGTAAGAACAATTGCTGAACTCCTTGAAAGCAAATTAAGGAATGCAATGATTAAAGTTGAAAGACTTATTAAAGATAAAATGTCAATTACTAGTCCCGAAGAAGCAGAACCAAGATTTTTAATTAATTCAACTCCTTTTGCAAATCAACTCGAAGAATTTTTCACCCTTTCTCAGCTCTCTCAATTTATGGATAATGTTAATCCTTTAAGTGAGCTTGAACACAAAAGAAGACTTACAGCAATTGGAGAAGGAGGCGTAAAAAGGAAAAGAGCTGGTTTTGAAATAAGGGATGTTCAACCATCTCATTACGGGAAAATATGTCCTGTGCAAACACCCGAGGGACAGAACGTGGGATTAATTACTCATCTAGCTCTTTTTGCAAAAGTAAATCCTTTTGGATTTTTGGAAACGCCTTACTTTAAAGTTAAAAACGGGAAAGTAACCAAAGAAATTGAGTATTTAGATGCCCATCAGGAAGAGAAACATAATATTGCAAGTTTTCATGCTTTAGCTAATGCGAAAGATGGAGTTTTGCCTTCCAAAGTTGAAGGAAGAAGGAAAGGAGAGCCAGCGACTTTTGATTCAAAAGAGGTGGAATTTGTTGAAGTGGCTCCTTATCAAATTCTATCGGCTTCGGTTTCTCTCATTCCTTTTTTGGAACATGATGATGCTAACAGAGCTTTAATGGGCGCTAATATGCAACGACAAGCAGTTCCTCTATGGAGACCCGAAAAGCCATTGGTAGCTACTGGAACAGAAAAAGAGATTGGATTGCAAGCGGGTTATGTTATTTTGGCAAAAAACAGGGGAAAGGTAATTGAAGTTGATGCTTCAAAAATTAAAATTAAAACATCAAAAGGCATTGATACTTACCGCCTGCCAAAATTTATTCGTTCAAATCAATACACTTGTATTACTTTCAAGCCAAGGGTAGATCTTGGAGATGAAGTGAAGGAAGGGGATGTAATTGCTGATGGACCAGCAATGGTTGATGGAGAACTTGCTCTTGGTAGAAATCTTCTTTGTGCCTTTATACCATGGCGTGGATATAACTATGAGGATGCAATTATTATTTCAGAAAAAGTAGCTCGGGAGGATTTTTTCACCTCAGTTCATCTTGAAGATTTCATTTGTGATGTAAGAGAGACAGAACTTGGACCAGAGGTAACTACAAACGATATTCCAAACGTATCTGAAAGGAAACTTGCTAATTTGGATAAAGAAGGAATAATTCTTGAAGGAACGGAGGTAAAAAGTGGTGATATTTTGGTAGGAAAGATTTCTCCAAAAGGAGAGGAGGTACTTTCGCCCGAGGAAATGCTTTTAAGAAAAATTTTTGGTGAAAAAGCTAAGGAAGTGAAAGATACTTCTCTTGTCTTGGAGCATGGTAAAAGAGGAAAAGTGGTTAGAGTGACAATTTTTGATAGAGAAAAAGGTTGGAAAGGGGAAACAGGGGTTTTGAAAAGAATTCAAGTTGAAATTGGTTATTTAAGAAAAATAAAAGTTGGTGACAAGCTTGCTGGAAGACATGGCAATAAAGGGGTAATCGCAAAGATCTTACCAGTTGAAGATATGCCATTTTTGGAAGATGGAACCCCAGTTGACATCATTTTGAATCCCCTTTCAGTTGCTTCAAGAATGAACCTTGGACAAATATTTGAAATGCATCTTGGTGTGGCAGCAAAAAAACTTGGATACCAAGCGATTGTACCTCCTTTCACCTCTCCTGGAGTTCAGGGAATAAAAAAAGAGCTCAAAAAAGCCGGTTTTGATGAAAGCGGAAAAGTTACTTTATATGATGGGAGAACTGGAGAGCCTTTTAAAGAAAAAATCGCCGTTGGATATATTTATATGCTAAAGCTTATTCATATGGTCGAAGACAAAATTCACATGAGATCTATTGGTCCTTATTCTTTAATTACCCAACAACCACTGGGTGGTAGAGCCCATTTTGGTGGCCAAAGGTTCGGCGAAATGGAAGTCTGGGCACTTGAAGGTTATGGAGCAGCTTACACACTTCAAGAGATGCTTACCATAAAATCTGATGACGTCGTTGGAAGAACCACAGCTTATCAGGCAGTGGTTAAGGGAGAAAAATTTGAGGCTCCAAGTATTCCTTCATCGTTTAAAGTACTTATGAGCGAGCTTAAATCCATTTGTTTGAACATAAAACTTTTGTCACAAAAAGATTTAAAAAAATAAAATGAAAGAAATCCAAGATTTCGATGCAGTCTTAATAAAACTTGCCTCTCCAGAGGAGATTCTTTCCTGGTCCTATGGAGAGGTTAAAAGGCCCGAAACAATAAATTATAGAACTCAAAGACCTGAAAAGGACGGTCTTTTTGCTGAAAATATTTTTGGACCAACGCGCGATTATGAGTGTTATTGCGGGAAATATAAAAGCGCAAGATATAAAGGAATAATTTGTGACAAATGTGGTGTTGAAGTAACAGTCTCTTCAGTGCGGAGAGAAAGAATGGGTCATATCACTCTTGCAGCACCGGTAGTACATATCTCTTTTTTGAAAACTACACCATCTCCGATTGCCCTTCTTCTTGATAAATCAATTTTTCAAATTGAAAAAGTTGTTTACTTTTTGGCTTATGTGATTACTAAAATAAACAAGGAAAAGAAAAAAGCGCTTTTGGAAAAAATTGAGAAGGAATTTAAAGAAAAACTTAAAAAAGCAAAACTTGCTGAGGAAAAGCTTGAGCTAAGAAAGAAAAAGAAAGAAGTGCTTGCCGAGATAAAAAAGCTTAAAAAAGGAGAAATTCTTTCTGAAGAAGAATATCGTCAATATTTAGCAAAGTATCCAGGACTTTTTGAGGTAAAAACTGGAGGCGAGGCAATCCAGGAGCTCCTAGCCTCTTTGAATTTAAAAAAGCTTGAGGAAAAACTTAAAGAAGAATATCAAAAAAAGAGAGGAGAAGAGAGAAAGAAAATAGCTTTAAGACTTAAGACTGTTCGAGATTTTCTTTTTTCACAAGTAAAGCCTGAATGGATGGTTTTAAAAGTTCTACCTGTCTTGCCTCCCGATTTAAGACCAATGGTTGAGCTCGAAGGTGGTAAATTTGCCTCTTCTGATGTAAATGATCTTTACCGCAGAGTGATTAATCGAAACAATAGACTGAAATTCCTTCAAAGCATCGGAGCTCCAGAAATAATTTTAAGAAACGAAAAGAGGATTCTTCAGGAAGCAGTTGATGCATTAATTGACAATACCGCAAGACATGGCTCTGAAGCAAGAAAAGTTGGAACTCAAAGAAGACCACTTAAATCACTTTGCGATATTTTTAGAGGTAAAAAAGGAAGATTTAGACAAAATCTTCTTGGTAAAAGAGTAGATTACTCTGGAAGATCGGTTATTGTGGTTAATCCTGCTTTAAGGCTTGACGAGGCAGGTATTCCCAGAAAAGGAGCGTTGGAGCTCTATAGGCCTTTTGTGATAAGAAAATTGATTGAAAAAGGTCTTGCCCATAACATTAAGAAAGCTAACATATTAATCTCAGAAGAAGCTGAGGAAATTTGGGAAGCATTAGAAGAAGTTACCAAAGGTAGTTTTGTCCTTTTAAATCGTGCTCCAACACTGCATCGCCTTTCAATTCAGGCCTTTAAACCAATTTTAGTTGAAGGTGACGCAATCCAAATTCATCCGCTTGTCTGCCCTGCTTTTAATGCTGATTTTGATGGAGATCAAATGGCTGTATTTTTACCTTTCGGGGAGGAAGCTCAAAGAGAAGCACGGGAAATAATGATTTCTACAAAAGGAATTTTAAAGCCAGCGACTGGAATACCTATTGCTCTTCCAAGACAAGATATGATTTTAGGGTGTTATTGGCTTACTATGGAGAAAGAATCAAAAGGCGAGCCAAAAGTTTTTTCCTCTTTTGAAGAAGCAAAGATTGCTTATCATCATGGAAAGATTGAACTTCAAGAAAAAATTAAGGTTAAAGATAATTCTGGAAAATTGCTTGAGACAACAGTAGGGAGAATTATTTTTAATGAATCTCTTCCAAAAGATTTTCCTTTTCAAAACATCACTCAGACTTCTTCTACTATTCAAGAGTTAGTTTCAGATTTAGTGGAAAAATATGGAATTGAAGAAACTGCTCGAATTCTCGATGTGATTAAAGAAGCGGGGTTTGAATATGCTACTTTATCAAGCAATACTTGGGGAATGGACGACATTGTTAGTTTAAGAGAAAAGGAAAAGGTAATTAGAGAAGCCGAAAGGAAAGACGAACAGGTGGAGAATGAGTATCTCGAAGGTTTAATTTCAAGAGAGGAAAAGAGGGAAAAAATAATTGAAAATTGGCAAGAAGTAAGGGAAAAAATTCTCAAAATTACTCAAAACGAAATGAGAAAAAGCCCAATATTTTATGTAGTAGATAGTGGTGCGAGAGGTTCCTGGGCCCAGATTTTGCAGATGGCAGGTCTTAAGGGACTTGTGGTCAATCCAAAAGGAGAAATAATCGAGTTTCCTATAAAACATAGTTATAAAGAAGGTTTAAGTATCGTTGAGTATTTCCTTTCAACTCACGGTGGGAGAAAGGGGACTGTGGATACTGCTTTAAGAACATCTACTGCTGGCTACCTTACAAGAAGAATGGTAGATGTAGCTCATGAGGTAATTGTCCGTGAGGAAGATTGTGGCGATGAAGAGGGTTTTATAATTAAAAGAGCCGATACAGAAATAACTGGGCAAAAATTTGAGGAAAAAATTTATGGAAGAATAGTTCTTGATGATGTAAAAGTTGACAAAAAAGTTATTGTTAAAAAAGGAGAAGTGATAGATTTGAACAAGGCACGACTTATTGATAAGTTAAATATTCAAGAAATAAGAGTGCGCTCTCCATTAACATGTAAGTCAATTTATGGGGTTTGTCAAAAATGTTATGGATTAGATTTAGCAACCAGAAAGCTTGTAGAAATCGGTTCACCCGTTGGACTTATTGCTGCTCAATCTATTGGAGAACCAGGTACCCAACTCACAATGCGTACCTTTCATGCTGGCGGGGTTGCTGGAGCAGGCGACATTACCACAGGACTTTTGAGAGTTGAAGAAATTTTTGAAGCAAGGGCTCCCAAAAATGAGGCGATACTTTTCGAAGAAGAGGGGAAAGTAGTTCAAATCAAGGAAGTACCAGGAGGGACGCGGATTATAGTCGAAGTTAAAGGAAAACGCTCATCAGCGTTAAAAGAATATTTTGTTCCAGTTAGCGAAGGAATTTTGGTTAAAGAAGGAGATAGGGTTAAACCAGGTGAGCCTATTTTTGAAAGCCCAATTAATATTAAAAAACTTTTTGAACTTGCTGGTAAAGAAAGAACTATAAGATATATCTTAAATGAACTTCAGTCAATTTATCGCGGAGAAGGTGTTAAAATTCATGATAAGCATTTTGAAATAATTATAAGACAGATGTTTTCAAGAATTCAAATTACAGAGATTGGGGATTCAAGATTCTCTCCAGATGAGATTGTACCAAAGCATGTTTTTGAAGAGGAAAACAAGAAGCTAAAAAAAGCTGGTAAAAAACCTGCAAAAGGTAAAGAGATTATTCGAGGAATTACTAAAGTAGCCTTGTCCACTGATAGTTTTCTTTCTGCTGCTTCCTTTCAGGAGACAATTAGAGTTTTAGTTAAATCAGCTATTGAAGGAAGAATTGACTATTTAAGAGGATTGAAGGAAAATGTTATTATTGGAAAACTCATACCTGTAGGAACAGGGCTTAAACGAAAAAATGAAAACCAACAATCAAAATAATTTAGACCTTAAAAAATATCTTTTAGGACTTCTCACTCTTTTTTTTGGTGTGTTTATTTTAGCGAGTACTTTTAATATTGGAGGCAAGTTTGGGACATTGCTTTCGAATTTTGCTCAACAGGTGATAGGAAGTTTAGGGCTTTTTCTTTTGGGCACTCTTTTTTTAGCCCTGGGAATAAATGTGTTTTTGAAAAACAGGCTTTTTCGTAATTCGCCAGTTGTATTTGGTTTTTTTTTAATTTTTCTTGGAACTCTTGGAATCTTAGGTAATTTTTCATTCAAACTTAGCGGTAATTTTGGAGAAGCTTTAGCAACTTTTGGACAAGAATATCTAGGAAAGATTGCTTCTATTTTTCTTTATTTTATTTTTACTGTTTTGGGAGGATTTTTGATTTTTAACTTTTCACGTCTTCGTTTTTTAAAAATTCAATTGAAACTCCCAAGAAGTGGTAGAAAAATTGAAATTGAGGAAGGTAAACCGAAGCTTTCGGTTTTAAAAATTTTCCCTGTCAAAACGAAGGCAGTACCTGTAAAGAAGAAAGAGGTGAAAAAGAAAGAAGATGAGAAAAAAGAAGGATATTTTTTGCCGCTTTCTTTGCTTGATGATGAAAAAGAAGAAGCAATTTCCGGTGATATTGAAAATAACGCCAAAATTATCAAAAAAACTCTTGCTACTTTTGGCATTGAGGTAGAAATGGGCGAAGTAAATGTTGGACCTACGGTTACTCAATACACTTTAAGACCAAAAGAAGGCGTTAAACTTTCAAAGATAGTTTCCCTGCAAAATGACCTTGCTTTAGGACTTGCTGCACATCCTATTCGAATTGAGGCACCAATTCCTGGCAAATCTTTAGTTGGCATTGAGGTTCCAAATAAAAAAAGGGCTAATGTTAGGTTAAAATCGCTTGTTTCTTCTGAGGAGTTTATTAAAGGAAAACCTCTTTTGATTTGCCTTGGGAAAGATGTTAAAGGAGAGAAGGTTTTTACAGATCTTGAGGAGCTTCCTCATCTTCTGGTCGCCGGAGCCACCGGAACTGGAAAAACGGTATTTTTGAACGCATTAATACTTTCACTTTTGTGGAAAAATTCTCCCCAAAACCTTAGATTAATTTTAGTCGATCCCAAAAGAGTTGAGTTTACTCAATTCGCTAATGTTCCTCATCTTTTAGCTCCTCCAATTGTTGAGCACCAGGATGCCGTTTTGGCTCTAAAATGGCTTTTGGGAGAAATGGATGAAAGGTTTACTATTCTTGAGGAGTGTGGACAGAGAGACATTCAGTTTTTTAAGAAATATGCCGATAAGGAAAAATGGGGAGAGATGCCTTATATTGTACTAATTATTGATGAACTTGCAGATATTATGGCTGCAAAAGGTAAAGAGTTTGAGGCTTTGGTTGTGAGACTTGCTCAACTGAGCAGAGCAGTCGGGATTCATTTAGTTTTAAGCACCCAAAGGCCATCTGTTGAAGTTTTAACCGGACTAATTAAAGCTAATATTACTGCGAGAGTAGCTTTTAGAGTAGCTTCTCAGATTGATTCAAGAACTATTTTAGACATGGGTGGCGCTGAAAGACTGCTTGGAGCTGGAGATATGCTTTTTATTTCTCCAAAACATCCAAAGCCAAAGAGAATTCAAGCTTGTTTAATACATCCAGCAGAGATTAAAAGAGTGGTTAAATATCTTGAGAATCAAAAAATAAAGGAAGATTATCTTTCTTCAAAATTTCAAGAAGGAGTTAAAGATTTAGCAGCTAAACAAGAAATAGCTTTACCAGAGGAGGAGATCGATGATGAACTTTATGAAAAAGCAAAAGAGGTTGTTATTCGAGCAAGAAAAGCTTCAGCTTCACTACTTCAGAGAAAACTCAAAATAGGATACGCAAGAGCTGCAAGACTTCTTGATCTTCTTGAACAACGGAAAGTTGTTGGCCCAAGCCAAGGAGCAAAACCCAGAGAAGTTCTTATTAAAGAGGAAGAAGAAAATTCAGATCTTCAATGAGTTATCAAGTATTTAAAGTAAATGGAATAGTTCTTGAAGAAAAAGAAGTAGGCGAGAGTGATAAGCTTTTTTTAGTTTTTAGCAAGGAATTTGGAAAAATTGAGGTGCTAGGAAAGGGGATAAGGAAAATAAAAGCAAAATTAAAAAGTTTTTTTCAGATTTTAAATTATATTTCTCTTGAAATAGTAAAAGGCAAAAATTTTTTCATTGCTATTGATGGAGTTTTAAAAGAAAATTTTCCATACCCCAAAAGAAATCTTATGACCTTTAGAAACTCTCTTTATGTGAGTTTTTTAGTTAACCATTTTTTAAAGCCAGAGATAAAAGAAGAAAGCTTGTTTGATCTTTTTTTGCAATCTCTTTATGAAATTGGGAAAGGGGAAAAATCTCTTGAGGCTTTAAGGTTTTTTGAGTGGAATTTTCTAAAAAATCTTGGATTTGGAATGGAGGTTTTAAAGTGTCCTATTTGCCAAAAAACTCTCAAATCACCAAAATTTTTTTTCAGTCCAAAGAATGGGGGAGTAGTTTGCAACACTTGTTTTAAAGACAACTCTGGAATCGAAATTTCCATCGATGCCCTTAAAGTGATAAGGGTGATTCTCTTGCAAAAAAGAGATCTTTACTTTAAAATTAAAATAGGCAGAGAACTTCAAAAAGAGTTGCGAAAGATTTCAAAAATTTATTTAAGTTATTTTTTGGAAAAACCAATTTTTATTCCTTAAAAAATTATGCCAAAGTTTCAAATTTTTCCCGAAAAAGAAAAATACAACCTCCCCCTTTGGCAAACACCCTCTTTTAACTTTTTTTTAATTGGAATTTTTATAACTCTTGGAATTTTAGCGATTTATTTTGTTAGAGAAAAGCCTTTTGTCTCTTTTGTTTTATCTTTAGTAATTGTTTTTGGACTGGCGTTTTCTGGGATATTTTTGGGATTTTTTGTTTTAAAAGCCTTCGAGAAAGCAAGCGAGATTAATCTTTTAAAAACAAGGTTTTTGTCGATTGTTGCCGATCAAATGAGACCACCAATCACTGCTATCAAATGGGTGCTTACATTTTTAAGGAGGGAAAAAAATCTTGCTAATGACGAGACCTTTCAGGCTTATCTTGAAGAAGTTGATTTGGCCGAAAAAAGAATTTCAAGACTGGTTAAAAACATTACTACCGCTTTAGCAATCGATGAAGATAGGCTTTTTTTCCAAAAACAAAAAATATCTTTAGAGGAGATTTTAAAGACAGTTATTGAAAGACTTTCAAATTTTGCTCAGGAAAGAAGAGTTAAAATAAAAACTCATTTTGAGAAAGTCCCAGAGATTAATCAAGATCCTGCTAAAGTGGATATCATTTTTGAAAATCTTTTAGATAATGCGATTCGTCACTCAAAAAAGACTGGTGGTGAAGTAAGTATCTCTTTAAAACAAGAGAGGGGAAAAATTTTAGTCGAGTTTCAAGATAATGGGATTGGAATTCCCGAAGAAGAAGCTTCGTACGTTTTTCAAATGTTTTTTAAGGCTTCAAACATTGATGTCACCACTCAAGGGACCGGTCTTGGACTCTATATTTGTAAAAGGCTTCTTGAAAAAATGGGTGGCGAGATTACATTTGAAAGCAAAAAGGATGTGGGAACCACCTTTAGGGTCTACTTTCCAATAAAATAAATTTTCATGAAAAAATACTTTATCTTTGTTTCTTTTTTTGTTTTGGCTGTCACTCTCCTTTTTATTTATTTTTATATTTTGCCAAAAAGATTTGAAAGCTCTCCTGGGATAAGTTTAAATATTGCCGGATTAAAAGAAATTAAAGCAGGTGAGACGGCTAGCTGGGTAGTTGAAATAAAAAATACTCATGACAGTCCTGTGAAGATTTTGTCCCTTTATTTTCAATATCCTATTGGGACTTTCGATAAAAATGGAAATTTAAAAAGAAGAGAAGAGATTAGTATCAACAAAACTCTTGGGCCAGGTGAGATTTTTGAAAAAACTTTTGAAGGAAGTATTTTCGGAAAAACCGGCGAGATAAAAAAAACGAGTGCTTCAGTTGCCTATCAACTTCATGGATTTTCTTCAATATATCAAAAAAAAGTTATTTTCGAATTTCTTCTTTCCTCGTCTCTTCTCTCTTTATGGTTTGAGATGCCAACTTCCATTACTCCCGGAACTCCCTTTTTGTTAAATGTTTTTTATAAATCTGATTTTAGTTTTCCCCTTGAAAATTTGACTCTAACGCTTACTTTGCCCAAAGAGTTTAAAAGAAACTCGCCAATATTTGAAAACGAAAAGAAAGAAGGCCAAACCTCTGTTTTTAAACTTGGGAATTTAAATTCTGGAGAGGGCGGAAAGATATCGATTGAAGGCTATTTTGAGGAAGCTTTAAAAAACCGTGCTTTATTTAAAGTAAGTCTTGGCAAATTTGATGAAAAAAGTTATGAAACTATTTTGCTGGCTGAAAGCGAGCAATACCTTTCGGTTAAAGAACCTCTTTTAAATTTGGAGATCAAGATTAATGGTCAAACCCCTCCATATATCGCCTCTCCTCAAGAAAAACTTAATTTCAAAATCAGCTTTCAAAATATGGGAGGAGAAATTTTAAAAAATTTGACCCTGGAAGTGGAAATTTCTCAAGATGCTCTTGAATCAAATTCTCTTAAAGTTTTTGGAGGAGAAATCCAGGGAAGGAAAATCGTATTTTCCTCAAACAACATTCCAAGCCTTGCTTTCCTTGGTCCGTATGAAAAAGGAGATGTTGGTTTTGAGGCGAAAGTGAAGGAAAATCCTGGCATTCAAAGAAAAATAGTTGGGAAAGTAACTTTGGGAAAAAATGTTAAAGATTTTGAAATTAAAATTTCTTCAAAAGTGGAAGCTAAAGCGTTTCTTTATTTTACTCTTCCAAGTGAGATTCAGGGCATATTTCTTCCTCCAAAAGGAACTTTTCCGCCAAATATAAATGAAACTTTTGAATCAGTTTTAATTTTATATCTTCAAAATCAAGGAAATACACTTCAGGATGTCAAGTTTAGAATTTATCTTGAGGAGGGAGTAAAACCGATGATTGATGAAAAATTCCCCAGAGATCTTAAAATTGAATTCGATGAGGGAGAAAAAATTTTAACCCTAAACCCCAGCTCCATCGGTGCTAATTTTGGAGGAAAGTTTGGAGTAAAACTTCAAATTACTCCCTCAGAAAGTTTCCAAAATGTAATTTCAAAAATTGATTTTGAAGCTAGAGACTCATTTGTGGGTCAGGTTATTTCTCTTTCTTTACCAGGTTTAACTCTTTCTCAGATTAAATAAAAGTATGTCATCTTTGGATAAAATTGTTTCACTTTCCAAAAGAAGAGGATTTGTTTTTCAATCATCAGAAATTTACGGGGGAATAGAAGGAATTTGGGATCTTGGTCCTTTAGGTGCTTTAATGAAAGAAAATTTGAGAAGGTTTTGGATAAAACGTTTTATTTTAGAAGAAGAAAATATAGTTTTAATTGATGGAAGTTCCATAATGCATCCCAGCGTTTGGAAAGCCTCTGGACATATGGAACATTTTACTGATCCTCTTGTGGAGTGCAAAAATTGCCATGCTCGTTATAGATTTGATCACCTGAGAGATGGAAAATTTATTGGCCAAGGCAAAGCAAAGGAGAAAAATCAATGCCCAAATTGTGGCAAAAAGGAATGGAGCAAGCCCCAGAGGTTTAATTTAATGTTTAAAACTTTTTTGGGTCCTGTTGAGGATAAGGCACACGAGACTTATTTAAGACCAGAAACTGCCCAATCAATGTTTACTAATTTTAAAAATGTTTTAAATTCTATGCGCCTAAAACTACCTTTTGGAATTGCGCAGATTGGAAAATGTTTTAGAAACGAGATAACTGTTGGAGACTTTATTTTTCGCTTAAGAGAATTTGAAATCGCTGAAATCGAATATTTTGTCCGACCTGGAGAAGATGAGAAATATTTTGATATTTGGGTTAAAAAGTGGGAAAAATTTTTTTTAGATCTTGGTATAAAAAGGGAAAATCTAAGGAGATATGAACACCCAAAAGAGGATTTAGCGCACTACTCAAAAAGAACCGTTGATATAGAGTATAAATTTCCCTTTGGATGGTCAGAACTTGCAGGAATTTCAAATAGGACTGATTTTGATTTAAAAAGGCACTCAGAATTTTCTGGCAAAGATTTAAAATATTGTGATGACCAACGCAATACTAAGTATTTCCCCTATGTTATTGAGCCAACAATGGGCATTGAAAGAACAATTTTAGCACTTCTTTGCGATGCTTATACGGAAATTAAAGGAGGAAGAACAAAAACAACCAAGCCTACAAAGGAAGTTGAGATTCTTTTGAAGTTAGATAAAAAGGTAGCACCAATCAAAGTGGCTGTTTTGCCACTGGTAAGAAATAATCTTAAGATAGTTCAAAAAGCTAAAGAAATCTATAAAATGATTAAACCACATTTTGCCTGTCAGTATGATGAGGTTGGGTCAATTGGTAGGAGATATCGAAGGCAGGATGAAATTGGTACCGTCTTTTGCTTAACTTGCGATTTTCAAACACTTGAGGACGATACGATTACCATTCGGGATCGGGATACGATGATACAAGAAAGAGTAAAGGTCGATGATCTTATTGGAATTTTAAAAGAAAAATTAGAAGGTTAAAAGCTTATGAGGAAAATTCAAGAAGCAAAAAATTTGGAGAACAAAGCCGTTTTTGTAAGATGTGATTTTAATGTGCCAATGGGTAAAAATGGTGAAATTTTAGATGATACTCGGATCGTTAAGACTATACCCTTGATTGAATATTTACTAAAAAAAGGAGCTAAGGTAATCTTAGCAAGCCATTTGGATGATCCGGGAGGGAAGTTTAAAAAGGAGCTAAGCCTTGAACCCCTGCAAGATAGACTTTTTGAATATCTTGATGTTTCTGTGTGGAAGGCACCAGATTGTATTGGTGCAAAAGTTAAAAAAGCGATCGATAGTTTGAAAGGTGGTGAGGTAATTTTACTTGAAAATTTAAGGTTCCATCCAGGCGAAGAAGAAAATGATTTACGTTTTGCAAAAAAACTTGCAAGCTTGGCGCAGATTTATGTTAACGAAGCATTTGGAGTTTCACATCGAGCTCATGCATCGATTGCTACCTTGCCAAAACTTTTACCATCTTTTGCTGGCTTTTTGCTTCAGGAAGAAGTTAAAGTTTTATCACAAATTCTCCAAAATCCTAAAAGACCCTTAGTTTTGGTCTTGGGTGGCAAAAAGGCAGAAACGAAAATTCCAGTGATACAAAACTTTCTTCCAAAGGCTGATTTTATTTTAGTTGGAGGGAAGCTTGTAAAAGAGGGGATACCTTTCTCTGATAAAAAGTTGATTTTAGCTAAGTTAGTAAAAAGTGGATACGATGTCTCAAAAGAAAGCGTGCTTACTTTTCAAAAAATTATAAAGAAAGCTAAAACAATTGTTTGGAATGGCCCCATGGGGTTTTTTGAAGAGAAAAAGTATTTTGAGGGAACAGAAGCTATCGCCAGAGCCATCGCTGGGGCTCAAGCTTTTAAAGTAGCTGGAGGTGGGGAGACACTTGAGGTGGTCAAAAAACTTAAGCTTGAAAGTAAATTTGATTTTTTATCCACTGGAGGCGGAGCAATGCTTGAATTTTTAGCTGGGAAAAAACTTCCTGGCATTGAAGCACTAAAATGATAGAGAAAGTGGAGATATTTAGCGACGGGGGAGCAATTGGAAACCCTGGCCCCGCAGGTATTGGCGTAATTATTAAAATAAAAAACAAAAAAGAGATAGTTAAAACCTACTCAAAATACATTGGCCGGGCAACAAACAATGAGGCAGAGTACTGGGCATTAATTTTTGGACTTTCAGAGCTTAAAAAAATTTTAGGGAAAAAAGTGGCTAAAATGGTCGAAGTTGTGTGTTTCTCAGACAGCAAGCTTTTGGTTAATCAATTAAATGGAAAATATAAATTAAAAGAAACAAAACTTTTTCCACTTTTTATCAAAATTTGGAACTTGAAAACTGATTTCAAAAATGTTAAATTTATATATCTTGAGAGAGAAAAGAATTTAGCGGATAATCTTGTAAAGGAAGCTTTAAGATCAAAGCAACAAAAACCCCTCTTTTAAAACGGCGCATTCGTCTAACGGCAGGACATGGCCCTTTCAAGGCCAAAACACGGGTTCGACTCCCGTATGCGCCACATCTTTTTATGAAAAAGAAGATTTTTAAATTAAAAGGCGATCTTTTTGGTATCAGTGTTTTTTTGGCTATCTTTTTTTTATTAATTTATTTTCTTTTCTCATTTCTTAATTTTCTCCCTCTTTGGTATCGGCTTTTGCCTTTAGTTATTTTTTGGAGGAATCTTTTTAGAAGCGCTATTTTGCATTTGCCATGAGTTCTTTAGTAAATAAGCATCAAAGAGTTTTGATTTTTTGCTTTTTGTCGCTTATAGTTCTTGGAATTTTAGCTCTTTTTTCTGGTTCCCCCATTTATTCGCTTCATCATCTAGGTACTCCCTGGTATTATATTTTACGACACATTTTTTTTGGTATCTTGCCAGGTTTGATTTTGGGACTAATTGCCTACGTTTTGCCATTAAATTTTTTTAAAAAACTTTCTAATTTTTTCTATTTCTTTTCAATTTTTCTTTTAATTCTAACATACGTTCCAACCTTTAGCTTGAGACTCTATGGTTCAAGGCGATGGATTAATCTTGGCTTTTTGTCCTTTCAACCGGTAGAAATAGTCAAGCCACTTCTCATTATTTTTTTTGCATCATTTTTGTCAAAAAAACAAAGACTAAATAGACTTCAAAAAAAAGATGCTTTCTGGCAATTTTTAGTTTTACTTTCACCAATTGTATTTCTTATTTTTTTTCAGCCAAATATGAGTAACGTTATTTTAATAAGTGCAACCTTAGGAGGGATGTTTTTTGTTGCCGGAGGAAGTTTAAAACAATTACCCCTGGCACTACTTTGTGCTGGCCTGCTTTTGGGTATGGGTCTTATTTTATTTCCATATCAACTTAGTAGATTTATGGGACTTTTCAGGGCGGAAGATGATCCTTTGGGTAAAGGTTACCAGCTACGGCAAAGTCTTATTGCCATCGGTTCTGGTGGAATTTTGGGCAAAGGTTTCATGGAAGGTGTCCAAAAATACTTTTATTTACCATCCCCAATAAGTGATACCATTTTCCCAATTTTTGCTGAGGAAACAGGGTTTTTGGGAAGCGTTTTTTTGGTAATTCTTTATTTTCTTATTTTTTATCAAAGTATTTTGATATTTAAAAAAAGTGACAATTTGTTTTTGGCTCTTTTAACTTTTGGGATTGGTTTTTGGATTTTTTTGCAAGCAAGCATTCATTTAGCTGCTACTCTTGGTCTTATACCATTTACTGGAATGCCCCTGCCATTGATTAGTTACGGGAGTACTTCGAGCGCAGCAATCCTTTTTGGAGCGGGCCTTCTTTTAAAATGCGCTAAAGAGATATAAAATTTATTATTATGAGGATTCTTTTTGTAGCTGGAGGAACTGGCGGACACATTTTTCCCTGCCTTGCGATAAAAAAAGAAATAGAAAAGTTTTTGGAGAGTTCACACCTTCCTTTAAAATTTGAGGCATTTTTTCTTATCTCAGGTAATCTAAAGCCAATAGAGGAGGAGCTTAAAAAAAGTAGAGCGAAGTTTGCAAAACTTCCGGAAATCAAACTAAGAAGGTATTTTTCTTTGAAGAATTTCTTAGATCTTTTTAAAATCCCCTTTTGTTTTTTGAAAACCTTTTTTTACCTTTGGATCTTGATGCCAGATTTAATTTTCTCAAAAGGTGGAAGCTCAAGCTGGATTGTAGTCGCTGTAGGATACTTTCTTGGTATTCCCATTATTTTGCATGAATCCGACTGGGAGCCAGGATGGTCAAATCGGATTTCCTCAATTTTTGCAAAAAGGGTGCTGATCTCATTTAAAGACACTGCTGAATTTTTCAATAGCAAAAAAGTGGTTCATAGCGGACTTCCACTTAGGGAAAAATTTGTCAATCCAAAATTTGAGAAGAACTTGATTCCTTTACTTGGCGATCGAAAAACGGTAATTTTTCTTGGCGGGAGTCAAGGGGCTGAACAGCTTAATGAACTTTTAATAAATGCTATTTTAAAATATACTGATAATTTTGAAATAATCCATGTCTGTGGCGCTACTCATTTTAGGGAACTTAATCTCCTTTCTCGAGGGATTTTAACTAAAGAGAGACTGAAATATTATCATCTTTATCCTTTTTTAGATGAGGAAAGATTAGCCTTTGCGATATTTAAATCCGATTTGGCAGTTGTTAGAGGAGGAGGAGGGACTCTTTTTGAACTCGCTGCCCTTGGTAAACCTGCAATTATTTTACCCCTTGCAGGCTCGGCGAATGACCACCAGCGAAAAAATGCGTACTTTTTTAAAGAAAAAGGCGGTGCCATTGTTCTTGAAGGAGAAAATTTAACCCCAAACTTCCTTTTTGCTAAAGTAAAAGATGTGCTTCAAAATAAAAAAATGCTTGAAAAAATGAGTCAGGCAATGAGAGAACTTGGAACACAACAAGGAGCGCGAATTGCCATCAAGACGATTTTAGAATATATTTAATAGAGCTTTTATGGAACAACTTTATTTAAAAAAAGTTAAAGGAGTAAGGGTAAGGTATGCCCCTTCTCCTACAGGACCCTTACATCTTGGAGGTGCAAGAACCGCCCTATTCAATTTTCTTTTTGCTAAAAAATACCAAGGGACTTTTGTTTTGCGCATTGAAGATACCGATGTTTTGCGTTCCAAAAAAGAATGGGAACAAAATATCTTTGAATCTTTAAGGTGGCTTGGAATTTATTGGGATGAAGGTCCCCTTCCTGACGGACAAGAAGTTGGAAAGTTCGGACCTTATCGGCAAAGCGAAAGAAAAGAAATCTACAGGAAATATATAGGGGAGCTTTATAAAAAAGGCTATCTTTACTGGTGCTATTGCAGTAAAGAAGAACTTGAGGCATTGAAAAAAGAACAAATTTCTCGTGGTGAACCTCCTCATTATAATAATCGATGCCGAACACTTACCATGGAGGAGCGCCTCAAGTTTGAAAGAGAAGGTAGGGGAAAGGTTTTACGTTTTAAAGTTCCTTCAAAAATTGTAGCTTTTGAAGACCTGGTTCGTGGAAAAATAAGCGTTGATACCTCTTTTTGGGGTGATTTTGTTGTTGCTAAAGATTTTGAAACTCCTCTTTATAATCTTGCCTGTGTTATTGATGATGCGACAATGCAAATTACTCATGTAATTCGTGGAGAAGATCACATTTCTAATACTCCAAAACAAATTCTTCTTCAAAAAGCTTTGGACTTTCCTCATCCAAAATTTGCTCACTTACCTTTAATTTTAGGCCCTGATAGATCAAAGCTTTCAAAGAGACATGGAGCTGTTTCGGTTCTTGAGTATAAAAAACTTGGATATTTACCTGAGGCTATTTTAAACTTTATTACTTTACTTGGTTGGCACCCTTCTTCCGATAAGGAAATATTTTCTTTAGAAGAGCTTTTTTTAGAATTCTCTCTTGAAAGAATTCAAAAAGGAGGAGCGATTTTTAACCCCAAAAAACTTAATTGGTTTAATGCTTTTTATTTAAGAAAAAAGGACCAAGACGAACTTTACTCGCTATCTCTCCCGCATTTCATAGATGCAGGACTTATTGTAAAAGATAGCAATGGGAATTTATTTATAAAAGATACAGGCGATAAAATAAATCCAATATGGCTTAAAAAGATAATCGAACTTTTTAGAGAGCGAGTTCAAATTTTATCAGAATTTCCTCAACTTGCCGATTTTTTCTTTAAAAAAAGTCTTGAATATGAAGCGAAGCTTCTGATTTGGAAAGACTCTCCAATTAAAGAGGTCATTTCAAATTTGAAAAAAATACTTAAAATTTTAAACAAAATCCAAGAAAGTGAGTGGAAAAGAGAAAAAATAAAAGATATGCTTTTGAGAAATATTCCAGAAACAAAAAGGGGAAATTTTCTGTGGCCTTTAAGAGTTGCCCTGAGCGGAAAATCTGCTTCTCCTCCCCCTTTTGAGATTGCTGAAATCTTAGGGAAGCAGAAGACTTTTTTAAGAATTGAAGATGCTATCTCAAAACTTAAAAAAGAACTTTAAAATTGCCCTCCTTTTAATTTTCATTTTTTTACTTGCGTTTTTTGCTCAAGGTAGCTTTTTTAATGAAGCTAATTTTATTCAAGCAAACGAACAAAATTTTTGTAGTCAAAAAAACAATTTTTGCGATGGATATGGAATGCCAAGAGGTTTTCCAGGGGATATTTCTTTAATTGTCATCCATGTTGGCGAGGGATCTTTTGATTCAATTATTAGATGGTTTCAAAATCCAATCTCTCGAGTTTCAGCCCATTACGTTATTTCTCGCGAAGGGAAAATAGTTTCGATGGTGGATGAGGAAAATATAGCTTGGCATGCAGGGAACTGGTTATTTAATCAAGTATCAGTTGGAATTGAACTTGAAGGATATACAAAAGAAAAAGGTACTTTTACCCAAGAAATGTATTTTGCTTTATCAAGACTTTTGAGGCATTTAATTCAAAAGTGGAAGATAAAACCTTTTCATCCGGAAGGCGGAGTTTTAGAACCCATTGGAATTATTGGCCACAATCAAGTGCCAAACCCAAAAAAAGAATCTTGCGGAAATTGCGATTTTGGAGGATGTGGCTGTAAATGGGATCCAGGCCCTTACTTTGATTGGAATTATTTGATGGATTTAGTGACGGGAGGTGGAAGACCAGATTTGGTTTTAGAAAATATTAAAATTGAACCAGAAAACTTTGCTTCAGGAGACGAAATTAAAGTTTCCCTTTTAGTTAAAAATCAGGGAAAAGGGGACACCATCGGTAGCTTTTTTTTGAATGCTTATCTTGACCAAGATTTAATTTTCCAAAAAGAGATTCCTCCACTAAATAAATTTGAGTCTTATAATCTTTCTTTTTCGTTTTTTTGGCCAAAGAGTTCCAAAGAATATAATTTTTCTTTAAAAATTGAAGATCCATATGATTATATTTTTGAAGAAAATAAAGATAATAATTCATTTTCCAAAAAACTTTTTCCAAAAATTAATCGTCCTCCAAAAATAAAGGAAGTGAAAATTTTGGAAGAAAAAAAAGATGAGCTTTCAATTTCAATTTCCGCTCAAGATGAAGATAACGATGAAATAAAATACATTTTGGCCTCTCCAAAAGGAATCTTGTTTGACACGGAACTTTCTTCAAGTTTTGAAAAAATTTTTACAATTCCATCTTCAGATTTTCAAAAACCGATCTTTTTGCAAATAAAAGATAGAAGGGGAGAAAGCAGTGAGGTTGAGGTTTTGCAAGTTTTAGCAAAAAAAGAAATTTCCTTTCCCGAAATAGATTTTAAAAGAGAAATTCAAAATCAAAAAGGGGAAATTCAAAAAGAAAAGGAGATTTATCACTTCCCAATTAAAATCGTCTTTAAATTTGATCCAAAGTACAATTTAAGATACTGCTTTGAAAAAAAATGCCTTCCCTTGCTTTTTGATAAAAATCAAATTTCAAATGAAGGTTTTATTGAATTTTCAAAAAGCGAAGATATAATTTTAAGATATCAAATTTTGGATTTAGCAGAAAATTTCGCCCTTTTAGTAAATGAAGATAAAATTATTTTAAGGAAGGCAGACATCAACGATGATGGAAAAGTTGGAATAGCAGATTTTTCGATACTTATGGCAATGTGGCAAAAGACAAACTCTGAAAAACATGAAGCCTTTTTGGCAGACTTAAATGCCGATGGTATAGTTAATCTTCCTGATTTTTCAATTTTAATGGCTTATTTTGAAGAAATATGATAAAAAGAAGCCTTCTTTTTTTAATTTTTATTTTAGCTTTCTTTTTGGGATTCACTTTTGGAGAAAGTCCTACTCAAGTTGCTGTTTATCCTTCAAAAGGAAATTTTTCATTGGAAGATGAAATTTCTTTGAGCATTTTAATTATTCCTCAAGAAGAGAAAGTTGATGCTTTAAAAGGGAAGCTTTCTTTAGAAAATTTAGATTGCCTTGGCGTTGATTTATCGCCAGGAATAATTGCTCTTCAAGCTCCAAGTTGCTCCAATTTAAGTTTTATTCTTGGAATTCCTCAAGGGACTCAGGACAAAAGAGAACTTTTTTTGCTAAAAGTAAAAGGAAAAGAGGTAGGCCAAGCCAAAGTTAATCTTTTAGTTTCTTCTGTTTTAAGTGTTGGAAAAGAAGTTCCTTTTGTTTCCCAGGGTGGTGAGTTTTCTTTTTTACCAAAATGCACTTGCACTCCTTGGAGCGAATGGAAAATGGGGGAATGTAATCAAGGGGGATGCGTTGATCAGAGAGCAAAAATAAGAACCAGGAATTGCACCCCACCAGGTTGTGACATTGAAAGTCAAGTTGAGTGCGTTGCTGATGAGACTTGCAAGCCCAGACCAAAAATAATAACTATTTTGCCCCCAAGAAACCTTTCAGCTAAATTTTTAAAAGAAAAAAATGTAATTTTTCTTTCCTGGGAAGCTTCTTTGACAAAAAATATTTCTGGATACTTTATTTTAAGAAAGACCCCATCTCAAAAGTATTTTGAACTTATTGGGAGCGTTTCAAAAAATACTTTACATTTTGAGGATTCAAAAATCAAACCGGGTCAAAGTTATAGCTATGTTGTGATAGCGTTTCAAGGAAGAAGTTATGAAAATAGCATCAAATCAGCTTTTTCAAATAAAGTTGACGTTTTTTTAGATGAAAAAGAAACACTAAAAGAAGAAGAACCTCCAAAAGAAGAAAACATTCTTTTAATTCAAACTGATGAAGATGGCAAGCTAAAAGAAGATCTTGCTTTAAAATTCTTTGAAGGAAGATTTGAAATTGAGCTTCCAAGAGATACAATAATTTTTTTAAATGGAGAGATTGCTAAAAATCAAAGTTTTTCTTTCAAGATCAATTTTTTAGAAGAAGTCGATAATTTATTTGAAAAATCACCAAAACTCAAAAAATTTGCTATAAAAGGGACTTTTTATCTTGTGGATGGTCCAAAAATTTCGTTTAAAAACCCAGTCAAAATTAAAATAGCTTTGCCAGAAAAAATTGGAGGAGAAGAAATTAAGATTCAAGGAAAAGTTTTTGATGGCTTTTGGCAAAACCTTCCAACTTTAGTTGATTTTGAAAGTAAAATTGCAATTCTTGAAGCTTCTCATTTTTCAATCTTTGGATTATTTTTAAAACCAAATTTAGAACAATTTTCGATATCAAAAGAGTTATTTTTAGAGCCTCCGCCGTTTTATTATTTTGGCGTTTTCATTTTAGGCTTGCTTTCAATTTTGGGTTTTGTCTTTTACTATCTCTGGAAAAAATTTAAAAAATCGGCTAAAATTGAGAAAAAAGAAACAACTTCAAGAATCATAGATTTAAGAAAAATAAGGGAAAGATGAAAATCAAATTAAAAAATAAAGTTGTATTTTTGTCAATAGGTTTAATCTTAAACTTTGCTTTTGCCCAAGAGCAAATTTTGGACTTTTTAGCTGAATTTGAAGCAAAAAAAGAAGAGTGCAATGCGATTTCTTGCCAGGGGCTCTCTACAGATAAAGCAATTGAGTGCTTAAAAAAAGTACAAAGTTGTCTTGAAGAAATCCAAAAATCTCTTTCTTTATGGTCAGATAAAAAACTCAGGGAAATTCAAGGAAAGATCAATGAGCTTTCAAAAAAGGAGGAAAGTCTTAAAAAAAGACTGGATTATCTTGAAGCCCAAGTCCAGAAGACCAAAATTGAAATCAAATTAATGAGTGAAAAAATTGAAATTTTAAATTTGAATATTTCTCAAAAAGAGAGCGAAATTTTAAACATTGAGGATCAAATTTTAAAGAAAACTCAAGAAATTGAAGATTTGAAAGAAAGATTGGAAAATGTAGTAAAACTTATCTATGAATATGAAAGCTCTGAGCTTTTTGAAAAAGTGATTTTTGAAAAAAGTCTTACCAACCTTTTAAATGAAATTGTTTTTCTTGAAACTATTCAAAAAGAATTGGCATTAAATGTTAAAAAAGCAAAAGAGGTGCTTGCAAATCTTAATTTAATTAAAAGTAATTTAGAGGAAGAAAAGATGAGGCTTGAGGGTTTAAAAAATGAAGCAATACAGAGAGCAAATGAACTTCAAATAAAAGTTGCAAGCCTTAAAGACATGGAGAAAGAGACAAGAAACTTGCTTGAAATTACTCAGGGAGATAACGAAAAGTATCAAAAATTGCTTGCGGAAATTAAAGCTCAAACACAACAGCTTTTGGGAGATTTGGCTGCTTTAGCTTGGCAAAGACAAAATGAGCTTCAAGAATTGATTGAAAAATACGGGAAGGTTCCTGAAGGACTTTTTAATGTTCCGCTTTTTTTACAAACTAGCTACCCTAATGCAAAACTTGGATTTTCAGATTATTCATTTTTAAAATATGGATGTGCGGTCACTTCAGTAGCTATGGTTTTAAGATACTATGGTCTTAACGTTGACCCAATGAGTTTAAATAGTGATTGGAAAAATATTTTTGGCTGTACAAATGAAGGCTGGGCATTTTGCTGGTATGGAGTGACAAAACCACCCTACAATATGAAAATTTCGGGAATAATTTTGCCTCGCAAAATCATCTCTCTTTCAGATTTAAATCAATATTTCATTCCAGGGAGACCAATGATTATTTTTTTAAATACAAATTTTGAAAACCCACAAGGTCACTATGTAGTAGTTGTTGGTAAAATTAATGATAGATTTGTAGTTAACGATCCGGTTTTGGGTACTGTTTATTTAGATGTTTCAATGGAAGCAATTAAAAAATGGTATCAAAGAGATGTGTTTATTGACCAGGTAATTATTTACACTCCATAAAAACCATGTTTGACTTTTTAAAACCTTCCTGGTGGATTAAGTTAATTTTTACTTCAATTTTTATCTATTTTTTAATTCTTCTTCCAGGATTTATAAATCTCTTTTATGATAAAACTTTAAAGGAAGTAGGGGAGATGCTTACAAAGAATTCAAAAGAAACCCTCGCTTCAGCTTCAAAAATGGCTATTGAATTTTATAAAAACTTTGCTTCAAAAAAACTTAAGGAACTTTTTTTGAAACAAAAAGAGGGGGAAAGATTCCCCCTCTTTTTTGGTTCTGGCTTTTTCCTTACTACTCAGCTGGCAGTGGTTCTGGAGGAGGGGTAGGAGTTTCTTCTCCTTCAGGAGTAGGAGTTTCTGGAGTTGGTGTTGGAGTTTCAGGTGGTGTAGCAGGAACTTCTGGTGTAGCAGGAACTTCCTCAGTCGGAGACGTTGGGGTTTTACCTCTTTGAGCAATTACCGCCCAAATGATTAATCCGATAATCACGATAACCAAGAGCCAGAACCACCATGCAGAGAGAATCGATTTTTCTCCTTCCGGTTTTTTCACTTCCTCTTCCATGATAGTTTTCTATTTTCGACCTTTGTATCTTAAAATTTTAACGCCGACGTTTTTAAAAGTCAAGTGGGGTTGACAAAACCATATATATGGTAAAATATAATATTATTTCGCATAATTGAACTTAAGCGAACTATGGAGAAGAGCAAAAAACCGATTATTCAATTTCTAAACGATTTTTTAGACTGGCTTGAGGTGGAAAAAGGGCTTGCTTCCAAGACTCAAGAAAATTATGCTAGGTTTTTAAAGCGATTTTTCGATTGGCTTAAAGTTAAAAAACTTCAAAATCTAAAACCAGATGAACTTTCTCCAAAGCATATTCAGGACTATCGCCTATTCTTAGCAAGACATTTCAACTTAAAAAAATCTACTCAAATTTATTATCTCATTGCGTTGCGCTCTCTTTTGACCTTTTTTGCAAAGCATGATATTTTAAGTCTTCCTCCAGAAAAAGTTAGCCTTCCAAAAAGAGTTTTAGAAAGAGAAATTAGATTTTTAACTTTAAAAGATTTAGAAAAGTTATTTTCTCAACCAGATACATCTAAAATTCAAGGAATAAGAGATAGAGCGATTATGGAAGTCTTGTTTTCTACTGGTATGAGAATTAGCGAACTTTGCAGCTTAAATCGCGATCAAATTAAAATCCCTCCCAAGATTGAAGAGATTGAAATTTCAATTATTGGAAAAGGCGGAAAAATAAGACCAGTTTATTTATCCAAGAGAGCTGTTTTTTGGCTTAAAAAATATTTAGAACAAAGGACTGATAGTCAAAAAGCACTTTTTATTAGTCACAAAAGAAAAACCTACAAAGACTTAAGGCTCACCCCTCGTTTTATTCAAAAAATGATTAAAAAGTACGCACTCCTAGCAGGACTTCCACCAAATACTACTCCTCACGTTTTGCGCCATTCTTTTGCTACTGATCTTTTAGCACGAGGTGTTGATTTAAAAACAATTCAAGAATTTCTTGGACACAAAACGATTACCGCAACTCAAATTTACACTCACGTTACTAGCCATCGCTTAAAAGAAGTTCACAAGAAATTTCACGGCGGAAAATACCTCAAAATCTAAAGTGTTTCCCCCCGTCTTTCAAAAAGTAAAATAATAAGATAACTAACGATCCCAATTAATGCTCCGTAGATTAAAGCTTGAAGCCAGTTTCCAGAAATGTTCTTTTCAAATCCAAGAAAAGAATCAAATAAATAAAAAATACAAGCAGTTGCCAGACCAATAATGAGACTCACTTGCCATTTTTGAGTTGCTGAAACTTTTTTTTCTTCGACTCTTTTTTCTTCCATATTTTTTTAAATTTTTTCATTTGGAAATTTTCGACCTTTAAAATTTGAATTAAAGACCTGGGCAATTTTTAGCTGGTCGGTACCCAGCTTTTTCCGCTTCCTCTCTTGACGAAAAATAAATTTTGTTGTCTTCTTTAATAGCTTTCGCTCCTGGACACCAAGGAAAATGATAAACTTTTCCTTTTTTACTTGCTACAAAAAGAATTTCGTTTTGCTTTTTGTCTTTGTCTTCTAAATTTTCCGATACTTTTAAATCTTGACTCTCGTTTTCCTCAAGAAATATTTTAGGATCTTCAACAGTTAAGCTTTGGCGACTTCCATAGATTACCCCAAGAAAAAAACAGAGAGTGGCAAGTAGTATATTTGCTAAAACAAAACCAACCTCTTCTTTATACTTGAAAAACTGACCCACTTTATCTTATAATAATATTTTAATCTAAAATCAATTTAATTTCAATATGGGAAAAGCGGGCGCCAGAGGAAAAACCACTTATAGAAGAGATTCCACCTCCAAAAGGCTTGGAGTGAAACTTTCAAATGGCATGATGGCTAAAGCTGGAGCAGTTATTGTGCGCCAGCGAGGTACAGAGTTTGCTCCTGGGAAAAATGTTGGAGTTGGCAAAGATTATACTTTATTTGCTAAAAAAAGCGGAAGAGTTAAATTTAAAAAGAAAACAAAAATTGGTTTTAATGGACGAAGAAAAACAGTGACCTTAGTAGAAGTAGAATAAAAAAATTACTTACTTTTTGGTTTTACTTCAACTTCAATTTCAAAAATTTTTCCTCCAAGATGGATCTGAATTTTGTGGACTCCAAGGGAGTCTATGGGTTTTTTGAGTAAAATATTTTCTTTTTGGATTTGAACCCCTCTTTGTCTGAGTAAATTTAAAATTTTATTTTTGGTTACCTTCTCAAAAACTTCTCCCTTTGGTCCAACTTTGATTTCTACTTCAATCCTTTTTAATTCTTCAATTAGTTTCAGTTTTTCTGCCTCTTTCCTTTCTTTTTCTTTTAGCATCTTTTTGAGCCACTTTTTGGTTTTTGGATTAAATGGTAAAGCTAATTTTTTTGGCAAAAGAAAATTTCTTGCGAAACCTCCCTTAACCTCTTTTACTTCAAATTTCTTTCCAAGATTTGGAAGATCTTGAAGGAGGATGACTTTCATGTTTTAAATTTGTCTCTTTCTCAAAAAAGCTGGAATATCCCATTTATCTTCTTCGTCATTTGGTTCCAAAATGATTTCTTTTGGTTTTGGAGGTTCCTTAATTTGAGAATTTGAGTTTTGTTTAAAGTCATTTTTTTCATTTTTGTGATTGAATCCTGTAGCGATTACCGTAGCTTGAACCTCTCCTTTTCTTAACTCATCATCAATTACTGCTCCAAAAATAATTTTTGCCATTGGATCAACTCCTTGGGTTATGATTTTTGCCCCATCATTAATTTCCTTCATTGTAAGATCCTCTCCCCCACTTAACATAAAAAGCACACCTCTTGCTCCATCAATTGAAATTTCAAGCAAAGGTGAGTTTATTGCTTGTTTCACTGCTTCAACCATCCTACCTTCTCCCTTGGCTTTACCAATTCCCATTAAGGCAAGACCAGAGTCTTTCATTATTGCTCTTACGTCGGCAAAATCAACGTTTACCAGGCCTGGTTTTGTGATAATTTCAGAAATTGCCTGGACTGCCTGAGCTAAAATATTATCAATTTTACTGAAGGCTTCAATTAGAGTAGTTTTTTCATCAATAATTGAAAGAACTCTATCGTTTGGAATAACAATGAGACTATCAACTTTGTCTTTGAGTTCCTTTAAACCTTCTTCGGCAATAGCCATTCTTTGAGCGCCTTCAAAGCTGAAAGGTTTTGTAACTATTGCTATTGTTAAAACGTTGAGATTTCTGGCAATTTCAGCTACTACTGGTATTCCAGGAGTTCCAGTTCCTCCACCAAGACCACAGGTCACAAAGACCATGTCACTCCCCTTTATCACCTCTTCAATTTCTTCTCTTGATTCTTCAACTGCCTTCCGTCCAAGTTCTACGTTCATTCCTGCGCCAAGTCCTTTGGTAACGTTTTTTCCCAGCAAAATTTTGTTTGGAATCTTTGCAAAATGAAGTGCTTGAGCATCGGTATTAAGTCCAATAAACTCAACACCTCTAATTCTTTTTTGAACCATTCTTGAAACGGCATTACAACCACTTCCTCCAATTCCAATGACCTTTATTTTCACAAACGACTCAAGTTCAGGTTTGACTTGGGGCATATATTTTTTTAAATTTTGCTTTAACCTTGAAAAGCTGAAACTTAAGGAAGAAGCTCCCTAAGCCAGTTTTTTATTTGTTTTATTTTATTTTTCAACAGTTTTTTACTTCTTGAGGATGATACTTCTGGAGATTCTTTTAGATAATAATTTAAAAGTCCTACGACTGTTCCAAAACTTGGATCATCAATTTTATCGACAATTCCCTCAACCCCACCTGGATATCCTATTTCGCATGGAAGTTTTAATCTTTTTTTGAAAAATTCTACCATTCCTGGAAGTTTTGCTCCTCCACCACAAAGAATTATCCCCGCAGGTAAGAGTTTTGCCTTTGCAATTCTTTTAAGTTCTTCATTAATTAAATCGCAAATTTCACTTACTCTAGCGTCTATTACTTCAAGCATTTCTTTTCTTGAAATTGCCTTCCCTTCCTTTTCATCAATTTCATGTAAATTGATTTTTTCTTTTTTGGTGATATCTACTGCTGGCATAGTGGATCCATATTTAATTTTAAGTTTCTCTGCAACATCTATTGGGAGCTGGAAGGCTATAGCGATGTCATTGGTAATATGCCCCGCACCAATTGGCAAAACCTTTGTGTGAATTAGCTCACTTTCTTCCCAAACACTTAAAGTTGTAGTGAAACCTCCAATGTCTACAAGAAGACACCCAAGTTCTTTTTGTCTTTTACTCAAAATTGCTTCCGAAGCTGCTAACCCAGAAAAAATGACTTCGTTTATTTCTACATTTAAAAGTTCAAAAACTCTTTCAAGATTTCGTAATGCATTTATCGGAGCTAAAATTATTGAACATTCCGCTTCAAGTCTTACCCCTTCCATTCCTACGGGATCTTTAATCTCCCCCTCTTTATCTAAAATAAATTCTCTTGGAAAAATGTGCAAAATTTCTTTATTTGTGGGCAAAGAAATAGCCTCAGCTGCTTTAATTACTCTTTCAACATCTTCTTTAGTTACTTTTCCGTCTGCTCTTGAAATAGCCACTACTCCTTTGGAAGTGGTATATTCAATGTGAGTTCCTCCAAGGCTACAAATAACCGAATTTACTCTTTCCCCTATTTTTTTACTTAAGTTTTCTAAGTTTAAAGAAAGAGCATTTCTTGCTTCCTCAATATCCACAACGGTTCCTTTTCTTATTCCCGCAGAAGGAGTGACTTCTTGAGCAACAATCTGAAGCGGAAGGTTTGGTAAAATTTCTCCAACTAAAGATTTAATAGAATGTGTACCCAGGTCAATTGCGAAAATATATTCACCCCTTTTCATATAAGAAATTTATTGCTTGTAAAAATCAAGATGAATAATTTGATCTGAAATTGGATCTCTTTGGACCTCTTGGATAACTACTTTAAACTCTTTATTTTCTTCAGGTATTTTGAGCAAAAAAGATTTGTCTTTTATTGCGGGATAAATTTTTTCAAATTCTTTTCTTTTTACCATTATTGGAAGGTTTTCAATATTTTTGCCATATAAAATCGCTGGAATAAATCCGCTATTTCTAATTTTTTTAAGTAAAGAGCGTTTCCCAACCTCTTTTCTTATTTTGGCTTCAATTTTTATAGTTTTTTCTTTTGGCATTTTAAAGAAAAATTTTCATTTTATCTTCAACAACCTTAGCCACGTTTTCAATAGCCCTCTGTACTACCTTGTATGGTGCGACTTCTTTGCTTTTTAAATCTTCAATAAGCCCTTTTTTCCAGGCAATTCTAAGTTCTGTATTGATGTTAATTTTAACCACTCCTTCTCTGACAGCTTTTTTTATTTCTTCTCTTTTTATTCCTGACCCTCCATGTAAAACTAAAAAAACTTTAAGCCTTGCTTTTTCTATTTCTTTTTTTATCACATAAAGCCTTGCTAGGTCAAGAGGAGGCATTTTTTTTAAAATTCCATGCACATTTCCAATAGAAACAGCCAAAAGATCAATGCCAGTTTTTTGGGCAAAAATTTTGGCTTCTTCTGGATCGGTAAGAAGTTTTTTGCTCTCTTTGGGGCTATCTGCTTTAGGAATTTCTCCTAATTCTCCCTCAACCAAAATTCCTTTTTTGTGGCACATTTTTACAAGTTTTTTTGTAATCTTTATATTTTCTTTGAGAGGCAAAGAGGAACCGTCAAAATGAATCATTTGATACCCAGCCCTAATTGCTTCTTTAATTAAATCGAAATCCTTGGCGTGATCAAGATTTAAAAAGACCGGAACTTTAAGTCTTTTTTGGGCAATTTTTTGGAGCGTAGCTGCTATTTCAACTCCAAGGGTTTTGGCCTCGCCTTCTGAAGTTCCCAAAATAAGCGGCTTTTTAAACTTTTTCGCTCCTTGCAAAATTCCAATAAACTGCCAAAGGTCACAAAAATTAAATTGCCAAATTGGAACCTTTTCTTTTTGAGCTCTTTCCAAAAAATATTTCATATTTTTTAAAACAATGGTTCGACCATTTCACTTGGAGCTACAACTCCCATTATTTTTAAAATCGTTGGAGCAATATTCGCTAAAGCCCTTCCTTTTTTAAATTTTATTTTTTTAAACTTAAATTGTTTTGAAGGAATAAAAATAAATGGCACAGGGTTTTTGGTGTGTTTTGTAATTACTTCACCCGTGTCTTTATCAATCATCTCTTCAATGTTCCCGTGGTCAGCCGTAATTAAAATATTATAATCCAAAGCCTTAGCAAAATTCACCACCTGATTTAAAGCTTCATCGACTATTTTGACACAATCAAGCGCACTTTGAAAACTTCCAGTGTGCCCAATCATATCTGGATTAGCAAAATTTACACACACAAATTGATAATTTTTATGTAAAAGCTTTTCTTTAAGTACCTGAATCACTTCTGGAAGTGACATTTCTGGAATAGCTGCATAGGAAAGAACTCTTGGTGATGGGACTTTAACTCTCTCCTCTTTTCCAACAGGATGGTCAAAACCACCATTAAAAAAATAAGTTATCTGAGGAAATTTTTCAGCCTCGCTAAGATAAAGTTGTTCGAAATCCTTTAAAATCCACGGCAATGTATCTGAAATTTTTTCTTGAGGAAAAGCAACAATTGCTCCTTCTAAATCTTTTCCAAAATCAGTAAATGTTACAAATTTTAAGTTTTTAAGTATTTTTTTTCGTGTGAAAGCCTTTTTATTTCTGTTTTCGAAATCTTTTTGAACAAATGCACTGGTAAGTTGTCTTCCTCTATCTCCTCTTAAGTTGAAAAAAATTACTCCATCGTTGTCTTCTATAGTTATCTTTTCTTTCTGAGCAATAATTGTTGGAGGTATAAATTCGTCTGTTAAGTTAAGGTTATAAGCATGGACAATAGCTTCTTCTGGCGATGAAGCCTTATTTCCTTCTCCCAAGACTAAAAGATTATAAGCTTTTTCAGTATTTCTCCAATCTTTTTTTCTGTCCATGGCAAAGACGCGTCCGCAAATGGTTCCTATGGTAAATTGTGTTGAGTTCAAACTCCCATTTTTAAAATATCTTTTAAGATCTCCTAAAAACTCAACAGCTGAGTGGGGCGATGAATCCCTTCCGTCAGTGAAAAGATGCAAAATGACTTTTTTAACCCCTTCTTTCCTTGCCATTTTGATCAAAGCAAAAAGGTGATCAGGAGATGAATGAGAGGTACTTTTGCCAGATAAAAGCCCCATTAGGTGAAGTCTGCTTTGATTCTTTTTAACATGAGAAATTACTTCTTTTAGAGCCTTATTTTTAAAAAAAGACCCATCTTTAATTTTTTTTGAAATTAAAACATTGTCTTGCATAATTATTCTTCCTGCTCCGATGTTTTGATGACCTGCTTCAGAATTCCCTTCTTGATCGTCAGGAAGTCCAACATATTTGCCATGTGCAAAAAGAAGGGTTGAAGGAAAATTACGGAAAAAATATTCAAAATTCCTTGCATCTCCAACCAAAATTGGATTACCAAAAGTTTCTTCCCTTATTCCCCAACCGTCAAGAATAATAAGGATAACTTTTTGAAAATTTTTCATTAAATTGAGTTAATAATTTTTAAAAATTCTTTTGGCTTTAAAGAGGCGCCTCCAACAAGCAAACCATTAAAACCTACTTTAAGGTAACTTTTAGCATTTGAAGAATCTACACTTCCTCCATAAAGAATTCTAGTTTTCGCCTCCCAATCTTCTCCAAGGAGATTAGAGAGTATTTTTTTGATATAAAAAAGCATTTCCCTTGCATTTTGAGGAGGGCAAAAATTGCCCGTGCCAATAGCCCAAACTGGTTCATATGCAAAAATTAAATTTGAAGGCAAAATTTTGCTTTTTTGAGCAATAGCAAAAGAGATGACATTTCTTATTTGCTCTTTCACCACTTTCTCAGGATTTTCTTTACTTCTTTCTCCCACACAAAGTATTGCTTTAAGACCTACATCCAAAATTGCTTTTACCTTTTTTCCAATCATCTGGTCGTTTTCTCCAAGATGTATTCTTCTTTCAGAATGTCCTAAAATTACGTATTTCACTCCAAGTTTTTTTAACATTAAGGGAGAAATTTCTCCAGTAAAAGCTCCCCACTTTTCCCAGAAGGAGTTTTGGCTTGCAAGGAAAATTTGATTTGCTGCAAGGTTTTTGAGGGGAAAGAGAAAAACAGAAGGTGGAGCAATAGCTATTTCTACTTTTTTGGAGTTTTTCGCTCCTTTTTTTATTTTTAAAAAAAGCTCTTTTGCCTTCTCAAAACTTTGGGGATTCATTTTCCAATTCCCAATTAAAAGTATTTTTTGCATAATTATTTTAGAAGCGAAAGTGCCTTATTTAAAATTTCTTCATCACCTGCCTTAATATCAGGTTCAAGGCCTTCTCCTTCAACTGGATTTCCTGAGGGCAAAAGCCATCGAGAAGTGGTTAATTTTATGGCTGATCCATCTTTTAAATTTATGAATTCTTGGACGGTTCCTTTCCCAAAAGTTTTTTCTCCCACAAGTTTTGTTTTTAAGTTTTCTCTTAAAGCTCCGGCCAAAATTTCAGCAGCTGAGGCGGTACCTCTATTAATTAACACAACAATTTCGTAATTTGAGAAAGTTCCTGGACCTTTGGAAGTGATTTCATTTATTTTTTTATCTCTTCCTTCTTCTTTTAAAATTACACTTCCTTTCGGTAGAAAATAGGAGGCAATATTTATCGCTTCGTTTAAACTTCCACCAGAGTTGTTTCTTAGGTCTAAAACAATTTTTTGAATTTTGGTGCCAAGAATAATTTTCATTGCGCTTTCAAATTGGGAGGTAGCATTATCAAGGAAATGATAAACTTTAAAATGAGCAACTTCCTGAGGTAAAACTTCAAGCTCTATTGATGGAATGATAATCTTTTCTCTTTGGATTTGAATTTCAAAGATTTTTTCATCTCTTTTAATTTTTAAATTTACTTTAGTGCCAGCCTTGCCTTTAATCTTTTTAACAATTTCTGAGAGATCAAGCCCTTCAACCGGAATTCTGTCAACCTCTAAAATTTCATCTCCAGCTTTTATTCCTGCTCTTTCTGCTGGAGAGTTTTTGAGTGGCGCAACAACAATACATTTTTTATCTTTCATTCCGATTTCAACGCCAATTCCTTCATACTCTCCTCTAATTAGTTCTTCAAACTCCAATCTTTCTTTTGGATCAAAGAAGCTTGAGTAAGGATCATTTAATTTTCGGATCATTCCCGAAATTGCTCCATAAATTAACTCATTTTTTAAATTTTCTGGCTTCCCATCTGGGAAAAGAAATTTTTCTTCAATAATGTTTTCGACCTCTTTAATTAAAGAAAGTTCACCAGCTCCCGGATAGCTTAAATTAAAGAAGTACCCTCCACAAAAAAACCCAAAGATAAATATAAAGAGAGTGTATAAAAGAAGATTTTCCTTAATTTTAATCATAAAGATAAAAAAAATGGAAGCAATAAAAGAAGTAAGCCGAATTCTGTTCTGCCAAAATTGGCAGGGTGGTCATTTCTCTGGCCCCTCGGTTACCCTCGGGGTCAATGCCCCAGCACCAGTTTGGTACCGGGTTGTACCAGGCAGGGTTTGCCACATTTAGCTATCTCTAGCTAAAGAAAGGGGATCTTACCCCCTTACATTTCACCCTTACCAAAGCACTAAAATAGTGCTTTTTGGCGGTATTGTTTCTGTGGCACTTTCCCTAGCCTTGCGGCCGGTGGGTGTTACCCACTGCCTACTTCCCAAAGAAAAATTTTCTTTGGGGGTATTCGGACTTTCCTCCCTGCACTAAATTGGTACAGGGCGACCACCTCTTCTTTTATTGCTTCCAAAGTAAAATTATAACTGTTTTTTTAAGATAAGTCAAAGTTTCAATTTCCTTATTTCATCCGCAATTTTTTTTGCTAAACGGTTACTTTTTAAAATTTGAGCTAATATTTCCTGAGGCACTTTTTCTAAGTCTTCTTGGTTTTTTATTCCATGCTCAAATAAAATTCTTCCCCTTACTCTCCCAATGCCTTTTATTTTTACAAGAGGCAAAAGCTCTTCGCGAACTCCATAATAATTTCTTATCCTTAAAGTTTGAAGTTTTTTTAAAATCTCTTTTTTGAAGTTCAAAATCTTCCCGATTTCGATTGCCGAGTACAAAATCCAATCTAAAATTTCAATGCGAGAGCGAAGTTCTCCTGGGGTAATTCTAAACTGTTCAAAAATTTCTTCTTCTGTTTTTTCTTCTATCCAATAAAGAAAAATCAAAGCTAACTTTACCTCTCTTAAGAATTCTTCCCAATTTTCATCAAACTCGTCGGGAATTTCAAAACTTAAATATTTTGTATTTTTTGCTAAAGCTTCTTCAATAACTGAGAAATCTTTTTTGGTCAAGTTTAGCAGCGGTTTTAGCTCATTTGATCTTGCAAAAATCAAAATTAAAGAAAAATCATTAAACATTTGGACATTTTTGAGTGTTTCGATTAAAAATTGAGCTGTTTGAGGATCAAGATAAAGCTCTGATACCCTTTTCCCTACCCTTGTTGCCTTAAGTTTCCGATCAAGGCCCCCTTTTTCGCTTCCCATTTCACTTGCATAAATAAACCCCCATTTTTCTAAGTTAAATAAAATATTTTCAATTTTTTCTTCAACTTCTGAAAAATTTTGAAACTTTATTCCAAAAAAAGTTTTGCTTAAAAATTCTTTCAAAGCACTTTCTTTTCTACATATTCCTTGACTGATTAAAGAAAGAAGATGTGTTCTTAGAGCACTTTCATTATTAATTTTACTTGAGATTTCTTCAATCTCTCCTTTAAGATAAATTTCTTCAAGTTCAAGTTCTTCTTCTTTGTCTTTTGCAATTAAAATTCCCTCGCCCCACTTGTCAAATTTAGCTCTTCCGGATCTTCCAAACATTTGCCATACTTCAAGAACTGGTAAAAAAATTGATCCAAGTCCCGGAACATACCTTTTTACATCTCGGACCACTGATCTGAAGTTTGGAAGATTAACTCCTGCACCAAGTGCAGTGGTTGAAGTAATTGCTTTGAGTAATCCCATTTTGTAAGCTTTTTCAATCAGTGTTCGCTGTTCAAATAAAAGACCTGAATGATAAAAAGCTACTCCACCCTTTACTATTTCTGCCAATTTCTCGCACTGCCTTGTTGGTATTTCAAGTGCATTTTTAATTTTCTGGGAAAGATTTTCTAGTGCTTTCCGTTCTTTTTTGCTCAAAAAAAGATAAACTATTTTAGCTAACTTTTCAGCAAGTATTTCAGCCGATTTTCTTGTAGATAGGAAATAAATAACCTGTTTTTTAAGCAAGAGCGTGTTTTTAAGGATTGCCTCCTCTGGTAAAAGATTCTCTTCCAAAACATAATCTTCTCTTCCAAACATCTTTATTTTTCTACCTCTTTGAATTCCAAGATAAAGAGGTACTGGTCTGAAATCTGATTTTACTACTCTGGCTTTAAGCCAAAGGGCAAGGTCATCCGGGTTTGCGATAGTTGCACTTAAAGCTAAAATTTGGGTTTTGGGAAATTTTTCTTTTAAAATGGTAAGGAGAATTTCAAGAGTTGGCCCTCTTTCAAAATCGTTTAAAAAATGAATTTCGTCGACAACAATTAATCCAACATCTTCAAACCAAGGAGCTCCATGCCTTATTAATGAATCAGCTTTCTCGTTGCTTGTGATGATCCAAGAGTATTTTTCCAAAAATGGATCGTAAGAATCAAGATTTCCAACACTCAAAGCAATTTTGATTTTAAAACTATTTTCGTATTTTTCTTTGAATTCCTCATATTTTTCTCGAGCTAAAGCAACCAACGGACAAAGATAAAGCATTTTTTTGCCACAGTTTAAAGTAACATTTAGTCCAGCGATTTCGGCGACCAAAGTTTTCCCACTCGATGTTGGGGTAGCTAAAATTAAATTTCTGCCCTCAAGAGCACCTTTTTTTATTGCCTCTTTTTGAATAGGGTTTAACTCTTGAATTTTGTTTAACTTAAGAACTTTTTTAATTAAATCTTTTTTCGAAATCATGTTTTTAAACATTTCCAATAAGTCTTCAAAATTTTTTTAAGATTCTCAACTATTTTTTTTGTTTCTTTTAAAACGGGGTCCGGTTTTATATGAAAAGAAGGCTTAATTGGTTCTTCTATTTCTATTTTGTAGCCTACTAATCCTGAAATCAAAGTGGTCCAGGCATGATATAAGACTTTTAAGTTATATCCAGATCCAATAAAATCAATTTCTTTTCCGTGCGTTAATTTTTGGCAAAGATTTCTCACCCTTTCTCCAATCATTTTAAAGCCCTCAAGAGTCAGTCCAAGATTTGTAAGCTTATCAGCAAAATGGGGATCAGAACCTCCATTTCTTATAATTATTTGAGGTGAAAACTCATAAGCTATTGGTTCAATAATTTCTTCAAAAACAAGCTTAAAAGATTCATCGGAAGCCCTTGGGGGCAAGGGAATATTTATTGTAAAGCCTTCCCCTTTCCCTTCTCCTATTTCATAAATAAACCCAGTTCCTGGATAAAGAGTTTTTGGATCCTGGTGGATGTCAATAAATAAAACTTTTGGATCTTGATAAAAATATTCCATCGTTCCATTTCCAGCATGGGCATCAGTGTCTAAAATTAAAATCCTTTTTAAATGATATTTTTGAATTAAATATTTTGCAGAGAATGCAACATCGTTATAAAGACAAAAACCTTCCCCAAAATTTCTTTTTGCATGATGAAGCCCACCCCCTATTGAAATTACTTTATTGAACTTGCCTTTAATTACTAAATCAACTGCCTTCTTTGCCTGGCCCAAAATGTATCTTGCTGCCTCTTCAATTTTACCTGGATTTTTCAAAGGAAAGTTGTCTTGGGAGTGATATTTAAAAAATCTTCCATCAAAATCCTTACCTTTATTTGCTGCTTCAAAATATTTTTGAGTAAATTCAATGTATTCTTTCTCGCAAATTAAAAGCAAATCATTTTGGGTTGCTTTTTTTGCTTTAATTACTGGAAAGTTTATTTCGAGAGATTTTCTTAAAAACTTTAAAAAATCCTCTCCCCTTCTTTGATGAAGAGGATGACCTTCACCAAAATCATATTCATTTACTTCCTTTCTAAATAAAATTGCAAAATCTTTTGACATTTTTGACAAAAACTTTTTTTATTTTAGAAAATTTGGCTTGTTAAAAAAAGTTATGCTAAATATTAATGGTTTTTAAAAGTAAAAAAGATGAATCGCAAAAAATGGTCCAAAATGATAAGCAAAATCTGAAATTAAATTATCAAATGACTGCCATCACAAGATTTTGAAGTTTTCAAATTTGAAAATCCTTCTCTGCAAGTAGCAAAAGAAATTTGATATTTTTGGCAAATTTCAAAAACTTTTTCCATCAATTCTCTTCTTATTTCCTTTGGTAAATAAAAAGAATTCTTTATTTTTTGTCCTTTTTCAAGATAAAGAGATCTTAATTTTTTAGCGACTTTTGGAAAAGCTCTTTCAAACCTTTTCCAACTATCAAACCTTGGTTTAAAAGTTGAAGAAACTATATGCAAAACTCCAGTTTCTTTTGCTCTTTTTACTATTTCTTCAATTTCATCATCGTTTAAATGTAGGAAAATCGGATCTAATCTCAATCCAGTAGGAATTTTATTTTCTGATAAAATTTTTAGAGCTTTGAGTCTTTTTTCTGAATCTGGGGCTTTGGGTTCTAATTTTTTTAAAACCTCTTTTTTAAAAGTTGTAATCGTTATTGTCACCGCGCATTTCAGTTTTTTTAAAATATCAATATCTCTTAAAACTAAGTCTGATTTTGTAATGATTAAAATTTTGAAATTGAAATTTTGGAAAATTTTTAAACACTCTCTGAACTCTTGATATTTTTCTTCTAAGGGTTGATAAGGATCAGAAGAATTTGAAATCGAAATTAAAGAATTTTCTGGAATTTTTTGACAATCTTTTAAAACTTTCTTTAACAAATCTTTTTTTCTTCTTGGAAAATAAAAACTTGGAATGTAAGAAGTGGCGTAACAATAAATGCAACGGTGCGAGCATCCAGTATAAGGATCAAAAGAAAACTTCTTTGGGCAACTGCAATAGGGAGATCTCCAGGGATCAAAAGGCTTAATGACCTGCGTTTTAACTGAAGTGTTTTTCATTCTCTTTGAAAATCAAAATTTCACTTTTCCACAAAAGTGGAATATTTAATTTGATGCGTAAGCTTTCGATTCATAAATTGATAAGTTTTAAGCAAATGAAGGCATTTATTTAAGGGAGGAAAAATAAATTAATAAAAAAGAGGCAACGATTGCAGCGGTTTCTGACCTTAGATTTAGTTTTCCCAAATTTAAAATTTCAAAATTTTCTTTTTTTGCCAATTCAATTTCTAACTCGTCCCAGCCTCCTTCAGGGCCAATAAAAAGCGCTACTTTCTTTGTTTCTTTTTTAACAGGAGAGAAATTTTTCCCTGAAATGTCAAATAAAATTTTTAAATCAAAACTTTTTGCCTTTTCAATCGCCTCTTCGAAACTTAAAATTTTTTCAACTTTTGGCAAGGTAACTCTTTTTGATTGCTCCGCTGCTTCTTTTGCAATTTTTTCCAATCTTTGAAAATTCAAACCAGTTTTTACTGTATTTTTGCAAATTATTGGCACAATCTCTTTTATCCCAATTTCAGTTACCTTTTGAACTACCAGCTCAAAATTTGATTTTTTCAAAACTGAACAAAAGAGAGAAACAAAAACTTGAGGTTCTCTTTTTGGTCTCTCAATTTTTAAAACCTCAACCTCAACTTCATCTTTTAAAAGTTTTTCAATTTTAGCTTCAGCCTCAACTCCAGATCCATTAAATAAAATTATCCTCTCGCCCACCCTTTTTCTTAGTACATTTTTTAATTGATGAAAAATTTCTTTATTTAAAATTTTCACCCTTCCTTTCTCAATTTTTGATTCAATAAAAAATCTATTCTCTCTCATATGCTAAATTAAAAATCCCTCCTTTGAAATTAATACAATCTAAGATGGTCTTTTGCTCAAAAAATGTTTCTCAATATGAGAAAGGCTCAATTTTCTAAATAAAAATTCATCTAAAGAGATCTTTTATGATTTTAAAAATAGATGCTGCAGGTAAAGCCTCTCGCCACTTTGGTAGTGGATATGGGACAAATACAATTTTTGTTTTTTGACAGGTAAGATCATCAGCATCAGTCACTCTAAGGGTAACTTGATTTTCCCCTCTGTTTTGAAATCTGACTTTTGGATTTTGCTCGCTTGACGTTGATGGAATTCCATTTTCAAATTGCCAAAACCATGCTTTGCCCCCTACTCCTTCTGCAAATTTGGTTTTATCAAAAAAACTTGCTTCTTCGTTTAAACTGGGGTTTGTAGGAAACCAACTAAAATCTACTTGGGGATAAGCATGTTTTGGAGTTTCAAAATAAGTTGCAGATTTTGCCCAGGTAGTAGATTCATTTCCTTTGGTATCCCAAACTTTTATTCGCCACCAGTATTTTTTATTAAATGAAAGAAAACCTGGTAGATGATACTCATTTGCCATGTCATTTATTTTACCAGTATCTATTTCTGGACTTGAAAAATCCTCATTGTCATCGACTTGAATTCTAAAAGCTGACTGACCTTCACCATAATCTTGATCAAAAAAATCCCATTTAAAGATTGCTTTTGGGTAAATCGTAAGACAGCAATCGGGTTGAATCACTTTCAAATTTCTTGCCTCAGGAGGACTGTTAATTTTTCCTGGTTGATAAGTAATATTCCAATGCCAGTGACTTTTCCAGTGGGTTCCTGAGTATTGTACATAAAAGCGAACATTTCCAGAAAATCCAAGATCTGAAGGAATAGTAAAATATTTATCAAATTGAACTTCATAAGGTTTGGCTCCGGTATGAACATCTGGAGGATAAATAGTTCCAAGTTTGTAAACTTTAAATTCTGGGTTTGATGTGTCAAGAATTTTTACCTGCTCACACCGGCTCATAGAACTGCAACTGTAGGTAGAGCTTGATGCACCGCAACAGTTACTACAGCAATTGGCATTTTTTATTGGAATTTCTTTATCTTCTGTAATAAAAAATTCAATTTTGTTGAAAAAAAGCCCATTTCCACAGCTTGTGACTTCAAAACCGCCAGAAAAACGAACTATATCACCAACTTTAAATTCTTGATTTGGAAAAGGAGTATTGAAATAAATGGTAGTCTTGCAGGGAGAATCAGCTACCTCAACTGCACCAAATGAGACACGTATAAAAAGAAAATTTGCTATCAAGAAAAAAAGTATTTTTAAAATTAAATTTCCTTTTTGAAAAGACGACCAAAGGATTATCGCAATCAAAACTACTAGAATGATCGCGGATAATATGATAATTGGTTGATTTTCTTTCCAAAAAGAGGTTTTGGGTATCTCCTTTTCTTGAGGCGCCTCTTCCTCTTCTTCTTTAAATGCAATTTCATACTTATCAAGTATTTCGTTTTCCTTTAAAATTTCAGTTACAATTTTGGGATTTTCTACATCTTTTTTTACATACACTTCAACTATTTCTTCACTACTTTTTAAGTCAATCACTTTTTCACCTTCTCCAACTACCTCCCCCCTTTCATTTAGAATCTTTACTTTCAATATACCTTTATCGGGAACCTCTTTTTCATGAGCTGGTCCAGTAAATTGAACTTTTATTTTTGCAATTTCATCTTTTTTAAAAGAGCTTTTTTGGGATTGAATAAAAAGCACTTCAGCATCATTTTCTCCCCTAACAATCCATCTAAAATAAATCGGATTTGAAATTGGCTGATTTTTTTCATTCAAAATTTGAACTTTACTTAAATAAGTATCAGGTTTTGAAAGAGAAGAGAGCGTGGTTTTAACCGTTTTTGTTTCTTGGCTATTTAAAACAATATTTTCTTTCCTCTCTTCGGAGACCATTTCACCCCCTTCTTTTCTTTTGTAGGTAGTTATTTTAATAAAACCAGCTAAGTTAAACGGAGTTTCATTTTTTACATCAAAAATTACCTGAGGTATTTCATTGGGATTGAAATCAACTCCACCTCCTGGAGCTAACTTTTCACCATTTTTTAAAATCCAATAATTTTCAAGAACTAAAAATTCCCCTTCTCCTCCTATGTTTACTACTTTATCAATCCAGGTCATTTCTTCTCCTTTTTGATTAGCCACTCTTACCCTAAATTTTAGAGCTCCTTTTGGTAAATTTTCTGGCAGACTGTAAACAAACTTTATAGTTTTTTTCTCGCCAGCAAAAAGCGAAAAAACTTTTGTATCTTTTTTTGAGTCAATTACTTGAGTTGGTACCCCCTCAACTTCTTCGCCCAAAAGATAAAAATGCAAAACTAAATCACCAAAAGCAAAATTTTCATAGTTCCACAAAGTAACTTCACCTTCTATATTTTCTCCAGGAAGAAAATTTTCTTTGGAAAGATTAATCTCAGTTAAATAAATTTGGGGGGCAAGCAAGGCAAGGGTGTAAGTTAAAGGAAAAGCAAAAACTAAAAATAACCTTATTATCTTTTGCCCCATATTTCAAGGATTGTATAGTTTTACAAACGCTTTGTCAATGTTAAAACCCTCAGAAATTTTAAATGCCACTCTTTTTGATTATTCTGCCACTTCTTTCGTTATTTTTTCAATCTTTTTAAATTTAGTCCGGTTTTAACAGTTACCCCTTTTCCTAAGTACATTTTTTAATTGATGAAAAATTTCTTTATCTGAAATTTCCAATTCTCCTTTTTCAATCTTTGTAGAGATAAAAAATCTATCTTCTCTCATAAATTTCACAACTGCGAAAAAGCGAAAAATCAGATTTTACCTTTTAGAAGATTTTGGAGAAATTTTTTGTCCTCGATTCTTTTTGGCTCGTCAATAAAATAAGATAACCTCCAGGGTCTTTCTTTTGTATTTTCTCCTTTAACAGACATTGTTCCAATGACTTTTCCAATCCTTGGCAAGTCATACATTCTATCGATTTGGCAATTTTTCTCTTTTAATATTTTTTTGAATTTTTTTCTGCAGTTTTGCTCAAATTTTTCAAGAACCCTGGTAATTTTCTCACGATTTTGATCTGTGATTTCATAATATGGAGTACAAAAATAAAGGCAAACTCCATTTCCTGTCATTGCTCTAATTGGCGGAACATATCCTTTTTTTGAAAACCAATTTCTAATAAATTCAGCAACATCCAAAGCATTTTTTAATTCTTGATCTGTAGAAGGAGTTTCTGGTTCTCTGATTGGGTCAATGTCTAAAGTAACAATTTGAAGCCCTACAATATCTCCAAAATTTGCACATCTTTACAAACCTTCTCTTCTATCTATCAAACCAGCATATATATTTCTTTTCTCATTCCAAGTTTTGCATTTTTTTAACAGATTCACCTTCGCTTTTGACAATTGAAAATGCGGGAAAATATCCTCTTTTTAAGAACCTGAGCTCGGTTAAAAATTTATAATCCAAAAGGCGATAGAAAGCTCTGACATCTTTTTCATTAAAATTCATTTTACTTTAAAAATCAGCCACTGACTCTTTCTTCCTTTTAGTTTTACTAAAGTGTAAACCCCTTTTAATTTTTTCCCTTTTAGTTCAAAAACGATTTTGTTTTCGTTTTTCTCAATCAATTTATAATTTCCCTTATCAAAGATTTTCACCTCTCCCGCTCCATATTCTCCTTTTGGAATTGTGCCTTTGAAATTATAGTAGTCTATGGGATGGTTTTCAACAGAAATGGCAAGCCTTTTTACTCCCTTTTCTTGTGGCACCAATTTTGGAACCGCCCAACTTTTCAAAACCCCTTCCATTTCCAATCTAAAATCGTGATGATGGCCTGCCTTTTCTGCATAATGATCGTGAACGACAAAACGACTTTTTCCAGTGAATTTAACTTCTCCTTTGGGCTCTGGAGTTTTTTCAAATTTCCTTTTTCTCCAGTATTCTTCAAGTGCCATTAAATCTCTTGAGTTTCTTCTCTTCTTATTTCTTCAACTTCTTCCATGTTAATCTTTTTTTATTTGCTCTGGTTGCAACCTTTTTGCCACATCCTTGGAACAGCTGGAGCTCTCTTTTTTCTTTTGGCTTTGATTTTTCTAAAGAAGGAGCTTTCTTTTTTTGTAAATTTTTTCATGTTGCGGGGCCAGGATTCGAACCTGGATTAATGGCTCCAAAGGCCACTGTCCTACCATTAGACGACCCCGCAGTTTTGAAAAATTATATCAAATAATTTTAAATTAAGCTATCTTGTTGATTTCTAGAGCTTGATCAAGGCACCACTTTTGCATTAGCCATATCATTGATCTAATTTCTTCCAATCTTTGAGTCTTTGCCTTTTTCTCATATTCCTGCAGATGTTGATCTTTTTCTATTTCCTGAATTAATGGATTTATTTGGCTATGAAGTTCTTCAAACACTGGACGCCAAAACTTTTTGATGAGTGCCGAATTTAACTTACTCAAAGAGATATCGCTTCGAGTTAAGCTACGCACTTTCTCAAAATCTTCCTCCAAGAAGGCTAGGCATAAGATAGGAACTTTCAAGGGTGCTTTTTCAGGATGGTTAAGTGTAAATTCATTGTCCTTGACCGTAATTCCAAATCGGATTCTGATACCACCACTTTTAACCATTGCAAATCTAACTTTTCTGTACTTTTCTTCCTTTCTTGATTGCTTTTCTAGTTTCCTTTTGAGAACTTCTTTTGTGAGGGCAGACTCTTCTTCAGTTCCAACTTCTCCTTCGTCCTCTCTCTTTTCTTTGCTTTTTTCGCCTTCTACTAGAGTAAGGTCGATACCAAAGGAGGTACCTTTCTTTATTAGTACCTCTCCGTTTGTCTTTACATCTTTAACTTTAACATCTTTAGTTATGAGTATGAGAATGTCGGGGCTTGGCATTTCTTCTCTCTTTCCTCCTTCATGAAATATATCATCGTACTCAGTACTTCTTATTGCCACAATTCCTTTGGGCAGTAAATAAATATTTACAATTGAGCAGAAAAATCGTTCTAAGCTTTCTCCTTTTTTCCAAGGAAGCCCCCCAATTTTTTCCATTGCTTCTTGAATGTTTTTTGTGTCAATTCCATCCTTTCGCGCTTCGAGACTTTCCATGAATCTTTGTATTATTTGAGGTCCATATTTTTCAACCCAAGCTTCTTTTCGAAGTCTTAAATCATCATTGAGAGGAATTCCAAATTGACTTTCTATCTCTTCCTTTATCCTTCTTTCTATTTCCTTTTCCTTAAGGCCCCCTTCCTTAAGGAGCTCTAAATATTCCAAAGTTCTTGTTACATCCGATGGTTCTTGAGATTCTGGGAACGATTCAACACTTTTGATCATATTTTTATTTCAAATTTCTTAAATTCTCCAAGAAAATTTTGCCAAATAACTTTTACATCTTCAACTTTTGCAGCAGGTGGACCTTCCCAGGACCATTCAATTAATTTTTTTATTTGCTCCTCTTCTCCTTCAACCATTATTTCAACTTTATCGTCATCAACGTTTCGCACCCAGCCAGTTAAACCAAGACTTCTTGCGACTTCTTTCGTCGTCGCTCGAAAAAACACTCCCTGAACAAGTCCTTTGACAATTATGTGGGCTCTTTTTTTCATTTTTTTGGGCGCGTCAGGAATCGAACCTGAAACCTCCCGCGTGTGAAGCGGGCGCTCTAACCAAATTGAGCTACACGCCCAAAAAGCTTTTAAATTTGATTTTTTTGGATATCTTTTCTTATATTTTCTAAAAATGTATTAAAAAAGTAAAGATTATGAAAAGTTAAAAGAGAAAGAGCGCTTATTTCTTTTGCTCGGAAAAGATGACAAAGATAACTTCTTGAGAAGTTTTGACAGACAAAACAAAAACATTTTGGATCAAGTTTTTTGTGCTCTTTCAAAAACCTTCTTTTTGTAAGATCAATTTTACCAAAGCTTCCAAAGGCAATTCCTCTTCTTCCATAATGCGTTGGGATTGAGCAGTCAAAAAGATCAATTCCTCTTTTTATGATTTCTTTGATGTCTTTTAAAGCCCCAATTCCCAAAAGATGCCTTGGTTTTTTAGGATCAAGATGAGGGATACACCACTCAATAATTTTGTGCATTGTTTTTTTTGAGTATCCCAAGTCTCCACCAATTCCAAAACCATCAAAATCGAGACTATTTATGAATTTTGAACTTTCTTCTCTAAGTCTTTTGAATCTTGAACCCTGGATTATTCCAAAAAGTGCTTGACTACTCTTTTTTGTTTTTAAGCAAATTTTTGCCCAAAAGTGCGTTCTTTTTAAAGCCTCTTTTGCATATCTGAAATCAACTAGTGGATGGGTACATTCATCAAAAGTAAAAATGATGTCACTTCCAATGGCTTCCTGTATTTTAATTGACTCTTTTGGTCCCAAAAATATCTCCTTACCATCTTTGGGTGACTTAAAAATTACTCCTTCATCTAAAATTTTAATTTCAACCTTAATTTCCTTTTCAATCTCCTCTCTTTTTTCTGGAAAATATTTAAGTATTTTTCCTACTCCAAGAGTTTTACCAAAGCCAAGGCTGAAGACTTGAAATCCGCCAGAATCGCTCATTATTGGTTTTTTCCATCCCATAAAATTATGAATTCCTCCAGCTTTTTGAATTATTTTTTCTCCAGGATTTAGGTGTAAATGAAAAGTATTTACAATTAAAATTTGGGTCTTTGTTTTTTCGACTTCTTTTGAGTTGAGAGCTTTAATTGTAGCCTGAGTGGCTACGGGCACCAAAGTTGGAGTAATCACCTCTCCATGAGGAGTTTTTAAAATTCCAATTCTTGCTAACGATTTTCTCGATTTTTTTAGAATTCTAAAATTTATCATATTTTGGCCAAAGCATTGCCATTCTCCACAAATTATAGTTATCCTTAAAAAATTTAACTTCAAAACCAGCCTTTTTTGCTAAATTTTCAATTTTCTCTTTTTGCTCAAAGCTAAATTCAAATAAAATTTTACCCCCCTTTTTTAAATACCTCTTTCCCTCAAAAATTAACTTTTTAATGAAATAAAGCCCTCCATCTTTTGCTAAAACCGCTTCTTTTGGTTCATATTCTAAAACTGATTTTTGAAACCAACTTTTCTTCTTTGGATCGCAATATGGAGGATTAGCTAAAATGAAATGGTATTTTTCTTTTATTTTTTCAAAAACATCAGTTTGAATAACTTTCACTTTTCTTAGAGGAATTTTATTAATTTTGAGGTTTATTTTAATTTGCTCCAAAAATTTTGGGTTTTTTTCTCCAAAGTCAACTCGCCTTATCCTTTTTGGAAGGTTTTTTAAAAGAGCAATACCAATAGCTCCAGAACCTGAAAAAAGATCCAAAATCAAAAGGTTTTTTCTTTTTGAAGATTTAAGGCTTAAAATAAAGTTTTTTACCCAAAATTGAGTTTCCTCTCTTGGAATAAATGGTTTTTTTGAAAGATCAATTTTCGCCCCCAGAAAATCCACAAAGCCAATGAGGTAATCAATCGGAAAACCCTTTTTTAAAAGTTGGGCGTCTTTTTTAAATTCTTTTGTTAATTTTCCCTGATATTTTTCATTTAAAAGCCAAATAAGCTTTTCTTCCATAAAATTTAATTTTCTCTTATCTTTTCCAAAAGATTTGATTTTCTTTAAATTCAAATTTCCCATTTAAAAACTTTCGGATAACCCAAGCGTTAGTTTTGGTGTGCAAAGAAATTTCTGTGGTTGAAAAAATAGCCTCTTTTGTTAAAAAGGCAAGATAGGGCAATATTTGGTCAGCAAGGTATTTATCCACTATTCCACCTTTTTTAATTTCTTCAAAAAATTTCTCCCCCGCTTCTTTTCCTACTTCTTCGGCACTTTTTCCAAGTTCACCCAGAGAGCTTTCTCCAAAAATTCCATTCTCAAACTCTCCAATAACAGTAATGACACTTCCTGGTGAAAGAGTCTCTATGTAATTAGTTTCTATCTCAATTGGCATTTTAAGTTTTGAATAAAAAATAGGGGTCTGGCGCATTCCACTTATTTGTCTTTCAGCAACTTTTCTTTCCTTTAAACTCTTTGACGCCCAAGAGAAGACTTTAATTTTTAAAACTTTACCTTTATCTCTTGGAAATTCAATTTTTTCAAGCTTTGCAAGATAAGGCAGAGGATAAATTTCAATTTCAACTTCCCCTCCTCCTTTTGGATAAAAACCTCTTTTTTTGAGTTTTAAGTTTATTTTCAAAACTTTCCTTTTAAAAATTTTTTCCAAAAGTTTATCTAAAAACGGTAAGAAAACAAAATTGAAATAGTCAAAAGGCGGTGCAAAAAAAGTGTCAGTTGCCCCTCCTTCAAACGTGATTTTCGTTTTGCTTTGCGAAAAAAGAGCGGGCAAAAGAAGCCCTTGCAAAATTAAGATAATACTTGCTGCGGTGTCGATTTTAATTTTCAAACTTTCTTTCCAAAAATCTCCGGGGTAAAACTTTATTTCTCTTGAACCAAGGTAATTTCCTTCAAGTTTTCCTTGGGTGAACTCGCAAAGAGCTTCAAGATATAAAAGATGCTGTTTTGCAAGACCTGGATTTTCTCTTTTTTGGCGCACGTTTAAAATATGGCATGGTATTTTAAGTAAAGCAGAAAACGCTGTAGCAGTTCTTAAAATTTGCCCTCCACCTTCACCAAATGAGCCATCAATTTCAATTATTTTTTTATTTTCCTTCGTATCCATTTGTAGATTTCTCCAAATAGCAAAACTATAGACGATAGAGAGGTAATTAAAAGTATTTCTTTGAAGCTTAACTTTCCAAAACCAAAGTTCTGAGATAATGGTTGAAAGAATAAAGAAAAGAGGGCAAAAAAGTAAGAAGCAATCATTCCTAAAATAACATATTTGTTGCTAAAAAATCCGATTTTGAAAATTGACTGTCTTAAAGATCTCATATTGAAAACATTAAAAACCTGCGTCATAGCCATGGTTAAAAAAGCAGCACTTCGTGCTTTTTCAATTGGTGGATAAAAATAATGGAAAAAGAAAAGAGTTAAAGGTACCATACAAAGCATCATTATTAGCATGAATCCTAAAATTGGTAAATTCAGGAAGTTCTCGCCTTTTTTTCTTGGGGGCATCTTCAAAATATGGGGGTGATATGGTTCTAAAGCTAAAGGGATAACTGCACACCCATCGGTGACTAAGTTTAAAAAAAGAATTGCTGTTGGGAGCAAAATGAGCAAGTTTTCATGCCAAATAAATTTTCCAAGAATTAAAGAGGAAATTAAAGTAATTACTTCTGCTAAATTGGTAGTAACTAAAAAAGCACTCACTCTTCTTATGTTTGAAAAGACAGTCCTTCCTTCCCCAACAGCTTTGATAATTGTGGCAAAGTTATCATCAAGTAAAACAAGATCGCTTGCTTCTTTAGCTACTTCGCTCCCAATTTTTCCCATAGCAATGCCAATATCGGCTTTTTTTAAGGCCAAAGCATCATTTATTCCATCTCCAGTCATCGCAACAATATATCCCATTTTTTGAAAAGTTTCTAAAATTTTAAGTTTTCCTTTTGGAGAAATTCTTGCAAGGACCGATGTTTTTTTCAAAGCTTCTTCAAGGTCTTTTTCTTTAAGTCCTTCAAGATCTATTTCAGTTAACGCAAAGGACTCCCCTTTGCCTATCAAGCCAATTTTTTTAGCTATCGCCAAAGCAGTCTCTTTATGATCTCCAGTGGCCATAATCACTTTGACTTTTGCCTCTTTTGCTTTAAAAATTGCTTCTTTAACCTCAGGTCTTATTGGATCTTCCATTCCCATGAGTCCAAGAAAAATTAAATCATGAATCAATTTTGGCGTGAGTTTTTCTACTTGATAAGAAACTGGCCTGAAAGCTACTGCTAAAACTCTTAGCCCTTCTTTTGCCCACTCTTTAGTTTTTTTCAAAAAAAGCTCTTTTTTATCAAATTCTTCCCCTTCAAAATCCAAAGAGGAAAGTTCAAGGATTTTCTCTGGTGCTCCAATAACAAAAATTTCTTTTCTTTTTGGCTCTTTTTTAAAAGAAATTAAAGAGGCTCGATAACGCAATTCAGAAGAAAAAGGGATTTCGTCAAGTTTTTTAACTTCTTCACTTAAAGCCTCCTTTTTTATTCCTCCTTTTTCAGCCAAAACTACCATTGCTCCCTCAGTTGGATCACCAAAAATTTGATAAGTATTTTCTTTCTTAATCAATCTTGCTGAAGGACAAATGGCGCAAATTTCAAGAAATTTTTTTAAAATCGGATCTTCATTTGGAGAGATCTTTTTGTCATTTTTTAAAAAATCTCCCTGTGGTACCCAACCACTTCCAGTGACCCGAATTTCATTTTTAAGATAGATTTTCTCAACATCCAGAGTATTTAAGGTCAAAGTTCCAGTTTTATCGGTAATAATTAAATTAACTACATTTAAAGTTTCAATTGTTGGGAGATTTCTAACTATTGCATTTTGCTTTGCCATTCTTCTTGCTCCAACAGCCAAAGTAATTGTTAAAGCAGCTGGCAGTCCTTCAGGAACAGACGAAACCAAAACTGAAATAGCAAAGTAAATTGTCGATAAAAGATCTGTTTTTTGAAAGAAAAAGACGATAAGAAAAGCCAAAATGCTTGTAAATATAGCAAAAATTCCCATTTGTTTTACTAAAAAATCTGCCCTTTCTTTAAAATGAGTTTTCGGTCTTTTTATTTCCTTTAAACCTTTAGCAATGCTTCCAAGGATAGTGTCTTTTCCAGTAGCAGTGACAATTATCCTTGCCTCTCCTGAAGCAACAAGAGTTCCAAGCCAAGCCATATTTGACTGCTCTGGCAAAGGAGTTTCTTGAGAAAGAGGTTTTATGCCTTTTTCTACTGGAAGAGATTCTCCAGTTAAGGCTGATTCAATTACTTTAAAATTTTTTGCTTCAACAATTCTTCCATCAGCCAAAATCATATCTCCTGGCTCAAGTAATAAAATATCACCTGGAACAAGCTCTTTTGCTTTAATTTTTAAAAACTCCCCATCTCTTATTACCTTAGCGTAAGGTAAAAGAAATTTTTTTAAGGCTTTAAGCGTTTTTTCCGCTCGATATTCTTGGAGAAAGCCAAGGGCGGCGGCAATCAAAATTACCAAAAAAATCAAGAGAGCATCAAAAAATTTTTTGGCGAAAAGACAGAGAAAAATTGCAAAGATTAAAATATAAATTAACCAACTTTTAAATTGTTTTAAAAAAAGAAAAATTGGAGAAACTGGTTTTTCCTCTTCAATTTCGTTTGGTCCAAATTGCCAAAGTCTTTTTTCAGCTTCTTTTTGAGAAAGACCCTCTTCAATGTTTGTTTGAAGAACTTGTGCTACCTCTTCAATTTTCAATGTATGAAAATCCTTCTTTTCCATATTTATTTTTTTACCACCTTTTTAAGGATAATCCAAGCGAAAATGAAAGTTAAAATTAATAAAGAAAGAGTTTTGTATCCAAAAAATCTTTCAAGCTCAATTCCAAACAAAGTTAAAGCCAAAATCAAAATACTTGCGATCAAAACTCCAAATGAGATTGAAATTAGCGCTTCTTTCCTTTTTATTCCAAACAAAAATGCTGCCAAACTCCCTGTCCAAGCGCCAGTGAACGGTAAAGGTATTGCCACAAAAAAACAAAGTCCAATATCTTGCCACTTTCGATAATAAGGAGAAAACCTTTTTCTTGTTTTGTCAAAAAGCCACTCAAAGAATTTTTTAAAAAGCTTAAATCTTGAGCTTAAAAATAAAAATAGTATCTCCCAAATGAATATAAGAAAGAACGAAACAATAAGGTTTCCCAAAAGGGAAATTAAAAATACGGGTAAAGCTCTAAGTTTCAGAGCAACTATTCCATAAGGAATAGCTCCTCGAACTTCGCTTATGGGCAAAATTGAGAGGAAAAATACTTGAAAATATTCCCAAATTTCCTTCATTCTGCCTTTTTGGGTCTTTGCATTAGCTTTTCAAGCATTTCCTTGGGAGATCTTTTTTGATAAAGAATTTGCCAAACGGCATTGGTAATTGGCATCTCAATTCCAAGACGTTTTGAAATTCGATAAACCGCTTGAATAGTTTCGACTCCTTCAACTACTCCTCTTGCAAGATCACCTTTTCCTTTTGCTATTTCGTTGATTGCCTCTTGCAAGTTTTTTCCCTGACCAATTTTCTCACCGAAAGTTCTATTTCTGGAAAGAGGCGAAAAAGAAGTAACGATTAAATCACCAAGTCCAGCAATTCCATAAACTGTTTTTTTCTTACCTCCAATCTTTTTAACGAGTCTTTCCATCTCAGCAAGACCTCTGACACAGATAGCTGCTTTAGTATTATCTTTAAATCCAAGACCATCAGCAATGCCGCAGGCTATGGCAATAATATTTTTAAAAGCTCCCCCAAGTTCAACTCCAACAATATCATTTGAACGATAAACTCTAAAGTTTTTAGTAAAAAATACATTTTGCAAAAACTCAGCTATTTTTTTGCTTCTTGAAGCCACCAAAGAGACTGCAGGCATACCAAGAGCAATTTCTCTTGCAATATTTGGACCAGAAAGGACTCCAATTTTGACTTTTCCAAGCTCCTCTTCTAAGATTTCGCTCATTCTTTTTTGAGTGCCCTTTTCAATTCCTTTCGCTACACTTACCAAAATTTGATCTTTTTTAACTTTATTCTTGATCTTTTTTACCACTTTTCTGAAAAATTTTGAGGGAATGGCAATAATAATTACTTTAGCCCCCTTTATTGCTTTTTCGATATCGCTCTCAAATACAATCTCTTTTGGAATTTTTATTCCGGGTAAATATTTTTCGTTTTCTCTTTTCTCATCTAAAACCTTAAGATATTTTGGGAATGGACCCCAAATAACAACTTCATATCCTTTTTTTGCTAAAAGAATTCCAAGGGTTGTTCCCCAACTGCCTTCTCCCAGGATTGTAATTTTCATAATTTTTCAAAAATTTCAAAAAGAGTGAGCTCAATTGGTAACAAGGGGTTTTGAGAAAAACGCAAAGTGCTTTCAAGATAAGTAAATTTCTCAACAATTTCTTTCAGTTCCCTATCTTTAAATTCTTTGCTTTGAAGAATTATTTTTTCTTTCTCTTCTTGAGTCAGCCCTTTTTCGTCTAAACTTTTTGGTAAAATTTTGGCTAAAAAGATTAAGTGGAGGTATTCCAAAAACATTTCAAAAAATCTTATAAGATCTCCCCCTTCACTGACCAAATTTTCCAAAAACTCAAAGCACCTTTCCTTATCTTTTTTTGCAAGAAGCGAAACGAAGTTTGAAATTTTGCTAAAATCCAGAATTCCAAGAAGGTCTTCGACATCCTTTTTTGTAATTTTACCATCTTTATAATTTATTACTTCTTCTAGGAGACTTTCAGCATCTCTCATTGCTCCACGTGCCACTTTGGCAACTAATTCCAAAGCCTCTTTTTCAATATCTATTTTTTCTTCAATGGCTATTTTTTGAAGTTTTTCTACAATTTCTCTTAATTTTAAAGGTCTAAATTCGAATTTTTGACATCTTGAAATAATTGTGGGAAGCATCCTTTGAAATTCAGTAGTACATAAAATGAAAATAGCATGTTTTGGTGGTTCCTCAAGTATTTTTAAAAGTGCATTTGAAGCCTCTTTTGTGAGCTGGTGCGATTCATCAATAATATAAACCTTGTATTTTGCCCTCAAGGGCACAATTTCAATGCCTTCTTTTAGTGCCCTTATCTCATCGATTCCTCTATTTGAAGCAGCATCTATTTCAATTAAATCAACTGCTTTTCCATGATTAATTTCAAGGCAACTTTGACACTGATTACATGGTTCAAAATCATTATCTATTTCAGGACTCTGACAATTAACTGCTTTTGCCAGGAGCCTTGCTAGCGTTGTTTTACCCGAGCCTCTTGGTCCGTAAAATAAATAAGCATGAGAAATAAGTCCCATCTTTAGCGCATTAGTTAAAGTTTTCACTATATGCTCTTGCCCAACAACTTCATTAAATTTTTTTGGTCGATATTTTCGATATAAAGAAACCATAGGATACTTACAAATTATAAAAAAAGTATTATTTTTTTCCAGAGCGCTCAAAATACTTTTTTTCTTTTTAAAATTTGATAAAATTTATCAATGCAAGGTATAAACAATCTTCTTAAAGTGGTTTTAAAATGCCCTTGAAATTATATAACACTTTAAAAAGAAGGGTAGAGGTTTTTAAGCCAATAAAAGACAAAAAAGTAGGTCTTTATACTTGTGGGATCACTGCTTATTTTTATCCCCACATCGGGAACTTACGGACTTATATTTTTGAAGATGTTCTGAAACGAGTTTTAAAATATAATGGTTTTAAAGTAAAGCATGTAATGAATATTACCGATGTTGGACATTTGGTTTCTGATGAGGATGTTGGTGAAGATAAGATCTTGCTTGCAGCAAAACGCGAGAAAAAAAATCCAAAGGAAGTAGCTAGATTTTATGAGAAAGAATTTAAAAAAGATTTAAGGAGGTTAAATATTTTGGAACCAGATATTTGGATTAGGGCTACAGAAACTATTCAGGATCAAATTAATTTTATAAAAATTTTGGAAAAAAGGGGGTTTACCTACATTACTCAAGATGGAGTCTATTTTGATACTTCAAAATTAAAAAAGTATGGGAGGCTTTGGCCAAAAGATATGCAAATTTTACCTGGAGCAAGAGTTGAAGTAACAGGGAATAAAAAAAGTCCAACTGACTTTGCTTTGTGGAAATTTGCTAAAGAAAGAAAGGAGATGATTTGGAATTCTCCCTGGGGAAAAGGTTTTCCTGGATGGCACACTGAGTGTGTGGTCATGGCTACAAAAAAACTTGGTATTCCTTTTGATATTCATTGTGGTGGGGTGGATCATATTTTAATTCATCACACAAACGAGATTGCTCAAGGTGAAGCAGTTTTTGGAAAAATTTTGGCGAATTTTTGGCTCCACGGGGAATTTCTCTTAGTTGAGGGTAAAAAAATGGCAAAATCTGAAAGAAACATTTTCACTTTAAACGATCTTATTCAAAAAGGATTTCACCCACTTTCTTTTAGGTACCTTTGTCTTTTGACACACTACAGAAAACCACTTAATTTTAGTTTTCAATCGCTTCTTGCAGCTCAAAATGCTTTGCTCGAAATTTACCAAAAACTAAGTGAAATAAAGACCAAAAAAAGAGAGTTTAAAATAAAAGATTTTAGAAATTTTCAAAAAAAGTTTTTAGAAATAATTAATGATGATTTAAACATCCCAAAAGCAATTGGATTTATGCAAAATCTACTTAATTTAAACTCGTTGAATTTAAGCTTAAAATATCATCTTTTGATTGATTTTGACAAAATTTTCGGGCTAAATTTTGATAAAGTAAAAAAGCCATCGCTCCCCAAGAAAATAAAAAACCTCCTTTTAAAAAGGGAAAACTTTAGAAAAGAAGGGAAATTTAAAGAAGCTGATGAAGTTCGAAAAAGAATTTTGAAAATGGGCTATGTTGTGGAGGATACAAAAACTGGCCCTCGCTTAAAACTTGTCAAAATAGAGAAATTCTTTTAATATAAAATAAATCCATGGCAGAAGAAAAGATGGTCTCAAAAATTCCTCCTCAAGCTATTGAGGCCGAGAAAGCGCTTCTTGGTTGCCTTTTGCTAGATGAGGAAGGAATATATAAGGTTGTTGATTATCTTTTCCCTGAGGATTTTTATCAAGACAACCATCGTAAAATCTATGAAGCAATAATTGATCTTTTGGAACAAAATTTAAAGCACGACCTTTTAACTTTAACTGAGAGATTAAAAGAAAAAGGAGAGCTTGAAGAGGTTGGTGGAGCAAGTTATCTTGCAGAACTTGTTGAATCTGTTCCCTCGCCGGTAAATTTAGTTGATTATGCAAAAATTATTAAAGCAAAAAAGAATCGAAGAGACTTAATTAAAGTAAGTAGTGAAATTATTGAAATGGCATATGACGAAACGAAAGATATTGATCTGCTTTTAGACGAGGCTGAAAAAAATATTTTTAAAATCGCTCAAGGATCTTTAACTCAAGATTTTATTCCAATAAAAGAAGAACTTAAAGCAGCATTTGAGAGGATTGAAAAAATCCACTCTCAAAAAACTTTAAGAGGAATTCCCACTGGCTTTTCCAATCTCGATCAAATTTTAGCTGGTCTTCAGCAAGGAGATTTAATTTTGCTTGCATCGCGTCCAAGTCTTGGTAAAACTGCTTTAAGTTTAAATATCGCCAGGCACGTTGCCGTAAAAGAAAAGTTACCAGTTGGAATTTTCTCTCTTGAAATGTCGCGCGAGCAAATAGTTGATAGATTAATTGCTGCTCAAGCTGGAGTATCCTTATGGAAGTTAAGAACTGGCAAACTTTCTACCGATGAAGAATTTGGAGCGTTGCAGGAAGCTTTAGCTGTTTTATCAGAAGCTCCACTTTATATTGACGATACTCCTGGATCTACAATTTTAAGAATGAGAGCAATGGCAAGAAGACTTCAAGCAAAAAAAGGGCTTGCCTTGCTTGTTATTGATTATTTGCAACTTATTCAACCTTTAAATCCTCAAGAGTCAGTGGTTCAACAGATTACTGAAATTTCGCGGGGTTTAAAAAGTCTTGCCAAAGAGCTTAAAATCCCGATACTTGCTATTTCTCAACTTTCAAGAGCAGTTGAACATCGAGTAGATCAAAGACCAAGACTTTCTGATTTAAGGGAAAGCGGGAGCCTGGAGCAAGAGTCCGATGTAGTTCTTTTCATTTATCGTGAAGACAAAGTTAAGCCAACTACTCCAAGGCAAAATATTGCTGATATTATTATTGCTAAGCATCGAAATGGACCTGTGGGGCAAGTAGAGCTTTATTTTGACCCCGAGACTGTTAGTTTTAGAGAAATCGAAAGAGGATACGAAGCTCAAGAAATAGAAAGTGAGGATGTTTTATGATTCCCAAAAAACTTAAAGAATTAATTGATTTTTTTTCGAATTTTCCAACAGTTGGCGAAAGAAGCGCCACAAAATTTGCTTTGTATCTTTTAAATCTTCCAGAAAATGTTCTTGAAGATTTTGCAAAGAAAATTTTGAATTTGAGAAAAGAAGTTAAAAGATGCAAATTTTGTTTTGCTCCATTTTCTCCAAAGAAAAATGAGGAAATTTGTTCTATTTGCCAAGACAGGACTCGAGAAAATATTTTGTGTGTTGTAGAAAAAGAGGCTGATTTTTGGCAGATTGAGAAAACAAAAAAGTATCGTGGTTATTATTTTATTTTAGGAGGAACTTTAGAATTTTTAAAAGAAGATGCAATTGGAAAGATTCGATACGAAGAACTTAAAAAGAGGATAAAAGAAATGTTGCCACAAGAAGTTATTTTGGCACTTGATCCAACAAAAGAAGGAATATTTACCATGGATTTTTTAGCTCATTCATTGAAAAACCTTTGCCCAAAAATTACTCGCCTTGGAAAAGGACTTCCGCTTGGTGGAGAGATTGAATATGCTGATGATGAAACTATTGCATCTTCTTTTGAGGGAAGAAAATAAAAAAAAAGGGCAAGGATTTCTCCTCACCCTTTCCAAAGTTCTACTTTATGGAGGATATCTTCTAGAGAAATATATCCTCCAAAAACAAGCAGTGCCGCAAGCACCTCAAGGATGATCTCTCCTTCTCTTTCCCTAATAAACTTGATACTGTCAGAAGCCCACTCCTCCAAGACTTCTGGGGAAATACCTGGGAAAAACTCAGCAGTGACTTTCAGAAGCACTTCAAAATTTTCGAGAAGTTCCTCGGGAGATATCCTCTCTTTTAAAAAATGTTTTTGCCACTCCTTGCTAAGCTGGAAAACAAGTGTCATTCGGGCCATGCCCATCAACCATCTTATCAGCCTTTTCTCCTTCCTCCTTTCCTTTACCATCTCGCTTATCCTCCTCACCTCGCACCTCCTCGCTTAAGACTCCTTGAAAACAATAGAATATTTTTGTTTTCCTGTCAAGTCATTAGAAAAAATTTGAGATTATATTATATCTTCCTTTACGATTTCTCCTGGTAAGGTTGTTTTTTGAGGCCAAATTTTCCTTCCAGGATAAATTAAAGTTCCAATACCTGTCTTTACCCCCTCTCCAAGTACTGCTCCAAACTTTTTTCTTCCGGTATCAATAGTTTTTCCTTTTACTTTTGATAAAACGTTTTTCCCATCATGTCTTAAATTAGCAATAATTGTTCCTGCCCCCAAGTTTGAATTTGGGCCAATTAAAGAATCTCCAACATAGTTTAGATGAGGAATCTTGGTGCCAAAAAAGATAATAGAATTTTTGATTTCAACGTGGGCTCCTATATGACAATTATCTTGAATAATAGTTTTTCCTCTAATGTAAGAGTTTGGTCCAATTTTACAGTTTCTTCCGATAATTACTGGACCTTCAATGACTACGTTTTCTAAAATAGCGCTTCCTTTTTCAATAATTACTTTTCCCTTGATTTTAGCTTTTGGCGAAACTTTTCCTCGAATTTTTCTTTTAATTTTTTCTAAGAAAAACTCGTTGGCAGAAAGAAGATCCCAGGGATAAGTTACTGGCATCCAATTTTTAGCAAAAGCTATAAATAAATCATGTTTTTTCAAAAAAATTCGCAAAAAAGAAGTAATTTCATATTCACCTCTTTCAGATTTTTCGATTGGGAAATTTAAAATTTCTTTTGGCAAAAAGTAAGCTCCGGTATTAACAAAATAAGAAATAATTTTTTGGGGTTTCTCAACAATTTCTTTTATTTTCCCTTTTTGAATAATTAGTTGGCCAAAATTTTCTGGATTTTTAACTTTAGCAACCAAAATCGCTGGAAACTTTTTTAGAAGGTTTTTTAAATCTTCTTTTTGATAAATATCATCGCCATTTAAAACCAAAAATTTCTCTTTTAAAAAAGGTTTTGCTTTTAAAATAGCATCCCCCGTTCCAAGTGGATTTTTTTGAAAAATGTAAGTTACTTTCTTGCCAAAAATTTTTTCTCCAATCTCTTTTTTGATTTTTTCACCTTCAAAACCAATGACTAAAATTATTTCTTTAATTTCATTTGGAAGTTCAGAGAGAGTGTTTTTAAGTATCGATTTGTCTCCAAGTGGCAAAATTGGTTTTGGTAGCGAAAGAGTTAAAGGGTGGATTCTTGTGCCAAGTCCTGCAGCTAAAATGACTGCCTGCATATTTTTTTACATTTTAAGAATTTCAATTAAGGCTTTAGCGGTCTTTTTTGGAGAATGTTCAATTTCTCCGCTTTCTTTCAAAAGATCTCTACCTATAAATCTTGGGTCACTTTTGACCTCTTTTGGAATTTCTACCATTGCCAGAAGTTCTGGGTGTTTTTTCTGAAATTTTTTCAGCCTCTCTTTGGAGGGCATTTTAGTGTTGTATAAAATAAAGTCAAGTCGCGTCTTAAGATATTTTTCCACCTCAGCAACAAAATCTTTGGCAGAAAAGTTATTTGTTTCTCCAAATTTTGTCATCAAATTTAAAATGTAAACAAGTTTCCCCCTCCTTTTTTGAAGAGCTTCTTTAAATCCCGAAGTTAAAAATATTTGTCCCAAAGTTGAATACAAGTCGCCCGGACCGATGACAATTAGATCAGCTTTTTCAATTTCTAATTTTGCCTCAGGATAAATTTTGACCTTTGGTCTTAAAAATATTTTTTTTATTTTTAAAGTTCCGTTGTGTGTTGGTTTGTCAATTCTTCCCTCTCCTTTTATTATTTTTCCATTTTCTAAAACTGCATAAAGTTCGCCTTTTTCAATAGTGATTGGCAAGACTTTATGTTTCACATTCAAAACTTGGCTAATTATTTTTACTGCTTTTTTGTAATCTTTTGTTGAAAGCTCCAAAGCGGCAATTAATAAATTTGCTAAATTGTGCCCAGCAAGCCCACCAGCTTTAAACCTAAAATTCAACAATTCTTTCACTGCTGGAGAGGTATTGGCTAAAGCAATAAAAGCTCTTCTTATATCCCCGGGAGCCAGAATTTTATATTCTTTTCTTAATCTTCCACTTGAACCTCCACTATCAAGCATTGCACAAATTGCTGTAATTTTTACCGGGTATCTTTTAAGCCCCTCAAGAACTTTTGGCATGCCATTTCCCCCTCCAAGGCAAACTATTTTTTTGCCAAAAATCTTCATTTTTTATTTATAACAATAACAAATTCACCTTTAAGGTCTTTTTTTTCAAAGAATTCAATGGCTTCCTTGAGATTTCCCCTAAAAAAACTCTCAAACTTTTTAGTTAGTTCATGGCAGATAAAAACTTCTCTTTCTCCAAGAAAACTTTGAAGTTCTTTTAAAGTTTTAATGAGTCTCCATTTCGATTCGAAAATAACTATTGGCAGATCGATTTTGCCAAGCCTTTCAAAAAATTTCTTTCTTTTTCTTTTTGATGGCGGAAAGCCCAAAAAAACAAATCGAGAAACATTGAAAGCACAAACTGAAAGAGCGGTGGTTATTGCGCAAGCTCCCGGAATTGGAATAATTTCTAAATCTTTTATATTTTCCTTCAAAAGCCTTGAAATCAGTTCATTGCCTGGATCTGAAATTCCAGGAGTTCCCGCATCGGAAACAAGCCCCAAATTTTTTCCAGCTTTCAAAAAATTAACTATTTTTTGAAAAACTTTTGGTGCTGAGTGTGGATGATAGCTCACAACTGGCTTTTTTATTTGATAGTGAGAAAGAAGCTTTTTGGTCTCTCTTGTGTCTTCGCAAAGTAAAACGTCGACTTCTTTTAATGTTTTTAGCGCTCGAAAACTTATATCTTCTAAATTTCCAATGGGAGTTGCGATTACAAAAAATTTTGGCATAAAATTTTTATTTTTTTGCCCAAAAATAAATGATTGGAGTAGCAATAAAAATCGAAGAGTAAGTTCCAATCGCTACTCCGAAAAATAAAGTTAAAATAAATGGGTAAAGACTTTTTGGACCAAAAAAGAGGAAAAAAAGAATTGCAAGAAGAGTAGTCAATGATGTTCCAAATGTTCTTGGAAGCACTTCATTGAGAGACTTATTAACTATTTCCCTTGAGAGTTTTGCCACTTTCTTTAAATTTTCTCTAAGCCTATCAAAAATCACAATGGTATCGTTTATTGAATAGCCAATAATTGTTAAAAGAGCTACAAAAAAAGGAATATCAAATTGGAAACCAAAAGTTAAAGTTAAAAATGCGAAAAATCCAGTGGTAATTAGAGTATCATGAAAAAGAGCGATTACCCCAGCAATTCCATATTTAAACCCTTTTACTTGGAAGCTGGTTTTTCGAAAACTAGTGGCCAAATAAATTAAAATTAAAATTAAAGACAAAAAAGTAGCTAAAATTGTTTTTCTTTGAAATTCTTTACCAATCATTGGCTCAATTTGATTAAACTCAATATTGTCCTCTTTAATTTTTCCAGCTTTTTTCAAAATCTGAATTATTTTTTCGCGAGCCTCTGCACTTATTTCTCTTGAGCGAATTTGAACTTGATTTTCGCCCATTTTTTGTAAAAAAAACTTACTCCCAAGATCTTTCTCAAGCTCTTTTTTAATGAATTCAATGTCAAAGTTTTTGTCATCAAATTTTGCAGTTAAATTTATTCCCCCAACAAATTCAAAACTAAAATTGTCTCTTGCCTTAAAAATAAGAAAAAGCGAAACAAAAATTAACACCAACGAGATTGAAAGAAAAACTGGAAAATATTTGACAAAATCCATAAAATTTATCTTGTCCAAATCCAACTAAGTTTGCTAAGCCTTGTTTCCAAAAAAGAAAGATATAAAAACTTAGAAATTACCATCACTGAAAAAAGGTTTATAGCGTTACTTAAACCTAGTGCGAAAGCGAATCCTTGGACAAAACCAGAAGAAATATAAAATAAAATAACACATATAATTAATGTAGTTAAATTACCATCCCTAATAGCTAACCAAGCATTTTTGAAACTTTTATCTACTGCCTCTTTTGAAACCCTTTTCTCTTTTTTAATTTCTTCTTTTAATCTCTCCATAACCAAAATATTTCCATCAATAGCCATACCAAATCCTAAAATAAATCCAGCAACTCCCGAAAGAGTTAGGGTCATTTGGAGATTTTTAAAAATAAAAAGAATTAAAATGCCATAAAAGATGAGGGACAAACTTGAAATAAGACCCCCAAATTTATAAAAAATTACCACACCAAAAAGCACCGCTAAAATTCCTAAAATTCCCGCAATTAAAGCTTTATCTAAAGCTTCTTTGCCAAGGGTTGGACCGATAGTTTGAATGGCAATTAACTTAACTGGAGCAGGCAGGGCTCCAGCATTTAAATTTTGGGCAAGTTTCTTTGCTTCTTCAACAGAAAAATTTCCCGAAATTACTGCCCTCCCCCCTTTAATTGACCCTTTTGGTGAAGGATCATCTTTTCCGACAATTGGAGCTGAAATTAAATTCCCGTCAATAAAAATTGCCAAAGGTTTGTGCCAATTTTTTTCAGTGAGCTTTTCAAAAATCTTTGCTCCTTCTTTGTCAAATTCAATTAAAACTTCTGGTTCGTAGGTTGTTGGATTGAACTCAAGACTTGCTCTTTTTAAATATTTCCCAGTAAGTTCTGTTGGTTTAAAAAGTGGAAGATATTGCCACAGTTCATCTTCTTTTATCTCTGTACCAAAATTCTCTTCCGCTTCTTTTTTAAGTCTTTTAATCTCATCCTTTGGGAGGCTTTCTAAAAACCTTTTCTTTTCTTCTTCGTTCATTTCTTCCCGAAATTCAAGGAAAGGCGCTTCTCCAACTATTTTTATTGCCTCCTCAGGTCTTGCAGCTCCAGCAACCTCAATTCTTAATCTTTTTTCTCCTTCAACATGAACACTTGGCTCTTTTATTCCAAAAATATTTATTCTTCTTTCAATAATTTCTCTTAACCCTCTTAAAACCTCGCCTTGTTTTTCTTTTGGAATTTGCGAAAAATCTACTTCATAAAGAAGACTAATGCCACCCTTCAAGTCAAGACCAAGCTTGAATGGTTTTGAAAAAAACCAGAGTTTTTTGATATTTTGAGGCAAAAATCTTTGGGGCAAGGCAAAAGAGCCCAAAATGAAAGATATCAAAAAAAATAACACCAGAAAAATCTTATTTTGAGTTCTCATAAAAAAATTTTGCCGGGGGTGGGAATCGAACCCACACAGGGAAAGAATTTCCCCAAGGGGTTTTAAGCCCCTCGCGTCTACCTATTCCGCCACCCCGGCTTTAAGGCACGGGTGGGAATCGAACCCACGTATAAGGGTTTTGCAGACCCTCGCCTTACCACTTGGCTACCGTGCCACAGTTTAAATTATATAAAATTTTTCCCTTTTGCAAAAGCAATTTCTTTTTTTACCTTCTCAAGTATTTCAAAAAGATCGCCCTTTATTTTAAAAGCAGCTGCTTTTTTATGACCCCCACCGCCAAATTTTTTGGCAATTTTTGATACATCAAAATCTCCTCTTGAACGAAGACTTGCTTTTACTTGCCCATTTTCTCTTTGATTCAAAAAAAGGTAAATTTCCGCTCCTTCGATTTTTGAAAGAAAATCAGGAAAAAACGGAGGTTCATTCAAGTGTGTCTCATTGTTTTTTGTTTTAATTTCCATATTTGAAAGCCAGGAATAAATTAAAGAAAGATTTTTATCATATTCCATCCTTTCAAGAATTTTCCCAAGTATTTTTGCCTGAGAAAAGCTTAATCTTTCTGAAAAATAGATCATTTTTTGAAAATCAGCTTTTTTCCAAAGAGCCCGAACAACTTTGAGAGATTTTCTTGGTAAAAATACAAAATGTACTGAATCTGAAAAAATTCCTGTTAAAAGACAAGTAGCAAGATTTTTATCAATTTTTACTTTAAGTCTTTTAAAAATTAGATAAAGAATTTCAGCTACCCCGGAAGCTTCAGGATCAACAATTTTTAGTTTCCCAATAGTTTCACCTTCGAGGTGGTGATCTAAGGTGATTATTTGATCCTCTCTTATTTGAATATTTGAAGGAAACAAAATTCTTTCTTTGCTTGCATAGTCTATGGCAAAAATTGCGTCAAAATTGTTTTCTTTTATTTTTTTCTCTTTTTTTATAATTTCATTAAATCCCGGAAGAAATCTTAAATATTTTGGTAGCTGAGGAATAAATACAACGCTTTTCTTTTTTTGATTTTTCAAAAAAAGGTTTAAAGCAAGCGAAGAAGCTATCGCGTCGCCATCAGGACCCCTATGGGTTACGATTAAAAACTTTTTTCCTCTCTCTACAATTTTTTTAAAAATCCCAATTTCTTTTTCAAATTTCATGCTTTATTTTATCAATCTTATATAGATTTTTCATTCCCTGATCAATTTCAAAAGAAATTTTTGGAACTTTTTTCATTTTAACTTTTTTATTTAAAATTTTTTGCAAATGATAAATATTTTTTTGAAGCTCAAAAAGTGCATTTTTTTCCTCGCTTTCTGGGAAAACGGTGATTAAAATTTTTGCTTTTGATAAATCATTTGAGAGTTGAACTTGAGTGACAGTGACTAAAGTTTTGCCAAAATCCACTTCTTTCATCATTATTTTACTAACTTCTTTCCTTAAAAGAGTGTTTAATATTTCTTTTCTAAAACTCATTTATTTTTAAAACCATAAATTAAAAGGGTATCACCTTCTTTAATTTTCCCTTTGCCTTCATATAAAATTCCAACCTCTTCACCCGCTTTGGCTTCTTCGATATCCTTTTTGTCTTTCTGAAGGTTCAAAATTTTACCCGTTCCTACCATTTCATTTTTTCTTAAAATTTCAATCTCTCCGCCCTTTTTGATTTCGCCCTCAATTACTTTACCTCCGACAATTTGCCAATATTTTTTCCCTTTTTGACTTTTTGTTTTAAAACCAACCAAAACTTCCATTTTTCCTATCAAAACTCTTTCTTTTGGAAGTTCCTCTTTTTTCTCTTCAAGAAGTCTTTGTACTATATCCAGGATCTCATAAATTACTTCACTATGGTAAATTTCAATCTTTTGTTGGGAAGCTAAGTTTTGTATCGCCACTGGAACTTTGGTTCGAAAAGCAAAAATTTTTGCATTTAGCTCCTTTGCCAATTTTATATCGTCAAAATCCACTTCGCCAACATCACCTTTAACAACAGCAACCCTTTCTTTTCCTATTTTTTTCAAAATTTCCAAGATAGCCTGTAAAGTTCCAGCAACGTCGCATTTTAAAATGATTTTTAAAATTGGAGCGCTTGCATCCACCTTTTCAAATAAAATTTCTTTTTTTGGCAAAAGAAATTCTTCAGCCTCTTTCTCGCTCTTGAATTTTTTGAAAATTTCTCCCAATACTGGAACGTCTTTAATTCCAATAACTACAGCCACCTCGCCTGCTTTGGCAATTTTTTTGGGTTTTCCTTGAAAGTCTTCTAAAATTCTCACCTTACCAAAAGTAGTTTTTGATCCAATTACATCTCCAACGCAAAGCTCACCGCTTTCAATTATTAAGCTTAAAGTAACTCCCCTTTTTGGATCAACAAAACCCTCAATAGCGAAAGCCAAAAATTCCTCCCCGGCTTCCTTTTTTTCCTGCATCTCCCATAAAAGCAGTACTGTTTCCAAAAGATCTTCTATCCCCTGCCCTGTTTTTGCCGAAATTTCTTGGCATGGCACATCTCCTCCATACTCTTCAATAAAAACCTGAGCTTCCTGAAGTTCTTTTTTCACTTTAAACAAATTTGCATTTGGCTTATCAATTTTATTTATTGCTACAACAAATGGAAGTTTTTCTTTCTTTAAAATTTGAATTGCTTCTTTTGTTTGTGGCATTACTCCTTCGTCTGCAGCAACTACCAAAATTGCCAAATCTGCTACTTTCGCCCCCCTCTCTCTCATTTGGGAAAAAGCCTCATGTCCTGGCGTATCAATAAAAGTCATTTTTTGACCTTTGAAATCAATTTCATAAGCTCCGATGTGTTGAGTAATTCCTCCCGCTTCTTTTTGTGTCAAAGTAAAATCTTTTCTTATTGCTTCAAGCAATGAGGTTTTTCCATGGTCAATGTGACCCAAAACTACAACTACTGGTATTTTTTTCATAAATCATTTCCCAAAAATTGCTTTTTCTATTGCCTCTTTTTCTTCATCAGTTAAGGTAAAATTTGATTTACCTCCTTTTATTGGTTTTGCATAAATTCGCGTTCCTTCTTTTGCGTGATAGGAAGTGAGTACTACCCCATCATTTTTTTGGTCCAAAAGTGCAATTGAAAAACTTTGATTTCCTCCCATATCTGAAAAGGGATTGAATCTTACCATTCCCACTTTTTGGATTGAGCGTAAAGAGAAAGCTTCCAGTTTTTTTATCGACTCTTTTGCTTTTTCAATTTCTTTCGCGCTTACTTTCTGCCTTTTTAAAATTTCAAAAATAACCCCTTCCAGGTCTTGGGTTTTTTTCCCAGAAAAAAGGGCTTTTTGGCGCTGATTCATTTTTTGGAAAAAAATACTCAAAATTAAATTCCACAAAAAGAAAAAAACCAGGGCTGCAAAAACAATTATTTCAAAATCCATCATAGCTTTTAAAGCATAAATTTTACCCTACTTTCCCTCACTTTTCAAGGAATTTTAAGGTTTTATTCAAGGTTTCTTGCTATTTTCTTTTTCTTATGATATTTTTAAACTATGATTTCCCTTTCAAGAAAAGAAAAGGCCTTACTTAAATCACTGGCTCAAAAATATTCCTTGGAGCTTCTTTTGCTTTTTGGCTCTCAAACGAAAGATAAAAAATATCTTCACTTTGAATCCGACTTTGATTTTGCTTATTTGAGCAAAAAGGAACTCAATTTGAAAGATGAATCAAAATTAATTTATGATCTTTCCTTGATTTTTAAGACAGAAAAAATTGAACTTGTAAATTTGAAAAAAGCAGGCCCTCTTTTGCTTCGTGAAATTTTCGCTTCTTCTCAAATACTTTTTTGCCAAGATATAAAAAAATATCTTGGGTATAAAATTTATAGCTTCAAAAAGTATATTGAAGCCAAGCCTCTATTTGAGCTTCTTGAAAAGTCAATCAAAGAATTTCTGGAAACACATGGTAAATAAAACTTTAGTTTTAGAAAAATTAAACAAAATTAAAGAATATTTAAAAGAGATTGAAGAAATTATTAATTTAAAAACTCAAGAAATCCTTAAAGATTTCCGAAATATTAAAACCTTAGAAAGAAATTTCCAGCTCATCGTAGATGAAATGCTTGATATCAATTTACATTTAATTAGCGAACTTAAACTTAAAGTCCCTTCCGATTTCCAAAGTAGCTTTTTAATCATTGCTTCTTCAAAAATTCTTCCTTTAAAATTTGCTCAAAAAATTGCTCCAGTGGTTGGATTGCGAAACAAATTGGTTCATCGCTATGAAGAAATAGATAAGACATTTTTTATCAAACAGCTTAAAAAAGAACGAAAAGATTTCATTAAATACATAAATTATATAAATCGATATCTTGCTACGCTTTAAATTTTTGTTCAGTGGTATTAAATATTTTTGCTTGCTAAATTATTTTTTTTGTCCTAAAATACTTTTGTAAAAAAGGCCCTATCGTCTAGAGGACAAGGACGCCAGCTTCTCAAGCTGGAAACTCGGGTTCAAATCCCGATAGGGCCAAATAAAAATTCAAAATGCAAAATTCAAATCTCAAAATGGCAATGTAAAATTCAAAATTTGACTACGAAAGAAAAATAATTTTGCATTTTGAATTGTCATTTTGAATTTTGAGATTTGAATTTTTTGGAGGGGTGCCTGAGTGGCTGAAAGGAACCGCCTCGAAAGCGGTTGCCACATTTTTGTGGCTCGTGGGTTCAAATCCCACCCCCTCCGCATCGCCTCGCACCTTCTTGTTGCTTGCTTTCACTTGCTGTACCTCTTTTAATAAGGAATAATCATTTTCTCTTCAACAAAATAAGTTTGCACGGGCCTGACCCGTGTTAGTTTCTGATTGAGCCCTCTTTATAACCTTCTTTTAAGATGTCAGTTGCCAAGAGAGGCCTCGAGAAGTTACTTTAAGCAGTGAATTTTTAATGCTAAAATATATAAAAATAAATTTTGTTAAATGAAAATAACTGGTATCTTAACTATTAGAGATGGCATTTACCTTGGTTATCCATTTGTGGAGGCTATTTTGTCTGTTTTACCCATCGTCGACGAGTTTTTGATAAGCGACGGTGGGAGTAAAGATGGTACGTTTGAAATCCTAAAACAGTTAAAAAAGACTTTTCCTAAAAAAATTGTTCTCTTTCAGCGCCCGTGGTTTAAAAGCCGATGTTGGGAGACAATAGATGAATCCCTAAATTACTTAATTGAAAAAGCTAAAGGAGACTGGCTATTTGAGGTTCAAGGAGATGAAATTTGGCATGAAAGAGATTTAATTCCTCTTCGAAAAATTATCGAATGGGCGCATAAAAAACACTATAATTCAATAAGGCAGAAACGTTTAGAGTGTACTTTTACCTCAGTAGGTAGTTACATCTACAGGAATGTCAGAATTGTTAGAAATCTTCCAAATCTTAAGAGTTATTGGGGAGGCGATGATTTTCAAATCGGAAGACCTGGACCGCCAAGAGAGGGTTATACCTCTCACAATGTACCTCCAGAATTAGAAATAGAAATACCTTATTATCATTTTCATCGGATTTTTCCCAAAAACAATCCTCGAGCTGATGAGGTAATCGCTACTGAAATTGCTCCAGATAACACAGAAAGAATAGAAGTTTTTGAAAGGCACAAAATGGTTCCTTGGAATACATTTCAGCCTCCTCCTCAAGAAGAAGTGTTAGATTTTTTGCCTGCTTTAATTAAAGGACTAAGCCAAGAGTTAGAATACAAAGTGAGAAATGAATTATTTGACAAAAAATGGCTTTCAAAAATCACTGGATTAAATTATGGATAAATATTAAGTAAGAGATAGTAAAGTCTCATTAATTTTAAAAATCTCTCTTTTTTGGTGATCGTCGCCTTAAAAAAGTCTCTTTCCGGGAGGTCCGAGTATTCCCTCAAAATTGGTGGCAGTCACCACTCTTAAATGACGCTTTCGTCTAGTCTGGTTTAGGACGTTTGGTTCTCAACCAAATAACGTGGTTTCAAATCCCACCCCCTCTGCTGAAATCAAAACAACCTCCACCTGTCTTGAACAGTGCCAGCTCTTTTTTTAGTTTTTATTTAAAAAATAAAAGGGGCTCCTATGAATGGAGCCCCTTCTCAAGCATTTTGCCTCCTTTAGGTAGACAGATATACTGGTCTTACAGGGAAAACTGGAAGGGGCTCTATCTTTATCTTTTTAATTTCAGGGTCCTCTACTAGTCGATACCATCCTTTTGTGGTGAGAACAGCGAGCTCGAAATCTGCCCGTACATAAAGAGCTAGGGGTGCTGTTTTCCATGGAGTAGCTACAAGGAGTCCAAAAAGCCCCAGTATTTTTTGACCCGGATAGAACTTGTCCAAGAACGTCTCAAAAAATGCGACCATTTTTTCAACATCTTCAACGGTGGGAAGAGTCCGATCGAACACGCTGAAAACGCCACCGGCGAAGTATTTCTCAAGTTCGAATCGGAACTCTCTGGGAGTGATGGTCTTTCCAGAAGGAAGAGGGACTTGGTTAAGATCAATAAGAGGTTCTTCTTGCCCCAGTGCCGTTCCAAAAGCAACTAAGAGCCCCAGAGCCACCAGTAGCACTTTCATCTGACTCACCTCCTTTCGGAGATAAATATCTCCACTTAAAATTTTAACATAGTTTAAGGTTATGTCAAGTGAACTTACTCTAAAAATTACGCTACGGAGGACAACTTCCTTAATCTTTTAATCTATCACTTTATTTGAACATTTAGAGTTTTTTCAACGCCAGGAGAAACCTCGTGCGTTACAGAAACAAAGGCTCCTATTTTTCTAGCTTTCCATCCAATCCACCCTTGTAAAAACGGGTCAAGTCTGTCAAGAATAGCTAAAAAACAAAAATCTTCACTTAGCCATCCAACTTCCTTACCTTCCCAAATAAAGGAGCCATGCTGAAATTGTATTGCTCTACAAATGGCTTTATGAGTTAAAGTGCATCCTATGCCTGCCCATGGATACTCTCCTCTTCCTGGGCAATAATTACTAACTGCTAAGTATTTTTCTGAAAAAGCAACTTTAAAAAGTTTTTTTGGTGCTGTTCTTTCTGGAAAAATATCGCTATCAAGCCACAAAGCCCAATTATATTGAGAAAGGACAAAGTATTGCCTTAGTCGATTCCGTGAAGTGGTTATCATCTCAAGAGTTCTGGGTGGGGCTTCGAGTAATTCTTTTTGAGAAAGTGTCAAAGGGGTGAGTTTAATTCTCTTCTTTGCGAGCACTTTTTTCCATGAGAAAATCACTTTTTTAATTTCTGGTTCTGAACAGAAGACTATTTCACTTGGTAGAGGTTCAAAATTAGTTATATTGTTTAAAAAGCGTTCTAGAGAATAAAGCTTATGAGCAGTGATTGGGGTTAAAATAATATATTTTTCATTTTCAAGTTGTGCAGAATCCAGAAAATTTTCGGAATTTTGTGGGGGGGAGCAAAGGTAGTTAGCCATGGAGCTAATATACTCATGTGTCAACTGCAAGGAAAGTTGTTTCCACTTTTTTTCTCCAAAAGTTCCATTCTCTTGAAACTACATCAGACTTTTTCTGCTTTTTTTGAAATTTTTGCAGTTTCTTATAAAGCTTCATAATATCTTTTTTTATCCTTTGTTTTTCTTTCGAAGTAAGTGGTGTTGAAGGAGGCTTTTTTTGTAAAATTTCTATCATTGGAAAACGATAATACTTTTTCAAATATTTGAAATTAAAAATAATTTGCCCTGTTTTTATAAAATGCAACCTCCACATTAAATCCCAATAAAATTGGAGGGCATCCGATACAATAAGAAAATTAAAGTGCCTCAGTTTAAATAATGGCCTGGTGAAACAAGCAGGTAAAGCAAATAATTTTCGAAGTCCATGATAATCAAACTTTGGATGAACATAAACAGGGCTGCCTAAATGTGCAAAACAAAGAGCATTATACTGAGTAGGCGCTTCTTTTAGAAATTTTTTAAGCTCTATGATTTCAATTTTTAATTCATTTTTTTCAAAAGAAATTTTTTCCCAAAAATCTTGAGCATGGAAAATGCCGTAAATTTCCAATGTTCCTCCCTTTTCAAGACTAAAGAATCTTGGGCCTGCCTTACTTAAGAGTAAAATTTTTGATTTTTTTGGAAGAAAATTTTGGAGGATCTTAAGGATATTTTTTATCTCCTGTGATTTTTCTTTCATGTTCCTTCCCAATAAATTATCCTTGGCTTTTCAAAGTAAGGAAAGGTATGAGTTACTCCAATGAAATAAGGAGTCTCTACTTCAACAACTCCATGATAACTATTCCAAATCATCGGGCCGGCTAAAAGATTATACATTTCCTTCGCTAATTTTTCATCCTTTTCTTTCATGATTTTAAGCCAAATCTCCCCAATTTTTTTAGTTTCTTTACATTTTGGTGAGCAAGAAAGATGGCTTGTAATTCTTACTCCAAAATATCTAAGCATTTGATTAGTTTCGGGGTAACCTTTCACCTTCCCTTCTAAATTTACCCAAATAGGATCATAATTTTTGGGAAAATTTTCAATAAAATATTTAATGCAACACTCTGGGTATCCAAGCATTTTGCCAATGGTAAAATGATCACCTTTTTTATCTGCTTCTTTGAAAATTTGAGCATCTTTATAAGTTCTCGTTAAAACTCCATACCAAAAAAATGGCTCTCCTGGTTTTACTGGATGATGATAGTGGGCAAAGCCTTGATAATAACCACTTTTCCGCAAGGGAGTAAAGATTAATCCATCTCTATTGAATCTTTCAAGTTCCCTATCTAAATTTTGATGATCTACATGCCAAGTAGCTGCACTGCGAATTCCTCTTTTTAAAGTCTCATATTCTGCATGATGATAAAGCATTGACATTTGAGTAATTTTTGGGAGCCAGTCTTCACATCCCTGAAATGGCATTATTCGAACAAAATCTTGAAGTTTAAAATTTATTTTGATACTTTCCATAATTTTTTACCCAGAGTCTGCATGGTTGCTCCAGTCTCCATGTGGAAGATCCCCATGATTATCACCATGATCTCCATGTCGAGAGTAATCTCCATGTCCATCCTGATGTAGTTCCTGTGGTAAAGAAGAATCATAATGGTCAAGATGTTTTGGCATTTGGTAGCATCCCCTTTTTGCCTCAGATACTTCTGCAAAAGGATATTCGACAAATTTCAAAACATTGTCAAAATATTCAAAAAGCGCTTTCCATAGATTGCAAAGATAAGTCCGGTTTCGCCAATCATCATTAATAGCTGAGCTTGGACATCCTCCATGACAAGCGTAAAAATATTTACAATCTTTACAACCACCGTATTCTTGAGGAATTTGGGGTAAAATTTCATCCCGTGTATTATACTTGATAGGATGTCGTAATAAAATTCTCGGACCTCGTAATCTGGTGACGCATTCATTAGTTCTTAAACAGTTGGTGACACTTCCGTCTCCTAAAAGAGTTGTAGCCGAAGGTGTATGGTAGATATCACATCCCTCAAATACACATACTCGCGATTTACCCTGAAGAGCATGAACAATGTCAATAAAAGGAGACCATTTTAGGTTATATTTGACACAAAACTCAGCTAAATCTAAATAAACTTCAATTAACTTTTTCTCTTTAAGTTCATATTCAGGAGCACCAATACAAGGGTTAACTCGACCTTCAATGCCTAACTTTTTAAGTTCAAGAAGATATTTTTTAAGTTTTTGTAAACGGAAACTCGTTCCTGCATTAGCTTTATGAACAACGATAATTATTCCTACCCCTATACCTTCATTTTTCAATTTTTTTATTATTTTTTCTACTTTTTGACTTCCGGGTCTGTATTCAGAAAGAATTCCTGGTCCATCAAAAGAAATACCAACAGAAGTTCTGTATTTTTTGAACATTTGGACGTGATCTTTGTCAATTAAAGTCCCATTAGTTTGAATACCGCTTCTTCCTTGAAGTTCAAACATTTTTTTGAAAATAACTTCTAAATCTTTTTTTGGTAAAACTAATGGCTCTCCTCCATGCAAGCTCATTGGCAAATTTTTATATTCTTCCATTTTCTTTAAAATCGCTTCAAGATTATATTCAAGCTTTGGCCTTAAAGCCTTTCTTGTCTCTCTTTGATAACAATATCTGCATTTAAGATTGCATCCAAGATAAGGTTTAATTAAAAGCATAGAAATTTTTAAACCAAAGCCGGTTGATCTAAATGAGGTACATTATTATGATCCCCCCAATTACTATGATCTGAGTAAACGTCTCCCCATGTGGAGTTATTCCAATCTTGATGCCATGAATGGTTTAACCATTTGCCCAGATCCAGGTAATTAGTATGAGCCCAATACTTGTTGTAATCACTGTATCCTGGATCGTTAATCCAATCAGACCAATTTTGATGCCTAGTTGTGTCGGTGTGCGCTACATCACTATGCCATCTAGTTTTACCGCTGGGCGATCTTGTATAATGAATCCATGTTCCTTCAAGCCAAAGAAATCCTTGAGTTCCAAGATTATCAATAATTTGATACGGCAAATATCTTACTGCTCCATTTGCGTCGGTATAGTAGATATTATTCCCCTGAATCCAAATGTATCCTGGCTGACCAGTAGCACCGGTTGCTGTTCCAGTTTGGGCGCGAACGTTGCCATTTCCATCAACATATCTTAGCTCTGTTCCTTGAACCCAAATAAATCCTGGCTGTGGCATGAAAAACTTTATTCGTAAAGATTAGTCCCAACCGGAATTTTCAGTCTTTCATTAATATATATCCGAGAGACGTTCCTAATTGGCTTGTTGCCCATATCAATGCGAAATCTTGAAATTCTAATAGTTTTTTTTCCAATCTTAAGGAGTCCACATTTTAAACAGACCTTTAAAGCTGAAACAGAAATTAATTTCTCTCCCTTTTTTGCTAAAAGCGATGCCCATTGATGTTTACAGGAATTTTTTGGCATAAATCTTATTTAAACTCGCTTCTTTTACCCAATAATCATTTCTCCATCTTTAGTTAAGGTGAAAACCCTTTTCCCTTCCTTATCGTAAAACGCTATATTTCCCTTTTCTCTTTTAAGTTTAAGCCCGTTTTTTAGGTCAATAAAGTCGTCAAGAGAGTTTTCAAAAAACCATGGTTTTTCTTTCCCAACGGCTTTCAAAATAGGAGAAAACAAGAACACAAGTAAAGAAAAAAGTCCAATTTTTAAAAGCTTTCTTCTTTCAAAATTAACTTTTTTCATTTTTCTCTTCTTGAATCTCTTTTTCCGCTTTTTTAAGCTCTTCTTCTATTTCTTTTTTTCCTTTTTTAAATTCACCGGTAAATCTACCAAGGGCTCTCCCAAGCTCGCCAATTTTTTGGCCCCCAAAAAACAAGACAACAATCACTAAAATAATGATTAAAAGTTCTGTTGTTCCTATCATAAAAAAGCTCTATTTAAAAACCTTTGATAGATTATAAGCAAGGAAATAAAGTAAAGTCAAGGGCAAGGTTAAAAGAATCATGGTAATGCCGGTAGTATCAGGAGTAATAAGAGCTGAAAGGAAAAGAAAAAAAATTAAAGCTTCTTTAAAATGATTTTTCCAAAAAGAACTTTCGATAATTTTCCATCTTACAAGGAGAATCATAAAAATTGGAAAAAGAAAGATTAAACCACAAACAAATGTAATTCCAAAAGACCATTTCAAAAATTCTTGTATTCCAAGATATGACACGGCCCCAAGAGGGGTTGCAAAAGAATAGAGAATCTTAAAAGTTGCTGGCAAAATCAAAAAAAATCCAAAAACTGCACCAAAAAAGAAAAGAAAAACTGTTGGCAAAAGAATTTTTAAAACAAGTTTTTTTTCTTTCTCAAAAAGTGCTGGAAAGATAAAATTGAGACTCTGAGTTAAAAAGAATGGAAAAGATACAAAAAACCCCAAAACTAAAGAAACAATTACTTGAGCTAAAAAAGGATCAATTGGATTTAAGACCACAAGCTTTACATTTTGGGGAAGAAGATTTTTTTTAAGCAATCCAAAAAAAAGAATTGCAAAAGAACCCTCTTTTGAAGGAAAAAGAGATTTTGGTCCAAAAAAGAAAAAGAAAAGGCTTGCAGCGAGCCAGAAAATTAAGCAAGAGAAAAACTTTTTTCTTGCTTCCTGAAATTCTTCTAAGATTCCCATTGAGGAAAAAATAAAATAATTTCAGGGGCAAATTACACTTCTCATGCTACCAAAAGCCCCACTAGTAATTACAAGTGTGTGTATGCCTTTATCAGTTCGCTCTGAAATTTTGCAGGCAAATATATTTGGATCTTTTTCTTCTATTTTTTGACAATTTACTTTTTGCCCATCAAGAAAAAAACTTATGTCACTTAATTGTGAAAAAAGATCACTGCTTGGGATTTGGATTTTAATCAAATAGTGGGAGTTGGTAACACAAGTAGTAGTTACTTGCACTCGCTCTCCCCTACCTCCAACTACTGTTTCAATTTTTTTACCAATATAAAAACCAAACAACCCCATCGCCATTGCAAAGAATATTCCAACCGCCACCCCAATTTTAAAAGCATCTTTCCAAGTAATCACAAATTTATTTTTTTCCTTTTAGAAGACCTTTAAAATTAAAAATTTTTAACTACCTTCATCAAAAATTGTTACCAGATTTCCTCCTGAGTCATATACTCCAAGCTCAGTGGCTGAAATTGGCCTGAAAGTAAAAGTATTTATTTTGAGTGCCACAGAACCAGCCGAGGTTTGGATATCAAGCTTTCCTCCAGGATTTGCCGTCCCGATACCGACGTTGCTACAAAAAACGCTTGGCCCTGGTCCTGAAGGGTTAAGAAAGCAGTTGTTTGGGTCGCCAAGATCATAAAAAATTGGGGCATAAAGAGCCTCTTGTGAAGTTAAAACTCCAACAGTTGTTAAAGGACCTTGCTTTGTTTGAGCACTTGGTCCCACATTAATCGGAGCTGGAATGTTGCCTGCCGGAGGAGGAGTTATTGGTTCTGTCCAAGCAATCGTTGCCAAAACTGCTCCTAAAGCAAGAATCAAAATTGCTAAGGAAAGGGCAAGTGAATTCAAAAAATCTTTTGTCATATTTTTTTGACCTTTAAACTAAATCATCTTGCAAATATATTTTACTTTCCAAAAATTATTTAATCAAGTGTAAAAA
>Ga0197143_1000152_pt1 | contig 79199 bp, 86 predicted proteins | sample GBS70_MetaG_FD_148603 | JGI IMG/M metagenome (GOLD analysis project Ga0197143, IMG submission 148603) | Sediment microbial communities from Great Boiling Springs, Gerlach, Nevada, United States - GBS 70_MetaG | ecosystem: Environmental > Aquatic > Thermal springs > Hot (42-90C) > Sediment...
CTTGAGCTTCCTCGCCAGCCAGTAGATTATGCCGGACCTACCGGAGTAGGGCGAGATCTCAATTGAGTAGGGCCTCCCGATGATAGCCGGATCGAACGGAAGGTATATAGCTGGGTTCTTCAGTAAGCCGTCTATGTGAATCCCGGCTTTCGTTTTGAACGCATTTTCTCCGAGTATGGGATAGAACTCCGGTATCCTGAACCCCATCTCATTGAAGACATCTATTATTTTACTCAATGCTCTGAGATTAAGCTTCCTATCCCCCGACAGTTGTGAGTGCATTATAGCGATAGCTTCGAGCGGACAGTTGCCAGCCCTCTCCCCTATACCCATGAGCGTGCAATTCGATACAGAGGCACCGTAAAGCCAAGCAGCTAGATGGTTCGCGACGACCAAGTGGAAATCGTTATGGCCATGAAACTCAATCTGCTCGCTTCTCAATCCTATCTCCTCTATGAGGACTCTTATGAGCCTAGGGACTCCTCTGGGGAGGGGAGATTCTGGGAAGGGCAGGGCTAAGCCCAAGGTATCTGAGATCTTGAAGCTCACCTCTCCTCCTTCCCTTTCCGAGATCCTCAAGATGTCCTCTATGAAGGGAAGGACGAAGCCGTAGATATCCGATCTAGTTATGTCTTCCATCGCGACCTTGAGCCTCAATCCCATCCTCAATCCCTCTCTTATCGCCGATAAGAATTTCTCTCTGGCTTCAGTCCTGCTCATCTTGAGCTTGTAGTGGATATGGTAATCTGAGACTGAAGTGAGGAGCACCGTAGTATCGAGGCCGCACTCCTTCACGAGCTTGAGGTCCTCCACGCTCGCCCTGACCCATCCTATAGGATTTGGCGTGGTCCCAAAATCCCTGAGGGCTCTTATCACCTCCCTATCCTTCGAAGTGTAGGGGAAGAGCTCTATATCCCTTATCACACCGCTCCCCCCGTCTAGCTCCGATAGGATGGAGTACAACTTGATGCACTCCTCCTTGCTGAACGGCCTGCTCCCCTGCTGGCCATCCCTCAGCGTAGTATCCGTTATCAGTAGCTCGTGGGAGGGGATCCTCCTAGCTAGCTTAGGGATATCTAACTCGGGGAAGAACCACTCGTACCATCTCAACTCTCATCCCCCTCAGTTCCGAAGGATCGATGTTACATAGACGCATAACGTGAATCGGTTCGATAGTTTGAGAATACGCGATTAGGAATTATATATAAGCATATCGTTCGGTAGCCGTGAGGAATGTACGAAGATCGGATCTATATAAATTGTAACGATCTTCTCATTACGATTTTCGTATAACCCTCGGGATCTCAGTAGCGCAGGGGATACCGACAGAGCATTTGCCACAAGCATCGGCTTTCCCTAAAATTGGCCACTTTTCGGCGAAAGAGAGTAATCTCTCGTAACATTTCCCTTTCATGGAATTCCAATCGTTTAGGGCCCCTATAGGGCATCTCCTCACACATGAATCACAATGATAACCGAGCTTCGCTAAGCAGTACTCATGCCCAGGTCTCTCCGATCTCTCTATAGGGGCCTCAGTTATGATTGTGCATATCCTGACAGCGCAGCCCCTCTCTGTTATGAGTAAATTGTTCAAACCGAAGGTCCCCAAGCCGCAGACGTAACCAGCGTGCCTATGGGCTCCAACTCGCCCTGAGCTCTGCATCATCGAAGTCGTGCGTCGGCCTTAAGGGTAAGCTATTGTAACCCAAGTTCTTAAGATATTCCGCCAATTTATAAGAAGTATTCCATAGAATCTCATTAGCCGTAACATAGTCTCTTAACCATTCGAATGATGGTTCATCCCCACTAATATTACTTCTTATCGCTTCATCACTTATTGGGAGGGCGAACACTATGACACTCCTCGCCTCGTTTAAGAGCTCCCGAGGTGCCTTCATCCAGGGATGTAGGAGCTTTAGCTCGGCCCAGAGGGGATCTTCCGCTCCTCCAATTGCTACAGGTGCTGGTAACCTGAATTTTATCCCTCTATTTAGGGCTTCATCCTCTAAAAAAGAGTTTATTAATTTTTTGATCTCGAGCTTGAGCATTCAAGCATCACGCCTGAGCGCTCTCAGTAGTCTGAACGGCTCCTCCTTGAACGGTCCCTCCCGCACCTCTCCTGAGCAGTAATGCTAATATCAAGACCAGTAGGAGGAGTGCTATAGCTATTAACAGATAATCTGTAGTTGCGAGACCCCTCTCAACTGTCAAAGTAACTGTCTCTCTCTTCGTTTCAGTGAAAGTAGTTGATTCAGTGAACGTAGTCGTCTTGGTAGGCGTCTCTACCTGAGCGCCCTTGACGATCACCTTGAGGTTGGTCGATGCTGATAATCCATCTATAGTCGCGACGAGAGATGCGGAATAATTACCTTCCTTCGCATCCGTCAATGTCAAGTTTATTACCCCTAATTGCCCTGATTTGAGCTTCGGTGGGATAGAGTAACTTATCCCAGCGGGCAGTCCGAGTAGGGAGAGAGTGGCATCCTCTACCTCCCCACTATACGTAACTAAGACTGCTATCTGGGCCTTAGGGGAATCTCTCGTCAATATTATCTCGTATGGAGCGGCAAATATTGATATTTTAGCTTGCTCAACACTCTTCACAATTACTACAACACTCCTGCTCTTCAGGAGGGTCTCGCCCTTGTATAACTCGATCCCTATGTTATAAGTACCCTGGAGAGTGCCCTTAGGTATGGAGATCCATAGCTGGACTTTAGAGGTCTCGTAGAACTTCGTCGGGTAGTAGCTCAAGTACCAACCTTGAGGAGCGTAGACCCTGAGCGTCAGGGGGTCTGGGCTCTTACCGCCGGGGATGCTTATCGTCACATCTACCTTGACGTTGTCCCCTGGCTTAGCAACTAAAGTCAGTGGATACACTATTAGATTTATGTTCTCAGGCCTAGGAGCCTCTAAGACAGTTAGAGTAGCATACGCTCTATAGCATGAGCTCCCGCTACATCCCTCAACCACTACGCCGTAATCCCCTGGGGCCATGCCTGAAGTATCTATCGAGAGTGCGGAGGAGTAATAAGCGCAAGGTAAGGCTGGGCAGTACGGAGGGAGGCAAGAGGGGCACATGGGGTTCGGAGTGAATACATAAGATGTGCAGAGAGGGCATATCAGCTTCAGGTATATCGGGCCCGCGAATCCATAAGTTGGAGTAGCGTAAACCGTGAAGTTAGCCCTCTCACCTCTGTAAACGGAGAGTCTGGATGGGGATATCGATAGGATGAACTGGGGCTCGGGTGGGAGGACTTCTAAAGTCACTTCCTCGTAAACAGAGGCCCCTGACGTATCCCTCCCCCTCACAGTTATAGTGTAAGTCCCTGGAGGAGTTCTCTCAGAAGTTATCACCTTCATTATCGTTGTTTCAACAACTCCAGGCCTAAGGGGATTATCAAGGAAGCTGACAGAACTAGATGGAGGCTCGTAGAAGACTGTGAGATATACATCTCTCGAGAAAGCTGGATCTAGCTTTATCAGACGCACTGTGAAGCTAGCGGTCTCCCCAGCCCTTATCCTAGCGTAAGTCGGTGATATGCTTATATCGAAATCAACTGCGTAGAGCGGAATGAGGCTCAAGGTCAGTAGGGATATCAAGAGGAAGATATGCATGCTCTTGGGCATCATCGGTACGCTGAGTGGGAGAGGCTTATAAGTTTGATGCATGAAGGAACTCCAGCTCGCCTTAAAATATTTAGATGATAGACGAATCATACGTAGAGGTAGTTCTCGTACTCAGCTTCACTCGGCCACTGGCTCAGCTCCATGGCCTCCCTCCTCTTCATCTCTAAGTAACTTTCCAAAATATCGCTCCCGAAAACTGGTCTTAGATAGGAATTATCGCTCTCTAATTCATCAAGAGCCTCATTTAAGCTCCTCGGTAACCTCTTTAACCCCTCATTCCTCTCATAGACGTTGAAGTCGATCGGATCCCCGGGGTCTAATTTCCTCCTTATCCCATCTATACCAGCCATGAAAGTAGCTGAGAAGGCTAAGTAAGGATTGCAACTGGGATCGGGCACCCTGAACTCTATCCTCTTTGATCTAGATGATCCCCTCTTATACACTGGAATCCTTATAGCAGCGCTCCTATTCCCTCTTCCCCAACTCGCGTAAACAGGGGCCTCGAATCCAGGTATGAGTCTCCTGTAGCTATTCACAGTGGGCGCTACCAGAGCCGTAAGTGAGCTTATATGCTCTATAATGCCTCCTATGAAGTACCTAGCCAATTGACTCAACTCGGCATACTCATCATTTGGATCGTAGAATAAGTTCTCCTTATCATTCCATAAGCTCATATGAAAGTGCATACCGCTCCCATTCATCCCGGGGATGGGCTTAGGCATGAATGTCGCTATGAAACTCATTTTAGTAGCTACTTCCCTTATCTCCCTCTTAGCCCTTATCGTGGAATCAGCTGCCCTCAGTAAGCTATCTGACGCTAATGAGACCTCGAGCTGGCCAGTTGAGACCTCATGGTGGATCACCTCGGGCTTGAGTTGTACTTCGGATAACCTCTCCATTGCCTCTATCTCGAAATCCCTCAGCGGATCGAGGGGTGACGAGATCATGTAATTCTTCCTACCGTTCCAACCGTTTGAGATGGGTTTCAATTCTTCATTGAGAATGAAGAATTCTATCTCAACCCCTAAGCGACCTCTATATCCTTCTGAGAGTAGGAATTCCTCAGTTCTCCTAGCGATGAACCTCGGATCCTTAGAGGACCTTCTGCTCCCCATCCCCTCCCATATCTCGCAGAGCATCCTGCAGTCCTCCCCTACTACTATCGATGTAGAGGGATCTGGGATTAGGAGAGCATCACTATCGCTTATGCTCGATATCTTGATGCTACTAGCATCGAAGGATCCAGTCCTGGATTCCAAGAACTTCTCAGCTGATAGCAAGCAGCTCCTCAAGTAACCGAGCATATCGACGTACTCGAGCTCGACCCTCTTGACCTTTCCCTCTGAGATCTTAGATATTACTTCCTCTAGCATGAGACTCTAGGATCACCCACCTAATAAATCCGTTACTGCTGAAATGAATGCAAAGGATGAAATTTGAGCAGTTCCATTATTTCAGGCATCCAAATCGATCAATTCAACGGAATAAAGGGGGGATTCCAAGATTTTCAGAGCCATCTCTCCAGCCCACTTGAGATCAATGATCTCAGTCTCTCGAAGTCCTCTCTTATGAGGGGTTTCAGCCTCGGATTGTAGAGAGCAGCTGCTGGATGGAGAGTGGGCAGTACTTTCCTCGAAGTTCCGAATACTTCGACCTCATATACCTTACCTCTAACTCTCATTATCGAGACATCCCCTATCCTCCCGAGGAGGACCCCTACGCTGTGCCTCCCCAAGGGGACCAATATCTCGGGATCGATCAGTTCGATCTGAGCTTTGAGATAGGGGAGGCACGCCTCTATTTCCTCGAGCCTCGGATCTCTATTGTTGGGGGGCCTGCATTTCACGACGTTCGTTATGAATACGTCCTGCCTCCTGAGCCCTATTGAGCTCAGCAGCTCCTCCAGTAGCTTACCTGCGGCCCCGACGAAGGGCCTCCCCATCTCATCCTCATTTCTCCCTGGAGCTTCTCCTATGAACATTATCCTCGAATTTGGATTCCCCTCCCCAGGAACTGCTCTCTTTCTATTCAAGTGGAGGGGGCATTTCTCACATCTCAATATCTCCTCAGCTAAATCCTCGAGCCTCAAATTCTTACCCTAGCTATCGGAGGCATTGCCCTCTTATGAGCGCTCTTAGAATGCATCTCCATTATCTTGTCTACATCAGATCCGAACTCCTCCCTGAGAGAATCTATATCCATCCTAAGGTCAAATAAGCCATGAAGAATCAGATCTATTCTTTCATATGGTATTCCTATTTCTTCTTCAGCCATCTGGCCCTCCCAAAGCCTTGGGCTGCTTGGTTTCTTCACTATATGCTCTGGTAAACCTAACCACTCAGCCATCCACCTGACTTGCGTCTTATATAGATCCCCTATAGGCAGGAGATCCGCGCCCCCATCCCCATATTTGGTGAAGTATCCTATGAGTAACTCACTCCTATCACTGCTCCCAGCGACTAGCAAGTTCCTCGAATTGGCCACGTAGTACAGGAGGGACATCCTCACTCTAGCCCTCAAGTTCCCGAGGGCTAGCTTATGATCATATATGTAAAATTCGGATCTTTTATAAGAATCTATGATATCATCTATATCCTTTTTCCAGTACTTTATTTTAAAAGATTCCGCTAAATCTATTGCATCCCTAATATCTTCTTCCGGAGTCACCCTAGTATCTGGGAGTATCAGCCCGAATACCCTCTCGCTCCCCAAAGCATCGACGCATAGCTTAGTCAGTACTGCTGAATCCACACCCCCGCTTATCCCTAAGACAATACCTCCCGTCCTTGACCCCGCTACCATGCCCTTGATGAATCCCGATATTATCTCCTTAACTTTCCCCATGTCCAGCTTGAGGGACTCTAGGGTGAGCATAGTACTTAGCTATATCCCTTCTTTTTAAAATGGGTAGATGAAGGAAGTGCTGCGTTTTAAGAGGTCTAAGGTAAGGGAATTATGGAGAAGTTCCATTCGGGATATCGAACCCTGGGAGTTGTCATCTTTAGCTCGCTTCCCGAATCTCACAACTTAGGCCCTGAGGAGGAACTTTTTTACGCTCTCATGCACTACGATGCTGGTGCGTACTGATGAACTGGCTGGGGGTTATCTCCCTTATCCTGCTCCTCTTGACGCTCACATCGACTTGGTGGTGGATGGATTGCTACCTGCCTAACGTCGGTGGTTATTTCAAGTACGATGGTAATCCTATAACCTTCGTATGGTCCTCAGGAAACAGGTCCTCTCTCTCATTATCCCTAGATATATTTAAGTGGTTATCTGAGGAAGGAAGGATTCCTCCAGGTGCATCTTATAGGATAGGCATCTCTAAATTCTTCTTAACGTTATGCACGCTCTTTATCTCACTATCTCTCCTCTCCACAATTTATGCGATATTCAGTAAGTCCTCAAGAGCTTATTTCATAGCTGCAGCATTTGCTTTCCTCTCTTTCCTATTCTACGAGTTCTCCTTTCTCGCTTTAGAGGCCCCTAGGTCGGCTTTCCTCACATTCCAATCGGATGTAGGGCAGAATTACGTGAAATGGGGGGAGGGGATAGGGAAGTATCTAGCCCTCCTCCTGACGATCCTACTCGTAGCTTCCGGTTTCTTCAACAGCTACCTATACGAGAGGCCGGTCCCCAGGAGGAGACCGAGGAGGGGCAGGGGATATTGGTGATAAGTTCCTTGAGGAGGGAATTCGAGGAAGCTAAAAAGCTAGCGGCTTACGATGAGGAGAGGGCATTGAGTATCATCAGGGAAATATCGATAAGCGTGATGAAGCTCATAGCACCTGAATGGGATGGGTCGAGAAGCTTAGCTGAGTACTCAGCGACTAGAGGATATCCAGATTTCTTCTTGGAGATGGCTGATAGAATAGAGGACTCATTCAAGTTCTGCTTAGAGGGATCGCAACTCAGTTCTATTATAGTTTCTGCAGCCTTCTTACTCAAGGTAGCTGAGAGATTTCAGGGATAGCGGAGAATGGGAGATCTCTTAAATGAACCTTATCCTCTCGGAGCCCATTATATCAGCGTATACCTCCACAAACCTCTCGAATTTCGTCCCCCTTATCTTCCTCAAGAGTATCTCCTCTATCTGGAAGGTCCCGCTGGGGTCCTTCATGCCCACAGTTATCCTCAGGGGCTTCTCCTCACCCCTCCCTATACCGACCCTCTCGACAGCTAAAGCTGAGAACTTATGGATATCATGACGGCCCAGTTGGAAGGGTAGCCTAGCTCTCTCCTTCTCCATATCACATCCATCAGCTGTCGCCACTATACCAGCTTCTACGCTTGTAGGCTCGAACCTCCCCATGTGACACATTATCGCTTCGTATATCATGCTGCCTATTTTAACAGCCTTCGAACTATCATCATAAAAATCAGAGAGTATCTCGTCTACGAAGGGTTTAGCGAGGATAACGCTGAGTACTTCATGCTCCTCTCTCATAACAGAGTTCCCTATGTCGTGGAGGAAGCTAGCGGTCATGACTATGAGTTTAGAATCCTCGAGGTCACGCCAATCTTCGTTAACTACTTCACTCGATAATATATCTAGGATCTTCAGGGAGTTCCTAGTAGTTATCATAGCGTGCATCATACCGTGATCGTTATACTTGAGCCTGTGAACTAGGACTATATTCGACATCTCCAGGAGACCACTTATCCTAGGATCTCCCTTGAGATATTCAAATATCCTGATGAGTTTCTCCGATTTCAAGAACTCTCGTATCTCCTCTTCTAACTCAGAAATCATTTTTGGACTCCCAATCTCTTCAGGGCTTCTAATATCATCTCCTTCGGGGGGAAGCTGTAGACACCACCTTTCCACTTATACAGCCTAGTGCACGCAGCTCTGTAAAATCCTTTATCCTCAAAGTTAGGATCTACATCTACGCCGTTTATCCTCACAGTCGGTACTCCGAGGACTTTGTGCTCCACTGCCTCATCATCACTCGCTAAAACTATCTCCTCTATCTCATAAGATATACCTGCCTCAGATAACGTCTCCTTCAACTCCCTCAGGAACTCGTCAGCCGGGCACTCAGGAGTATAGTAGACGGATACCTTTGCGCTCATATGATTAATGGACCGATACTCTTTTTTATCTTTCCGGTAAGGAGTGTTGAAGCGACATGACGCCCTCCCATATGCATGAGGATCCCCTCGCTTTCCTGAGACCATCTGAGAATGCTGAGAGGTTTTTAGCCCATTTAATAGACTTAATTGTGATAACCATAATTCAAATGCCATTAATCATCCTTTTACTCATACAACAGAGTCTGATGAACATTATATTGACCTCATCAACCGCGACTTTAACTTTGATTTTATACTTCACGCTGTTAGAGGGTATTTTCTCCACGACCGTAGGAAAGAGAGCCCTCGATCTCAAAGTAATATCCTTGAATAGGATGTGTAACCTCTCTCTGAGAGAGTCTTTCCTCAGGAATGCTTTCAGATTAGCGGACATCTTAGTTCTCTACTTACCATTGTTCCTGATGAGAGGGGGGAGGAGGATCGGAGATCTACTAGCTAATACAGCTGTTGTCTCAAAGAAATTCGTCAGGATCGAGCTTCCTCCCCCAGGATCTAGGCTAGGGAAAGAGATAGGGGAAAGCATAGTTAAGGCTGTGGCTCTTGAGCTTGAGAGCCTGGAGATTAAGCCCCAAGGGATCTCTAGAGCTGAAATAAGGGAGTATGTAACTGGGATCTTAGGGGAGAAGGAGCTAGCAGATAGCGTAGCGTACTTCATATCGAATCCCTCACTGCAGCTCGCGACAGCAGGGGCTGATGGCATCGCTAGGATATATGAAGCAGCATCCGAGTTCTGCTCAGGGGAATGTAGCGAGATCCTGAGGAACAGAGCTAGGATAATAAGAGCCTTTTACAAAAAAGCTGAGGGAGAGGGTAAAATTAGATTCTCCTGGGGAAGTGGCTTCATGAGATCGTCCTCTTACTTCCTGCTATCTGTCGCTCTCTTCTTACTCTCATCGATCCTAGCTTACTATCTGAGACCGGAGTGGATGGAGAGCTTAATCAAGGAGATCTTCGGGAGGGATGTGATACCGAGTGAGGAGAGCCCTCTGACACTATCGATCTTGATATTCCTGAATAATCTCAGGGTCGTCCTGGCTACGCTCGGCTTAGCTCCCTTGATCTTCATGCCATTCGTCACCTTAATGGTAAACGGTTTCTTAGTTGGGTTCGTCCTATCGATCTCGAGCGATCCCTTTAAGGCCCTCCTCCTCATACTCCCGCATGGAGTGCCGGAGCTCTTCTCTATCTTCGTCTCTACTGCTGTAGGCATCAGGATCTCCAGGTATATGTTAGATAGTAAGAAGTGGCCTCGAGCTAGGGAAGCTGCTATGGAGTCCGTTGACCTCGTAATCCTCTCCTATATCCTCCTCCTCTACGCTGCATTCATTGAGGGCTTCATAACTAGATGGATCTCGAGCTACCCTACTCTCGATATAGCCTTCTCAATAGCTGAAGCTATAATCATATACTTGATCATCAGATCCTCTCCAAGTTCCTCACGAGATCCGATTTCGTGATTATCCCCACTATACCTCCGTTCTCTTGTATCAAGACCGCTTGATAATAGAGGAGCGCCTCCTTTATCAATGCGACAGACGTATCTGAGGGGAATATCGGGAATGGGCTCCCCATGACTTCCTCTACTGGTGTCTCCATCGATATCGAGCCCACCTTATTTATTATCGTTTCCTCTGTCAACGAACCTACGACCTTCCCATTCGAGATCACTGGAAGTTGAGATATACCGTGCTCCTCCATGAGGGATATCGCCTTTCTCAAGTTATCCTTGGGGGAGACACTTACGACAGGGGAGCTCATTATCTCCTTAGCTCTAGAGAAACCTTTCTTCTCTCTCACGAGCTCGAGAGCTCTGATTATCCTCAAAGCCACATCATAATTCGGGACCAGTTGACCATTCTCTACCTTCGAAATGAGAGACTGGCTCACTCCAGCCATTTTTGCTAACTCCCTTTGACTTATCCCGAGCAACTTCCTCTCCTTCCCGAGTGAGCTCAGGTCCCTGAGCATATTCCTATTGGAATCATTTATTATTTAAACTTTTAAGTCAGTGATCCTCGCTCTTACTATGTCCGATTTCTCACCCATTGAGGTCCCAATATACATGACAGCTACATTCCAGAATCCTCTACCTTCAGGAAAACCTAACATCTCTCGGAGGGGTAGAGAGTTGAAGTACTCGAGAGAAGAGAACCCGACGGTAGAGGAGCTCGAGAGGATAGTGGCTTCCCTCGATGGATACGATGACTGCTTAGCTTTCAACAGCGGGATGGCATCTATCTCAACGCTCTTCCTATCGAGGTATAAGAAGAAGATAGTGGTGAATTTAGATTCCTACTCAGCTACAGTGGGTTTGGCGCTCCGCTTAAAGGCTATGGGGTTTGATGTCGAGATATGCAGCACTGATCACCTCGAGGATCATATAAAGCCGGGGAGCTTGGTTTTCACTGAATCGATAACGAATCCACTGCTCAGAGTACCTGATTTGGAGACGCTGAGGGATTCCTGCATAGATAAGAGCGCTGAATTGGTTATAGATAACACATCTGCAACCCCTATCCTCTTAAAGCCTTCTCTTTTCTCAGATCTATCGATACAAAGCGCTACTAAGTACCTAAGTGGTACGAACGATATCTTAGGAGGGGTGATATCCGGCAATGAGTTATCTGAGTTATGGGAATGGAGGAGGATCCTAGGGAGTATATTAGATCCTTTCAGGGCATTCCTAGTAATTAGAGGGATTAAAACGCTTGAGCTCAGGATGAAGAGACATTGCGAGACTGCACTCACTGTAGCTAGATGGCTCCAAGATCATCCTAAGGTGAGGGAGGTGATATACCCCGGATTGGAGACGCATAGAGATCATCAAATAGCTAAGAGACTCCTTAAGGGATTCGGTGGGATAATTTCCTTCAGGATAAGTGGGGATGCGAGGAAGTTCTTAATGAAATTAGGGAGGATAAAGAGAGCTACGAGCTTCGGAGCTTCTATATCGCTAGTGAGTATCCCTCATGAATCCGCTTCCTCTAACTTGACTGAGGATCTAATTGAGGCTAGTGGAATAGATGAGAGCTTGATAAGACTCTCAGTTGGGCTCGAGGATCCGGAAATTTTGATAGAGGATCTGGACTCTTCGTTAAAAGAGATTTAGGATATCAGAGCTGAGTCCTACATTTCTGGGCGGGCCGTTGTGCGAAGATCCTGAAGGATCACATTTAATTATTTCTACACCAGCTCATCCGAGGCTCGCATGGAGCTAGAAGTACTTAGGGAGCTCTTGGAGAGCAATATTAAGAGGACCTCTAACCCATTGGGCGTGAGTGAGAGGGAATGCGGAAAATGGGCTGAGGATCTGGATATACCTGAGAGAGGGGAGGTGCTCCTCTATACAGGATGCTTGTATCAGATGGCCCCTCAGATAGAGCTATTCTCAGACCTCCTGAGGAGACTCGAATCGATCGGGCCCAACTTCCTGGATCTCTCCATGAAGCTCTACGCTTCCTTTCTCCCCATGGGGATCGATGTATCAGCTCCGATTAAGCTCATGAAAAAGAAGAGCAGATATCTCAATATATTGAAGAATATAGCATATGCTTTGAGGGAATCCGGTGTCAAATTCGCATGTTTAAGGGAGGAGCCTTATAATGGCGTCCTCTATCACGATCTGGGACTTGATGAACTATTTGAGAAGCAGATGATGAGGATAGCAGAGAAAATAAGGGAAGCTGGAGCTAAAGAAGTGATAACTGTCGATCCTCACAGTACTTACATGCTGAAGTACCATCTAACTGAATACTTAGACGTCGAGGTATTCCATTACTCTGAGATCCTCCTCAAGAGTTACGAGCCTACGAGAAAGGGACTTGAGGTAACGCTCCACGATCCCTGCTACCTAGCTAGGTGGAGCGATTCCACGGAGCAAATGAGGGAGTTATTGCGAAAGGCTGGAGTCATCTTGAGGGAACCTGAATTCTCTAGGAAGTTCACTGGGTGTTGTGGAGGACCAATAGAATCTATTTTCCCGAATTTAGCTTCTAAAATAGCTGAAAAGAGGTTAGAAGAACTGAAGTCAACTGGAGCTGATAAGATAGTGGTCGCATGCCCCATCTGCCTCCTCAACTTGAAGAAAGTTGCTGGAGGCTTGGAAGTACTCGATCTCGCGGAGGTGGTCGTATGAACTTGAGGGAAGTGAGCTCCCTCTTAATAGAGGCGAGTTCCAATAGTTTCTTGAGGACCTCACTCGATAGAGCTAACCTCTCATACTGGGAGCTGAGGAAGAGCGTATTCTCAAAGTACCCTTACCTGAGGGAGCTAGCTGATAGAGTGAGGGAAGTTAAGGAACGCTCATTGGAGAGAATGGAGGAACTCACTCAAATCGCTATGGAGAGCGTAGAGAGGAACGGTGGCTTCGCATACTTAGCTAGGACGCCTGATGAAGCTAGGAGGATCGTAGATGAGATAGTAGGCGATAGCAGGATCATAGTGAAGGGGAAGAGTATAACGAGCGATGAAGTGAGGCTGAGGGAACACTTAACGAGTAGAGGAAAGGAAGTCTACGAGACCGACTTAGGGGAGTTCTTAGTTCAGTTCATAGGACCAAAGTCCATGCATTTCATATCGGTATCCATCCATTTAACTAGGGAGAGGGTCGCTGAGTTCCTGAGGAGTTTCCTAGGGGAGGAAGTCGATAAGGACGATATAGAGAGCATGGTAGCTCTCGTCAGGAAGTTCCTGAGGAGGAAGTACTTCGAAGCTGATATAGGGATTAGTGGCGCGAACGCCTTCGCTGCGGACGAGGGATGCGGTTTCATAATAGAGAACGAATCAAATGTGAGGCTCTCCATATCGTTACCGAGGAAGCATGTGATACTCGTGGGTATGGAGAAGGTCTTACCCACGATGCTGGATGCTTGGAGGGCTGTGGAAGTCATAACGAGGTATAACGGGTACAAGGTGTCATCGTACGTTAACATCGTGAGGGGACCTCAGAAAGATGAGTTCGGCCCAAGAGAGCTTCATGTGATATTCTTAGATAATGGGAGAGTTGAGAGCTCCCGAGATCCCATTTTGGGAGAGGCTTTACTCTGCCTCAGGTGCGGGGCCTGCCAGTACTTATGCCCCGTCTTCTGGATAGTCGGCGGTTACTGGGGAGGGTTGAAGTCCGTTTACTCTGGTGGGATAGGGGTTATATGGGAGTACGTAACTGGAAGCAAAGATGAAGCTATAAAGCATTCCTTCGCATGTCTCCTCTGTGGTAGATGTAAGGAAGCCTGTCCCATGCAGATAGATCAGCAGAAGATACTCAGGGAGATCAGGAAGAGAGGATACAGTGAGTATTGAGGTGAGATCCTCAACAGACTTTAATATTTGAACTCCTCATCCGAGCATTTTTGAGGCCTCCAGTTAGAGGAGCTTCATTAAGGGAGCTAAGTCCATACCCAGGCATTCCGTCAATCTCTTATCGATCAGATATTTCGCTAACTCCTTAGAGTGATCTATCCCAAGGATCTCCTTCCAGAACGGCCAGAGTTGAGGGCATGGTATTTTTCCCAGTGAGGGTAGCGATAATACATCTTTGAAGGGGCTTCTTCCCATGTGCTCCCTCCTTCTATCATCTAGAATTATGACGTGGACCTCCTTCGGCCCATGAGCGCCGTAGACTACCTTCTTCTCTATATCACCTGTCTTACTGGGACCACCGACTACGCTAGCGTAATTGTAACCTTTACTGAGCATCGCGAGCTCCACGATCCTGAAACCCTCCTCGTAGTTAGGGACCAACTGATCCATGCCCACTAAAGCTATGTGCTTCAGTGGGGCCATTGAGATGAGCCTCTCTAAGCCGCTACTCGGGAGGAGGAAGAGAGCCCCCGGATTCACCGAGAGAGCTACTGCATCTGTGATCCCAAAATCAGCTCTCTCTATTTTCTCCCTGTAGGTACTGAGTTCTCCTCCTCTCAACTCCTTGAGCAGGAACGGGTACTCCGTATCGTAAACTTCATTGCCTACCTCAACCAAATATTCACCTAAGCTACATTCCTCGAGTGTGAGAGCGAAAGATTTGAAGACTATTTTCCCGCTCCCCACGATTTCTCCTACAATTTTTCTGGCATCTTCCCGAGTCTCCGCTATATAGCACTTCATCCTGTTCTCCTCGAGCTCCCTGCAGACATGGGCTAGCATTGAATCGATAGATACCTCACCCCTAGACCTCAAAACAGAGTTCAATAGCTCTGAAGGGGGGTTCCCGTAGGAAGAATATGCTCTGATGAATTCCGCGACCCTCCCGTCCAATCCCCAGGATAGCACCTTATCTATGAGCTCTAAGTTAGATCTCAGCTCGGACCCGGTTAGCTCTGAGTTCGCGAGTGAGTAGAGGAGGCTCATCCAGAGAGGGGCTCCCCTGAAAAATATAAAGATTTCAATGCAATCCTTCAAGAAATACATCGAGATATCTCGAGTTCCTCGAACTTATCCCCGACTAATCTGAACGCTTTAAAGCTCCCATCCCCTGAGACTATGAGGTAGATGAGGCCCGGGATCGCTCTCTCCTCATCGATCTTCGAGGGTACAGGGGATCCGAGTGGATGACTATGATAAACTCCAATTAGCTCTAAGCCTGATGACTCTGCCTCCTCTATAGCTCTATATGTATCTCGGGGATCCACTTCGTAGAGTGAGTGCGACTCGCTCACATTCCTGGCCTTATGAATACCTCTCACTAAGACTCTCGAGCTCTCTATACGTCCTATGAGCAGGCCGCAAGCCTCCCTCGGCATCTCTTCTATCGCATGCCTCAATATCTCCTCTATTATACGCTCAGGGATTTCCACCTTCAACGGTCCCATACCCCTAATATCGATAAGGATTATAAGTAAGTACCCCCTCAACTCCTCATGGATTTATTTATGCCCGAGCTCTTTAGCTTCATAATCACACTCGTAGTGAGCGCATTTGTGATATGGCTCGCCCAGAAGATAGTGCTTCCGAGACATAAGGAGAAAGGTATCCTCTCAGTTCTGGCATTAGCTTTCGTATGGTCTCTAATAGAATTCGTGCTCTCTCTCATCTTCTCTATAATACCCTTAGGCGTAATAGAGGGGATAATAGTCCTCATCCTCTGGATATGGGTACTGAAAGCATGGTTCAATGTAGGTTGGCTTCAAGCAGCAGCTATAGCTCTCGTCGCTTGGATAATAATGCTCGTAGTGGGATTCTTCTTGGGAATCGGTTTCTTCATGGGGTCCATCTAACCAATTATTTTCCTCAATTCATCGAAAGCTCTCCCTATTTCTTTATGTGTGAGGACCATATCCTCGAATAGTATGGATTTGAGCCTCTCTAATGGAGTCTCATCGAACGCAGCTTCTATGTATCTCAGCCCCCGCCTATCTTTGAGGAGCTCTCTGATCTCATGAGGGCCCTCCTGCAGCTTCAGGAGGCCAGCTACTGCTACAGTCCCTAGGGACGATGCTAGAGCTAGAGTACCAGCTTTATTTATCAAATGAGTCCTAGTCACTCTATCAGCTCCCACTAGCCCAATAGCCCCTCTCTTCATGGAAATCCAGGGAAGTAAGGAATCTCTAGTCAATATCACTGAGAACCCATATTCCTTCAGGATCCTCGCTGTCTCGAGTCCTTCCCCTCCGGGAAGGGATTCGCTCACTATCACTTCCTCAGGGCCGTACTCTTTAATGCAGTTTATGACAGAGGAACTCCTGCTTATCGTAGCTACGCTCCTAACTCCTAGCTCACTCAAATGTTTCGAGCACGTCCTGATGAGCCTCCCTTTTGAGCTCTCGAAGAAATCACGGAGCTTCATCAATGAGCCCCTGCAAGCAGCTCTAGCGAGATGCTCAAGAACTGACATCTCAGGATGGGCCCTAGCTAGCATTAAAGCATGATTGCACGGATCTTCCATATTCATCAAGATATTAAGGGCGTCCTCGAATATCTCTAGGGATCCTCTCCTCCTATCCTTTATTAGATCCTCAATACTCGTAAGCTGGACCCTCCTCGAACGCATACTTGACGTTCCTGAACTTCTTCCTCAGCTCGCTCACTTCCTCAGCTACTTTCTTAGGATCTTCCCTATCCAAGAGGACTTTCCTGTAGAGCTTAGCTACCCTTCTCATCTCCTCCTCCCCCATCCCTAATCTCGTCAACTCAGCTACACCGAGCCTCAAGCCTCCGGGATCCTTGAAGCTCCTTCCTCTCTTTATGTCCCAGGGCAGTAAGTTCCTATTCACTATTATATTCGCTTCCTCCAGGAGCTTCTCGCATTTGTACCCCCCTCCCAGAGCGTCCACATCGAGGAGTACTTGATGAGATTGCGTGAAGCCCAAATGCTCAGCTACTACTGAGAAGCCCTCATCATGGAGCGCTTGAGCTAGGGCTTTAGCATTCCTCACTACTGCTCTCGCATAATCCTCCCCGAATGCTAACATCTCAGCTGCAGCGAGCGCTAACGCTGCTACAGAGTGCAAGTGGTGATTGCTCAAGAGACCGGGGAAATTAGCTAATTTTATCCTCTCAAATTTCTCCTCATCGTTAGTGACGACTGCCCCATGCTGAGGTCCGAAGAAAGTCTTATGAGTGCTCATCGTCATCACGTCTGCTCCTTCTTCCATAGGCTGTTGGAATTGCTTCCCAGCTATGAGGCCAGCTACATGAGCTGCATCATAATGTAAAAGAGCTCCTATTGACTTGCATACATTAGAGAGCTCCTTAACAGGATGAGGGAAGAGTATCACGCTCCCCCCAAGTATCACTAGCTTAGGCTTGTTCTCCTCTATCCTCTTTATGCTCTTATCAACATCTACATTCATGTTATGATCATCGAAAGCCAGGTATCTGACATCGAGCCCCCTGACAGCTCCAGCAGTCCCTCCGATGAACTGACCCTCGCTTCCCCTGAGGGGTCCCATGCTTATATGCCCCCCCTTCGTTATCGGGAGAGCCATAGCTACATCACCAGGGTTAGTGAATGCAGTATATACCGCTAAATTTGCGACTACACCACTTATTGGCCTTACATCAGCGAACTTAACGTTAAAAAGCCTCTTGACGAGCTCCATTGCTATTGATTCTACTTCATCTATGTACTTAGTCCCCGCGTAAACTCTCTCCCCCACCCATCCCTCAGCGTACCTATGACCGAAATCTGAGGTCATGGCCTTCCTAACAGCTGGACTAGTGACGTTCTCGCTCGCTATCATCGGGAGGGACGAATCGAACCACTTATGATGCTCCAATATCGATGATTTAACCCTCTCATATGCCTCGATAGGGTCCAAGGTGACACCCAAGAATTATTGAGGGATAAGTTATTAATCTAGTTTACGCGCTCCTCCCGATGCTCGGAAGTTACGCGCTCAGGTGCTTAAACTGCGGAGCTACGTATGAGCCGGATCCCTGGTTGATGAGGTGCCCCTCATGCGAGGGGCTGCTTGAACCGAAGCTCATCGATGTCGAGGCCTCTTGGGAGGACTTCAGGAGCAGGAAGTTCGGCGTTTGGAGATATAAGGAGCTCCTCCCTAGAGTGAGGCATCCAGTGACGATGGGAGAGGGAGGAACTCCCCTCATAGAGCTCAGGGATAACTTGTTCATTAAGTTCGAGGGAGCTAATCCGACTGGATCATTCAAGGACAGGGGCATGTCAGTCGCCATCAGCATAGCGAGAGAGATCGGGGTTAAGAGCGTTATCTGTGCCTCTACAGGGAATACTGCTGCTTCTATGTCAGCCTATGCTGCTAGAGCAGGTTTGAAGAGCTTCATAGTCCTACCTAAGAGTAAGGTAGCTAAGGGGAAACTCGCACAAGCTTCCCTTCACGGGGCCATAATAATAGAGGTGAGCGGATCCTTCGATGAAGCCCTCGAGGCAGTAATAGAGGCATCCGGGAAGGAATTAGGACTTTATCCGCTCAATTCATTCAATCCCTGGAGGTTGGAGGGGCAGAAGACCTTAGCTTATGAGATATCGGATGAGTTAGGCGTTCCCGATTGGGTAATTCTACCAGTGGGTAACGCTGGTAATATATCGGCTGTATGGAAGGGGTTCAAGGAGCTCAAGAGCCTCGGGCTCATCAATAAGCTTCCCAGACTCGTGGGAGTGCAAGCTCGCGGAGCGTCCCCTATAGTCAGGGCGTTCAGAGAGGGTAAGATGGAGTTCTTCGAGAGGCCTGAGACAGTGGCTACAGCCATAAGGATAGGGATGCCGGTGAACTGGCCAAAGGCATTGCTAGCCCTTGAGGAGAGCGACGGTATAGCGATTGATGTGAGTGATCAGGAGATATTGGAAGCTCAGATGATGCTGGGGAGGATGGGGTTAGGCGTCGAGCCAGCGTCAGCAGCTCCGTATGCAGCTTACCTCGACCTCGTAGGGAGGGAGATAGCTGAAGATGAGAGAGTAGTGTTAATAGCCACTGGCCACGCGTTGAAGGACCCGGATATCATACCCACTCCGAAGCCCATCGAGGCATCTAGTGTAGAGGAAGCTGTTGAGGAGATAAGGGGGGTGATCGGACGAGAGTAAGGGCTTTCTGCTCTAGCGCTAACTTGGGACCCGGGTATGATATAGTGGGGTTAGCCCTGAATGCTTTTTACGATATAGTCGAGGTGGAGCTAATTAAAGGAGATGGCCGGGCCAGGGTAGTGGACGTCAGGGGGCCTTATTCGAGATCCATACCTCTAGGAGAGAGGAACTCCGCAGCTGAGGCTGCTAGAGCAGCTCTAAAGTTGGCTGAGCAGAGGTTAGATGCGAGGATAAGGATATGGAAGGGGGTGCCCCCTAGGAGAGGGCTGGGTAGCAGCGGCGCTTCCGCTGCTGCTACTGTGAGAGCCATAGATATCATATTCGGAGGCGTTTTGAAAGATGAAGAGTTAGTTAAAGCAGCTAGTGAGGGTGAGAGGATTTCTTCTGGATCAGCACATCCAGATAATGTAGCTCCTTCCCTCTTCGGTGGGCTCATCGTAATAGGGAGGGAGATACTCAAGTTCAAACCGGACTTCGAGTTCCTACTAGCTATACCTTGGATCGACGTCCCTGAGAACAAAACAGAGTATATGAGGAATTTGATACCGAGAGAAGTGCCTTTAGATAAATTCTCAAGGCATTGCTTACATCTCTCCCACTTAATGCTAGGTATAGCTTTGAACGATGCGAGGATCTTCGGAGAGGGGATGAATTACTCCTTCGTAGATGAGTGCAGGGCACTATCGATCCCAGGATTCTATGAGTTGAGGAAGAGAGCCTTTGAGAACGGAGCTCTCGGTGTTTCGATAAGCGGAGCAGGCCCCAGTATCCTCATCCTATGTGAGGATTGCCCTAAAGTATCTAAGGCGCTAAGAGAGGAATTTAAGAGACTTGGGATCCCTGCTACGATATTAAGGGCTTCTCCTGCTGAGGGAGCATCTCCCTCTGAATGAGATCATGCTATTAAGGAGTCCTCAGGCTCTATAGCTCGCTAGATTTGAACTTATTTACTTATGTGTTATTCATCATTCGACCCAACTTTATACTAATTGAAATAGCTCTCACAATGAAAATTTTTATTTCCCTCCCCTCAGGTCACCTTATGAAGATAAGGATAAGGGGAGGTTACTTCATCCCCGATCTCGAAACGCCTAAGGAAGCTCACATCGAGTTAACTAACGAGTGCAACTTGAATTGCACGATCTGTTACAGGAGATGGTTCGAGAGATCTGGCTTCATGGATTCAGATCTCTTTAGGAAAATACTTTCTGACCTCAAGGATATCGGAGTTAAGAGCATATGGTTCGATGGGTTTGGGGAGCCTACTTTCCATCCGAAATTCGAGGAACTCTCGAGTATTGCATCTAGGGATTTCGAGCTCAATCTCGTGACTAACGGTACGCTCGTAGGGAGCAAGCTGAAATGCGTATCTGAGAACTTCACGAACGTTTTCGTCAGCTTAGAAGCTTCCGATCCCTTGTTATACTCTAGAGTGAGGGGGTTCGAATTTGAGAGGCTGAATGATGTCATGAGATCCCTAGTTAAGGAGGGAGTGAGGGTCTGGATCTCTACAGTCCTCTTGAAGGATACTTACGAAGCTCTCCCCTCCTTAGTGAAGTGGGCCTCCGAGCTAGGCATAAGGGGAATACTGACCTCCAACCTCATTCCTACGAGCGAACAGATGAGTGAGGAAAAGCTATATGGTAGGGTTGAGGTAGATCACGTCTCAGAGGTCGTGAGGGAGTCCTGGATCCTCGCTACTTCGAATAACATGAAGCTACTGGCCCCCTCGTTTTATTACAGGAGCGATAAGTGGTGCCCTTTCGTCGAAGGGAACTCCCTAGCTATAACATACGAGGGAGATGTCTCCCCCTGCCTCTTCGCTCTCCACGACTATAGGGCCTGGATTGAGGTAAAGGAAGTCCAGGTGAAGCAGATAAGCTTTGGTAATTTGAGAGAGAGGAGTCTAAGGGAAATTTGGTTCTCAGAAGATTATGTAACTTTCAGATCATTCGTGAAACTCTCCAATTATCCATCATGTCATGATTGCCCGGCTTGGGAGGGGTGCCAGATCTCTGAGAGCAATGAATATGATTGCTGGGGCAACTCCCCATCTTGTTCCTTCTGTCCATATTACAGGGGAGTCGTGAGATGTCCTACAGGACACGTTGTGAGGGGATTGCTCTCTTGATGTGATCGTGACTATTTTGAATCGAGGGAAACTTTTAAAATTTGAGCATCATTAAGCAGGGGGCCGGTGGTCTAGTGGCTATGACGCCGCCCTCACACGGCGGAGGTCGTGGGTTCGAGTCCCACCCGGCCCACTCCTCAACAATTTTCAGGACATTTCGCTCTTGATTTTCCATATCACGGGTGTAACTGAGCTAGTCTCACGAAAAAGTATAAAGTATACTCTGATGATAGAGTTGATCGCGAGGAATCAAGAAAAATCCCTAGTATCCAAAGGGAGCATTTGAGAAGCTTTCATTGAACCCTGGCAAGTTTCCTTGAACTTTTCTCGTGTAAACTCTCTCATATAGACCACTAGAGTACCGCTAAAGCAATTAAACTATATGAGGATGGATTGGACTGCTTCGGTGCCTCGATAACTGTCCAGTATAAAAGTGAGGAAGGTGATGCTTACGGCAGATGCTGATGTCCTCGGAGTTGTGAGAGGGACCTAGTGATCTGGACATGTAATTCTGAATAGCCTTCGGAATTCACTATCTTCCCCTCACGAGTTCACAAGGATCCTCATCAATCTCTGCCAAGGGTGAGCCATCTCCCCTCGGGGCATTTCTGAAAGATGACCTCATCATGAAGTCATGAGGCCCTTCAGGGTCATCATTGAAGTTTATTACCAGTTTTTCAGTGTTATCGCTATAAAATCACCATCCTTTAATCTAAGAAGCTCCCTGAGATTTTCTTTATGAATTATCTCTAACACATCGGGGCCGTAATGCCTCCTCCTCGGGAATATCGAGTAAGCTTCTATCTCGCTATTGATCTTCACTGGGTATACTTCCACCTCCCCAAAAGTCCTCCCCTCCTCCGAGAATCCCTGTACTACTTTAGGCACCACTCTCCTCCTCCAATCGTCGATCTTTCTCGTATCCTCAGCGCTCACCCTCAAGTTGAGGGTCCCTGGATATGGTTCGTAGCCTATCATCTTAGCGAAAGCTACTGAATATCCCTTCCTAGACATGTAATAAGCTCCTTCACCCATACCCGAGAACACTTCCCCCATTATCATTACTTCTCCCCATTCAACACCTTCCAATGATTCCTTCAATGATAGGAGGAAATCTAGGGCTTTATCCGACAATAGGATAAACTGTACTTTCCTTGATGATACTTTGACAAATCCGAGTTCCTCAGCCTTTGAAACCCATCTTGATAGTGTCGCTCTCGAGACCCCCATGTGCCTCCCGAGTTCCGTGACCTTCACGGGCCTCTTAGTCGCCCCGAGGAGCGCGAGAGCTACTATCAAATATGTCAAGAAGGGATCCATTCTAGTTGCTCTCAATTCTATCCCTCCTGCTCGCTTTAACGAATATTATCTCAGATATCGTTTTCTCTATCATGATCCTAGCCTCATCCGCTTTCCTCCTCAGCGGTATCAGAGAATCCGGGAAGGCGATGGAATTTATCTCCTCATATATCTCCTCCATGATCTCTATGAGTTCCTCAGCCCCCCTAACGTTTCCCTCCTTCAGGTAGTGGAGAGCTACCCTCCTGAGCTCCCCTATTACATCACTCACCCCCAATAAGTATTCCCTAGCCCCAACACCTAGCTCCATGTGGTTCGGCACCTCCTCACCCATCAATATCTTACAGAGGACTATCCCCTCGACTAACTCTTGGACGGCATCTTGTATTACGCTTGCTGCTGACTCAGAGAAGCCGGGTTTCGACTTAAGCTCCCCTAAGAACTCTCTCACATCCTTCAATGATTCTAATAACCTCTTTTCAACATTCTTAAGGTTCCTGAACTCCCTAGAGTCCAATATGGAGTTCCTAGCTATCGATATCCATCTTCTAGAGTTCCTTATTGCCTCCTCCCTTATCTCATTGAGTTCCTCCATTTCCCTAATCGCCAACCTGAGTTGCTCCCTCAACATCATTTTTATCGGTAGCACGTGACATTATGTGATAAAAGATGTTGGCCCTGAGCGTGAGCACCCCACCCCACGTGAGGAAGTTGATGGAGAAGCAGGGCTACAAATTCGTCCTCAATCATTCAGCTGTGAAGCCCTGCTATTGGTTTAGGAAATCTATAATGAAGGGCAAGACTTGTTACAAGAATAAATTCTTCGGTATACCGACTTGGAGATGCATCCAGATGACCCCTACAGCTTCGTTCTGCAATATGCAGTGCGTTTACTGCTGGAGGTTGAACGCTAGCGATGTGCCCATGTCACAGAGATGGGTAGAGGTCCCGGAGGGTAAGTGGGACGATCCCGAGGAGATAGCTGAGGAGAGCGTGAGAGTTCACAGGATGCTAGTGCAGGGATATAAGGGCGTGAGGGTCTTCAATGAGGATTGGGTTAGGGAAGCTGAGGAACCTAAGCACGCAGCTATATCGCTGACTGGAGAGCCGACACTCTATCCATCTATAGGAGGGCTGGTGGGGGCTTTCTCAAAGAGGGGGATGACTACTTTCATAGTCACCAACGGTACTATACCTGAGAGGATCGAGGGGCTAGAAAAAGAGCCCACTCAACTCTATGTAACAGTTCCTGCTCCTAATGAGAAGTTATACTCTGAGATAACTAGGCCACTATGGCCAGATGCATGGAATAGGCTTATGAGGACGCTCGAGCTCCTCCAGTCACTCTCATGCCCGACTGTAATGAGGATACCCCTCATGAAAGGATTTAATATGGATGAGAGGACCTTAGAGGAATTCTCGGTGTTGATAAAGAAGTACCAACCGACTTATGTAGAGCCTAAAGCGTACGAGTGGGTGGGGTACTCGAGGAGGAGGCTCAACAAGTGGAATATGCCGTGGCACCACGAAGTCAGGGAGTTCGCTGAGAAGCTCTCAGATCTCACTGGCTATAAGATATTGGATGAATCCGAGGAGAGTGGAATAGTGCTGCTCTCCAGATTGGAGAGAGCTATCAGGTTCTACTGAGGTGGTAGTTTGAGAGGTATCGTCCTCCTCTTAGGAGGTAGAGTGTTCGAGGGGATATTCGAGGACCCCGGTAGGTTCAATAGAGTAATTGGATCGATTAAGGAGGTTCATAGAAGGGGGATGAGCTTAGCTATAGTCACTGGAGGGAGTGAGATCGCTAGAAAATACATAGAAGCTGTTAGGAATGCCGGAGGAAGCAAATACATGCAGGATTACGCTGGGATACTCGTGACTAGATTGCACGCTCTCCTCACTATATCCGCTTTAGGTGATCTAGCTTACCCGAAGGTCGTTGAGAGTTATGAGGAAGTAGCCTTAGCTGCCTCTATGAATAAGATACCGGTCTCAGGTGGCATCCACCCTGGCTATTCTACGGATGCTGTAGCTGCTATAATAGCTGAGAGGCTCAATTACGATACGTTGGTGAAGATGACTGGGGTCGATGGTATATATGAAGAAGATCCGAGGAGAGATCCTGAGGCCAAGAGGATAGAAGAGCTTAGCTACGATCTACTTGAGAAGCTCGTAATGGAGAAATCATATGATCCAGGGAGATATGAGTTGCTCGACATTACATCAATAAAGATCCTCAGGAGATCGTCTATAAAGACGATAATTTTAAGTGCTGATGAACCGATGGCTTTAATCGACCTCTTGGAGGGGAAGAGAGTGGGTAGCTTAGTGAGGTGAAATCATGCTCTCAGGGAGGAGTTGGAGAAGAGTTCCTGCCGCTAGGAGGAGAAGGAAGGTCTCTCCATCGGTAAAAACTGTGATAGAGGAGGCAATTTATGGTTCCTTGCTCGCTCTATTCACCTTCCCCATCTCGTTATTCATAGCTGAACTAGGGGTCTGGGTTATGATAGTCTGGATGCAACCGCTCGATTTCATCCTCAATAACTTTTACCTGACGCTCATATTGATTCAAACACTCTTCTTACTGATACCCGCTTATAATAAGCAACCTGTAAGGCTATTATTCGCTGCACTCGTAGCTTATTTGCTCTGGACGGCTCTAGTTTCCTTAGCTTCATTCGATCCCGTCACTACGCTCTTCGGGAAATTACCCTATTAAAATTTTATCAAAAATTGATAATGCTCCGGCCGGGATTTGAACCCGGGTCTGGGGCTCGAGAGGCCCCTATGCTTGACCGGGCTACACCACCGGAGCCCAGGTGAAGGACATATGGGAAATATAAATATTTCGGGATTGATCGTAGTCATAGGCACCCCGGGATCGGGGAAGACGAGGATAGCTAAACTCATAGCTGAGAGATTGGGATGCAAATATTTGAACGTCGGGGAGCTTTCATTGGAGAAGGGCTATATTCTGGGTAGGGATGATGAGAGGGGATCCTATATAATAGATGAGGAGAGGCTCAGGGAGGAGATATCTAGGATAGATGGTACTATCGTAGTTGAGACGATAAGCCCTCATGCGATCCCTCGGGACAAAGTCTCCTTAGTGATTGTGGTGAGATGCAGGCCCTCCATACTCCTCGAGAGACTGAGGGAGAGAGGATACTCTAAGAGTAAGATAAGGGAGAACTTGGAGTATGAGGCTATAGATGGCCCTCTCTTCGATGCCATGCAGATAACTGATGTCAGTAAGATAATCGAGATAGATGGTTGCGATGGAAGTGATGAGGAAATTTATGATGCCCTGAGAGGTATTAGGAAAGGCATTGGAAGGTTCAATTGGTCTCAAGATTTTCTCTCGATATTGGAGAAGATATGAGTGATATCATTATTTATGATAAAATATCGAGAAAACTTATGAAACTATGAATTTAATTTTGAATACTAATTGACACGCTGAATTTTTTACAAATTTTAATGATATAAGGATCCCGTCATAATTTTTTATATTAATAAGGCCTCTATATAATACCTGGGGAAATTTTTATTTAGGTAAGATCCTTAAGCAGGGGGCCGGTGGTCTAGTGGCTATGACGCCGCCTTGACGAGGCGGAGGCCGTGGGTTCGAGTCCCACCCGGCCCACTAAAAAGGTGGGGAAAATGGCGAGGTACTCGATTGCTAGGTTGGCTAATAAGCCCGTCATCACGGATCAGGGGCTCCTGCTAGGTGAGGTTACCGATCTAGTCGTTGATGAGATATCGGGGAAGGTGATCTCGATAATAATCAGGAGCAACAGGGGGGCTGCTGATGCATTACTGCAGAAACTTAAGAGGGATAGGAAGGGAAATGTCCTCATACCATATTCTACAGTTAAGTACATCAGGGAGATGATAGTAGTAGATGAGAGACTTCTGAAAGTCTATATAGCTACTAAGGGTTAAGATCTATTGATCCTCTTATATAGGAACTCAGCTATATCTTCCGATAGGTTAGAGAGAGCGTACTTTATCCCCATCATCCGATCTACCTCTAGGGATTCCTCTAGGATCCTTACCCTATCCGGTCTACCTATCTCATCATATATCTCCCTGAATAGATCTCTCAGTTCCTCCATTATCTCATCATCAAGACCTCCGAATATCGCCTGCCTCGAGAGGTACCTCAACTTAGAATTAAGTTGGAGCACTCGGTCGATCATCATATCATCAGCGAATCGCTTTTTAATCTGAATGTTCAGCGAAGTTTAGGTGAAAGTTACTTGAGTAAAGTCAGGCTGAGTTCGATTAGGAGTGATCCAATATTCGATATAGATATATTGAGTTTCGAGTCACTAGATAGATCATTCGAGGCAACTCTAGAGTTTCCCAGAGGTCTCATCGACCTGAAGGAGGGCATGGAAGCTGATTTAACGCTGGGGGAGGAGGGTGAGGGAGATATAGTGATGAAGGGGATTGTCTATAAGTTTGATGATTCCTCCAGAGTTATTGAAATATCTTTCCATGGCCTCTTGATGAAGTTGACTTACTCGAAGGCAGCACCGTTCAAACTGAGTCAAGGAGGGGAGGTCTATCTAACGATAAAGTTCGCTTGATTATGAAACTATTTTTTTATTTTTCTGGATGAAAAAATTAATATTTGTGAACACAGGCACCATCATGATGGAAGAAGAGGAGTTCCTAGGGATAGTTTTCGGGGGATATGGGAAGCTCCCTGAAAGAAGGAATAGAGCCCTTGAGGAGTTAGTTAGGGATCTAGGGCTCCCTGAGGAAGTTGAAAAGCTTGCAAGCGAATTATTCAGGAGGTATAGGATTAGCGGGAAGCGAGCCCGTTTAGCGGCTATAGTGAGTGTAGCTTTAGCGAGTAGATTATATGGATTCGCGATCCCGATCAGGGAGATAATAGAGGAAGTAGGTGCTAAGGCGTCGCGTAGAGCTCTCCTCAGATCCATAAGTGTGATGAAAACGGGGGGCGTCGAATGGGACTCCTACCTCAATTATGCCTTGATGAAGGTGGGGAAAGATCTACCGCCTTTAGTTAGGGAGAGACTGATGATAAACGCTAAGAAAGAAATGGTAAAAATCTTGAGGAAGAGGGAGCTCATATTAGGTCGTAATCCCCTCCATATAGTCGCTGCAGTTGTTTATTTCGCAGCTAGGAGGAGCGGTCTTCGAATTTCGATAAAAAAGATAGCTTTGAATCTAGGCGTGAGTGAGAGCTCAGTTCATAGGGCGAAGGGGCTGATTAAAGATGGATGAGGAGTTCTTCTTCGAGATAGAGACCTTGAAGAATCAGATAGAGTACCTATTCTTCAAACTGGAGGAAGTGATGAGGAAGATAGAGTCTATCGAAGAGAGGCTCTCTAGGGTGGAGGGAGAGTGATGATCAAGAGGGAAGATTTAGATATTTACTTATTAATTATCGCTTTAATGATTCTATTATTTTACAAGAATTACGGAAATATAGTGAAGATTTTAATGAATTTATCGATATACTTAGCCATGATAATCGCTGCTGTAGCTTTCGTCCTCCTCATCAAGATGAGGAGACCCATGCCCCGTAAGGGTCTCTTAGTGGTCCCAGCCAGACTCTCTGTTTATGATAAAGATGCGAATATAAACTTGAATAAGTTGAAAGATATCGCAGAGGGAATGGGATTGAGGATAATATTTTTAATCTCTATTGGGAGAGGTGTCGGGCTAATGGGGAGGAGTTCGGGGAAGGTCTCGTATAAAGTGCTCCTCCTAGGGAAGGATAGGGAACTCATAAGAGCGGGAGCTTCAGCTATAAACAGTACCTCAGAGGGGTTCAAGATAGAGCTTATGGAGAGGAACTTGAATCTTGATTTAGCCCAGGAAATAATTGAAATTTGCGATGAGAGTGAGACAGTATCTATAGGGATCGGAAGGAGTTCTGAGAGGGATGAACCCTTACTGGAGCTCGGGGAGAGGAAAGGTAGGGTCATAGGAATTCCAGTAGGCGAGTTAACTAAGCATGTCTTAGTGATCGGGCAGACAGGATCTGGGAAAACGACGACAGTCAAGAGAATTATTTATGAAGCCTGGAACCTTGGAATACCATCTTTAGTGCTCGATTCCCACTGGGAGTATCGGAACTTGATCTTCGGGATGGGAGGGAGGATATTCTGCAGTAGAGCGGGATATCCGCAGGTATGCATAAATCCGCTGGTCTCAATACCTAAGGGGGAGAAAGAGATATTCCTGGTCGCGGAGACATTATCCTCCCTCCTAGACCTCACGCCCTCCCAGTTCTACTTACTCCTGAAGGCATTAAGAAGGTTAAGCGATATTTCAAGCGAGAAAAATCCGCCTAATATGTACGATTTACTGATGGAGATTAAGAGTTTCTCAGTGAACTCCCAGCCTGAGGAGGAGAGCAGAGCTTCTCTTGTGAGGAAGTTAGAGCCATTAGTCTCTGGGGGAGGGGAAGCTATCTTCAAATGTGATAATATACTCTCAACGGGTTTTGAGGAAGTCCCTACGCTCTTAGAGCTAGGGGACATAGAGAGCGATCTCCAGAAGCGGTTGGTGGCCTTCTTTACTCTGAAGAGGATAAAGGATTACTACATAAGGGAAGAAGCTAAGTCCAGATATCCTAGGCTCGTAGTCGTACTCGAGGAAGCTGAGAAGTTGATCTCGTATTATAAGGATCAGATAGGTATGGAGCTCATCAGTAGACTCTTCGCAGAGCTTAGGAAATTCGGAATCGCGTTAGTATTGGTCTCTCAGAGCCTCTCTGAGATACCTGAAGGAGCTGTGAGGAATACTGGAATTAAGATAATCCATAAGATCGAATCCCCAAGTGATCTGAAGTTCCTGAGGACTTTCATGAGGGAGAAGAATATTGTGGATAAGATACTGACCTTAGCTCCCGGCGAATGTATAATGAATCTCCCCGAGGGGTTAGAGAACTTACAAGTGAGACCTGTAGATGAGTTACCGCTCAGCAGAGAGTCCGTGGATGAAGCGATCATGATGAACTCATTTTATTGGATCGCGAGATAATATTGTCCTCAACTATAGTGAAGTGCATGAAGCGGAGGCGGGTCAGTACTCAAGATCATCTTCACAGTTCAGCGGGCCGTTTACCTCATCCACCGCCTATTAGAGACTTCCCGGGGATAATTTAAAGATTGAGTTGATCCACTTCTATGTACTGGGACGACCCACCGATAAGCTCAAGATTCCTGAGGAGCTCCCTGAGGCTTCGAGAATATTTTTAAGCCTAAAGTTGAGCGATGAAGTATGGATGATAGAATCATCAGAGATTTGAGCGATATCATAAGGAAGGTAAAGGCCGGTGAAGAAGTGGATAAGAGTAAGATCGAGGGGATAAAGAAGTCAATATCTGAAGTGGAGGACCCGATCCTCAGGAAGCACCTCCTCACCCTAGTTGAGGAGATAGATCAGAGTCATGAAGAGGGGGATATCTTGAGTAAATTGATCCTACATGAGAGCTCAGAGATAACTAAGATGAGGAGCGCTATCCTCGAGTTCATATATGAGGAACCCTTCGAAGGGCTCGATCTCAAGCAGACCCTAGAGTTCTGGAGGAGGCTTTTAGAATCTCTCGAGAGGAAAAGATAAGCATTTTTATATTTCTTGATGAAGACTTCTGCGATTAAGCATCTTTATGATTTGTGGTAACCGATCCTAATAGTGTTTTAATCTAATAAAAGCTCTTTAAGAGAGTATCACTAAATTTTACTGCCCTTTATCGAGTACCTACCCGTCTCAGTCTTGTAGACGAGCCCTTCTCTCATGAGCTCCGATATTAAAGCATTAGCCTCGATCAGCTTCAAACCCCAGACCCTTGAGGCCTCCAATAGTGAAAAAGATGTCCCTGGCGGGAATTTCTCCCTTAAGACATCGAATTCCTCCTTTAAACCATCAGGTACTTTCTCCTCGAGAATCCCTCCTTCCGGTGGGGTTTCCTTACCTTCATCCGCTGACTTAACTATTTGAAGGACTTTTTCCTTGCTCAATTTTCCGCTTTCCCTCAACTCCTTAGTCAATACAGCTAAGACATTCCTAGCAAGCTTCATCAACTTCCTAGGGTTACCCTCAGCCATCTCATTCATCTTAATGACGAGATCCTCTGTGAATGGTTCATCTATCCCGAAATCTCTAGCTTCTTTGTTCATCAAAGCTCTATAGTATTCTAACCTCTTCTTCAGGATCCTGCTAGCTTCAGTCGGGCTGAGCCTCCTCATCTCGATCTTCTCATGAGGCATATCTACGAGTCTCTTCATTATATCATACGCTGGAGGGATGCACCCTATGACTATCGCTTTACCCCCATTGAGTCTCTGGAAGATCCTCGAGATAGCTTTAGAGAAAAGCTCTGCATCCTTCCTCGTCCCAAATACGACAACGTTCTCTACTTCATCGAGGAGAAGTACTGCTAAATCGTAGCTATTGAGCTCATTTATTATAATCTCTATCAACTGATCAGGGTCCTTGGGGATCCTCCTCTTCAGTAACTTAACAGGTATCCCGCTCTTGACCACGTGAGCGACCCTATAAATAGCTGTGTTGAAATCATCGACATCTATCTTAACATAGAATGTGGAAGCCTCCTCCAATATTTCACCGATGAGCCTCAATCTATGAGTTTTCCCAGTTCCGAACTCCCCAACTAGGAAAATTAACCTCTTCCCCCTATTTTTGACGACTTTATCGAGAATATCAGCCAACTTCTCATCAATATCGGTATCCACATGAACTTCCTTAACTTCTTCAAGGCTCTCACTGCTTAAGTAAGCGAAAGGATTTGCCTTAAGCATCCATCTCAGATAGCCAGCCTCGATCACCTTGATGTCGCTCTCATCAGGCATTTATTTACCCTCTCTCACTTCCCCAAGTTGAGTGACGTATTGAATTTATATACGCTTCTATCCAGTAAAAAATGCTATACGACTCAAGGGCAAGGTGACTTCGATGGGAAAAGTTAAGGGAATGATAATAGCCTCTCTCACCGTTATGACGCTCCTAGCTCCCCTAATCTCAGCTGATGCAGATATTTTATCCGATAAGCCCTACTACATCACTACCGAGCTCAGAGTCTTCTTCCACACAGAATCCAGAGCGACGCTCACTCTCAATTACAGTTGGTACGGGATGATGGCGAACGATATTGAGAACTTACTCTCAAAATACCCGGGGGGAGAGGGGAATTACACGAAGGGTTTCATCAATTACGTGAAGGAGAACGTGGATGGTCCATTCATAGCGGGTGACTTCGAATTTTACCCCACTAATATGGAAGCTAAGATATCTAGGGAAAAAGAGGGGAATTACACTAAGAGAGTGAGCTTAACGCTCACAGTAGAGCTAGAGGCTAGGAAGGGGGCTCCTAAGGTAAGCGAGGGGAGAAAAGGTGTCATCTACTCCACTAGAGAGGATATGTGTAATTTATCGAAGATATACGTGAAGGAAGTGGATCTTCTAAATGTCTCAGTAGTGCTCCCTAAGGATTACGTGATAAGCGTCGTGAGGCCCACACCTAACTCAATATACACAGTTAACTCGAGCGATGGAATGAGAGTCGTCGTCTCCTGGGTCATAAGGAATCCATTAGTCGATACTAGAGGGACAGCTGGATACAGCGGTTGGTTCTTCATAGGGGCCGTGAATCTGACGAAGGATGAGGCCGATAAGATAAATTCCTTGAGGAAGAGCGTATCAGACCTGAGGAAACAAGCTTTAATTCCTCTAGATGAGAGCGGGAAAGCGAAGGCTAGGGAGCTCTTCGACTTATTTTACTGGTACTCCACTAGAGCCCCATACTCCCTCGATAAGAGTTTGGACTATGCATTGAGCCTAGCTAATGAAATTCCTAAGCTACCGATTAGTTTAGATACTATCGTTCTCATAATATCGGCTCTAATAGTGATCGCTGAGATAGCCTTTTATGTCGTGAGAACTAGGAGGGGGTAATACTTTCACATACCCCTCCCCTGTTACGTAGTGCCGAAACGAAATTATTTCATTGAATCCCTTAGCCCGGGTGTGACCATACCTATAGTGAGGGATCCCAGATTCTTCTCTGATTCATATACCCCGAGCAAGCTACCTCATAGGGAGAAGGAAGTTGAGATCCTCTATAATACCCTCTCATCCGAATATGAGTTAAATGAAGGCCTTGTCCTCCTGAAAGGAGAGCCAGGGATAGGTAAGACATCAGTAGCCAAGTTATCAGCTAGCAAACTCTCAAATCTGGGTATTGAAACAGTTCACATAAATTGCAGGACTTATCGCTCTCCTTCCTCCGCTCTTCAGAAGATAATAGCTTCTATGATCCCTGGAGTCCCTGAGAGAGGGCTTAGCTATGAGGAAATGGTTCTGATGCTGGAGAAGATCATGGGGAGGGAAAGGAAGCCTCTCCTCATAGTTCTGGATGAGATAGAGTACTTAAGGGATGGGGAGATTCTAGTATACACGCTCTTGAGGCTTCATGAAGGAGGAGCAGCTAAGAGTCCGACTTTAGTCGCTATAGCGAGATGGGATCCACCATACACATTGGACGATTCCATCAAGAGCTTCATGATACTCAAGCTCACTTTAGAGAAGTATGACGCTTCTCAACTAAGGGATATCTTAGCTTTTAGGGCTTCTGAAGCGTTATACGATGGAAGCTATGACTCTGATGTCATAGAGAAGGTAGTTGACCTCTCTAAGCACACTGGAAACGCTAGAATCGCTCTAAAGATACTCTTCTCTGCTGCGAGACTCGCTGAGGAGAGAGGATTGAGCTTGATAACTCCAGATTTAGTTAGCGAAGCGGCAGCGAGAATAGGAGTTGTCGGGATAACTGAGGATTCCTTGATGCCATTAGATACACACGATAAACTACTACTCTTAGCTGCTGCTAGGAGGTTAGCGATGACTAGTAGGGGATGGATAAGGATGGGGGACCTCTTGGAGGAATATAAGCTCATATGCGAGGAACTGGGTGTCATCCCCTATAAATATACAGCGGTATGGAAGAGAGTGAGGGAGTTGAAGAACATGGGATTCGTGGAGACGAAGCGGAGCGGTGAGGGGATGAAGGGACAATCTACTCTAATTTCACTAGGCTCCATTCCAGCTGAGAGATTAGCGGAGAAGCTCAAGGAGATATTGAGGGAGGATCTAAGTCCCCTTCCCTCCAGCTTCTAACTTATATATCTCCTCGATGTCTGAGAGTATTTCCCTCATATCGCCCTCCCTAATCCCCAGTTCCCTCCCCAGCTGCCTTAAGAGCTTCCCCCCTGCTTTAGCATCCGCTATGAGGAGAGGTATTAACTCCATCCTCACGACAGCTGTGGATACGTGAATTCTCTTAGCTATCTTCTCCAAGAATTCCTTCGTCTTAGATCTCATCTCCTTCGTCGCTGAGAGTTGCTTTATCAGGGACGGGGGTCTGAGCTTTTCGCCTCCCGGCCTCCCCTCCTTTACTGCGCACACTCCGAAGGTCATCAGTTGAGTGTAATAAGCTAAGAACCTCCAGTTATTAGTCCTTATTATCCTACCCCTCATCAGATCCGCGAGCGAGAGCATCTCGTAGGCCCTAGCTAATGATCTACCGCTGTAGACATGGGCTACGTTCTCCTCGATCCACCTGAAGAGCGTATCTGGGTCCATATCTAGATTGAGGGAGGAGAGGTAAGCTGGGTAGCAATTCTCACCATAGAATATGGAGCTGAGGACCTTGAAGACATCCGTCTCTATATCCCTCTTCCCATACTTCTCGCCGATATGTTTGAGGAGCTCAGCAGAACCTTTAACGAGCCCCTCAAGATCATTTATAGCAGCTCTAAGATCCCCTTGGCAGGATTTAGCTATCTTATTTAGGACTTCTTCCGGAACGTTCAGCCCCTCCTTCCTGCATATCTCCTTCAGGACGCTAACTACACTCTGCCATCTGATCCTGGAGAACTTCACCATCATCGAGAGGTTCCTTATCTCATATAGGTGCCTCTCATAAGGGTCATTCGCTGTCATGATGATGGGGACATTCCCCTTAGATATGAGCTCTCTGACCAAGGAAGCTATCGCGTGTCCCTCCCCAGGGAGGGCATCTATCTCATCCAGGATTATGAGCCTCCTCTTGCCACTCAACAAGCTTACAGCACTAGAGCTCTCAACTATATATTGTAAGTGAGTTCTATCCCTCAGATCGCTCGCATTCACCTCTATAGCATCGTAATTGAGCTCATTTGCAATAGCGTGAGCTGCTGATGTCTTCCCAGTCCCAGGAGGTCCCACTATAAGGAGGGGCTTTACCTTCTTCCCCTCTCTCAAATCCTTTATCCAGTTCCTTATCTCATCTATAGCTTCCTTCTGCCCCCTTATCTCATCTAGAGTCCTCGGCCTATGTTTCTCTACCCACGGCACCTCTCTCATGAGATTCACCGACCTCCACTAGTTTAGCGAGCATCGCAGCCAGTTGGACATCTCCATGAGCTCCCTCAGTGACCCTGAAGTCGACATCGCTCAGGAATATCATGAGCATAGCCTTCTCCTTATCTGATAGTGATTTACTAGCCATTATCTCCCTATTGAGCTGCCTTATGACGTCCTGCGCTGACATCCCATAGTTTATCATTAAGTTCCTTAAGGCCTCCCTAGCGGACAGGAACTTCCCCTTGAGGGCTGAGTTTATCATCGCCCTGACTTCCTCTGGGTGCGCTAGGCCGGCTACTCTGTAAACGACCTTCGAGTCCACTGTGCTCGCCATAGCTGATGCTGTCTGAAGCAAATTTATCGCCTTCCTCAAGTCCCCTTCCGCAACGTATATTATAGCTGATATCCCATCTTCAGTGTAATTCAACCCCTCCCTCTCAGCTATCATCATCAGCCTGTTCTTCACGGCTTCCTCAGGTATCGGCCCGAATCTGAAGACAGCGCATCTCGACTGTATCGGTTCTATTATCTTCGAGGAATAGTTGCAGGCGAATATGAATCTTGTGGTAGCTGAATACATCTCCATTATCCTCCTAAGGGCCTGCTGGGCATCAGCAGTTAAGTTATCCGCTTCATCCAAGTGTACTATCTTGAATGGAACTTCTCCAAACGGAGCTGTCTTAGCGAAATCCTTTATCTTAGTCCTTATCGTATCTATCCCTCTCTCATCACTCGCATTGAGCTCCAGATAGTTGGCGGCTACGAGCTCCTCAGATTTATAGAGATCGTTAGCAAGCGCTAAGGCAGTTGTCGTCTTTCCAGTACCAGCTGGACCAGCGAAGAGTAAATGAGGCATCGATCTCTTCTCAACAAATCCTTTAAGGGCCCTTATAATATCATCTTGCCCAACGACATCATCCAAGGTTTTCGGCCTGTACTTCTCCACCCACAGCTCGAAGGTCATAGTCCCCTCATGATCGATGCATGATAATTTAATAACTCAGTCGAGCTCAAGCGCCCGGTGGGTATGTTCCCGATAAGATGCTTCACATGCGGCAGCGTGATAGGGGACAAGTGGGAGGAGTTCTCCCGGAGGGTTATGGCTGGAGAGGATCCAGGAGAGGTGCTCGATTCCATGAATATAAAGAGATATTGTTGTAGGAGGATGTTCCTCTCCCATATAGAGCTATCAGATTTGGAGCTCTCCTTCTCGCCCCTGATGGAGAGGTGATCCCATGGGATATGATGATACTAGCTTAGCCAACGTCCCTCCAGTCGAGGATAAGGATCTCTTGATACCTAGACAGAAGTACCTCCTCTCAGGAGTACACGTCGGGACGGGGATAAGGACTAAGGACATGGAGAAGTTCATATATAGGGTCAGGCCCGACGGTCTCTGCATAATAGATATAAGGAAGATAGACGAGAGGATAAGGACCGCTGGCAAGTTCCTAGCGAGATTCGAGCCAGATAGGGTTCTAGCGGTTTCCGCTAGGATATACGGGTTTAAGCCCGTCAGGAAGTTCGCGGAGTACACTGGTGCGATGTACATAACTGGGAGGATACTTCCAGGTACCTTGACGAACCCTCAAGCCCCTCTTCACCTTGAGCCTGATGTAGTGCTCCTCTCCGATCCGAGAGTAGACAGGCAGATACACATAGAGTCCGTTAGGATGGGGATCCCCGTCGTAGCTCTAGTGGATGCTGATAACATGCTTGAGAACGTAGACCTAGCTATACCAGTTAACAACAAGGGGAGGAGGTCTCTAGCTCTCGTCTACTGGCTCCTGACGAGGGAAGTCCTCAGGAACAGGAAAGTGATACCGCCTGACGGAGACCTCCCTGAGGGCTATGAGGAATTCGCTACTAGGATAATGGGAGTAAGATGAAGTTGGGGCTGAGGAAACCTGCTGTAGCTGGCTCCTTTTATCCATCGAGGAGCGATGATCTCCTCAAGCTCCTCGATTCCCTTTTCAGGGGAGCGGGATCCGAAGGGATACCATCACCGAACCCAGCTGGGGAGAGGAGAATAGCCTCCATGATAGTCCCCCACGCTGGCTACGTTTACTCTGGGAAAACTGCGGCCTCTGCATATTCGATATTAGCTCAAGATGGCGTCCCAGAGACTTTCGTCATAATAGGACCTAATCACACAGGACTAGGATCGGCTTTCTCAGCTACGAAATCTAAGTTCTGGGAGACACCCCTGGGGAGGGTGGAAGTCGATCTCGAGCTAGCTGAAGCTATCTCAAACTACTTCGGGGATCTGGATTTCGATGATCTAGCTCATACATGGGAACACTCAGTCGAGGTCCAAGTGCCATTCCTCCAATCTATATATGGGACTTCTCTCAAGATACTCCCGATAGTGATGGCGATACAGGAACCCGAGCCCTCAATAGCTCTAGGCAAGTCCATAGCGTTCGCCTCAGAGAAGTTGGGGAGGGACGTCTTAGTCATAGCTTCCTCAGATATGTCCCACTACCTACCCGAGGGTGAGGCCATCAGGAGGGATAGAGCTGCGATAGATGCGATCCTCAATATGGATGTCCACTCTCTCTTCAGGATAATTCGAGAGTTAGACGTCAGTATGTGCGGGCCAGGCCCAGTTTCAGTAGCTATATCGTTCGCGAAGCTCAAGGGTATCTCTAAAGGCGAATTAGTAAGATATTCCACGAGCGCTGAGACGAGCGGTGATAGGTCCTTCGTAGTAGGCTACGCCTCCGTGGTGTTCAGGTCATGAGAGAGGATCTAACTAACAGGAGGAAGGTAGAGCACATAGAGATAGCTTTGAGCGATGATATCGATCTGAGTAATAGCTGCAGATGGTTCGATCTCGTGAAGTTGATACATAATGCACTACCTGATTCCTCTTTCGAGGAGACTCGTCTCAACTGGAGTTTCTTGGGTTATGAGCTCGAGGCCCCCCTCCTGATAGAGGGGATGACGGGGGGGCATGAGGCATCCCTCAAGATAAATGAAGCATTAGCTAGAGCTGCTCAATCTGAGAGAGTAGCTATAGGAGTCGGAAGTCAGAGGGCAGCTTTGAAGGATGGTTCCGTCATCAAGACTTATAAAATAGTGAGGGAAATAGCTCGCGACGTTCCAGTAATCGCTAACTTGGGTATCTCCCACATCTTAGGGGAGGAGGGTTTAGATAACGCTAAAGCGGCAGTCGATATGATAGATGCTGATGCTATAGCTATACACCTCAACCCCCTCCAGGAACTCATTCAACCTGAGGGGGATAGGGACTTCTCCGATTCCCTGATCTCCCTCAGAGATCTGGTGAGGGAACTGGATGTCCCCGTCTTAGTGAAGGAAGTAGGTAGTGGGATATCTTACGAGCTCTCGCTGACCTTGAGGAAGATAGGGATCGAGTACATAGATGTAGCGGGCCAGGGAGGTACAAATTGGGCTCTTATAGAGGGTAAGAGGGCACCAAGTGATTCAATTGAGAGGGAAGCCTCGACTAGATTCTCGGAATGGGGAATACCAACTCCTATCTCCATAATTGAGGCATCAAGCTCCGGCCTAACTGTTATTGGTTCTGGGGGCGTGAGATCCGGCTTAGATGCCGCTAAATGTATAGCTTTAGGGGCTAAGGCTGCTGGAGCCGCGAGACCCTTCTTCAAAGCTGCTGTCGAATCGGGGGCAGAAGGGGTCTCTAGGAAGATTAGGAGCTTTAAATTTGAGATGAAGCTAGCTACATTCTTGACAGGATCCTCTACCCCAGACCAGCTGAGGCTGAAGAGGGCGTACATTCTTTTGGAGCCCTTGCTCTCAATGCTCAGGATCAGGGGAAGATTTTTATACATATGAGTCACACTCGCTGGGGGAATGAAGGATGAGTAAGGACAAACCCTCCTACGTTAAGTTCGAGGTCCCCAAGGACCTCGTACCCAAGATACTTGAGCTCGTTCAGATGTCGAGGAGCACCGGTGGTAAGTTGAGGAAGGGAGTCAATGAGACGACTAAAGCAGTTGAGAGGGGAGAAGCTCTATTCGTCGTCATAGCAGAGGACGTCAACCCTCCTGAGATAGTTGCACATCTCCCCCTCCTCTGTGAGGACAAGGGGATACCTTATGCCTACGTCCCATCCAAGGAGGAGTTGGGTAAGGCCTCCGGTCTCGAGGTATCAGCGTCTTCAGTAGCGGTAGTAGATGCGGGTCAAGCCAAGAGCTTATTAGAGGCTCTGAAGGAGAAGTTCAAGGAGATGAGGGGGGCCTAAGGTACCTTTAAATCCTCCTGAATATTTTTGATTTAGGGTGAGCTCGATGTCGCAAGAGGATAAGGGTTTCCCCGCTGAGGTCGTCGAGATAATAGGCAGGACGGGTGTCGCAGGGGAGGTCATCCAAGTTAGAGCTAAGATATTGGCTGGAAGGGACAAGGGAAGGGTTCTCACGAGGAACGTGAAGGGACCCGTTAGAGTCGGGGATATCCTGATACTGAGGGAGACAGAGATAGAGGCTAGAAAGCTGAAACCGAGGTGAATTAGATGTCAGTTCTCCTCAAGAAGTGCACATTCTGTGGGAAGGATATAGAGCCCGGCTTCGGGTGGATGTACGTTAAGGCAGATGGTACGATCCTCTACTTCTGTTCATCTAAATGCAGGAAGAGTTACATGATGGGGAGGAACCCCAAGAAATTGGGATGGATAAGAAAGGCTGAGAAGTAATGGTGATTCATTGCCAGAGAAGAGGTATAGGCAGCCCCTCGTCTCCGTCCTAGGGCATGTAGATTCAGGGAAGACGACCCTGCTGGATTACATAAGGAAGACTAGAGTGGCGAGTAAGGAGCCGGGCTCGATCACTCAACATGTCGGTGCATCAGAGATACCAGTTGATGTCATATATGAGGTCTGCAGACCCGTTATGGAAGCTTTAAACTTGAGATTCGAGGTCAAAACTGGAGGTCTCCTCTTCATAGATCTACCTGGACATGAAGCTTTCTCAAATCTCAGGAGGAGAGGTGGCTCAGTCGCAGATATAGCTATACTGGTTATAGACATAAACGGAGGAGTCCAGCCCCAAACTATCGAGTCTATAAACATACTTAGGGAGAGGAGGGTCCCCTTCGTCATCGCTCTAAATAAGATAGACACTATATACGGATGGAAACCCCAGGAAGGTAGGCCCTTCATAGTATCGGAGAGAGAGCAACCCCCTCCTGCCATAGCTGAGCTCGAGAGGAGGCTTTACAGAGTAGTGGATCAGTTAATGGAGCATGGGATAAATGCTGAGAGATACGATAGGATAAAGGACTTCACGAAAACTTTCGCGATAGTCCCAACGAGCGCTGTGACCGGTGAGGGAGTCCCCGATTTACTGACGATACTCTTCGGACTCGTCCAAAGGTATATGCTAGATAGACTTGAGGTGACTACCGACGAGGGGAAGGGCACAGTGCTCGAAGTCAGGCAGCATCCTGGCCTCGGGACTGTCTTGACTGCGATAATATACGATGGGACAATCAAGAAAGGCGATACAATAGTCGTTGCTGGAAGCAAAGGACCTATAGTGACTAAAATAAGGAGCTTATTGGTCCCAGAACCCCTCCAAGAGATGAGAATGACGAAGAAATTCAGGAACATAGATGAAGTCTCAGCGGCGGCTGGAGTCATGATATCAGCTCCGGATCTAGAGGACGTACTGGCCGGCTCTCCGATATACGTAGTGAGGGATCCCGGGATGCTGGAGGAGATGAAGAAGGAAGTACAGGAGGAAGTTGAGAGGATCGTGATAAAAACAGACAGAATCGGTGTGATAGTCAAGGCTGATGCATTAGGGACATTGGAAGCCCTGATATCTCAACTAGAGAGGGAGGGGATACCGATAAGGAGGGCTGATATAGGGGAGGTAACGAAAGCAGATGTATTCGAAGCTTCTGTCATCAGAGGGAGCGATGAGAGGTACTCAGCCATATTGGCTTTCAACGTGAGGGTGAGCGAGGAGATAAAGCGAGAGGCCCTATCTAGGGGGGTCTCTATCTTTGAGGACGTGATAATCTATACTCTGATAGAGAAATTCAAATCTTATTTGGAGGATTTGAGGAGGAAAGAGGAGGAAAGAGTACTTTCTCACGCCGTTTTTCCTGCAGAGATCTTAGTTTTGCATAATTTCGTTTTCAGGAGGAGTGATCCAGCTATCGTCGGTGTTGAGGTCCTCTCAGGCTCAATAAGGCCCGGTTATCCGCTTATAAGCGAGAGCGGGAGGAGAGTGGGTACTATATTGGACATACAACATGAGGGCAACAGGATACCGGAGGCGAGGAAGGGGCAGAGGGTCGCTGTATCGATAAGGGGCGGTGTCGTGGGGAGGAACGTTAAGGAGGGCAAGACCCTTTACACAGAGGTCAGCGAATTCGAGGATGAGAGATCGAGGGAGATCTACTTCAGTAAGATGAGTGATGAGGAGAAAGAGCTTTACAGGAGGATAATTTGGATAAAGTACTCAGGAAGAGCTGAGAAGGAGGATTGAGCGGGATTCCCTTGAGCTTCGTGGATGAGCTGCCTGTATGGTCTCAAGATTATGAAGGGAGGAAATCTACGTAGGGTTTGATATACATCGATCATAGCCTAGGGGATCCTCATTCTCGAATTGAGCGGCTTCATGAACTCAAAGCCATTATGTAGTTCTGGATGGCTGAAGCTTATATATTCTCCTCGGTCCTCACGGTGGTGATCCAATATGTCCAGCAGGAGGAGAGGTGTCGTTGAAGAATTCCTAGTGCTCGATATAGGAGACCCAAGTACTGGAAAAACTTTTCACCTCAAACTGCCCAAGGAGAGCCTCAGATATTTCATAGGCAAGAGGATAGGTGAGGAGATCTCGGGCGATCCCTTCGGATTACCTGGGTACGCCTTCAAGATAACTGGAGGGACTGATAGGGATGGCTTTCCCATGCACCCCTCCTTACCCACGATGGGGAAGAAGAGGCTTCTCCTATCCTCCCCACCCGGCTTCCATCCTAAGAGGGAAGGAGAGAGGAGGGCTAAGCTCGTTAGAGGAAGCGTTATCTCAGATGCGATGAGGCAGATAAACCTTAAAGTAATTAAGAAGGGGGATAGACCTCTCGAGGAGATCTTAGGAAAGAGCGAGGCTTCTTAAGGTGATCGAATGAGGGAGATCCTCCAGCCGGAGATGAACGTAGGGACCGCTGGTCACGTAGACCATGGCAAGTCCACTCTAGTCCAAGCCTTGACTGGGGTCTGGCCTGAGAGACACAGCGAGGAGTTAAGAAGGGGTATAACTATAAAGTTAGGCTACGCTAATGCCGACCTCAGGAAGTGTCCTTCATGTGATGAGCCTAAGTGCTACACGACTTCTAAGAGATGTCCTATCGATGGTAGTGAGACGATATTGCTCAGGAAGATATCTCTAGTGGACTGCCCGGGTCACGATACACTGATGGCGACTATGCTGGCTGGCTCAACCCTGATGGATGCTGCCCTCTTCATAATAGCCTCGAATGAGCCAGTGCCCCAGCCCCAGACTAGGGAACATCTTATGGCCCTGAAGATAATGGGGGTAAGGCAGATAATAGTGGTCCAAACTAAGATAGAACTAGTAAGTGAAGAGGAGGCTATAAGAAATTATGAACAAATCCTGAGATTCCTTGAGGCCAATTTAGATGAAATACCACCAATAATACCTGTATCGGCCCTACATGGTGTTAATATAGACTTCTTGATAAGGGAGATGGTGAGGAGATTCACTCCCCCGCAGAGGGACCCGACTAAGACCCCCAAGATGTACGTCGCGAGATCTTTCGATGTCAATAGACCCGGTACGAGGCCTGAGAAACTAGTGGGAGGTGTGCTAGGAGGGACTATCATTCAAGGTAGGTTCAGATTGGGGGATGAGATAGAGATAAGGCCTGGGGCCTACAGAGGAGGTAAGTTCATCCCCCTGACCACTAAGATAGTGAGTCTGAAGAGCGAGGAAACTCCTCTCGAGGAAGCCTACCCAGGTGGGCTGATAGGCGTGGGGACTCTCCTCGATCCAGCGTTGACGAAAGCCGATAATATGGTGGGGAGTGTTGTGGGCATGCCGAATGAATTGCCACCGGTCTGGTCGGAGCTCGATGTGGAGGCGAAGTTCTTCGATAAGATAGTCGGGATGAAGGAGGAGATCTCAGTAACTAAGCCTAAGAGTGGGGATTTCATCCAGTTGAATATAGGTACAGCTACTGTTCCAGCTGTCCTTAAGGAGATAAATCATGACTTCATGAAGCTCCTCGTCAGGATCCCTGCTGTAGCGGAGTTAGATCAGAGGGTAGCTATCTCAGCGAGGATAGGGAATAGGTGGAGGTTGATAGGCTTCGGCCACGTGAAAGGAGGGGTTGAGTACAGAGTACATTAAGGATCCGTTAGCTTTTCTAAGATCTCCCTATCGTTCATTAAATCATCCAAAGAGCTATATTTGAGGCCTTCCTCATATACCGGTTCAGGAGCTTTTGTATATCTCGGGTTCCTGACGAGCCCATCTGATGTCACATAATATGCCGCACCTCTCGTCATCTCATAGGGCCCGTAATCCGGTATCACTCTTCTATGGATCAAGTTGCTCATCACGAGCATATCTGCTCCTGCGTTGACGCTCACATGCCCGTATCCTGGTGGTACTATGATATAACGCCCAGCCCCAGCCTCGATCAGTATGAAGTCCTCTATCTCATATATGGAAGCTCCCTTCTTCTGCAGTAGGAAGATAGCCCTCCCCGAATGGACGTAATATACCTCAGGGAGGAGCTTCCCATCCAGAGGGAGGTGATAATGACCTTTCGTTTTTGCGAGCTCGCCCCCTACATTCCAAGGCGGTATTACCGTTACATCCAACCTGATAGAGCTATCCCTCAGAGGGGGGAGGTCCCTGTACATCACATAAGCTATATCATCTTTTTCCAGGGATTCGGGCTTCATTAGGACAGATTTTAAATCATTAAGTCCTCTGATTTCAGATTTTATTTCCTCGCCTCCTGCTAATAACCTCGATCCTCCCTCCAGGAGCTCGATACCTCTCGCTATACGCATCACTATAAGATCTCTCTCAAGTATATATAGTGAGGAGCAATAGTAACTGTGATGCGTTACCTATGCTTAGTAGCGTTATTCCTTCTAATGATCGCCCCCATCATAGCATCGGCTCAGATAAGCTATGAAGTAGAAGATGAGTCGGTGATGCTTGAGATAGATGAGTCTGGGGACGTATTCCTATCGTACAAATTGACGATCCACGTGACCTCCGGGACTGTAGCTAGGTACGTCGCCATAGGGATGCCTAACTCTCGATTCGATGTATTGAAGGCTCTAGAAATAAGAAACGGGGAGACTAAAGAGGTGATATATGAGAAGGTCATTGAAGAATCTTATTATGCTGTGAGGATGCGTCCTATAACTCCAATAACTGCAGGAGAATCTAGAAGTTACCAACTCGAGGTAGTGCTCAAGGATTTCCTCTATGAGGATTCAACAAACCCAGGGAACGTTGGACTCAGGTTCATCCCATCGTGGTTCGATGCTAGAGTGAGAGCCCTGAGGCTCTGGGTGATACTCCCCCCTGGAGTCGATAGCAATGAGATCAAGAATCAACCGGACTACGATAATCTGATACCACTTGAAGATGGTAGAATAGCCCTTTACTGGGAGAGATACAATCTACCACCGAATTACAAGTTAGACGTGGGTGTCTCATTCCCAAAGGAATATGTGAGATCTTACGTTAAGGGATCAGAGGGTGAGGGAGACATCCTTTACGCTGCGATCGGTCTCATATTCCTGGGGGCCGTCGTCCTCTCGATATTCCTCATAGTGAGGTACGTGAAGGCCCTGATCGAGAAGTCCATCTATAAGCCTCCTGAAGTCTCTGTCGAGAGCCTCGGAGTGAATAAGAACTTGAGGCCCCCGGAGGTCGCTTATCTGAAGAAGCTGGAGGGGAGAAAGATAAGTTATGGGAGGATATTAGTTACTATAGCGTTAGAATTATCGAGTAAGGGTCTCTTGAGGGTGAAGAGTGTAGAGCCGTTGGAGATGGAGAAATTGAACAACACCTCCCCTCAACTGAAGGCCTACGAGAAGGTCTTCCTCGATTGCCTGGATGGAAGCGTCCCTTCTGAAGACTGTCTAGTGAACGTGATCAAGAGCTTACACAGGAGAGTCAATAGGGAGATAGCTGGTTACTCGAGGCTCGGTACAATAGCTCATTATGAGAAGCTCGTCAATTCCATTTGGAAGGAAATTTCTCAAGCTCCAATGGAGAAGAGACTCGAGATCTTGAAGGAAAATCTCTCATGGTTGCTCACAGATGAGAACTTTGAGAGGAATCTGAAGAGATATCTGAAGGAGGGCTTATCTCCTGATCAAATTTCCCACCCCGTGAGGGGCACCTGGACCCCGGAGGATACTTGGATCTGGGTCCCGAGAGGAGGTACTATTTACATACCCTACCCTAGGGAGCCAGTTAAAACTCGGTCTGAAGGAGGAGCTAGATCCGAAGTGGAAGCCCCCGTCATAAGTATAGAGAAAGCAGCCGATTCCATAGCTAGATCCATTGAGGGCTTCTCCTCCTCCATCGTGAGGAACATGGAGGATTTCTCCAATAAGATCGCGAGAACTATAACACCTGAGAGACCGAGGGGGAGCAGCAAGAGACGCGTTATATCCTGCGCATGTGTCAGTTGCGCTTGTGCGTGCGCGTGCGTTAGCTGTGCTTGCGCTTGCGCTGGAGGTGGTGTAGGATGAGCGAGAGGGAGCTCTTGACGTTCAACTACGGGGGGCATAAGATTCAGTTAAGGATAGATCCTTATGGAATTGGCTCTCTCATCGTGGATGCAAGTAGAGTAGCTTATCTCAATCACACAGCAGCGATCATGATTAAGACATTTCTTCTAGGTGGCGATTGGAAGCAAGCAGCTAAAGAACTCAAGAAGTACTACAGAGGGATGAAGAAGAGTGAAGTTAGGAGACACTTCACTGAGATAACTGAGAAGATAAGGATGTTCATAGATGGTTATGGGGACCCCGTCACAGACCTGGGATTCAAGCACCAGTTCCCGGATGTGACTATTATGTCCGCCCCTCTCAGAGTTGATCTAATCCTCACTTACAGGTGTAATAACAATTGCATCCATTGTTACTCATACAGTCCTAGGGAAACGGATGAGTTGAGCACTGAAGATTGGAAAAAAGTTTTGAGGATATTTCATGAACTAGGGGTACCTCAAGTCACTTTCACAGGTGGAGAGCCCACCCTGAGGGAGGATCTCGTCGATCTAGTCTCCGAAGCTCAGAAGTTAGGTATGGTATCCGGGATCGTGACGAATGGGACTTTATTGAGTGGAGATCTCTCTAGGAGATTAGCGGAAGCGGGTTTGGATTACGCTCAGATAACTTTGGAGTCGGAGGAACCCGATATCCACGATTCCATCACTGGAGTCAGGGGGAGCTGGGAGAGGACCCTCAGGGGAATAAAGAACATGTTGAATGCCGGAGTTTATGTAAGCGTCAACTCAACGCTCCTGAAGACGAATTCACCGACTATATTGGGTACGATTAGATTCGTTGCGGAATTGGGGGTCCATGGTTACTCTCTCAACAGAGTCATTTACAGTGGGAAAGCTACTCTCGATATGGAGCCGAGTTTCGAGGAGATGGTGAATATCATAAGTGAGGCTAAGGAACTAGCTATAGAGCTGGACCTCGATTTCACTTGGTATGGAGTTACGAGGTACTGTGAGATGGATCCCATAAATACGGGGCTGGGACTGAAGTTCTGTTCCGCTTGTAGCATCAACCTAGCTGTAGAGCCCGATGGCACTGTTATACCATGCCAGAGCCACTATTTGAAGCTTGGGAACATCTTGAGGGATAGGTGGATGGATATATGGTACTCAAAGGAATGCCTCAGCATAAGGGAGGCAGCTTACATAGGAGATGCCTGTAAGAGCTGCCCTCTCCTCACTTTCTGCAGGGGAGGATGCCCCTTAGAGGCTGAAGTGAGGAGCTATCCATCGAAGCCTCCTGAGGTCGAGCCCTATGAGCTCCCATGAGCTCGTATCGTTAGCTGAACTCATAAAGAGGAACTCTGGTGAGGTCGTAGCTTTCACAGGAGCTGGTATCTCAGCTGAGGCAGGGATACCGACTTTCAGGGGGAAGGGAGGGCTTTGGGAGAGATATAATCCGGAGGAACTAGCGACGCCTCAGGCATTCTTCAGGGACCCCAAGCTCGTCTGGGATTGGTATTTATGGAGGATGTCTATCATCGCGAGAGCTCAACCGACACCAGCTCATGAGATACTCGCTCTCTGGGAAGATAAGGGTATTTTGAAGGGCATAGTAACGCAGAATGTAGATGGTCTCCATCAAAAAGCGGGCTCAAAGAACTTAGTGGAGCTTCACGGTTCGATTTGGAGGGTGAGGTGTACTTCTTGTGATAATAAGATCTATTTGGGCTTTGGGAATTTGCCAGCGAGGGTACCACCTGAGTGTGATAGATGCGGTTCCATCATGAGGCCGGATGTCGTCTGGTTCTACGAGCCGCTACCTCGGGATGAGTGGATTAGAGCGGAGGATATGATGAGATCAGCTAGTTTGTTGTTGATAATAGGGACCAGTGGGCTCGTGATGCCAGCAGCGACTCTGCCGATGATAGCACTAGAGAACGGGGCTACTTTAGTTGAGATAAATCCTGAGGAAACCAATTTAAGTAGTTTCGCTAAGTTCAGGATTAGGGAGGGGGCCAGTAGGGTATTGATCACCCTTAATGAGATACTGGAGGGGATCCCTTGAGGATAGTCAGGTTCGATCGTAAGTTCCTTGAGGACGTAATCTCCATCCACTGCCCGAAGTGGAGGGAGATGCCATTAAGCATGAGGATAAGAGATTGTGGTTACTGGGGAGATCCAGAAGTCTTCAATTGGTATATAGATGCCTTATTATCAGCGGATGGGAGAATATTGATAGCTCTGAAGGATGACACTTTGATAGGAGAGGCGGAGATCGTCCCTGAGAGGTTGAAGTGCCCTGTGGGGGATCACGCTTACCTACAGATGGTCTGGGTTAAGGAAGGGGAGAGGGGTATAGGAGTTGGTAGGAGGCTCGTTGAGGAGTGCAGCAAATTAGCAAGTGAGATGGGATTTTATGCTCTCGATACAATACCATATGATGAGGCCATTCCCTTCTTCGAGGCCCTCGGATTCTCAGAGATAGAATCCCAAGTGCTCATGGAAGCTAAGCCCAGACCAGCCCCTGAGCAGCCTAAAATAGAGGAAATTGGAAAGAGAGAGCTTCCAGTGGCTGTCCAGATGTTAGCAGGACAGACAAGGCCATCTGCTCTCCTTTGGGAGCTCCTCTGGGGTAGAGAAGTTGTGGGCCTCCCACCTCCTAGGGTCTTCAAGGTCAGGATCGGCCTTTGGGAGTTCGTTTTGGGACTTTTCAGACCGACAGCTGATGATAACTACCTATATGCTCTGATATGGGGGCCTGAGAAGGCAAGCTTGGGCCAAATTTTCGATTCAGCCGAGATGGCTCTCTCAATAGCGTATGATATGGGAGCAACTAAAGTGAGGACTCAGACATGGTGCAAGTACAGAGGAGCTTTCGAAGCAGCGGGTTTTGAATCGATAAAACGCATCAAGTGGATGAGGATGCAATTAAAAAAGAGTTAGCCCCCGAGTTCGGGGCCCACAATATTATTGACCCACCATTGCATCGACCAGAGTTCATCGTGCCCTATCCTCTGACCCGGTAGTACTCTCAGCTTACCCTTGTTATCATATATAGGCCCTGTGAATGGATCGAAAGTCTCATCATTTACGTATTTCCATCCATTTCCCGTCCAGATAGCACCCATTTGAGCTAGCCTAGCGAAGATCAGTGTGTACACATCGGGGTCCTTCAGCACAGTACCATTCGGCAACTGAACATCCCCCTTTATCCTCACTGATCTCAGTTCATCGATGAACTTCGGATTCACAGGCTCATTATAGGCACAACCGAGCTCAACGGATCCCTCCTTCAGTTTCCACCAGTAATCAACGTTTTCTAAGTTTTCATTCGTGTAGGAGCCCGCGTATATCTTCGAGAGTATATCGTCATATATGACTTCCCAGTGAGCTATCTGTCCGCTGACACATACATCCTTCCCGTATTCCTTCATCGGGCTGTAGTGACCGAACGCGAGGACCCTCTCACCTCTCATGAAGTGCTCCTCAGCGACTTGGACGACCGTAGGGGTATCCTCCGTGAAAGCTAGTACATCGACTCCCTCTGATATCAAGGCCTCTGCAGCCTGTCTCGCTTTCGTTGGATCTACCCAAGCTCCTATTTCTCTGACATAGACCTTGCAGTCCGGGCAGACCTCATTCACCCCTATAGCGAAAGCATTTATGTGTCTGACGACCTCCGGTATGAGATGAGCAGCTACATAGCCTATCTTCTTCGTCTTAGTCAGAGCGCCTGCCATGAGTCCGTTCAGATAGTAGACCTGATAAAACTCCGTGAAATAAGTTCCCATGTTAACGCTCCTCTTATAACCCGAGCAGTGCCAGAATACGACATTCGGGTGCTTCTTAGCCTCCTCAAGCGTCGGATCCATGAAATCGAAACTCGTAGTGAATATGACATTATATCCCTGGGAGATGAGCTGCTCCATTACACCTGCTGATGCCGCAGGGGTCACGGATTCCACTTGAGTTGTCTCAAGCCAGTCGTATTTCTTATCTATCATTTCCTTAGCTTGATGATGAGCATGAGTCCAGCCGTAATCTCCTATGGGCCCTATGTATATGAATGCTGCCTTCACTTTTTTCTCCTGAGCGAGAGTTGATGTCTCCTTCACCGTTTGCGTCACAGTCTGTGTGACCGTTTGCGTGGTCCCCTTGGGGGCTAGGGAGTATCCCCCTACGACACCCAGTAACAGGAGGATAAGAGAGAGTGCGAGCCACCTATACGACATAGGATCACCTCATGGGGGGCCATATCGTGCTACGACATCATTTTATAAAAATTTCCCTATGCCTTCAGCTGGACGCGACGAAAAATTTTTAAGGGTGAAATTCTAAGTTAGTAGGCCGCCGTGGGCGGCGGCCTGGGGAGGCCGGGCTTTTCAAGCCTCATGGGGGGTTGGCCTCCCCATCTCACTCCCTCTCATATGGGACCCCGAGATAGCGGGGTGCCCCCACCCTCCTCCTGAACCTACTAGAGGACCCTATCATCAGTATTATGAGTGTCAAGAGATAAGGTAAAGCGCTCAGGAGCCATTGGCTATAACCTAAGGCCTGCAGAGTGTAACTAGAAGCCTCTATTGACCCGAATAAGAAGGATGTCAGTAAAGCTTTAGCTGGATCCCAGAGGGAGAATATGACGAGAGCTATAGCTATCCATCCCCTACCAGCCGTTATGTTCTCTATCCAAACTGGATTGTACGATATCGAGAGATAAGCTCCAGCGAGTCCGGATAATGCACCTCCTAATATAGTTGAAGTATATCTTACCTTCGTTACCGATATACCGGCAGCATCCACAGCTGCTGGATTTCCTCCAGCTGATCTCACTATGATGCCATATCTCGTGTGGAAGAGTATGAACCAGAGGATCGCTGTGAGGAAGAGGGTCATATAAAACATCGGGTCCTGATCAAATATTGGTTTGCCGATTAGGGGGATCTCAGAGAGGGGATCCAGGGGCTTCGGGAATAGCCTAACCTCAGGTGATAGTTGAGCTCCAACGTATTTTCTACCGATAAGGCTGCTTATTCCGAGGCCTAGCATCGAGAGAGCGAGTCCTGAAACTACCTGATTGGACTTCAGGGTTATACTGATAAAACAGTGTATTAGAGCGAGTAGCATAGCCGCTAAAAGGCCCGATAATATACCTAACCACGGGTTCCCAGTTTGGATTGCTACTATAAAGGAGGAAGCAGCCCCTAAGGCCATCATCCCCTCCACGCCTAGGTTAAGTACTCCGGATCTTTCAGCATATATTTCTCCAAGAGCCGCTAGAAGAAGGGGAACAGCCGATCTGAATCCTATCCAGAGGACGTTTTCTATCATTATTAGCTCCATTTCAATCCCTCCTCAGCTCGTATCTTACCATGAAATCGCCAGCAAGGACGGATAGTAGTATAGTCCCATTGAGTAGATTTATGAATCCTATGGGGAGCTTGTAAGATATCATAGCATAATTCCCGCCGACCAGAAGGCCTCCATAAAGGAAGTTAGCTATTATCAAGCTGATGGGATTCGTCCCACTTAACCAAGCAGTTATTATTGCGGAGAAGCCGTAACCTGAGAGGAACTCCGGTGTGAATCTCTTTTGAATCCCACAAAGCTCTCCTATTCCCGCTATTCCAGAAAGTCCTCCGCTTATTATTGCGACTATCAGTAAGACTTTGGTGCTACTTATCCCAGCCGCTCTGCTAGCCTCAGGATTATCCCCTACCGCCCTTATCTCGAAGCCCCAAGTCGTCCACTTGAGGAGGAAGTAGACTAGGAAAGCTGACGTCAATGCTATGAGTAGCGTCGGCCAATGTATCCTGGTCCCCTCTATCACAGGTAGCTGGGAGTTAGCCGGTATAACGCTCGTATGAGCGAACCCCCCGTAAGTGAGCCCACCTACTATCTCTACAGCCTTCCATGGACCATGTATCATATGCTGGAAGATCCAATAAATCACGTAGTAAAGCATGAGGGTCGATATGACGTCATTCATATTGAGCTTAGCTTTCAGGAGAGCTGGAATAATCCCCCAAGCTGCCCCAGCGAAGCAGCCTGAGATGAAGAGCAAGGGGATTTGAATGGGGCTTGGAAGATCTAGGTTGGACGCTAATAGATAGCCGAGCATAGCTCCAGCTAATAGCTGCCCCTCAGCCCCTATGTTCCAAAAGCCAGCCTTGAATGAGAGCGATAACCCTGAGCTTATGAGGAGTAAGGGTATCATCCTGACGATGGATTCAGTCAGGCCGATCCTGGTCCCGAAGACATTTAACAGAAGCCCGGAGAAGAAGTCATATGGGTTGATCTCCTGCGTTAGGAGGAGTATTGATGATAGGACAAAAGCCAGAGCTATAGAACCGATCCTTACAGCTATTAAAAGCTTCTTAGGGACCTCAACCCTTTTGACCAACTTCAAGGGACATTCCTCCCGACATCATAAGACCTAGTTCCTCTGATGAGACTTCCCCTGGCTTAAAGATACCGGAGAACCTTCCTTCAAACATTATAGCTACTCTATCACTCAGTTCGAGGAGTTCTTCTAGATCTGTCGATACGAGTAATATAGCTGACCCATTATCCCTGTGAGCGACTAGGAGATTCCTTATATACTCAGTAGCAGATATGTCGAGACCATGTGTTGGATTCGACGCCACTATTAGCCTAGGATTTCCAGAAAGTTCCCTCCCAGCCACGAGCCTCTGTACATTCCCTCCTGAGAGGTTTTTAGTCGGTATATGGACTGAAGGTGCCACTATACCGAACTCCTCCATTAAACCCTCAGCGAATTCCACTATCCTCTCATATCTCAGGACCCTCCTCGAGCTAAAGGGCTCCTTATGATATCTCTTGAGCACAGCATTCTCAGCTATACTCATGTTCTGAACTATCCCGAACCTCATCCTATCCTCTGGTATATATGCTACTCCAAGCTCAGAGATCTCCCTAGGGGACTTATTCGTGACATCCCTCCCCATAACTACTATCCTACCTTTCTTAACTTTCCTCAGCCCAATTATAGACTCTACTAACTCACTTTGACCGTTCCCAGAGACCCCTCCTATCCCGAATATCTCCCCGCCCCTAACACTGAATGACACTCCTTTAACGCTCTCCTTCCCCCTATCACCGATAACGTAAAGTCCCTGTACTTCAAGCATGAAATCGCCCTTAACTGCTTCAGATCTCTGATATTCGAATGATATTTCCCTTCCTATCATCATTTTGGCAAGTTCCTCCTTAGTTGTTCTCTCTATAGGTAAAGTAGCGACCACATTACCGTTCCTCATTACAGTAACTCTATCAGCTATGGAGAAGACCTCATTAAGCTTATGAGTTATGAAGATAATGCCTTTACCATCCGATTTCATCTTTTTCAAACATTCGAATAGCTCGCTCACTTCTTTTGGTGTGAGGACGGATGTAGGCTCATCTAATATTATTATATCAGCTCCTGAGAGCAATATTTTAGCTATCTCGACCTTCTGCTGCTCTCCCAGTGAGAGCTGCCATATGTATGATCCTAAATCTACCTTTATTCCATATCTCTCTATATCCCTTAACCCCTCCTCCAAATCCCTCAACGGATTGATGGGGCTTCTAGAACAACTAAGCGCTAGATTCTCAGCGACAGTCTGGTCCTCGACGAAGAGAAAGTGTTGATGAACCATACCTATGCCTAATCTTATTGCATCCTTCGGGCTTCTTATGTTGACTTTCTTACCCCTTATGTAGATCTCACCTTCATCGGGACGATATAGTCCATAGAGTATGTTCATCAGCGTTGTCTTACCAGCTCCATTTTCCCCTAACAAAGCATGTATTTCTCCCTCCCTTAAATCGAAATGAACTTTATTATTTGCTACTATATTGTGAAATCTCTTTGTTATATTTACCATCTTAACGAGCCTATCTAAGGCTATGTTAACCCCCCGGGATAACTCAAGGGATTTTTAAGATATACTACCTTTCACTTCCCCTCCAATACCTCAATAATTATAAAATGATTAGATCATACTATAATAATTTTCTAATAATGAATGTATTTACAATAAATTTATTAAACGAATATAGCCCATTTATATCGCATATCTCTTTCACTTTTTGATTCTTTTTGCGAACGAAATCTTTTTAAAGTGCTAACTCAACGATTAGCGGTGAGACCATGGAGGAGGGAAGGATCCCGCTGTTAGGGGAGAAGTTCCCCGAGATCGAGGTCAAGACCACGCACGGAGTCTTCAAGCTGCCAGATCACTATAAGGGCAAATGGTTCATCTTGTTCAGCCATCCGGCTGATTTCACACCGGTATGCACGACGGAGTTCGTCGCTTTCCAGAAAAAGTATGATGAGTTCAGGAAACTCAACGCCGAGCTCATAGGGCTCAGTATAGATCAAGTGTTCAGCCACATAAAATGGGTTGAGTGGATAGAGGAGAAACTAGGAGTTAAGATAGAGTTCCCAGTGATCGCAGATGATCTTGGCAGGGTTGCAGGAAAGCTGGGGTTGATACATCCGGGTAAGGGGACGAATACTGTAAGAGCTGTCTTCATAGTGGATCCTCATGGATTCATAAGGCTGATACTCTATTATCCGCAGGAGATAGGGAGGAACATAGATGAGATCCTGAGGGCCTTGAAGGCTTTACAGACAGCCGATAAGTACGAAGTCGCCACACCTGCGGACTGGCCGAACAATGAGTTAATAGGCGATAAAGTGATAATAAGGCCTGCAAGCGATGTTGAGACAGCAAAGCAGAGAATAGAGCTCGCTAAGGCTAAAGAAATAGAGTGCTATGATTGGTGGTTCTGCTATAAGAAGATCTGAGCCTCCACTCCCTTTTTTAACGAAAAGTTTATATTCGTAGAATTAATCTCTTTTCTAGAGGTATAGCGTCCCTAACAGTAATTTATTACGACACAATCGCTCTATACGCTAAGATATTTCCCTTATAGACCCCTATCAAGAAAAATCCGTAACGGGAGGGATGGTAAATGACTATGGAAAACCTGCGCTTCCTAGCCATGACATTCTCGCTCGATCTCGCTTGGGGCCTGAGTTATATCTATCTGATGCTGGAGATCTATGATCTCTACGGTATTAGCGGCTATTTCCTCGCTGTAAGCTTAGGTGCTGTAGTCAATTTCCTCGGAACACTGATCTTCAGCCTTATCAAATATAGGAGATTCATTTTAATCTCGATAACCCTCCCCTCGTCTCTCTTACTATACTTCGCCCTCAATAACACTAATTACTTCATCATGAGCGTCCTCCTCAACTTACTATCATGTTATGAGCCACTGATCTTGGAATCCCTCTTCGGGGAGATGGAGGGAGGTGAGGCGTCTGGGACTTATTACACTATTTCAGGGTTGGGGAGTGTATTAGGCCTCCTTATAGGTGGATTCCTCGTTGATAGCATCGGTACTAAGAATTTACTGCTGATATCCTCTATAATATGCCTGTTATCCTCGATGACCGTTCCCAAAGTGATGGATAGTAGGGAAGCAAAGTGGGAGCTAAATTCGAGTATTATAGGCCTTCTCATGCCCATCCTGATCCTAGAGGGTTTCGTAACCCCGCTCACATATACTTTACTAGAAATAAAGCTTTACGAATTTTTCGGGAGATCTAGTTCCATAGTTGGATTATTATTTTCTTTGTCAATGCTACTAGATATAATATTCGGACCGGTAATGGGAAAGATAGTCGACAAGGTTGGGGGAATAATATCCTTCCTCTCCTCAAGCTTACTTCTCTTGGTGCACTTAACCCTATGCGCATTCCTTGAAGATGGGATTATTCTTATGTATCTCCTCCTCGTCCCTATTCAACCATTCTACTACTCATCCAGGAACAAGTTAGCTATTGAGCTCACAGGGAGGTCTGAAGGTCTATCGATATCCCTCCCGATAGCGACGAGCTCCCTATCACATGCGATATTCTATGGGATATATCCCTCTCTCATGAGCTCTCTCAACTACGCGATCCCCCTGCTCTCCCTCCTCTTCTTCGTCACTCTAATTCCTTTAAAGCTCAAATCCCCAGATCTAACTTATCTTTAGCTTCCCCGAAGCACTCCGATTAGAGCGGCAAAAATTAAGAAATAAAGCCTCTATTATAAGATGATATTGAAATATTTGATCCCATTATACCTTCTAAGTTTTTACATTTTTCAATAAGCTCTTGGCGACCTCTACCGCCTCTATAGCATTTTTTGCCCATCCATCAGCTCCTATTGACTTCGCGAACTCTGGCGAGGTGGAGAGGCCTCCTATGAGCACTTTCACTCTCTCCCTCAGCCCCTCCTCCTCTAACCTCCTTATCACAACGCTCATGTAATCCCTGGTCGTCGTTAGGAGGGAGCTCATCGCCAATATGTCAGCTTTATGCTCCCTAACGGCCCTTATGAAGGTATCAGCATCTATATCGACTCCAAGATCGATTACCTTAAAGCCCGCAGCCTTCAGCATAGTCGCCACTAGGCTCTTCCCTATATCATGAACATCTCCCTTAACTGTCCCTATGACAACAGTTCCTAAGCTCCCGCCTCCATCGGCCTCTATCCCTAACTTATCGAGAGCCCTCCTGAATATAGATGCTGCCCTCAGCATCTCCGCTATGAAGTATTCACCTTCCTCGAATAATTTCCCTATCTCCTCCATCGCCTCACTCATCGGACCGAGTATTATCCTCCATGGATCCTCTCCTGAGGAGATGAGCTCCTCGAGGCAATTCATGAAACTTTCCTCATCCAGATTAACCAGAGAATCCTTTAATAGAATCTCCTTTTCCCTCAGACTCACTTATATCACCTCCTTAGAGCCTGTTTGCTGATGTTACGAGCCTGTAAACTCTCTTCGTCCTCCTCTTATATAGCTTCCTCTCCGAGGAGACCAAGCCCATCCTCGAGAGCTTGAGGAGGGCCTTATAGACACCTTGCAGAGTCGCCCCTCCAACGAGTCTCCATATCTGATAAGCAGTCATCTCCTCCCCATCCCTCATAACCTCTAATATCCTCCTCTGGAGTTCCGTAAGGGGAGCGAATGAATTGAGGTTCCTCCATCTCCTCATACTGGATCCCGTTAATAGGGCTACGTATTCGCTTCCGAGCCTAGAAGCCGCTGAGTAGGCCATAGCTGAGATCGGTTTCACATATATGCCGAGTTCCGCTAACTTTATGAGGGATTCCATTACATCCTTCGTATCTAAGCTCATCGTCCTAGCTCCGAGGGACTTCAGAAACTCGATAAATTCCCCTCTAATACCGCTATAATGGGCTAAGTACACCTGAGGCATCTTCATCAAGCCCATCTCCTCCAGCTCCCTGAATCCCTTGATTATCCCGTAAGCCAGGATACCGGATTCTGAAGGTATAACTACCCCATCGAATTTACCCTTGAACTCATAGAGCTCATAAGCTATAGTCTTGAATCCCTCTATCATAAAGGGGTTCTCATACGAGGCTCTCGCTTCCCTGATGTCGAAAGATATGGGTATATTGAGCTGAGAGAGGTAGAGGAGCTCGCTCACATCGACCTCTTCAGGATTGACGATGACTCTCACTTCCTTTCCAGAAGCAATTAAGTAAGATGCTAGAGAAATAGTGACGTCCTGTAGGAACTCTAGCTCCCCGATAACTATGTTCGAGGAGCTCATCATCACCGAGGACCCTCTATCTACATAGGATCCAGTGGGATTCCTCGTCTCATCCTTAACGAGAACACCATCTATCCTCCTTAAATCGGTTAAGCCTTCTCCCAAGCTAACTACCCTCTCAGCATGAGGTAAAAGACTTTTATACCTCCAAATCGAGGGCTCTCTCTCATCAACTGACCAAATTAGTCTCTCAGGTACTATTTCCATCGGGAAGCCGCATTTACAGATCCAATCCGAGCTAGATGTGGCGCCGCACCTAGGGCACTTAAAAAGAGTCAAGGTGAGATCCCTTAAAGAGGATCATTTCTGCTTATATGGGAGATGCTCAGATCCGAAGAGGAACCTGGCTAGGATAAGCCTCATTATGTTTTGTCCTCCTTCAGCACCGACGTAATAGCTCAGGACTCCCCTCATAGCCATCTCCAGCGGCGTATCCTTAGTATATCCGTAAGCTCCAGTCGCTTTCATGAACTCCTTTATAGCATCTACGGCTATCTCAGGTGCTAGTAGCTTCGCCATCGCAGCCCAGAAGCCCACATCCCTCAGAGTAGCGTTGCCCTGATCGTATTGGTCCACCATCCAAGCTGCTTTGTACATCACGAGCCTGGCTGCCTCTATCTTAGAGTAGTAATCTACTAATGGGAACTGGATGCCCTCGAATGAAGCTAGAGTCCTCCCGAAGAGTACCCTGTTCTTGACGTAATCCCTAGTGTATTCGAACATAGCCATAGCAGAGCCGGTGCATCCCGCTGAGACGAAGACCCTGGCCCTATTGAAACCCTCCATAGCTATCTCGAACCCCTCATTAACTCTCCCTATCAGATGATCCTCAGGGAGCTTAACGTTGTTCAGCCTGATCCAACCCGTGCTTATGCCGCATCTCCCCATATCATCGAAGAGACCCGTCTCTATACCTTGAGCATTTATCGGTAGGTAGAAGAGGCTTATCCCCTTTGATCCAGCTTCAGGTTTCGTCTTAACAAGGGTCACGTAACCTCCATCCACTTCCTTCGCCTCAACTATACCGCTTATATAGGTCTTCTCACCATTGAGGACCCAATGATCTCCCTCCTTCTTCGCTATCGTCCTGAATCCAGCTACATCACTCCCACTTTGGGGCTCGGTTGAGCAGATACCCACGAAGCCCTCCCCTTTAGCTGCCCTACTGAGGACCTCCTTAGCTAGCTCGGGCTTCGCATACCTCTCGACTATCTTCCCCCAGGAGGCCTCGACTAAGTGAAAAACGGCTGTAGCTACGCTGGGATCTGCTCTCGCTATCTCCTCAGTCGCTATCGTACCCATGACCCAGCTAGCCCCCTGACCTCCGTATTCCGGCTTCACGGTCAGAAGTAGAATTCCGCTCTCAGCCAGTGAATTTATCACTTCCCTAGGTATCCTGCAGCTCCTGTCTATTTCCCTAGCCCTAGGAGCTAGGACCTCAGATAGCAGCTCCCTCAAGGTCTTCCTGAAGACCTCTTCCTCCTCAGTGAATGAGAAATCCACCAAATGATCACCCACGAATCACGCACCTAAAAATTAAAAAGTTTAGCTCTAAGACGCCCGAGCTACCCGAGAGGTCCTAATGGAGGCTCGGCTCGTTGAGGTCAAACTTTTTCTTAAACATCTACATCGAATTGGGGTGTCCCTATGGATATAGCCGTACTCGTCAAACAGTCCCTAGACGTTCAGCAGCTGGCTATCGATAGTAGGACCGGAAAGATCTACTTGGATGAAGCCCCGACGAAAGCCGGGGACATAGAGCTCAATGCCGCTGAGGAAGCCGTGAGGATAAAGGAGAAGGTAGGGGGTAAGGCTGTTGCGATAATGCTCTCATGCTTCGGTTCCTCAGGTAGGAGGTTGAAGGAAGCGAGAGAGGCTTTAACGAGACTCCTGGCGATGGGGATCGATGAAGCATTGCTCCTCTTGAGCAATCAGTACATGGATACTTATTTAGCTGCTAAGCTGCTTTCAGAGGAGATAAGAGGGAAATATCAGCTAGTATTAGCTGGTGAGGGAAGCGAGGATAACTTCTCGGGAGTTCTGCCAGCTAGAGTAGCGGCAGAGCTCGGTTGGCCTTACATCTCTTATGCCACGAGTATAGAGGTTAACGGGGAGGAGCTAAGAGTCACGAGGAGCTTAGAGGATTACGATGAAGTCGTATCCCTGAAGCTCCCCGCTGTCATATCTGTGACTCAGGAGATAAACCAACCTAGGATACCGACTGTCCTCCATATAATGAAAGCATCGAAGAAACCGATAGTGCAGAAGGAAGTTCAAGCGCCTATGGAACCTAAGGTCAAGATTAGAGAGATCAAGGCCTTGAGAGTTGAGAGGAAGAGGATTATCATTGAGGGAGAGCTTGAGGAAGCTATAGAGAAGCTAATCGATGCTTTGAGGAGTGAGGGTCTTCTCGAGGTGAGAGGATGAATGTCCTAGTATTCAGTCATTACTTCGAACTAGCTAAGGAGTTGATCTCAGCTGGAAGTAGGGTTGGGGATGTCTCCCTACTCCTGACTTCAGATCAGAAGGATAAGGAGGGGGAGGTTAAGGGAGCTAAGAGAGTGATAATATGTGATGTGAGCTCTGAAGATCAACCGGGGCTCCTCAGTGTTATAACATCGCTCGCTAATAGCTACGATTTACTCATACTTTCGAGCGATAAGAGAGGGAGGGAGTTGATAGGGCAGGTAGCACAGAAACTAGAGCGTGCTGTCGCCACTGAAGTCTCATCCCTGAGTTTGAGCGACGATAAGCTAATCGTAGAGAGGATGACTTACGGTGGAAAAGCAATCTCCGTAGAGGAACTCTCCCTACCAGCCGTCATTAGTATTCAGAAGGGTAAATTCAAGCCTCTAGATACTGATTCAACTCATGAAACCTTGCATTATAAGTTAGAGACTGTGAGATCTTACGAAGTAGTGGAGAGGAGGCCTAAGCCGAAGTTAGGGATACCTCTAGATAAAGCAGATGTAGTAGTTGCCGCAGGGAGGGGTTTCAAGAGGAAAGAGGATTTGAAGCTCGCTCATGAGCTAGCTGAGACTTTAAATGGCGTCGTGGGATCCACGAGGCCCCTAGCAGCTGACCTCAAGTGGATGCCCGAGGAATCTTGGATAGGGATAAGCGGGGTCAGAGTAGCTCCGAAGCTCCTCTTCGTCGTGGGAGCATCAGGACAGCAGCAGTTCTCAGCGGGGATAATTGATTCTAAAGTGATAGTTGCTATAAATAATGATCCAGGGGCTCCAATATTCGAGAACTCTGATTACGGTATAGTGAAGGACCTCTATGAGTTCATCCCGGCTCTCGTGAGGAAGCTGAGGGAACTCAGGTGATGGTATGTTGAGCGATGTATTCATCGTGAGCTTCGCTAGGACCCCCATAGGGAAGTTCGGAGGCGCCTTATCTAAGATATCTGCGCCTCAGTTAGGTGCAGTAGCTATAGAGGCTGCTGTTAGGAGGAGCGGCTTAGAGCCTAATGATGTAGATGAGGTGATAATGGGGAACGTTTTACAAGCGATGGTAGGCCAGAATCCAGCGAGGCAGGCAGCTCTAATAGCTGGCATCCCTAAGGAGGTCCCTGGATTCACTGTTAATAAGGTATGCGCCTCTGGGATGAAGGCGATAACTCTCGCTGCTCAGAGCATAGCTCTCGGGGAGAACAAAGTCGTAGTAGCTGGGGGAATGGAGAGCATGAGCAACGCTCCTTACGCTCTACCTCCTCAGTGGAGGTGGGGGGTGAAGTTCTCCTTCATTGGGGAAAAACTGATAGATCTCATGGTCTACGACGGGCTCACGGATCCCCACACAGGCCTTCTGATGGGAGAGGAAGCTGAAGAGACTGCGAGGAAATGGGGGATATCTAGAGAGGAATGTGATGAGTTCGCAGTATCCAGCCACATGAAAGCTAAGGAAGCGACTGAGAGGGGGTACTTCACTAAAGAGATAGAGAGAGTTAAAGATCTCCCTATAGAGAGCGATGAAGGTATAAGGCCTGATACGAGTATTGAGAAGATAGCTAAGCTTAAGCCTGCTTTCAGACCCGATGGAGTCATAACAGCTGCGAACGCTTCTCAATTGAGCGATGGGGCAGCCGCTCTAGTCTTAGCTCATAGAGAGGTCGTGAGGGAGAGAGGCCTAGAGCCAATAGCTAGGATAATAGGCTTCTCCTCAGCCTCCCTAGAGCCCAAAGATTTCATAGAAGCGCCTATAATCTCAACGAAGAAGTTACTAGATAAGATAGGGGTGGGAATAGATGAATTCGACATAATAGAGCATAATGAAGCCTTCGCTCTAGCGACTCTAGTAGTTGCAAAAGGGCTGGAGATACCTCTAGAGAAGCTGAATCCATTCGGAGGTGCTGTGGCTCTAGGCCATCCGCTAGGGGCGAGCGGAGCCAGGATAGTGGTCACTTTGCTCAACGCCTTGAGGATAAAGGGTAAGAGGAGGGGCCTAGCTACGATATGCCACGGGGGAGGGGGGGCGCAGAGTATAGCAGTTGAGCTGGTGGGATGAATGGTCCTAGTGAAAGTTTATGGAAGACTTTCTGATCTTCTGGGATTCAGGGAAAAGAGATTGGACTTCGATGGAAGCTTAAAGGAGTTATTGGAGAGATTAGGGGTAAGAGAGATCGATGGGATAAACGTGGCTGTGAACCATGAGCTCAAGAGGGATCTCTCCACTAGAGTTCACGGGGAGGATCTAGTAGCTATATTCCCGAGCTTCTCAGGGGGGAGCGTGGGAATAGTTAGGGAGAGGATATCTCCCGAACCTTTCCTCGAAGCTGGGTATAGTGATGTAGGAGCTTTAGTCGCGTTCCTCGGGATCGTGAGGGGGGAATCTGATGACGGTCATATAGATAAGATATTCTACGATTGCTATCCGGAGATCGCCGAAAAGGAACTCATTAGGATCAGGGAAGAAGCTATAAGGAAATTCGGATTGAGGGATGCCCTTATACTCCATAGAGTGGGTGATGTCCCAGCGGGCGATATCTCGCTCTTCGTCCTGACGAAGTCCACTCACAGGAAGGAAGCTTTTGAGGCCGCGAAATGGATAGTAGATGAAGTTAAGAGGAGCGTCGCCATATGGAAGAAGGAGGTCTTCTCAGATGGGAGGGAGAGATGGGTTTAATTAGTTGACCCCGGAGGGGGGCTTGATGATAGATATAACGGATAAGCCTCTCGCATATAGGGAAGCGATAGCTAAGGGGAGGATAAGGCTCAGGAAGGAAACTATAGAGAAGATAAGGGCTGGAGAAGTGAAGAAAGGCGATGTACTGACGGTAGCTAGAATCGCGGCTATTCAATCCGTTAAGGACACTCCGAAGATGATAATGTTATGCCACCCGATACAAGTGACTTCAACTGATGTCGACTTCAGGATAGGTGAGGATTACATTGAAGTCAGCGTCAAAGTGAAAGCTATAGCTCAGACTGGGGTGGAGATGGAAGCCCTCGCTGCTGTCTCCTCAGCCCTCCTCAACGTATGGGATATGGTCAAGTATCTGGAGAAGGATGAGAACGGGAACTACCCTCATACTAGAATAGAGGAGATATTTGTGGAGAGGAAGGTGAAATCCCTTGTTGATAGATAGATGGGGAAGACCAGTCACGGATCTAAGGATATCGGTCACGAATTCTTGCAATTACAAGTGCTTCTTTTGCCACAGGGAAGGGCATTACTTTAGGGGAGAGGAGATGAGGCCTGAGGAAATAGGCAGATTGATGAGGGTCCTCTCGAAGCATGGTGTTAAGAGGGTCAAGTTGACTGGAGGAGAGCCCCTCATGAGGGAGGATCTGGAGGAAATAGTGAGCGAGCTCAAGTCCTCGGGCGCGGAGGAAGTGAGCTTAGTCACGAACGGTTACTTCCTAGTCGAGAGAGCTAGAGGCCTGAAGGAAGCGGGACTCGATAGGATGAATGTCAGCCTCCATTCCCTGAAGAGAGATGTTTACGAGAGGATAACTGGTGTGGATGGTCTAGAGAGAGTGCTTAAGGGCATAGATGAGGCCCTTCTCTGGGGATTGAAGCCCGTTAAACTGAACTTCACTGCTCTTAAAGGGATCAATGAGGGGGAGCTTTGGGATATAGTAGAGTTGGGGAAGAGGAAAGGGCTCAAGGTCCAGCTGATAGAACTGCTCGATCCCTCCAGTGAGTACTACTTTCCACTCGACGATTTCGAGAAGGAGCTCGATAAAGTCGCCCTGAGGAAGGAGGTCAGGGATTTCCAAAATAGGCCTATCTTTGAGCTCGATGGAGTTACTGTGGAGATCGTTAAGGGTAGCGGAAATCCACTACTCTGTATGGGGTGCACTAGACTTAGGGTAACAGCGGAAGGGTTTTTCAAAACATGCATATCTAAGGAGGATTCCCTAGTGGACTTCATCAGCGTTATGAGAAGTGGAGGAAGCGATGAGGAGATTTTTGAGAGGTTCAAGGAGTCCGTCAGGTTGAGAGAACCTCTTCACAGACTTCCTGGATCTTCCCCCAAATACGATGATGTCCTCGAAGTCTAAAGATCCTCTACAACCAATCCGAGCTCTTTCGCTAGCTTCATTGATTCTATCTGAGAACTCCTCACTATATCATCGACATCGTAACCCAGCTGTTTGTAATATATCGCCATCCTCCAAGTAGCCATGAGATCTGCTAATCTCGCGATCTTAGCTTCATCAGATTTCATGAGTGTGTATTCCTTCAGGACCATCTTGATCTCCTCAGGGAGATTCATATTCGAGATAGCTTCCTCCTCCAGCACTCTCTTGTTTATCCTCTCACCGACCCACTTCGGCAGGTCCCCGCAGAGCCCCTCATGTATATCATGGACAAGTATCATCTTAAGTACCTTAGCTTCATTAAAAGCTTTCCCAGATGCTCTTATTTTTGGGAATAGATTTAAAGCTATAAGGGACGCTATGAATGTATGCTGAGCTACGGTCTCGGCTATCGTCGCAGGTACGCCCGACTGCATCCAACCGGTTCTAGCTAGCCATAGGACCTTCATCCCATCGTCCACGAGCACCTTCGACACCCAATTCGAGCGACGGGCGTGTTCATTAAAAACTTTCAATAGGATGGCATGTTGTTTATTTTTATCCATCCCGGCATAATATTTATGATTTTTAATGTAAATACCGATATTAGCTAGCTTCATTGCGGCGGAGGGTCACCGAATAATTTTTAAGTAGAGGGGTAGCTTGACAATATCGTACTCTCATGATGACAAGGAGGAGACCGCATGACAGTACTAAATGAATCCGTCGGATCCCTCAGGCAGAGGGAGAATGAACTCAGGCAAATGCTCTCTAAGCTCAGAGAGGAGAGAAGATCGTTAATTGAGGAGTTGAGACAGCTCAGAGCGAGGAGATTCGAGCTAATAGATAAGGTGAGGAAGGAGAGGGAGAGCTTCAGAGAAGCTGTTGAGAGAAAGAGGAAAATGCAGGACGATCTTGAGAGGATAAGGAATGAGAGAAGGGAAGCCCTTGAAAGATTCAAGGAAGTGAGGGATGAAGTGATCAAGCTCAAGGAGGAGTATAAGTACCTCATAAGTTCCGTTGGCATCCCAGAGAAGGTCTTGAGGAGGAGGATAGCGAGATTGGAGAGGAGGATAGAGACATCCCCACTTAACAGAGATCAGGAGAGAGATTTAGTGATGCAGATAAGCCAATATGAGGCGATGTTGCAGAATCTAAACAGAGCGAAATCCCTGAAGAGGAAGATACTTGAGCTAATGACGGAGATGGAGAAATGGAGGTTCTTCGTCAGGGACGCTGGGGAGAGAATTGGAAAGATAAAAGAGGAGCTGAATAAAGTTTATGATGAGATAACTAGCAGGAAGGAAGCTCTAGAGAAGATGAATAAGGAGATAGATGATCTTACCGAAGAGATAAAGAAGAGAAGTGAAGAAGTGGATAAACTGGACGAGGAGATCGAGAAAATAAGAGCTGATATGATGGGGATTCAGGAGGAGATAAAGAAGAGATTTGAAGCAACTTTAGCTAGCAGCAAAGAAGCCGAGAAGAAGATCAAAGAGAAGCTCGCTGAGGAGGCATTGGAGAAATACAGAGGGGGAGAGAAGCTCTCTATAGAGGAACTCAAGTTGCTCGTGGAGATGGGTCTCCTCGAGAAACCTTCCAGCTGAGCTTTTTATTTTTTGAAGGTGACATAAAGACCGATGGAACTGGAGGAAAGAGTGCTGATAGTCTGCGTGGATAGGGATAATGATCTAGGGGTTAAGACCGGAATAAAAGGTCCTGTGATCGGAAGGGAGGCTAATCTTGAAGCTGCATCAAAGCTCGCTCTCGCTGATCCTACAGAGGCTGATGCAAATGCTATTTTCGGGGCTATAAAGGTATATGATGAAGCTAAGTCCATATTCCCGGGATCCACTCAGGTCGAGATCGTCACGATAACTGGGGATGAGGAGAAAGAGCTCCAAGCGGACGAGGAGATAAATAAGCAGATGGATGAGGTTGCGAAGATATTTAAGCCAACAAGCATAGTTTTAGTCTCTGATGGAGCTGATGATGAGCTAGTGATCCCTATCCTGATGAAGTATGCCCCAATAAGGAGCGTGAGGAGAGTAATAGTTCAGCAGAGTAGAGAGATAGAGCACACCTACATACTGATAAAGAGGTACTTTGAGAAGCTCATGAGATCCCCTTCCTCCAGATCCATAGTTCTCGGCCTACCTGGCGCTATCCTCATTTTATATGGCATCTTCTCACTCATAGAATTCCAGAAGTATTTGTACATAGGGATATCTATATTAGCCGGTCTCTTCTTCCTTGAGAAGGGGTTCTCACTGAAGGAAGCGGTAATGAGGGGGATAAACTACTTCGGTAGGCATGTAGGTTTCTCCTCTCTCGTAATAGGACTGATAGGTCTCTTCCTCACGATATCACTATCTTACACTAGAGCACTGTCCCTAGCCTCCCAGGGTTATCCGATGGAGTTGATAATAGCTAGATTGCTCCAAGAGACGAGTAGCTTTCTAACCCTATCTCTAGCTATTATGTTCTCAGGTAGCTCCATTGAGAGGGCTGCGGAGAGGAGGATAGACTCTCTAGAGAGGCTAATGGTGACAGGTCTCATAATATCATTCTGGATATCCTTCTACTCAATAGGTCAGTACTTAGAGGGGGTAATAGGACTCCTGGGCTTAATGATGGATCTTTTAGGCGCTTTAATCGTCGCTATCTCTTCCTTCACCCTCACCCTCAGGCTCAGTGAGGTTCTCAGGGGAAGAGGATGGAAGTAGGATGTATTGATCACACGCTTTCTTCAATGCGACACTGAAACCGGGCTCAACACCTATTATCATCACCTCCTTCCCCGATTCCTTCGCCTTATGTATGAGGGGCATGTAAGCAGCGCTTCTAGCGGCCAGCACGACCATATCTATCTTCTCATCATTGATGGCTTCCATACAGACTATGGAGAAATCCACCTCCACTTTACCTGTGGAGATCAAAGGTTTGAAGCCTGCATTAGTCACAGCTTCAACTAATTTCTCAGGCGCCTTCTTATCTAACACAACAATAGCCAATCTTATCCTCCCTTCCCTCTCAGCCAATTTCCTAATTTCCTCCAAATCTGTGCCTAATTCCTTTCTTAGCATATTCGGTCCATCAACTATGACCGCGAGCTGCTTAGTCTTTTTCCTTTTGACTCCCTTCAGTACCTTCATTTTCCTCTAGTGTGAGTAGATGCATTACTTAAATAGGCTACGCTCAGAGAGGGGGTGGGTCTGTATGTTCTGCCCTAAATGCGGAACCCTCTTGAGACCTAAAAAGTCCGGAAAGAGGTTGATATATTACTGTCCGAGCTGTGGATACGAGAGTGAGAGCCCTCCGAAGGGAAATTCTCAAGTCATCACGAAAGTGACATCGGAGAGCGGTGATGTGATAATAGAGGAGAAATCTGAGAAAATATCTGCTCCTATAGTTGAGACAAGATGTCCTAAATGCGGTAACGATAAAGCTTACTTCCAAATAGTGCAAACGAGAGCGGCAGATGAGCCTCCCACTAGGATATACAAGTGTACGAAATGCGGTTACTCCTGGAGGGAGTACAGTTGAACAGACTAATTCGCTCAAGGACTAAATCTTATATCGATGCCGAGCTTCATTGAATCCTCGAGGAAGCTTGGGTAGGAGTCAGCGACTGAGTCCTCACCCTCTATGATGCAGCCTTCCCTCGTGGCAGCAGCTAGAGCTAGGAGGGCCATGAAGATCCTATGATCCCCATGAGAATCGAGCTTGACTCCTCCCTTCGGATTCCCTCCCCTTATAACAAGCCCATCATAGAGTTCTGTCACTTCAACACCTACCTTCTTAAGTTCTGAGGACATATTCGCTACTCTATCGCTCTCCTTAACCCTAGCGTGAGCTACCCCCCTTATCTCCGAGACCTCGCTAACGAAAGATGCTAAAACGCATGCTATCGGGAATATATCTGGGGAATCCTTGAGGTTCAACTTCGCCCCGTACTTAGGCCTTCCTTCTACAATCACACTACTTCCGACCTCTCGAACTTCGACACCGAAGCTCTTGAGCACATCTATTGCAGCGTGATCAGCTTGAGGCATAGTGCTATCTAGATCCTCTACGATGACACTCCCTCCAGTGACGGAAGCAGTCAACATATGGAAAGCGGCGAGACCGTAATCTCCGGGAACTTTGAATTCTAGATTTTTAGGTGGCACTGGCTCCACTCTTATCTCCTCATTCAACTCAACGTGAGATCCACTCTTCCTCAGGACCTCCCTCGTCATCTCGAGATAGGGCCTCGAGACTAACTCCCCGATCGGCCTCACCTTCAAGCCCTTCTCGAAACGTGTGGATGCTATCATCAATCCTGAGAAGAATTGGGAGCTTATGCTTCCATCAATCTCGACTTCACCGCCTTTAAGGCCTCCTCCCCTCACTATAAGGGGTGGGAGCCCGTTCATCCTAGAGCTAATAGCCCACCCTCCCAGTTTATTTATCGCATCTATGATCGGGCCCATCGGCCTCCTCCTCAAGCTATCGTTCCCCGTGAGCACAGTATAACCACCTTCTGTGAGCGTTGAAATAGGAGCAAAGAACCTGATAGTGGTGCCGGAGCCCCCGCAATCGATCACATCATCGGGAATCGAGGGCCTCTGAGGAGGTTTTATCTTGAGTTCGATTGGTTCATCCGATATCTTTGCTCCGAAGGATCTTATAGCATTCAACGTCGCTATTACGTCTCTCGCTCTCGAGATATTCTCTATCCTAGAGGGACCTTCGCACAATAGGGAGATAGCTAGAGCTCTATGAGAGTAGCTCTTAGATGGTGGAGCTCTGACCTTACCTTGAGCTTGGGAGGGCCTTACTTCTATCATCCAGTCGAGCTCCATGACATATTTTAAAGCTGGATGCTCACCTCTAGATGCAGACATCCCCTCTCGAACAGAGACTCAATTCGGAGAAATATAGGAACTTCCAGGAGCTTAAATATATGAAGATCTAAAGCGAATTCTAGATTTAACCCCTTTGATGTAGGAAGTCGTATATGGAGACTAACCACTTCGGTACTTTAGCTCTAGCCCCCAGTAAGGGATCTACTACTTGATTTATCTTGAGCTCCACGAGTAGGCTTCCCAACATATATGCGTCTTCGAATGGTATTCCCCTGGCCCTCATTATAGCCCTTATTGACTCTTCCGCAGCCTCTCTAACAGCTTCATCTAGATCTTTACCTGCTGCTATTACCTGAAAGCTTTCTGATGTCTCCAAGATGGGCCAGTTCGGCATCCTCCCCTTGATCAAGTTTACCCTGACTAGGACCTCACCGGGCGACTCTATAGCAGAGACACAGAGCTCACCATCCGCCTGTACAGCGTGAAGATCGCCAAGAGCAAGCAAAGCACCCTTCGTGAAGACAGGAAGGTAGAGCCTTTTCCCCACTCCCAGCTCGCTCACATCCATGTTACCGCCATGCCTACCTGGGTTTCCAGCTGGAATCTCACCTTCCTCCGGCGCGACGCCTATCGTACCGATCATAGGCTTTATAGGTATCTTCATATCGTTTGAAGTAAACGAAGCTCCCATCTATCCTGACTACCTTTGCCTTCGGCATGAAGTTGAGGTGAGATAGACCTCCGTAGCCTGGTATTACTGCGATTGCCCCCTTCTCCTGCAGCCTTATATCGAGTATATCAACGACGAGCGTATCCCCTGGATCGGCCCCCTTTATCATAGCTTGTAATTTTGGAGTTAATGCTACTGGGGAGCTGTCAACCCCTAGGCTTAATTATTCATGATGCCTCAATGAGCCCATGCCCGAGGGTGAGCTCATAGTCATATCCGTCCTAGGAGTCGACAGGCCCGGGATAGTTTCGGAGATATCCTCTGCCTTAGCTGAGGCTAATGCAAACATAGTTGATATTTCCATGACTGTTCTTAGGGGATTTTTCACGATGATAATGGTAGTAGATATCTCCTCAAGTAAGAAGGGCTTGGAGGAACTCAGAGAGGAATTAGAGGAGAGGGGGAGGAGAGTAGGGGTTGAGGTCATCCTGATCCATGAGAAAGTCTTCAGGTTCATGCAGAGGGTGTGAAAATGCCCAGATATGAGGTGAATGAGATATCTGAGATATTAGAGATGCTCTCCTTCCAAAACCTCGATATAAGGGCGGTGACGTTAGGGATAGACATACTGCCCTCGCTGAGATACGATGACATAAAGGAGGGGATAATCAGCGTTATCGAGGATAAGGCTTCCGGCTTTAGGGAAGCTGTTGATATGGTATCGAGAAGATTGGGGGTCAAGATAGTGACGAAGAGATTAGCAGTTACTCCAACTTGCTACTTAGTGGACTCCTTGGCCTCGGATAAGGATGAGGCTAGGAAAACTGCTGTTAAGATAGGATTTTCCCTAGAGGAGGTATCTAAGGAACTCAAATTGGATTACGTTGGTGGACATGCGGCTTTCGTCGATTCAGGATTCTCCATAGGGGATTATGGTGTCATATACTCAATACCTGAGGTGCTCTCATCGAGCGAGAGGGTCTCCTCTCTAGTCAATGCTGCATCGACTGTCCACGGGATAAACGTCGATGCGGTATCTATCATGGGAGGTATAATAAAGGAACTGGCTGAGCTCAATTATAGGGGATGCACTAGGCTGGGGGTTTTCGCGAATGCGATAGGAGGGACCCCCTTCATACCGGGAGCCTACCACGATGGAAGAGAGAGCGATTCTGTGATAAACGTTGCGATAAGCGGGCCCGGTGTCGTGGAAAATGTAGTGAGGCTCCTCGAGGGGAGAGATCTCAGGACGATCCATGATGCTATCAAGAGGGTCGCTTTCAAGATAACTAGATTGGGCGAGTTAGTCGGGAGGGAGGTCGCTGAGGTCATGGGAGCTAAATTCGGATCTGTCGATCTTTCCCTAGCCCCAACACCAGCTATCGGAGATAGCGTCGCTGGAATTTTGAGAGCGATGGGAGTTGAGGAGGTAGGAGCTCCTGGGAGCCTATTGGCCTTAGCTATACTGACGGATGCCGTGAAGAAGGGAGGCGCTATGGCTACATCCTCAGTCGGAGGGTTGAGTGGGGCCTTCATACCCGTGAGCGAGGATTCTGGTATGGCTGAAGCTGTTAGGAGAGGAGCCCTCGATCTTCGGGCCCTCCTCTCTATGACAGCTGTTTGTAGCACGGGCATCGATATGGTGCCGATACCCGGGGATGTCGAAGCCGATAAGATCTCAGCGATAATAGGTGATGTGATGGCCGTAGCTGTGACTCTAGATAAGGTCCTAGGGGTAAGGCTCATCCCGGTACCTGGAGCTAAGGAAGGAGACGAAGTAGATTTTGGTGGTATTCTAGGATCTTCTCCTGTCCTTGGAGTCCCCAGATTTTATTCTAAGGTCCTATTAGCTAGAGGGGGCATCGTACCCCCCATGGTGAACAGGCTACTGAGGGGATAGGATGAAGGTCCTGAGGTTCAAAGGGAAATATAAGGATTTGATAATCTCCGGGAGGAAGAGAAGCACGATAAGAATGGAAACTAGCCTCAATTCTGGAGATCTAGTTTACTTAGAGGCAGGTGAGGAGAGGATAGGTGAAGCGATAGTGAGGGAGGTGAGAGAACTCAGCTTAGAGGAGCTTGACGATGATCTAGCGAGGGAAGATGGATTTCAGAGCGTTAAAGATCTCATAGATGAACTCACATCTATATACGGGGATGAGATCTTTTATAGGAGATTGAAGTTGATAAAGTTCGATCTAATCGGGGGGAGGGATTAGATGTTCTTCATGCCTCAAGCGAGGGTAGAGATGGATAATGACGTTATCATCGTCGGAGGGGGTCCTGGAGGCCTTACAGCTGCTATCTACCTAGCTAGATATGGGTTGAAGGTTTTAGTCATTGAGAAGAGCATGCCTGGTGGCAAGATCAATGTGAATCCCATTATAGAGAACTACCCTGGCTTTGAATCGATAAGCGGAGGAGAGCTAGCCAGGAAGATGTATGAGCATGCCCTCAAGTCGGGAGCTAGGATACTCTCACCTGAGGAAGTCGTGAAGCTCGAGTTAACTGGAGAGCTGAAGAGAGTGTATACGAGCTCGGGCAAGGAGCTTCAAGCTAGAGCTATAGTTATAGCCACGGGAGCTGAGGAGAGGAAGCTCGGGATACCTGGAGAGGAGGAGTTATTTGGGAAAGGTGTTAGCTACTGTGCTGTCTGCGACGGTCCTTTCTTCAAGGAGAAGAGGGTTATAGTAGTTGGAGGTGGAAATACCGCTGCTGTATCATCTATCTACTTATCTAAGATCGCTAAAGAGGTGACCTTAGTCCACAGGAGGTCCTCGATGAGAGCTGAAAAGGCGTTAGTGGATAACTTGATGAGCAGGGAGAACGTCAAGTTCCTATTCAATAGCGTCCTGACAGCTATAGTCGGAGAGAGCAGAGTAGAGGGAGCTAAAGTCAGGGACTTGGAGAGCGGGGAGGAGAGCTTCATCGAAGCCGATGGTGTCTTCATACTGATAGGAGTGGAACCTAGGAGTGAGATAGCTAGGGAGGCTGGAGTGGAGACCGATGAGAAGGGATTCATAAAGGTCGATTGCTGGCAGAGGACCAATATACCAGGTGTATATGCCGTTGGAGATGTCACTGGAGAGCCACTGCAGATAGCGAAAGCCGTTGGGGATGGCGTGAGAGCTGCCGTAGATATAAACGATAGGATCTTCGGAGGGGCTTACGCTAGAGCATCATCACAGGGACCTTCCCGAACCTCTTGAGCTCTACTTGCTCCCCGGGTTCTGCATCCACTAAGATCATCCTGAGGCCTATAGTCCTATTCTTGACGCGACTAGATGCGATCACATCCCTTATCAACTTCGCTACATCACCTCTACCGACGCTCAAGGGAAGCACTACCATATCGAGACCTGCTAAGCAATAAGGTGTGAGGAGAGCCAAATCCCTAGCTCTCATCTCGAGCTTTAATGATAACTCCTTCAGGAGGTCATCCTCTGCCATCGGTAGCACGATCTCATTGAAACCGGTCCTCCTCATCCCCTCTGATGACTCCATTATGGCCTCATTTATCTCTAAGAGAGCTGAAGATGTGCCCGGGCCCAGAAATGGAGATCTAGCAATTAAGCTGACTACCTTGGCTGCGCTCTCCTCCATCCAAGGGCTCAAGGAGAAATCGATCCCTAATATCGGAATAGCTTCACCCAATTCTTCTATTGCCCCCTCTACTCTATGCACAGCCTCTCTGAACACTCTAGAGAGCGCATACCTGAGCGTCAAATCGGGCTCCTCCGCTTCAGTTAAAGCCCCATAGAGATCAGATGGGTAGAGGAGGGAGAAGCTCAATCCGAAATTTTCAGATTTAGTCAGTGGAAAGTAAGGTGTTTCTAATGGCTCACCTGATCCTAAAGCGAACATAGTCGCATATTCAGGTCCCAGCCCCTCGGATATCCTGAAGAGGAAATCTGAGGCCCTGTAGATCTCGGAGGAATCGTTACCCAGAGATATCGAGGTGAAATAACCCTCTCTGAGGAGATCCCAAGCTATTCCAAATGCCTCAGACCCCTCACCAGAATAGACAGCCTTGAGATCTAAGTCGACTTCATCATAAGCTCTGGAGAGCACTACTCTCGAGGAGAGTGAGTTGAGCTTCGAGGATAGCTTGATGAGGTAATCGGAATAAGAGGAATAGAGCTCAGGATCCCTTAAGTGGAGGGTCACGGCTCTGAATATCATAATAAAAGCGTTCAACGTAATATTATAAGCATTCACGGGACCTAATATTTCGACGAGCCTCGGGTAAATTTTTTATAAGGGGACCTCAGCTCATCTGAGGTGGAACACTTTGGCGGATGAGGGAAGGATTAGAGGACTAATTGGAATAATTACAGATATCTTGACCTTAATATTATCATATTCCCTCGGAGTCTTCATTCGAATACTCCCGACTTTCAAGTACGGAGCCAACTTAACGGCAGATGACCCCCTCCTCCACTACAGGATAACTGATTACTTAGTTAAGAGGGGTCATCTACCGAGCTACGACCCCCTCGCTTGGCATCCATGGAGCTACAACCCTACTGAAGTACTACCAGTCCTTCACTATTACACTGGAGCAGCTATATACAAGTTAGTCTCCCTCTTCGGCTTCAACGACCTTTATACGGTAGTCGTCTACATCCCAGCTTTCTTCGCGCCCCTCATCGTCATCCCCCTCTACCTGACGGCTAAGGAACTTTGGGGGAGAGGGGCTGCCATAATCTCAGCTTTCTCAATCTCCCTATCTTGGGCTTACCTCAGCAGGTCTCTAGCTGGTTGGTACAGGCATGAGCAGTTCGCGATACCTCTCCTAATGGCATCTCTCTATTTCACGCTTAAAGCGATGAGATCCGATGAGGACTGGAAGGTCATAATATACTCGGGCCTAAGCGGGGCCTTCTTAGTATATGCCTCCGGTATATGGGCTGGCTTCAGGGCCCTTTACGATGGATACGCCCTCATCCTATTCGTATTGCTCCTCCTAGGTAGGTTGAATTGGAGGAGCGCTCTAGCATTGGGAATTCCTCCTCTCTACGTCCTCATAGCTTCATTCGGCGCTCTACCTAATTTAGCTTACAGGAAGCTCTACATAAGTTTCGAGAGCACGCTAGTATGGGCATCCCTACTCGCAGCTCTCGTCTACTTGCTCTCTGAGAGGATCCCGAAGGTAATGGAGAGGAGGAGGGAGGTATCCATAATAGCTGGTGTCGCCCTCCTCGCTATATTCTTGGGCCTCGGTATATACCAACCCCTTACTGGGAGGTTGATGAGAGTACTCTTCCCCTCAGTCAAACTACCCCAGGGGAACGTAGTCGAGACAGTAGCTGAACATGGAGCTGGTGAGAGCTTCGAATCCTTCACTACTCTCCTTATTCCAGCGTCTTTAGGTCTCTTCTTCCTGATCATAGAGAGATGGAAGAGGAATGAGGAGCTGACGCTCACGTTAATGACTTTGATTTCCCTCTACTTCGCGGTCAGCATAGTCAGGCTCCCTCCACTGGCGGCTCCTTTCTTAGCCTTATGCGCGGGTTACTTCACTCAGAGGCTCCTCATATTCTCCGAGCCGTATGTTAAAAAAGTTAGAGCTCTAGAGAGATCTAAGGAGAGGAGAGGGGCTTCCCTTCCCATGAAAAGGAAGATATACATGCTTAGAGTACCGATAATCCTCATGTTGATCCTCGTAATACTCCCCATAGCGTTCCAAGGACATATAAGGGAGTACGGAGGGGAGTTCTATAGCTACTACCTATCATATGAGGAAGCGATGAACTATCCCTTGGGCTTCAGCGAGGGATGGGTCGATGCCCTGAACTGGTTGAAGGACAACACTAAGCCTGATGAGATAGCTATATCTTGGTGGGACTACGGTTACTGGATGCAGTTCGGCTCGGGGAAAGTTACAATAGCTGATGGCTTGACGATAAACTCCAGCCAGATAGCTCTAATCGCTAAGGGCTTCATGGGACCTGAGGAGAGGATGCTCGATTTAGTTAGTAGGATGAACGCAAGCTATGTAGTCGTAGACGTCCCTGCAGAGGTCGGGAACTTCCAAGGAGGGGGGAAGTGGATAGCTATAGCTTGGATAGCGGGAGAGTTCCAGTACAGCCCCTACAGGCCGGATGAATCTAGCAAATGGCTCACCCAAGACTTGAGGAAGTTCTTCTACTATGATAGTATGTCGGGAAGGTACATACCGACTGATTACGCCCTCAACACCACCCTCTACAAGATGGCTTTGGCATCGATAGGCTTCGGTGAGATGAATTACTTCGAGCTCGTTCATGTGGGTAAGAATCAGGGGTACGTTGAGGTAGCTATATTCAAGGTGAAGGGAGGATGAACTTATCTTACTTCGAGAGGAGGGATCCGATAGAGAGACAGATATTCATGGATTTGAGAGAGAGGTTCTTATCTGAAGCTGATGATGAGCACATAAGATCCCTCCCATCTTTCTCCTTCGCTATGATAAAGCCTGATGCTTTCGCCAGGGGCTTAGCGCCGGAGATAGTAGATAGGCTCAGGGAGAACTTCATAATAGGAGCGATAAAACTGACTGAGATGGATCCCCCAATGATAGATGAGCTTTACATGTTCGTTAAGCAGAGATATAGGGATTCTTGGTGGATAATGCCCAAGATCTTCAGTCAAGCTCCTGTAGTAGCTATTATGTTAGTTAGCGAATCTGAGGGGGAGTCTTGCCTCATGCTCAGGGAGTTCGTGGGACCTACGACTCCAGAAGCTGGGAAGCCTGGGAACTTGAGGTACGATATGAAGGGAGCTAACAGGGCCCTAAATATAATACATGCTGCTGACGATCCAGCTTCTGCGATAAGGGAAGCCCTTGTCTTCTTCGAGATGGATGAAGTGCTGGATGCTATGCTCTCTAGAGAGGACGCTAGCTTCGATCCCGATGAACTGATCCCGGAGGAGCCAGTAGATCTATCTAGGTGGAAGTGCTTCAACACCATAAAGAGCGAAGCTTTAGACTTCTTAGAGTCAGGGAGATCTAGGCTTCAGGAAGCTCTAGATAGGGAAGCTGAGATAGTGACTAGAGATCTACCTTTAGATGATGAGAGATTTGCTTTGATGGAGGTAGAGGCTGAGATATCCTTCCTATCATCTAAGATCCTGGAGGATCTGAATTCAGAGCTCGTGAGGATAGCTAGGATGCCAGCTTCTTTGAGCAAGGGCAAGCTCGCTGAGAGGATCGAGGACTCTATAATAGCTCTTAAGATAATTGAGCTACTCAGCGATGAGCTGAAGCTCTCTAAGGAGAGGGATTTCGATAAGATACTGCTATCAGCGATCTCAATGGGCCTCGTCAGCTCGGATTGGGAGGAAGTGCTCCTCCATAGCACTTGGGCTGTCATGCCTCAGATGATCAGGGATTTGAGGAGCGTCAATAAGCCACTCCTCTCCATCGAGCCGGATACGGAATCATTATAACTTGGAAAAGCTATAGTTATCGAGATGTTGATACAACCGTGTGAAGTCATCGTGAAGACCCTGATACCTTCCGTTAGGGCAGCTGTCTCGAAGGAGCTCATAGAGAAGCACGGCTTGAGGCAAGTTGATGTGGCGAATTTCCTAGGGGTCACGCAAGCTGCGATAAGTCAATACATGAGGGGAGCGAGAGGGAGGATAATGGACTTGAGCTCAGATGAGGAGATAATGAGGGTAGTTAGGAGGATCGCCGAGGGCCTAGTCAAGGGGGATCTAGATAAATACGAGATATCCCTACTCACGTGTGAGATATGCTATCAGGTGAGGAGGAAGGGACTCTATAGGGACTCGGGAGTGGAGATGAAGGGGAAGTATAAGGAGGCGATAGATCTAATATGCAGGGAGTACGATGAGATGAGGGAGGGGAGCGGGACACTCGAGCGGTTAAAAGGATAGATCTTATTGTAAGGTAGAGTACTGCGGATAAGGGATAGGGATTTTATAGATTTCTCTCCGACGCAATTTAATGCCTTCAGATGCTCTGCCTGGAGGGGTCACTAAGTGTTGAAGATTTTTCAAGAACTTAAACGAAATGAAATTGAAGAGGAAGACGAGGAAAATTTTATAAGTATGACATCCCTATGTTCCTAGCCCCTCAGGGGTGATGGTATGAGTAGGAATATGATGTGCCTGGTCCTATCCGCTATTCTAATAGCGCTCTTGCTCCCAACACTCAGTCCAGTTTCAGCAGCACCAGTTGAATTCAAACCGAACAAGTACGGCTGGTTCGATTCAATAGTCTTCTTCGGCGAGCCCGATCACGCGAAGGCAGTGGAAATGTTGATAAAGGGCGATATGGATGCGTACTTCATAGACATTTCAGAGCCTGATCTCTACAGGAAGATAAAGCAGAGCCCCGAACTGGCTTATGATTTCTCCTTCGGGCTTTTCTATGATCTGACTTTCAATCCAGTCGGTCCAACGTTCAAGACAGGAGAGCTCAACCCCTTCAGCAACAAGAAGATAAGGGAGGCCATGAACTACATAATCGACAGGAATTACATAGTCAATGAGATAATGGGCGGCTTAGCTATGCCTAAGTTCGTCCCGTTCATCAAATTACTTCCAGAAGGCCAGAGATATCTCGATGAGATAAGTAAGTTGGAGAGTAAGTACGCTTACGATTTCGAGAAGGGGAAGGCTATCATAGAGAGCGAGATGAAGAAGATGGGCGCGGAGTTAGTAGGAGGGAAGTGGTACTATAAGGGTAAGCCCGTCACACTACACTTCATAATAAGGGTTGAGGATGCTAGAAAGGCTATAGGCGATTATATCTCCAACCAGTTGGAGAAGCTAGGGTTTACAGTCGATAGGATGTATAAGACGAGCAGAGAGGCATCACCTCTTTGGGTAAGGGGAGATCCTGCTGAGGGTAAGTGGCATCTATACACAGGAGGATGGATAACGACAGCTGTTAGTAGAGATGACTCGGATAACTTCCAGTTCTTCTACACGCCCGATAGTGCGATGGCCTGGAGCCCGCTCTGGCGCGCCTATACTCCAGATGAGGAGTTCAGGGATATATCGAATAAGCTTGCCATGAAGCAGTTCAAGACGATAGAGGAGAGAGATCAGATGATGAGGAAGGCCATTAAGATGGCTATAGAGGACAGCGTCAGATTGTGGATAGTGGATCAGACAGCTGTATGGGCCCGCAGGAAGGGGATAAATCTGATAGCGGATTATGCCGCAGGTTATGCTGCAGCGTCATGGGCTTTCACAGCGAATAAGGGCAAGGTAGGAGGGACTGCGAGGATATCGAGTGCTGAAGTCATAATAGACCCTTGGAACCCATCTGGACCTAACGCTGGAGCTTCGAACTGGATCTACGATATGATGATATATGGATATGCCCTACAAGATCCGGCTTTCCTGCTCCACCCACAGACAGGTATGGCTATACCACTTAACGTAAAGAGCGTATACATGGAAGTCGTTGAGGGAACCCCAACGCACCAGAATGAGGAGAGCAAGTACTGGCTCACGTTGAAGTGGGTGGATAGTGTTAAAGTGCCTCCAACTGCCTGGGCCTCATGGGATGTCAAGGGGCAGCGTATGGTCACAGCAGAGGAGGCTGGAGTCACTGAGGCTAAAGTGAAGTTCGTAGTCAACTATGGCCCGGTCTTGGGCAAAGTAGCTTATCATGATGGCTCCACCAGATCTCTAGCTGACTTCATATTCGGCTACGTAGTTGATCAGGAGAGGATGAACCCGGAGAGCAAGATATACGATGAATCCGTA
>Ga0197143_1000153_pt1 | contig 79106 bp, 78 predicted proteins | sample GBS70_MetaG_FD_148603 | JGI IMG/M metagenome (GOLD analysis project Ga0197143, IMG submission 148603) | Sediment microbial communities from Great Boiling Springs, Gerlach, Nevada, United States - GBS 70_MetaG | ecosystem: Environmental > Aquatic > Thermal springs > Hot (42-90C) > Sediment...
CTCCCAAGCACCAGCAGAGAAAGCACAGCACATTTCCCCACGCCGTTTCTCAACATACTCACCTCCCTACTTACATGACCCGGCAGGGTCCAGCCCCGCGGTGAGGATCGGCCCCGGCGGGCACGCAGTTATGCAGCATGCGTTGCTCTCACGCCCTATCACATTGGCCATCAGACCTTCGTTTTTGTTTTTGTTCCGGGCGAGGAAGGCGTCACCGATAGACTGAAAAGTCCCCTTCTCTGTCGGAAGGGCGCTGTCGAGTTCTCACTCGATCTCCTCGATAGGCGTATACTCCAATCCCTGCGACTCAGCGACAGCCGGATGAGTGACGTATCCTTTGTGCGTATTGACGCCCATTTTGAGGCCCGGATCCGAGCGAATAGCGACGCGCAATCCCATCGAAGCAAGCTTCAGAGCGTATGGAAGCGTCACGTTAGTCAGGGCGAAGGTCGAGGTTCGGGGGACGGCTCCCGGCATATTCGGGACGCAATAATGCAGGACGTCGTCTACGAAGAAGATGGGGTCGCTATGGGTCGTGGGACGCGACGTCTCCACGCACCCCCCTTGATCCACGGAGACGTCCACGATGACAGCCCCCTTATGCATGCACGAGAGCATCTGACGGGTGATGAGCTTGGGCGCCGCTGCTCCCGGGATCAAGACGCCACAGATGACCAGGTCAGCATTCTCAATGGCGTTCCAGATATTATGGGTATTGGAGACGAGCGTGCGAATCTGGCTCCCGAAGATGTCATCGAGATAACGCAAGCGGTCGAGGTTCTTGTCAATGACGGTCACTTGAGCGCCCATACCGACGGCGATTCGAACAGCGTTCGTTCCGACGACGCCGGCGCCGAGGACGACGACCTTCGCCGGGAGGACGCCGGGAACGCCGCCGAGCAAGACGCCGCGCCCTCCATGCGTCTTCTGCAAATAGGTCGCGCCGACCTGCACGGCCATGCGTCCGGCGACTTCGCTCATCGGCGTGAGCAAGGGGAGATGGCCATGGGCATCGGTGATCGTCTCGTAAGCGATCCCCGTGACCTTGCGCGCGAGCAGTTCGCGCGTCAGTTCCGGAGCGGGCGCCAGATGCAGATATGTGAACAGAATTTGTCCCTCTCGCAAATGGGCGTACTCGATAGGGGTGGGCTCCTTCACCTTGATGATGAGATCAGCCCGCGCCCACACCTCAGCCGGATCGTCGAGAATCCGTGCACCCGCCTCCTCATATTCCCGATCCGAGATACCGCTGCCCTCGCCTGCCCCTCGCTCGATGTAGACCGTGTGTCCGTCTTCGCGGAGCGCCCGGACACCAGCCGGTACCAGACCGACGCGATATTCATCAGGCTTGATCTCCTTTGGCACACCGATGATCATGCGCCCCTCTCCCCCCGCGTCAGGATGGAAGTCGGGTCAGCTCCTCGGTATCAATCTGCGCCCGCTGCAGCCGACCACTGTAGTCAATGTAAACGGCCTTCCACTCGGTGAAGAGCTCCAGGGCTTGCACGCCCGCTTCCCGATGCCCGTTGCCGGTCTCCTTCGTCCCGCCAAATGGCAAGTGCGTCTCCGCACCAATAGTCGGAGCATTGACGTAGAAGATCCCCGTGTACATCTCTCGCATGGCGATGAAGGCCTTGTTGATGTCCTGCGTGTAGATGGCCGAGGAGAGCCCGTAGCGGACGTTGTTGCCGATCTCAATAGCCTCCTCCAACGAGTTGCACGGGATCACGGAGACGACCGGACCGAAGATCTCCTCCTGGCAGATGACCATGTCCGGATGGCAATCGGCGAAGACTGTCGGCTCGATGAAGTAGCCGTGGGCGTACTCCCCATGTGTCAGCCGATTCCCTCCGCACATGAGCTTGGCGCGATCCTGGTTCTTCCCGATCTCGATGTACTGCAAGATGGATTCCATCTGCGTGGCATTGATGATCGGTCCCATCTCAGTGCGCTCATCCAATCCATTGCCGACGCGGAGAGCGCGGGCGCGCTCGACAAATTGTGTGAGGAACTTCTTGTAGACCTTCTTGTGGACGACGATGCGGCTGGAGGCCGTGCAGCGCTGTCCGCTCGTGCCGAACCCTCCCCAGATGGCCCCGTCTACGGCCAAGTCCAAGTTCGCGTCCTCCATGACGAGAATGACGTTCTTTCCTCCCATCTCCAGGTTGCACTTCTTAAACGATGGGGCACACGCTTCGGAGACCTTGCGGCCGACTTCGGTCGAGCCTGTGAACGAGACCAAACGGACATCGGGATGCGTCATGAGGGGCGTGCCCACGCTCGCCCCCGAACCGGTCACGAGATTGACGACGCCGGGCGGGACGCCCGCCTCCTCGCAGGCTTTGACGAGGTTGTAGACTGAGAGCGGCGTATCCGTCGCCGGCTTCATCACCACCGTATTCCCGCAGAGGATCGCGGGCATGAGCTTCCACGCTGGGATCGCCATAGGGAAATTCCAGGGGGTGATGATGGCGCACACGCCGACAGGCATGCGGACGGACATGGCGAACTTGTTCGGCAGCTCGGAAGGCGTCGTCTGCCCATACAGGCGACGTCCCTCGCCCGCGGTGAAGTAGCAGATGTCAATGGCCTCTTGCACATCCCCCCGCGCCTCCTTCAAGATCTTCCCCATCTCCCGTGTCATGTCGCGCGCGTAAGCCTCCTTGCGCCGGATCAGGATCTCCCCCAAGCGGAACATAATCTCGGCGCGCTTGGGAGCCGGGACCAAGCGCCACTTGTCATAGGCCTCGCGCGCCGCGGCCACAGCGCGCGCGACATCTTCGGCGTTTGACTTCGGGAAGAGGCCGATGAGATCGCGCGTGTCCGCCGGATTCCGATTTTCGAAATATTCTCCGGTCACCGAGGGAACCCACTCGCCGTTGATGTAATTGAAGAAGCGAGGGGCCGTCGCCGCATGAATCGCCGGGGCCTTCCTCGCCACCTTGGTTCGAGCGACTGCGGTTTTCGCTTTCGCCATATTCCCCTCTCCTCAAGCGTTCAGAATATTCACCCCTGTGGATGACGGTCCATCCCCGCGAACGTCATCTCTTCCTCATCCTTGCACAGAGCAGGATTGAAGCGGACGAAGCGAGGCCGGATCCTTCGAATCACAGGATGTCATGCGTCCGGCGCGAGCGCGCGGCAGTGGAGATGGACGTCTCATCGAAAGGGACACAGGGACAAGGAGGACGCTCCGCACAAATCCGATGAAGATGACATCCACCCGCTCGACTCGCATCATCCGCCCCGGTCAATATATTACAGCCGGTGTCGGAGAAGCAAGCGACCGGATCTCTCAACGCGGCAGGGGGACGGCGCGAGAGCGCGCCACAAGTAGCGCCCGACGCCATCGGCGGAAGATTCCGCTCCGCCGCGAAAGGAGCGCCCGGCAGTGTGGGAGGCGACGACGCGCTGCCTCTTCCCCGGCCTGAATCAGCTCCTCAGCGCGTTCCAATTCGTCCCAAGAGAACGCCGCCACGTCCGGGGAGATGAGCACGTCGGCGTGCTCCGCCATAGAAGATTGCGCCGTGAAGGAGAGGATCGCGAGGGCTTGCGTGTAGATCTGGAAAGCATTTCGCGGCGGTGTCTCCAAGATCGGATAGGCATTCACATCCACAGCAATCACCCGCTCAGCTCCCAGCGTTACGGCTACGAGCGTCGGGAGATTGGCGACGACAGCGCCGTCCACGAACATCCGCCCTTCGCTATCCCGAGCTGGGGTGAAGTAGCCCGGAATGGCGCAACTGGCGCGAATGGCGAAGGCGAGATCGCCCCTGGTGAAGACGTGTATCCGACCCGTTGTGATCTCCGTGGCGACCACGGCGAGCGGAATTCGAAGCTCCTCAAATCGAGTGACCGGGAAATGCGTGCGGATGAACGCCTCCATGCGCCGCCCATCGCGCAACCCGAGCCGTGAGGGACGAAACCGCCCGAGATCGCTCCACCGAATTCGACGCGCCATCTCGATCATTTGTTCGATGGAGACACCACTGGCATACGCGCCGCCGATGAATGCACCAGCGCTCGTCCCGACGATGCTGTCAATGGGGATCTCCTCCTCCTCGAGGACCTTCAAGACGCCGATGTGCGCCAGCCCCTTCGCCCCGCCTCCGCTGAGGACCACTCCGATCTTCGGACGACGTGTGAACCAGCGCTTCGCCTTCTCCATTGGGGGATGGGATCACCCGCGCGTCATCGCCGCCAAGACGAGCGCGAGCGAGTGAAAGAGGAGGCGACCGTCGGAGCTGCCCAGGATCTCTTCCGACGCGCGCTCCGGGTGCGGCATCATCCCCAACACGTTTCGCTCTCGATTGCAGATGCCCGCGATGTTGTCGAGAGAACCGTTGGGATTAGCAGCCTCGGTCACATTCCCCTCGGCATCGCAGTATCGGAAGACGATGCGACGTTCGTTCCGGAGTTCGGCGAGCGTCTCCGGATCGCAGTAGTAGTTCCCCTCCCCGTGAGCGATGGGCAGATAGAGCACCTGTCCCCCTCGATAAAGATGCGTGAAGGGGGTATCGGTCGCCTCGACCCGAACGTGGACGAATTGACAGAGGAATCGGCGACCGCGATTCCGCATGAGGGCGCCCGGCAGCAAGCCGCTCTCGCACAGGATCTGAAAGCCATTGCAGATGCCGAGCACAAAGCCCCCGCGCGCGGCGAACTCCCGCACGGCTCCCATGATAGGACTGAAGCGCGCCAACGCTCCGGCCCGCAAATAATCCCCATAGGAGAACCCACCTGGCAAGATCACCGCATCGTATTCGCCCAGCGTCGCCTGCCCATGCCAGATGAAGTCCACCGGCTGCCCGAGGACTTTGCTGATCACATGATAGGCATCGTGATCGCAGTTGGAACCGGGAAAGACGACGACGCCGAACTTCATCGCTCCTCCTCCTGGACCGGAACCTCGACCCAATACTCCTCGAGCACGGGATTGGCGAGGACGTCGCGCGCGAGCTGTTCCAGAAGTGCGCGCGCTCGCTCCGGCGATATCGCGTCCTCCAGTTCGATCTCAAAGTACTTCCCCTGTCGAATCTCGCGAATGCCTTCGTATCCCAAGGTCCGAACAGCGTGGTGAATCGCCTGCCCTTGAGGATCGAGGACGCTTCGCTTCAATGTGACATGCACGGTTGCTTTCATGACGATCGCTCTCCTTCGCATTCGGCTCGAGCGGGACGCGCGGCTTCACCAAAGACGCGTCGGAAGATGGCGTCCACGTGTCGGAGCGCCCGATCCAAGCGAAAAATCTCTTCGATCTCGGCGAGCGTCAGATGCGCGCGAACCTCCGGATCAGCGCGCACGAGTTCCCGGAAATCGGCGCCTTCCTCCCACGCGCGCAGGGCGTTCCGTTGGACGATCTCGTAAGCGTGCTCTCGCGAGAGGCCACGCTCGGTGAGAGCCAGAAGCAGCTCCCCGCTGAAGATCATCCCGCGCGTCATCTCGAGATTCGCCCGCATGCGCTCCGGATAGACGGCGAGCCGCTCCAGCACCTCCGCCGCGCGATGGAGGAGATAATCGGTGAGGATGCAGCTGTCGGGCAGAATCACGCGCTCGACCGAAGAATGCGAGATATCCCGCTCGTGCCAGAGGGCGATGTTCTCCAACGCCGCCTGCAGATTCGCGCGCACGACACGAGCTAAGCCGCAGATCTGCTCCGCCGTGATGGGATTCCGCTTGTGGGGCATGGCCGAAGACCCCTTCTGCCCAGGGGCGAAGAACTCCTCGGCCTCGCGCACTTCCGTGCGCTGCAGGTGCCGAATCTCCAGGGCGATCTTCTCCACACAGGCGGCGATCAGCGCCAATACGGCGAGGAACTCGGCATGCCGATCGCGCGGAATGATCTGCGAAGAGATCGGTTCGGGTCGCACCCCCAGCCGACGGCAGACCGCCTCCTCCACCTCCGGATCGAGATGGGCGAAAGTGCCGACCGCCCCCGAGATCTTTCCCACGCTGATCTGCTCGCGCGCGCGCCGCAGACGCTCTCGATTTCGCTCCACCTCCGCGTACCACAGGGCGAGCTTCACCCCAAAGGTGATGGGCTCGGCATGAACACCATGCGTGCGCCCGATCATGGGCGTGTCCTTGAACTCGAAGGCGCGACGGCGCAGGACATCCGCCAAGCGCTCCAGCCGAGCGAGCAGCAGATCGGCCGAATCGCGCAGCAGGAGCGCCGTCGCCGTGTCCATGACGTCCGACGAGGTGAGACCGAGATGGATGTAGCGCGCCTCCGGTCCGATCGCCTCGGCCAGAGCCGAGAGAAAGGCGATCACCTCATGTCGCGTCGTCCGTTCCAGCTCCTGAATACGCCCGACATCCACGCGGGCGCGTGCGCGGATGCGCTCCAGTGCGCTTGCGGGAATGCGCCCCTGCTCCGCGAGGACTTCGCACACGGCCAATTCCACGTCGAGCCACTTTCGGAACTTATTCTCTTCGCTCCAGATGGCGCCCATTTCGGGCAACGTGTAGCGCGGAATCATAGCTCGATCCACGGTCCCGGACGATCATGCGCAGCGACCGAGAGGCGCCGTTCCGCTTCGCGAGCGAGGGTGGAGCCGCGCGCGGCAAGCGCTTCCAGCGCCGCCCACCGCGCCAGCTCCGGATGATTGTTCGTCCGACTCACATGCACGAGCACAATGTATTCGGCGCGCCCATCGAAATCCTCGCGCAGAAAGCGCGCCATCTCGTCATTGGAGAGATGTCCGTGTCGGCTGAGGATGCGTTGCTTGACGCTCCACGGATACGGTCCATTCCGCAACATCTCCAGATCGTGATTTGCCTCCAAAATGAGGACGTCCGATCCCCTCACGCGCTCGCGGACCAGCTGCGGGATATAGCCGAGATCGGCCACATATGCCACTTTCACACCGCCGGCTTCGATGGTGAACGCGAGCGTCTCCGCAGCATCATGGGGGACGGCAAAGGGGCGGAACGTCATCGGCCCGATCTCGAACGGCTGCTCGGCCACGATGTATTCCGCCGCCGAGAGAGGAGCGGCGGGGTTCATACGATTCCACATCTGACAACTCGCCTCGGAGATGAAGATGGGGACGTTGAGCGTGCGCGCCAAGCGCGGGATGCTCCGAATATGATCCGCGTGCTCATGCGTGAGCACGATGGCTGAGAGCCGAGTGATATCCTCGCCGATCTCCCGAAGCCGTCGGGCCAGCTCGCGAGCTGAGAAGCCGGCATCCAGAAGAACGCGCGTCGTTCCGAAGACAAAGAGCGTGGCATTACCCGAGCTAGAGCTCCCTAAGATGTTAATTCGCATCTGCCCTCCTCCTTCGATCGCCCTCGCCCGCGCTCAACAAACTAACTGCGACCGATCCACGCGCAAGCCGTTCAACTGCCCCAGGAGAACGAGGGCAAGCGCCTCGGTTTGGAAAAGGTCCTGAGCGAGCCGCTGCACGTCGTCCACAGAGACGGCCTCAATGCTCTTGAGGATTTGATCGTACGTCGTTTGATGACCGAAGTAGATCTCCTGCTGTGCGATATGGGCCATGCGCGCGTTGGAAGATTCGAGGCTGAGCATCGTCGCCGTCTTCGCCTGCTCCTTCGCCCGCTGCAGCTCCTCAAGGGGAACGGGCTCTCGCTTCAGGCGACCAAGCTCCATGACGATGAGATCAAGCACGCGCGGCACGTTCTTCGGAGACGTCGCCGCATGAATGAGGAGCACGCCCGTATCGGAGAAGAGCATGGTTCCGGAGCTTGTGGCATACGCTAAACCATGATCCTCGCGAATAGATTGGAAGAGGCGCGAGCTCGTCCCTCCGCCGAGAATAGAGCTGAGCAGGAGCAGGGCGTGCCGATCGCGCGAGCGCAGACCGGGACACGGCGCCCCCAAGAGGATTTGGGTCTCCGAGAGCTGCGGCTTCTCATACAAGACGATATGGGGAGATGGGCGCGGGGTCGTATCCTGCAGACGCATCCCGCTATCGGGGATGTCTTCAAAGTATCGCACCGCCAGCTCGACCAATCGCTCATGCTCGACCTGACCAGCGGCCGAGACGACAAGGTTCGGCGGAGTGTAAAGCTGCCGCCAATAGTGGACGATGGCCTCGCGCGTGAGACGGGCGAGCGTCTCTTCGGTTCCCAGGATCGGCTGTCCCAACCGATGCTGCGGCCAGAAATTTTGAAGGAAGATCTCGGTGGCGAGATCATCGGGCGTATCCTCGACGAGCCGCATCTCTTCGAGAATCACCTGCCGCTCCTTCTCAATCTCCTGCACTTCAAAGCGCGGCGCGGTCACCAGGTCGGCCAGCAGATCGAACGCGCGCGCCAAATGCTCATCGAGGACCTTCGCCGAATAGGCCGCGCATTCGTGGCTCGTGAAGGCATCGAGCGTGCCGCCCAGCCAGTCCGATTCCTCAGCGATCTCACGCGGACTCCGCCGTTCGGTCCCCTTGAAGACGAGATGCTCGATGAAATGCGCGATCCCCGATTGCTCGAGCGGCTCGTGACGGGATCCGGCGCGCACCCAGATGCCGAGACTCACCGAGCGGAGATGATCCATACGCTCGCTGACGACCGTGAGCCCGCTCGCCGTCACCGTCTTGCGAATGCGCCTCATACTGCTCGCCGCCACGTGAGAGGCTTAGATGCTACCATAGCCTCGGCGAGGCTGCAACGCATCCGGAGAGAGGCCCTCGTGCGCGTTGCCCCGCTGACCGAGCGTGTGAGATACTATGCCTTCTCATACGATGCCATGACCAAGGAGGAGAGGATGAACCAAGAGAGCGCGACCGCAGGACGTCTCTCCGTTCCGCCTCTGACGCAACTCTCCGAGGAGGAGACGCTGTTCCGACAGAGCGTTCGGCAATTCGCCGAGGAGCGCGTCCGTCCCTTGGCCAAGACGATGGACGAGGCGGGAGTGTTTGATTCCGAGCTCCTTCGAGATTTCTTCCGACTCGGCCTCATGGGTATGACCATCCCGGAGGAGTACGGGGGCGCGGGCAGCAGTTTCTTCATGGCGGTGCTCGCCGTCGAAGAGCTCTCGCGCGTGGATGCTTCGGCGGGCGTTGTCGTGGACGTGCAGAACACGCTCGTCAACAACGCGATCGCGCGGTGGGGATCTTCGGAATTGAAAGCGAAGTACTTGCCGCGACTGGCTTCGGACACTGTCGGCGCGTATGCGCTCTCGGAGGCCGGAGCCGGTAGCGATGCTTTCGCTCTGCAGTGCCGGGCTGTCGAACGCGGGGATCACTACGTGTTGACCGGACGCAAGCTCTGGACGACGAACGCCATGGAGGCCGACCTCTTCATCGTCTTCGCGACGGTCAATCCCGACCTCGGGTATCGCGGCATCACCGCCTTCCTCGTTGAGAGGGATTTCCCCGGGTTTGCTGTCGGGAAGAAAGAGGATAAACTCGGTATCCGCGCCTCCTCCACCTGTGAGCTCATCCTCGACGAGGTCCCCGTTCCTAAGGAGAACATCCTCGGCGAAGTCGGCAAAGGGTACAAGGTCGCCATGGAGACGCTCAACGAGGGGCGGATCGGCATCGGCGCGCAGATGATCGGCCTGGCTCAAGGCGCCCTCCAATGCGGGATTCAGTACGCTAAGGAGCGGAAGCAATTCGGTCGGCCGATTGCTGAGTTCCAAGCCATTCGGTTCCTGATCGCGGAGTTGGCGACGGAGTTGGAAGCCGCTCGGCTGCTCGTCTACAACGCGGCCCGCTTGAAAGATGCCGGCCATCCCTTTGTGAAGGAGGCGGCAATGGCCAAATACTACGCCTCGGTGGTCGCCGAGAAGGTTACCTCCCACGTCGTCGAGATCTACGGCGGTTACGGATTCACCAAGGACTATCCGGCCGAGAAGTACTTTCGCGACTCGAAGATCGGGAAGATCTACGAAGGGACCTCGAACATGCAACTTCAGACGATCGCCAAGATCGTGCTCGGCGAACGGTGATCAGCGGGAGGTGCTCTCGCCCAGGAGCCAATCGGCGCGGATGGCCGCCAGCAGCTCTTCGCGCGTGACGACGGCGGTGCCGAGCTTGGCGATGACGACGCTGGCGGCGTAGTTGGCCAGTTGCGCCGCTGAGACGGGATCGGCGCCCGCGACGACCGAGAGGCTGAGCGCCGCCATGACCGTATCACCAGCACCCGTCACGTCATAAACCTCGCGCGCGACGGTGGGAATGTGCCGTACCCAACCATCCCGGGAGAACAGGCTCATCCCCTGCTCCCCACGCGTGAGCAAGACATACTCGCTGTCCACCAAGCGTTGCACCTCGCGCCCGGCTTCCAGAAGCGACGCTTCGTCCGTGATCTCCCGTCGGATCACCGCTTCGGCCTCACTCTGATTCGGCTTGATCCACGTCACCGACCGATAGTAGGGGAAGTTGCGGAGCTTCGGATCGAGGAAGACAGGAAGCTGTCGCCGCCGAAGTTCCGGCAAGAGAGTCTCCAGAAGGAACGGCGTGATCGTTCCCTTCTCATAGTCGGAGATGACGATTCCCTCGACCTGGCTCAATCGGTCGCTCACGATTTTCAGCAGACGATGTGTGAGCTCTTCCGAAAGCGGAGAGCGGCTCTCGCGATCGGCGCGCACGACTTGCTGATGGTGCGCCAGGATACGCGTCTTGACCGTCGTCGGGCGCGTCGCATCGCTCAACAGGCCATCGGCCTCAAGCCCCTCTTCTGCGAGCAAAGCGCGGAGGCGTTCGGCAGCCGCATCCTCTCCCGTCACGGCCACTAGCAGCGGACGAGCGCCGAGTGCGACGAGATTGCTCGCCACATTGCCCGCACCTCCGAGACGAAACGATTCGCGTTCGATCTCGACAATAGGGACAGGCGCCTCCGGAGAAATGCGTCGGGCCTTCCCCCACAAGTATTCATCGAGCATGAGATCGCCAAGCACCAGCAGCCGACGTCCCGCAAATCGCGGGAGTATGCGCTCGAGAGGTCCCGAATCCAACATCATCCTTTCGACGCTTACACCCGCCGATTCCCATCGGCGACCGACGTCCGCAGAAGCGATTCTCCGGCGATCGACGCGAGCACACGCTCGATGGCTTCGGTCACCTGCTCGACCTGAACGTGCCGGATGCGCTCCTGCGGTGGCAACGGCACGCCGAGATGGTCGCGCACCGTTTGCACGATGGCCGAGGGAGCCGTCCCCCAGGGCCGCCAGACCGCCGGATCCGAAGCACCGAAGATCACCACCAGCGGACATCCCACGGCGGCGGCAATATGCGCCGGCCCGCTGTCATTGCCCACGAAAAGCGCGGCTCGACTGAGCAGTGCGATGACCTCCTTCAAGGTGAGATCGGTAGCCGGATGTGCGGCCACTCCCGCGAATCCTTTGACGGCATCCGTGATATGTCCTTCGTGCCGCGCCGCGAGGATGATGGAAGGGAGCTCATGCTTCGCAGCGAGATAGCGAACGACGTGAGCGAACTTGTATGCCGACCACCGCTTAGCCTCGTGTGTGGCGGCTGGATGAATCACAGCGAAAGGGCCACGAAGCCCCATCTGTCCCAAACGCCGGTGTACACTCACGACCGCCTGTTCGTTGGCCCGCAACGAGGTCGGCGGTGGAACCTCCACAGGCACACCGCACCACTTCAAGAGCCCCATTTGCTGCTCGACCGAATGGATCTCCGCCTTCTGCCAGATGCGCGGAGGATCTGGAGCCCGTCGGTTGTGCAGCCACCCGTAGCGATAGCCCCTGTAGCCGATGCGCTCCGGGGCTCCACTCAGATAGGTGAGCAACGTCGCCGTCGTCCCTCCATGAAGGTTGAAGACGGCATCGAAGGCGCGCCTCCGCAGGCACTTGGCTAGACGCCATCGGCGCGCTCCATCGCTTCGCCACCGCCCGTCCCGCTCCAAGACGATCACTTCATCCACCTGCGGGTGATCTTCCAGAAGTGGGGCCGAGAGCACCTCACTGAGCACGCTGATCTGAAGCTCCGGCTTCCAATTCTTGAGCGCCGTCAGGCACGGCGTCATCAACACGGTGTCCCCGATCGAACGCAACCGGATCAGCAAGACGCGCCGAATGCGATCCCAGGGAAGCTCCACACGATCCGAAGGTGAGCGTGCCATTGATCCCCTCTCACGACATCGTCTTGAACTCTCACCGTCATGCGCCACACGGGCATACTCTCCGAATGCCACTTCGCGATCTCACTCGCACCACAGCCTCTGCTCCTCTTGGCGGGCCTCCTCGATGAGCATCACGGGAATCCCCTCCCGAATAGGATAGACGCGAAGGCAGAGGGGACACTGGAGCCCTTGGCCATCGGTTGTCAGGCGCACCTTCGCCCGTTCGTTCGCCTCTCGCACACAAGCGGGACACGCGAGGATATCCAAAAGCTCCGGCCTTATGCTCATCGCTCATCCCTCTCGCCGAGCCTTACATCAACCTACTCTATCATGGGTCCTTCTGGTTGTCAAAAGAAGGTCTCACCGGCGAAAGAGTTCAACCGTTCGACTCCGTCCGAGCATCTCGCTCGCCATCTCGAAGACACGTTCCACCGAATAGCGATCCAGAGAGGCACGCTCCACAAACCGATGCGCCTCCCCAAGAGGTCGTCGTGTCCTCGCGCATCCCAGGATGAGCGTGGGGACACCGAGCGCAGCCGCGAGATGGCCCGGACCGGCATCTCCGGAGATGACAAGCGCGCATCGCGCCAGCGCCGATGCCAGATCGCGCACGGAACGCGCGCGCACGGTGAGCGTCCCCGCGGGAAACCCTCTGTGCGTCGGCCGCTTCATTCTCACCTCGAGAATCCGCACCTGAAAGTGAGCGACCAGACAATGGGCCAATTCAAGGAACCGATCCACGGGCCAGGCAGCAGCCCCCGAATCAGCTTCCGGGGAGAATCCCACCAGGAGTTCCCCAGCCTTGCTCCCTCGAGATTGAAGCCAACGTTCGAAACGTTCATCCGCTTCCGGATCGGTGCGCACCGCCGGCACGCGAGGTGTCGGCGGGATGTCGAGCGCGCGCAAGGCCTCCAGATACCGATCCACGAGATGACGACGCGGATCATCCGGCACGCGCCACACGTTGAAGAGAAGCCCTGAGATCCCCTCCGGTCGCACGGCCGCCAAACGCGCGCGGACGCCTGCCATCACAGCAAGAAGTGCCGTCTCGCCCGATGGATGGAAATCAATGGCCAGCTCATAGCGCCGCTCTCGGAATTCCCACACGGCCTGGAGAACCTCTACGGCATTCCACGGCGCCAGGAGCTCAATCGGATGCGCGCTCGGAATCGGCCAACAGTCCGATATCACCCCGCTCAAGGCGAGCAGTTCGCACCCTTGGGGAGTAGCCACTCCAGTGAGGCGCGCTTCGGGAAAACGCTCGCGCACGGCCGCACACGCCGGCAGAGCGAAGACCACCTCGCTCAAACTCCCTGTATGAAGGAGGAGGATCCGCGAAAACGACCGCCGTGCCGAGATCGGCTTCATCGTCGTCGCGCCTTCATCTCAAACGAGGGATAAGGAGCGCCGGCGCCAAGCGCCCGCACTTCCTCTCGCATCCACCGCATCAGGCGGGAGCGCACGCGAGACCGAAAGGCCGGACTTCTCCCTTCGGTCATCTGCTCCACAAGCCGCAGCAACCCTCGCCACGAACGCTCCAACCGATCGGCAAGCTGCGAGATGCGCGTGATATCGTAGGGGACGGCGACAGCCTCCGCACCGACGCGCGCGAAAATGGCCAGATAACGCGCGATAGCCAGATCGGGGACGAGCAACCGTCGTCCCTCCACCTTCACCTCGATGCCCAGAAGCGTCTGCACGATCTCCACCCGCTGGGCACCATTGGGACACTTCAAGGCATAGCGGCGCGTCCGGTCTGTCAAAACCTGCTCGCGATAGATCGCAGGAATCCACTCCGTGTCGAGGATCGCCTTCACGCGCTGCGCGACCGTGTGCACCGTCTCCATCGCTGCCCGCCTAATCCTAGGCCGATACAAATGTCGAAGTCAATGACACGCTGGGGCGCGCTCGTGTTCGGCGCCTGCTTTCTTGACAATCCCGGGCACGGTTCGTATAGTGCTAGTCGAATGGAGAACAACACGCCGATGAAGGGCACGACCGTCCTCTGCATCCGTCGCCATGGTCGCGTCGTCATGGCCAGCGACGGACAGGTGACGTTTCAGGATACGATCCTGAAGCATACGGCGCGCAAGGTGCGTCGAATCTACAACGATCGCATTCTAGCCGGATTCGCGGGTTCGACGGCCGATGCCTTCGCCCTCTTCCAACGCTTCGAGAGTAAGCTCGAGGAATTCCGCGGGAACTTGAGTCGGGCAGCGGTGGAACTGGCGCGAGAGTGGCGCACGGACCGGTACTTGCGCCACCTGGAAGCGCTCTTGATCGTCGCCGATCGAGAGCGCTCGCTCATCCTCTCCGGCAGCGGAGAGGTCATCGAGCCGGACGACGATGTCGCCGCCATCGGGTCGGGCGGACCGTACGCGTTGGCCGCCGCTCGTGCCCTGCTGCGACATACGACGCTCTCGGCTCGCGAGATCGCCGAAGAGGCGCTGCGCATCGCGAGTCAGATCTGCATCTATACGAACGAGCATTTTCTCATCGAGGAGTTATGAGAGGACCATGGTGATCTACCTCTCCCACGAGGTCGAAACGCTCCCGAAATTGGACGAGCTGACGCCCCGTCAGATCGTCGAGGAACTGGACAAATACGTCGTCGGCCAGACGGCGGCCAAGCGAGCCGTCGCCATCGCCTTGCGCAATCGCATCCGCCGACAGAAGCTTCCGCCCGATCTCGCGCAAGACATCATCCCGAAGAATATCCTCATGATCGGGCCGACGGGTGTCGGCAAGACGGAGATCGCTCGTCGCCTGGCCCGCCTCTCCAATTCGCCCTTCTTGAAGGTCGAAGCCTCGAAGTTCACCGAGGTCGGCTACGTCGGGCGCGATGTCGAGTCCATGATCCGTGATCTCGTGGACGTGGCCGTGGACATGGTGCGCGCCGAGAAGATGCAGGAGGTCGCCGATAAGGCGGAGCAGAACGCCGAAGAGCGCCTGCTGGACCTACTGCTTCCCTCGGGGCGCAAGCGCAAGACGCGGCGACAGGCCCTCAGCGACTTCCTGGAGGAGGAAGAGGGCGAGACGTCTTTCCTCGAAGAGGGGGCTGACTTCGAACAACTGCAACGCACGCGCGAGAAGTTACGCCAGCTCCTGCGCGAGGGGAAGCTCGATCACCGCATCGTCGAGATCGAAGTCCGCGAACGCTTCTTCCCCGGGCGCTTCGAGATCATCACGAGTCAAGGCGTCGAGGAGATGGACATCGCTATTCAAGAGCTGATCCCCGGCCTCTTCGGTCCTGGGCGCACCAAGAAGCGCAAGATGCGCGTGGATGAAGCCCTGGAGTACCTCATCCAAGAGGAGGAGCAGAAGCTCATCGACATGGAGCAAGTCGCTCGCATCGCCCTGGAGCGGGTCGAGCAGTCGGGCATCATCTTCTTGGATGAGATCGACAAGATCGCGGGGAGAGAATCCGGGCATGGGCCGGATGTCTCGCGCGAGGGCGTGCAACGGGATCTGCTGCCTATCATCGAAGGGACGACCGTGAGCACGCGCTACGGCACCGTGCGCACCGATCATATCCTCTTCATCGCCGCCGGCGCCTTTCACGTCACCAAGCCCTCCGATCTCATCCCCGAGCTGCAAGGCCGCTTTCCGATCCGCGTAGAATTGGATCCGCTGACGGTCGAGGATTTCAAGCGCATTCTCACCGAGCCCAAGAACTCTCTCATCAAGCAATACACGGCGCTTCTGGCCACCGAAGGGGTCACTCTGGAATTCACTCCCGATGCCATTGATGCTATCGCACAGTTCGCCTACGCCGTGAACGAGCAGACGGAGAATATCGGCGCTCGACGGCTCCACACAATCATGGAGAAGGTGCTCGAAGACATCTCCTTCGAAGCGCCCGATCTGAGGGAGAAGCACCATCGGATTGACGCCGAGTACGTGCGCCGCAAGCTCGTAGACATCGTGCAGAATCAGGATCTCAGCCGGTATATCCTGTGATGCACCGAGGTCGCCTTGCCCCTCTGTTTCGCCCGTTCCCTCCACTGCTCCTCGTTCTTCTCCTCAACGGCCTCGTCCATCTGGGGTGTGGGAAGGTCGGTGCTCCCCTCCCGCCGCACCGCCCGACTCCGGCGCGTCTTACCGGACTGAGCGCTCGACAACAGGGCGATGTGATCCGACTGGCGCTTCCGCGCCCTGACCTTGCGGCCTTAGCGTCTCGCGGCTTCGTCCCGGATCGCCTGGAAGTTTATCGCGCCCTTGAGTCAGAGGGCGCGCTTGAGACTGCTCCGGCAGAATCGTTCCTCGAACACGCGCGGCTCGTTGCCATCTTCGGGCGCGAGGACATCGCGCGCTCGCCAGCGGGGGAACCGCTCACGTTCGAAGACGGACCGATCACGGCCTTCGGACGTCGAGTGCTCTACGCCGCGCGTCTCGTGGATACGCGCGGACGCCCGGGACCACTCTCGGACAACGTGGGGATCGAACTCCGAGGCGATGTCCCCCTCCCTCCTACCGCTCTCCATGCTGTGGATGAAGCTCAGGATGTCGTACGACTCCGCTGGGCGCCGCCGACGCGCAACATTGACGGATCGGCTCCTCCTCACCTCCTCGGATACAACATCTATCGCCGAATGGCCAGCGAGGCCGACTTCGGCCCTCCGCTCAACGGCACAACACTCGTCACAGAGACAGAGTGGCGCGATCGCGATGTCCAATACGGAACCGAGTACGTGTACGTGGTGAGGGCCGTCGCTCCCGCTCCCGATGGGACGCTCATTGAGAGCCGCGATTCTCCGCCGATCCGTTTCACGCCGCATGACACTTTCCCTCCGGATCCACCGGAAGGTCTCGTGGCGGCTTCAGCGCAGGGCATTATCAGTCTGTTCTGGACGACCAATCGGGAGCCGGATGTGGTGGGGTATTACATCTATCGAGCCCCTTCGCCGGATGCTCCCGAATCCGCGTGGACGCGATTGAACGCCACGCCGCATCTTCGTCCGATGTATCGCGATGAAGCGGTCCAACCGGGCGCGCGCTACGCCTACCGGATCACCGCGGTGGACCGCGCCGGGAACGAAAGTCGTCCTTCCGCCATCGTCGTTCAGGAGGTGTGGTGAGATGCGCATCTGCCGATTCCTCGATCTCTCGTCTCCACATCCACGCCGAGCGCGCTATGGCGTGCTCGAAGGAGAGCATATCATCCCGATCCGAGAGGACCATCCTTTCGGCCCTCTCACCCGCCAAGAATCTGAGGCCGTGCCCGTGGAGCGCGCGCAGCTCCTTGCCCCATGCGAGCCGAGTAAGATCGTGGCGCTCGGACGGAACTATCGCGATCACGCGGAAGAGCTCGGACATGAGGTGCCTGCCGAGCCGCTGATCTTTCTCAAACCGCCGAGCGCAGTGATCGGGCCGGAGGAGACGATCCGCCTCCCCGCCATGTCTGCGCGCGTGGATTACGAGGGCGAGCTTGTTGTCGTCATCGGCCGGCGGGTGTCTCGTCTCCGAGACGAAGATGATCCGCTCGCTTATGTCTTCGGTTACACGTGCGGCAACGATGTGACCGCTCGCGATCTCCAGCAACGAGATGGAGTGTTCGCACGCGCTAAGGGTTTTGACACGTTCGCACCTATCGGGCCGGTGGTTGCGACCGATCTCGATCCCTCGGATCTTCGGATCGAAACGCGCGTCAACGGACGCGTGCGCCAACGCGCATCCACGCGCGATCTCATCTTTCCGGTTCCTCAACTTGTACGCTTCATCTCACAGATCATGACGCTGCTGCCGGGAGATCTCATCTTCACGGGCACACCGGCGGGAGTCGGTCCTCTCTCCGACGGGGATGTCGTCGAGGTAGATATCGAGGGCATCGGGATCTTGCGCAACCACGTGCGCGCCGAGTAAAACGACCCGAGCATCATGTGCTCGACAAACGGAGACATCATGTGCGGAGGTGAGCCATGAAACCACCAGTTTCGGGACTTCTTCCCCCTATCCCCACCCCCTTCGACGAACATGAACAGGTCGCCCCCGGACACCTTCGCGCCAATCTCGAGCGATGGAATCGGTGCGGCTACTCGGGGTACGTCGTCCTTGGCTCCAACGGCGAGTTCGTGCATCTCACCGAGAGCGAGCGGTGGACGGTGATCGAGACCGCGCGCGAGGCAATACCCGAGGATAAGCTCCTCATCGTCGGCGCGAGCTACAACGCGACGCGCGACGCCGTGGATTTCCTACGGTGCGTCGCCCGCGTGCGCGTGGATGCGGCGCTGGTCGGGACGCCGAGTTATTACCGGGATCACATCACGCCTGGCGTCCTTCTGGATCACTATCGAAAGATCGCCGATGCTTCGCCGATCCCCATCCTCCTCTATAGCGTCCCTCAGTTCACGGGCATCGCGCTCGCTCCGGAAACAGTGGCCCGTTTGGCCGAACATCCCAATATCATCGGGATCAAAGACAGCGGAGGGAATCTCGCGACATTTGCGGAGATCGCGCGCCTTGTCCCTTCGGATTTTAGCCTCCTCATCGGATCGGCTGCTCTGCTTCAGGCGGCGATGGCGCTCGGCGCTAGAGGAGCCGTCCTGGCCGTCGGATGTATCGCACCGGACGCATGCCTGGAGATCATGCGCCTGGCGCGAGATGGAGATGCGGCACGAGCCGCGACACGACAACTGCAACTTCTGCCGGTGGCGCGGGCCGTCACGACGCAATTTGGGATCGGCGGATTGAAAGCGGCCCTGGATCTGCTCGGATTCTATGGAGGGCCGCCGCGCTCTCCTCTCCCGGCGCCGGACGAGAGGATGCGCGCTGAAATCGGCGCCATTCTCCGCGCCTCGGGATTGTTCCCGGAGCTTGAAGCGGAACAGTCCTGCACTGTATCATGAGCTTGTGTATCGCTGAGCGGGGCGAGGTGACGATCGAGGGAGGCCATCATGAGTACAGTCCTCATCGAGAAGCGCGCGCCCATGTCTCATGGGCGCACGGATCTGCGAAAGCGCAAGCCGAAACTTCTGGCCGTCATCAACGAGAACTGCACCGGATGCGCAGGCACGCCGGCCTGTATCGAATATTGTCCGGTCGAAGCGTGCATGTTCTGGGTGCCGGATGAAGAGCACCCGCCTTTCGGACGCATCGAGGTGGACAAGACGCTCTGCATCGGCTGCGCGAAATGCACGAGCAAAGGGCCCGATGGAACCTTTCTGGACGGGTGCCCATGGGACGCCATTGATATGGTCCCGACCGAAGAGTGGGAGCGCCGTCATGGCGTGAAATTACCGGACACGCCCGATCGTCCTCCGACGGAGTGGCGCGTCGTCCCGATGGAATACGTTTAGGCGGCGATGTCCGACTGCGATCCGAGCATCGAGCAGAAGCTCGCTGAGCTTCGGGCAGAGATTGTAGTGTGCCGCCGATGCCCCCGCTTGGCCTGGTGGCGAGAGGAGGCCGCTCGTCAGAAACCCCGCCGATATCAGGAGTGGGAATATTGGGCCAAGCCCGTCCCCGGATGGGGAGATCCGCATGCGCGACTTCTCATCGTCGGATTAGCTCCCGCAGCTCACGGAGCGAATCGCACCGGACGCATGTTCACGGGCGATCGCAGCGGCGAGTGGCTCTATCGCGCCCTTCACCGATTCGGCTTCGCGAACCGCGCCGAGTCTCGACATCGCAACGACGATCTGCGCCTCCGAGACTGCTACATCACCGCAGCGCTTCGGTGCGCGCCCCCGCAGAATAAGCCGAGACCGGAAGAACTGCGCAATTGTCGCGCGTTTCTTGACCGCGAGTGCGCGCTGCTCACCCGCGTGCGGGTCATCGTCGCACTGGGTCGGATCGCTTATGCGACCGTTTGTCGCGTCTTTGGTGCTCGCCGAGCACCGGGAACAGGCGCGCGGCCGCGCTTCCGACATGGGATGGAATTGGCGCTGACGCCGACGATCACGTTGTTGGCTTCCTTCCACCCGAGCCAGCAGAATACTTTCACGGGAAAACTCACCGAGCCGATGTTCGACGCCGTCTTCCGTCGCGCTCGCGAACTGGTGAATGCCGCCGATGATGTCGCTTCAGCGTGCGAAGAGATGCGGCGAGGACTCCCATCTTGATCCCCTCTCCTCCCTTCGCTAAAATTCCTTTTGCAAACCCTACCGACGACGAGGAGCCGACGTATGGCGCCTACACGACGTATCAGAGCGCGCGCAAAGGGGAAGCGACGTGCGAAGATCTGCTTCATCAGCACATATCCGCCGCGCGAATGCGGGATCGCCACGTTCACGTATGACCTCTGCCATGCGATCGTTGAGAATCACGCGGACGTGCATGTCTCCGTTATCGCCATGACGGATACGCCCGAGGGATACGACTACCCGCCCGAAGTCGTCTTCGAGATTCGACACAATCGTCTGAGCGATTATCGGCTGGCGGCGGAATACGCCAACCTCTCCGGTGCTGACATCCTCTGTCTCCAACACGAATTTGGAATCTTCGGAGGACAGCAAGGCCGATACGTTCTCGACTTCTTGGAATCACTACGCAAGCCCCTTGTGACGACACTGCATACGGTCCTCTTCGCTCCCCCTCCGGACTATCGAGAAGTCCTTGTGCAGATCGCGCACGCCTCCGATCACCTCGTCGTGATGAACAGCAAGGCCATTCCCATCCTTCGAGAGGTCTACGGTGTCCCCGAGGAGAAAGTCAGTCTCATTCATCACGGCGTCCCGGACGTTCCCTTCGTGGATCCGAACTACTACAAGGACAAATTCGGGGTTGAAGGACGGCTCGTTCTGCTCACGTTCGGTCTCCTGAATCGCAACAAGGGGATTGAGATGGTGCTAGAGGCGCTGCCGGAGGTCATCGCCCGGCATCCCGAAGTCGTCTACATCGTGCTCGGTGCGACGCACCCCGTTGTAAAGCGGAAGGAAGGCGAGGAATATCGCCTTTGGCTCCAACGGCGCGTGCAACAGCTCGGATTAGAAGAGCATGTGCTCTTTTTCAATCGGTACGTAGAATTGAGCGAACTGTGCGAATTCATCGGCGCTTGCGACATCTACATCACGCCGTATCAATCGAAGGAACAGGTCGTGAGCGGAACGCTCGCCTACGCCATTGGCATGGGGAAAGCCGTGATCTCGACACCGTACTACTATGCCGAGGAGCTGCTCGCTGAGAATCGCGGGCGACTTGTGGAGTTCGGAGACGTCAGAGGATTGCAGCAGGCGCTCCTGGAGCTGATTGAAAACGAAGCGCTGCGCCATCAGATGCGCAAGCGGGCTTATGAATTTGGCCGACAGATGATCTGGCCGGAAGTCGGCATGCAGTATCTTGCGCTCTTTGAGCGTCTCTCGGCTTACGCGCCGGCCAAGGCTGTCACGCTTTCGCTCAAGAAGACCTTCAGCGCCGGATATGAGCTGCCGGAGATCAAGCTCGACCACCTGATTCGGCTGACCGACGACACGGGCTTGATCCAACATGCGACCTGCGGCATTCCGGATCGGCGCTACGGATATTCGACCGATGATGTCGGTCGTGCTCTGGTGGTGACGCTCCTGCATTACCATCAATTCGGAGATGAAGCGGCGCTCCCTCTGGCCGTGCGATACCTGAGCTTTCTGCATTACGCCCAACTTCCCGATGGGCGCTTCCACAATTTCATGGACTATACGCGCCGCTTCACCGATGACGTGGGATCTGAAGACACGCTCGGTCGGGCCCTGTGGGGCCTGGGAGTCGCCATCGCCTATAGCCCGAACGAGGGGATGCGCGCGCTCGCCCGCGAGATGTTCGAGCGGGCATTTCCGCACCTTCAGCTTCGGCATCCGCGGGCGATGGCCTATGCGATCTGCGGTCTTTACAACTTCCTCCTCCGTTATGACGGAGCGGCACAAGTGCGCCGCCGATTGTCGGAGCTGGCGGCGCAACTTCTGGAGCTCTATGCGCACAACCGAGCGGAGGATTGGCTCTGGTTCCAGGACGCCCTCACCTATGGGAATGCGAAGATCCCCCACGCACTGCTTTTGGCCTACCGAGCCACGGGGGAGATGGAGTTCAAACGGATCGGCCTCGAATCCTTGGATTTCCTGATCGCGCAGACGTATCATTATGACTACTTCGACTTCATTGGGAACCAGGGATGGTATCGGCGTGGAGGAGAACGCGCTGTCTTCAGTCAGCAACCGATCGAAGCTGGATACACGGCTGAGGCGTGCTTGACGGCATTTGAGCTGACGCGGGAACGCCGCTACCTGGAGCTGGCACGCGCGGCGGCCGAGTGGCTGCTTGGGCGGAATCGGCTCGGCGCCCGCCTCTACGACCTCAGCACAGGAGCATGCTCTGATGGATTAGAGCCTCAGGGGCCGAGCCTGAATCAGGGGGCAGAATCGGCAATCTGTTGTATGTTGGCTTTCCTCACCGTCGCGCAGCAGCAAGCGCAGCGGAGCGAAAGGCTCTCCGTGCCCTCGATGGGGCTCTCTCTCGAAGCGCGCTCTTCGCCCGCTTGGGAGACGAAGGAGCGATCCTCTCTAGCGTTCGAGTAAATGAATGATGGAATGGCGCGTCCCATCGCTCCTTTTCCGCCGCTATGAGGGGAATCCGATCCTCACCCCAGCCGACTGGCCCTATCCGGTCAACGCTGTCTTCAATCCGGGCGCCATTGAGCATAAGGGAGAGACCCTCTTGTTGGTTCGCGTCGAGGACTTGCGCGGATTCTCGCATCTGACTCTCGCCCGAAGCCGCGATGGACGGACCAACTGGCGGATTGAGTCCCGGCCGACTCTGGAGCCGGACGCGCGCTATAAAGAGGAGTGTTGGGGGATCGAAGACCCACGCATCGTCTGGCTTGCGGAGCGCCAGGAATACGCCATCACCTACGTCTCCTTCTCGCGCGGCGGACCGCTCATTTCCCTGGCGCTGACCCGTGATTTCCAAAACTTCCACCGTATCGGACCACTTCTGCCACCTGAGGATAAAGATGCCTCGCTCTTCCCTCGCCTGATCCGCGACCGATACGTCTTGCTCCATCGGCCGATCATCCGGGGCGAGGCGCACATTTGGATCTCCACCTCGCCGGATTTGCGCTACTGGGGAGAGCATCAGGTCCTGATTCCCGCCCGCCCCGGCTGGTGGGACTCGCATCGCGTGGGGCTTGGCCCACCGCCAATTGAAACACCCGAGGGGTGGCTCATCATCTATCACGGCGTGCGAGTGACGGCCTCCGGGAGTCTCTATCGCGTCGGGCTGGCACTGCTGGACCTGGACCATCCCTGGAAGATCATCCGCCGCACTGAGAACTGGGTCTTCGCTCCTCAGGAGGATTACGAACGCCGAGGCGATGTCCCCGGCGTCGTCTTCCCTACAGGAGTTATTGTCGAACAGCAGACGCGCCAGCTACGCCTCTACTACGGTGCGGCCGATACGACCGTGTGCCTGGCCACCGCGACCCTCGATGATATCCTGGAGTATTTGAAGCGCTGTCCCACAGAAAGCTCTGCCGAAGCTCTCGATTGAATATGTCCCTCCCTTGCGACCATCGTAGTGTCTGGCGACGGCATCTAACATCGAATCCTTCACCGGAACAGGTGACCATCATGTTCACGCGACGGAGGAATGCGCATGAAGGGAAACAGATTCCGCGAACTCCTGCGGCGCTACGAGGGCAATCCAATCCTCACAACGGCCGACTGGCCCTATCCGGCCAATAGTGTCTTCAATGCCGGAGCGACACTGCTGAGGAGCGGCGAGACCCTTCTTCTCGTTCGCGTCGAGGATCGGCGAGGCATCTCGCATTTGACCGTCGCCCGAAGCCGGGATGGGATCACGAATTGGCGGATTGACCCACAGCCGACGCTGCGACCTGACCCTGAGCACTATCCCGAAGAGGTCTGGGGGATCGAAGACCCGCGGATCACCTGGATCGAGGAGCTGGGGTGCTATGCCATCACCTACACGTCCTTTTCGACCAGTGGTCCGCTCGTCTCCCTGGCCTTGACGTCCGATTTTCGCCACTTCGAACGCCGGGGGGTGATCATGCCTCCGGAGGACAAGGATGCGGCGCTCTTCCCCAGACGGTTCGACGGACGGTGGGCGCTCATCCATCGTCCGATCTCGACGTATCCGACCTTGCGGGCGAACATCTGGATCTCATTCTCGCCCGACCTCAAACATTGGGGCGATCACACGGTCCTGCTCGAAGCCCGACAGGGGGCCTGGTGGGATGCGACGAAGATCGGGCTGTCACCTCCGCCGATCGAGACGCCCGAGGGGTGGCTCATCATCTATCACGGAGTGCGCATGACACCCGCGGGATGCCTCTATCGGCTCGGCCTCGCCTTGCTCGACCTCGAAGATCCGCGTCGCGTCATCCGCCGAAGCGATGAATGGATCTTCGGCCCCGACGCTCCGTACGAGCGCGTCGGGGACGTGGCTGATGTCGTCTTCCCCTGCGGCGCGATCCTCGACCCGAGGACGGGAGAGCTGCGCCTCTACTACGGGGCGGCGGATACCTCGATCGCGCTCGCCATCGGCCATATCTCGGAAATCCTCGATTGGCTCTTAAAAGGAGGCTGAGATGCGCATCGCCATGTTGGCGCCGATCTCCTGGCGCGTTCCACCGCGACACTACGGTCCTTGGGAACGCGTCGTCTCGCTCCTGACCGAAGGCCTCGTCCAGCGCGGCGTGGACGTCACGCTCTTTGCGACGGCTGATTCCCTGACGCGCGCGCGCCTTGTGGCCGTCTGCCCACATCCATACTCGGAGGACCCGACCCTTGACCCCAAGGTATGGGAGTGCTTGCACATCTCGGCCGTTTTCGAACGCGCTGACGAGTTCGACCTCATCCATAATCATTTCGACTTCCTCCCCCTCACCTACAGCGGCCTCGTGCGCACCCCTGTGCTGACGACGATCCACGGCTTTTCTTCCGAGCGCATCCTCCCCGTCTACGAAAAGTACAACGGGCGAACCTACTACGTGGCCATCAGTCATGCTGATCGTCGCCCGCAGCTCTCTTATGTCGCAACGATTCATCACGGTATTCCCTTGGAGGAGTTCACACTGCGGCGCGAGCCCGGCGAGTACCTGCTCTTTTTCGGCCGCATCCATCACGAGAAGGGCACGGCCGAAGCTATAGAGGTCGCCCGGCGGACGGGCCTGCCTCTTCTCATTGCCGGCATCATTCAAGATCCCGCGTACTTCGAACGCGCTGTCGCCCCACATCTGGACGACCAGATCCGATACATCGGCTCAGTGGGACCAGATCGCCGGGATGAGGTCCTCGGACGCGCCCTCGCGCTCTTGCATCTGATCAACTTCGAAGAACCCTTCGGTCTGAGTATGATCGAAGCGATGGCCTGTGGCACGCCGGTGATCGCGCGCGGGCGCGGCGCTGTCCCTGAAATCGTCCGCCACGGTGAGACGGGCTTTATTGTCAACTCGATCGAGGATGCGGTCGAGGCCGTACGCTGCGTGCCTACTCTCGACCGTGAGCGCATCCGGCAACACGTCGCTCGACATTTCAGCCACGATCGCATGGTGGAGGAGTATCTGCGCGTCTATGAACGCATCCTCCGCGAGCGCGCCGACTGAGGCATCGAAGCCTGAGGAGCGCTTTCGCCTCGGCATCAATTATTGGCCCGCGCGTCGGGCTATGTCCTGGTGGCGCACGTTCGATGCGGAAGAGGTTGAGCGTGACTTCGCGCGTCTTCGAGAAGCGGGATTCGATCTCGTCCGCCTCTTCCTCATGTGGGAAGATTTTCAACCCGAGCCGGACCGTGTTGCGTCAGAGATGCTCGAACGCCTGCGGGTGGTTGCTGATCTGGCCGCGCGTTCTCACCTGCAGCTTCTGCCCACGCTTTTCGTCGGCCACATGAGCGGCGCTAACTGGCTGCCCGCCTGGGCCTGCGAACCGAGCGATGCCCCTTTGCGCTTCCGCACCCTTGCGCGCGGCCGCGTTCTCTCGGCCCGCCCAAAGAATTGGTACGCGGATCCGCGCCTCATCGAGGCTCAAGCCCTCCTCATCCGCCACGTCGTTGGCGCGCTCGCTTCGCATCCGGCCCTGTGGGGATGGGACCTGGGCAATGAGCCCTCGAACTGCGTGATTCCTCCCTCGCGGGAATCTGGGCTCGCGTGGCTCCGACGTATGACGGCGGAGATTCGCGCGGCCGATCCCACGCACCCGATCACGCTCGGCCTTCACATGGAGGACCTTGAGGAAGATCGGCATTTGGGTCCGAGCGAAGTCGCGCGCACCTGCGATCTGCTCGCGATGCACGGATATCCGGTTTACGCCGAATGGGCCTGCGGACAGACAGATCCTTGGCTTTTGCCCTTCCTTGGTCTCCTCACGCGGTGGCTGGGCGAGGGCCGTGATCTGCTGTTTGAGGAATTCGGCGCGCCCACGCGCCCTGCCCATGAGACGCTGCCGTCGCGCATTCCCCTCCTTGAGGAAGAAGAAGCTGCGCGGTTCATCGGAGATGCCCTCGCGCTGCTGCACCGCTTCGGATTCGCAGGCGCGCTGCTGTGGTGCTACAGCGACTATGCGCCTGAGCTCGCTACCCACCCACCTTTTGACGAGGCTCCTCACGAACGCGTCTTTGGCTTCTGGCGCGCCGACGGCACGCCCAAACCCGCAGTGGAAGTGATCCGCTCCTGGACCGACCGCACGCGACATCCCCCCCACACCGATTTCGCGTGGGTTGATCTCACCCCCGAAGATTTCTTCGCGAATCCTCGTCATCACCTCCGCCGTCTCTACCGAAACTTCCTCCACCGATACGGAGCGCTATGAGACGAAAGCCCCGGACCATTTCCCGATCCAGGAGAATCCCCCCTTTAGAGCTCATCCTTCACGGGGGTGGCTGCGCCTCTACCGACAACTCGGGTTGCGAAAACAGACCGTGCGGAGCTGCTCGCATTTTCAACCCTGGGGGGAATGAGGGCGGCACAACAGGCATGAAGAGGACGCACGCATGAGGGTAGCAATACCTCGGGATCGTCGAGACATCTCTCGCCCCGCTACGCGCGGCCTCGCAAAGGTGCCCGATGCAAAGGGGTATAGAGCGCTCCCTCCGGTCGGAGGTCGCTTCGCATCAAAAGGAGCTCGGTGACCAGGAATCGAGTGCTCGGGAAGTCCTCGGCTAAGAAAAGGCGCACGAGCTCGCGCGCCGACCGCTCCGAACGCACGCGTCCAATAGTAAGATGCGCTGTGAAAGGGCGCTCTTCCCGCGCAAAGCCCTGTCGGGCGAAAACCTCCTCCACGTCGGCGGCGAGTGCCTGAAGTACGCCGCGCTCGTCCCGAACGCCGATCCAGAGGACGCGCGGGCGATCTGCGCGCGGGAAGACGCCCATCCGCTCCGTCATCACCTCAAACGGCGCATACCTCTGCGCGATCTCGTCCAGCACATCGCCGAGATTCCGCATGCGCGCTTCCTCGACGTCGCCGAGGAATTTCAACGTGAGATGCACATTGGCCGGCCGCGTCCAGCTCACATCGGCCGAGATACGCTTGAGCTTCGCCTGCACAGCTTCAATCCGCCCCTTGACATCGGACGGAACATCCAGGCACACGAAGGAGCGGATTCTCACCATGCCTTCATGCCTCCTGATTCTCGGCGGTCGCGGCGTCCTCTGCCGGAGGAGCGTCGGCCACCTCCGCGTAGTATCTCCTCCCGCGCAGCGCCTCAGGCAGACACAACATCTCGGCTTCCGGAGAACTCGGCTCGTAATCGTGGACGTACCGATACCCCACCCCATATCCGAGGCTTCGCATGAGCGGAGTGACCGGATTGCGAAGATGCATCGGCACAGGCTCTCGCGGATGCTCCCGCACGTCGCGCTCGGCCGCTTGATAGGCTCGAAGCACGGCGTTCGACTTCGGCGCGCGAGCCAAATACACTGTAGCCTGTGTCAGGGCGAGCTTCGCTTCGGGAAGTCCGACGAAGTGAACCGCATGCATCGCCGCCACCGCTTGAACGAGTGCCTGGGGATCGGCGAGTCCGATGTCCTCGCTGGCGAGGATGACCAGTCGCCGCGCGATGAACAGCGGATCCTCGCCAGCTTCCAGCATCCGGGCGAGCCAATAGAGCGCCGCGTCCGTATCCGAATGGCGGACCGATTTGATGAAGGCCGAGATCACGTTGTAGTGCTCTTCGCCACTCCGATCGTAGAGCAGGAGAGGGCGCTGGAGGATCTCGCGCACGATCGCCTCAGTCACCTGAAGCGTTCCCTCGGCACTCGGCTCGACGCTGTTGACGGCCAGCTCCAGGACGTTGAGCGCTACGCGCGCATCGCCCGCCGCATGAGCGGCGATCGCACGCAGGAGCCGATCCTCGATCTCCACCCGGAGACGTCCCAACCCACGCTCCTCATCTGCGAGCGCGCGCCGGAGCAGAAGAAGCACGTCTTCCCCCGCGAGGGGCTTCAAGACGAAGACCTGACAGCGCGAGAGCAAGGGGGCGATCACTTGAAACGACGGATTCTCCGTCGTCGCTCCGATGAAAATCACATCGCCGCGCTCAACGAACGGGAGGAACGCATCCTGCTGCGCTCGATTCAGATGATGAACCTCATCCACGAAGAGGATTGTGCGCCGCCTCTGCGTGCGCCGCATCCTCTCAGCGACGAGCATTGCCTGACGGATCTCTTTGATCGTGCCGAGCACGGCGGAGAAGCGCACAACATGAGCCCTCGTGTGCTGAGCGATCACATGCGCGAGCGTCGTCTTGCCGCTCCCAGGAGGCCCCCACAAGATCATCGAGACGAGCCGATCGCGCTCGATCAGACGCCGCAGAGGCTTGCCCGGACCGATCAGCTCCTCCTGTCCCACGACCTCGTCGAGCGTCCGAGGACGCATGCGGTCCGCCAGAGGCGCGGGCCCTGCTCCCGCGGCCTCATCACTGGAGATGGGAAACAACGCCCGCTCTTCGTCCACAACGATATCTCTCAGCCGCGCCCGATCGCTCACAGCACTCCATTCACTCAGCGCAATATCGGCTCATACCTCATCGGACATCGCTTCCGAAGGCGATGGCTCTTCGGAGACGCCGACCTCTCTCGCTTTCCTGCCGGCGAACTCTCGCTCTCGGATCCGAGCCGCCTTTCCTTTCAGCCGACGAAGATAATAGAGCTTGGCGCGCCGCACATCACCGCGACGGACAACCTCGATGCGTTCGATCACCGGCGAATGAAGGGGGAAGATGCGTTCGACGCCCACGCCGAAGCTGATCTTCCGCACAGTGAACGTCTCGCGCAACCCACCATGTTGGCGCGCGATCACAACGCCCTCGAAGACCTGAATGCGCTCTTTGTCCCCCTCCTTAATGCGCACGTGGACGCGCACCGTATCCCCGGGAGCGAAGTCGGGGATATCCGTCCGCATGTGCGCTCGCTCGAATTCCCTGAGGATCGGATGCATATTCCACTCTCCCGTGATCGCCCGGAATATCTGCGCATATGATGAAAAACTCACATTTTATCAGCATTCATCCATTTTGGGAAGTTCCCGTCGCAGCTCTTCCAACAGACGCAGGTCATCCTCGCTCAGCGCAGCTTTTTCGAGAAGATCGGGGCGATTTCGGAGCGTCTTGGCTAATGCCATGCGTCGCCGCCAGCGTGCAATCTCCGCATGATTCCCGGAGAGCAGGACCTCGGGGACGCGCAACCCCCGGAAATCGGCCGGGCGCGTGTATTGCGGATAGTCGAGGATTCCCCCCGCGGCGAAGGATTCGCGACGCGCGGATGCCTCGCGGCCGAGCGCCCCAGGCACCAACCGAACGACGGCCTCCACCACGACCATAGCGGGGATCTCCCCCCCAGCCAGGACGTAATCGCCAATGGAGATCTCGTGCGTCGCCAGATGCTCGGCAACGCGCTCATCCACGCCCTCGTACCGACCGCAGATGAGAAGGATGCGATCGCATTGGGCCAACTGCTCGGCCATAGCTTGAGTGAAGACGCGCCCTTGAGGGGTAAGCAGGATGACGGCCGTGCGCTCCCGATCGAATGACGCGCCGAGCACGCTTTCGACAGCACGAAAGATCGGTTCCGGTTTGAAGACCATTCCCTCACCCCCTCCGAAGGGGCGATCGTCTACGCTCCGATGCTTATCGGTCGCAAACTCTCGCAGATCATGCACGACGATCTCAATAAGTCCTCGCTCCCGAGCCCGTCGCACAATCCCAAAGTCGAAGGGCCCACGAAACATCTCCGGGAAGATCGTCAGGATGTCGAATCGCATGTCCGTCGGTGAACGCAGGGAACGCAGAGAGCGCCAAACGGCCGTTCACCGCTCAAATGCGCTGCGCGCACCCGAGCGCCTTCGGTTCAGATCCAACAGTCCTTCTGGCGGGCTCACGATAATGCATTTGGCCGAGATATCCACCACCGGGCAAATGGCCCGGGCAAAAGGGACCAGCACCTCATCTCCCTCTTCCCCTCCCACGACCAAAAGAGGAACATCACCCGTCTCCATCACTTCTCGGACCCGGCCAACCTGCTGACCCGATTCCGTGCGAACTTCACAGCCGATCAGCTCGAAGAGGAAATATTCGTCGTCCTCCAGAGGAATAGCCTCTTGACGCGCGACCTTCACCCACCACCCTCGGAATTGGCTCGCCATTTCGATCGTCTCGCATCCTTCGAATTTCAAGATGACCTGTCCCCGATGAAACCAATACCGCTGCAGGCGCGATTCTACCCATCGCCCGTCCGAGGCCTCTAGCCGCACGCGCGTCACCGCCGCAAACCGTTCCGGACGATTCGTCACAATCTCAGCCGCGACCTCGCCCTTCACGCCGCGCGGCCTCACAATATGCGCGATGGTGAGGAATTCGGGATCCGATTCCATCTCACTCGAGGATCTCCAGGACGAAGCGTTTCTTCATCTTCATCCCCGCCGCCCCCAAGATGGTGCGAATGGCGCGAGCGGTCCGACCCTCTCGACCGATGACCTTTCCCAGATCGGAAGGAGCAACCCGCAGCTCCAGGACCGTCGTCGCCTCGCCCTCGACCTCTCGAACCTCCACCTGATCCGGATAATCCACGAGCGCTTTCGCGATCATCTCGACGAGATCCCTGATCTTCATATCCGACCTCCCCGTGATGGTGCGGCCCGGAGCCGACACTTCAACATGCCGAACTCAGGCGCAGCGCATGCACGCGTCCCTCACGATTCGCTCGCCGAAGCCCTCGGCGCGGCCTTTCGGATCAACCGTCGGACGACCTCCGTGGGCTGCGCGCCACAGCGAAGCCAATGCTGCAACCGCTCCCAGTCCACGCGAATGTCCGCCGGGTGCGTCAAGGGATTATAGTACCCGATGGCCTCGACGAAGGCTCCATCACGCTTGGAGCGCTTCTCCGCGACAACAATCCGATAGAATGGTCTTTTCTTCGATCCCATCCGCGTCAAGCGTATGGCTAACAAGGCCCCTCCTCCTCACGGAGACGTCAATTATACTCAATTCGCACGAAAAGTCCATCCCCCACATGGGGTGGATCATCTTGGGACAAGGCAATGTCAATGGCTCTTTTTCCACCGTCGCGCCCCCCCGCCCAAGAGTTTTCCAAACGGGAGCTTTCCATCCCGCCACTGCTTCATCATCTTCCGCATCTCCGCATATTGCTTCAAGAGCGCGTTCACTTCTTCTACGGTCGTTCCACTTCCTCGTGCGATGCGTCGGCGGCGGCTTCCATCAATCAGACGAGAGTTCCGTCTCTCCTCCGGAGTCATCGAGCTGATGATCGCTTCCGCGCGCTTTAACTGCCGCTCGAACTGTGCCATCTGTTCCGGCGTGATCCGTCCCACTCCGATGAGTCTCAACAGCTCGGCCGGCAAGAGCTCGACGATCTTCCCCAGTGAGCCCAGGCGCTTGGCCAGACGCAACTGCTCCAGGAAATCCTCGAGCGTGAAGTCCTCGCGCTGGATCTTCTGCTGCCATCGCGCGGCTTCGCGCTCATCCACTTCTGCCTGAACGCGCTCGATCAAGCTGAGGACATCGCCCATGCCCAGAATGCGCGAGGCCATGCGATTGGGATAGAACGGTTCTAAGGCGTCATACTTCTCACCGACACCGATGAATTTGATCGGTTGGCCCGTCACCGCTTTGATGGACAAAGCGGCTCCTCCCCGCGTGTCTCCATCCATCTTCGTCAGGATCACACCCGAGAGGCCAATCCGCCGATGGAACTCCTCGGCACTACGCACAGCGTCTTGGCCCGTCATCGCATCGGCGACCAGAAGGACCTCCACCGGCTTCAGCTCTCGCTTCATCGCCTCCAGCTCGGCCATCAGCTCATCATCCACATGAAGCCTTCCCGCTGTATCCACGATCAAAGGATCGAACCCCGTCACCTCCGCATGACGACGTGCCCGACGACATAACTCCATCGGATCATTCACCGAGGGGTCGTCAAAGACAGGGCGGCGAATCTCCCGTGCGATCACCGCCAACTGCTCGCGCGCCGCGGGCCGATAAACATCCGCGGAGACGAGCAACGGACTCCGCCCCTGCTGTGCCAAATATCGCGCCAGCTTCCCCGCCGTCGTCGTCTTGCCGGACCCTTGCAACCCGACGAGCAGGATCACGTTCGGGAGACGCGAGGTCAGGAGCAACCGCGTGGACGTCCCTCCTAACATCTCCGTCAGTTCTTCGTAAACGATCTGAATCACCTGTTGCGTCGGAGAGAGCGAAGCCCACACCTCTTGCCCGAGCGCTTTCTCCCGAACCCGCTCGATGAAGTGCTTCACGACCCGGAAGTGAACGTCGGCCTCAAGAAGCGCCATCCGGATCTCCCTGAGCGCCGTTTCGACATCGGCCTCGGTCAGCTTCCCCCGCCCTCGCAGACCGCGAATGACCCTTTGCAGCTTCTCCGAAAGTGCGTCGAACATTCCCCTCTCCTGCGCCCTCGAACTCGAGCGAAGGGAATTAAACTAAAGAAAGCCGGAGCTATCTGTCAAGATCCCCCCCTCGGCGCGGCAGATCGAGAACGCCGCGCCCCGCAAGATTCCTCACTCTCTGTTCACCGCAGATAGCTACGTGGTCTTCTCAACGGAGAGGATGGTGAGGATCTTTTCGCCGTCTCTCTCCTCGACCTTCCCCTTGACCTTCACCCGCTCGCCGACAAAGGGGATCAGCTTCTCGTTCTTATTCTCCGTCCAGGAGCCGGCCAATTTGTAGACAGTCCCCGATCCCTCCTCCACGAGTCCCAGGGGCATTCCGGCTTTTGCGCACTGGATCGCACACGCCCGATGCGCAGCCCCCTTGTTTTTCGCATCCTTCTTGTAGCAATTCCAATCTACGATCTCGCCAACGACCGTGACCTCTTGAGCCGAGATCTCAACGATTCGCCCCCATCCCAGGAGCCCAAGGATCACGCTCATGACGATCGCAATCCCAACCGTTCGCTTCATACGACCACCTCCCCATGAGAGATTCGAAACCCATGAAGCCGCCTTCGACACATGACCTCACCCGCACGGTGAGAGAACAGTATATCACGAGGGACGGGGATCTCCCAATGGCTTTCCGATCCGTTTCGGCGACGTGATAGAATCTCTCCCGGCGAAGGAACTGACGATGAGTCTCTGGCCCTCAGGGATGCGTTTTCGCGATCGTTTGGAAGCCGGGCGCCGCTTAGCTGCTCGACTGCGAGCATATCAGGGCCTGAACGCCCTCGTCTTGGGCATCGCTCGAGGAGGGGTCGTCGTGGGCACTCCGATTGCCGAAGAGCTTCAGGCGGAGCTGGAGGTCATCGCGCCGCGCAAGCTCCCTATTCCCTTCAATCCGGAGGCAGGGTTCGGGGCGATCGCCGAAGATGGCACACTGCAACTTAACTCGGCGCTCGTCCGCGCTCTCGGTCTGAGTGACGAAGAGATCCAGGAGATCGCGACGGAAGTACTCGCCGAGGTGCACCGTCGGATCAAGCGGTATCGAGGCGATCGTCCACCTCCGACGGTGAGTGGCCGCGTGGTGATTCTCGTGGACGATGGTCTGGCCACCGGATACACGATGCTGGCCGCGATTCAGAGCGTGAAGAAAGAGACCCCGGCGCGAGTCGTGGTCGCCGTCCCCGTCAGCCCTTTGTCCACGCTGCGGCGGATCGAACCTCAGGTGGATGAGCTGCACTGCCTCATCGCCCCAGAGACCGATGTCTTCGCCGTCGCGAATTTCTACGAGGACTTTCGCGACGTTCCGGACGAGGAAGTGATCGCGCTGCTGGAGCGCGCTCGTCGGCCGCCTCAAGCGAGGAGCGATTCGTAAAGCTCCTCAATGCGTCGGACTTGCTCGCGGAGATCAAAGGCGCACTCCGCCTGCGCTCGAGCCGAGCGCCCCATCTCCGCCAATTGCGACGGATCCCGAAGAAGCGTGAGAATTGCTTCGGCCAGGCACTCCGCGTCCCCAGGTGGAACGAGGAGCCCACTCTCCCCATCGCGCACGATCTCTTCGGTTGCTCCCCCTCGCGCTGCGACAACCGGCACGCCGCAGGCCATCGCTTCGACGAGGACCCGCCCGAAGGGCTCCGGTTCGAGCGAGCAATGAACGACCACGTCCAGCTTTTGCAGGATCGGCACGATATCCGCGCAAAATCCGGTGAAATGCACGCGCGAGGAGAGACCGCGCCGAGCGACCTCGCGCTCCACCGCTTGCCGGAATCCCCGGTGCCCCGTCGTATCGTAAATCTCATCGCCGACGATGAGGAACTCCACATCGGGAAGGACTCGACTCACCCGCTCCGCCGCCTGAAGGAACACAAAGTGTCCCTTCCAAGGGGCCAGCGCGCCGATCATCCCCACGCGTCGCGATCCCGCAGCGCGTCTCGGGGAAGACGGAGCGAACTCTTCGAGGTCAACGCCATTGGGGATGATGCGAACGTTCTCCCAACGGGGAAATTCCCGGGCGACGGCGTGTGAAGGAACGATGAGGAGATCGGGTACGAGACGAGCGAGCGTCTGAAAGATCCGCCAGAATCTCCGGTGTCGAAGGAAATCGTGAACATGCCAAATGATCCGAGCGCGAACCAGCGGAGCGAGCCCGACGCTGAACATCTGCGCCTTGATCCCATGTGCGTGAATCACGGCCACCGACATCTCGTTCGCCCGACGCGCGATCGCCCGGATCTGCCCCCCCACCTGCGGGAGGGAGAGGAGCGCGCGCGCATACTCGCGCCAAGAGCTGTATCGTCCCAGCCGATGCCCTCTTCCCCAATACTCGGCGATGAGCGTGGGAATGCCCGCCGCGCGCAGTGCTTCAGCGAGCCGACCGAAACGCGGCACGAGGACATGGACGCGAAACCGCCTCCGGTCGAGCGTGCGGACCACATCGAGAAGTACGCGTTCGGCTCCGCCAAGCTCCGCTCCCGTGCTGATCTGCAGGATATTGTGAACGCGTTCGGACATCTTCTCATCCGAAGTCCGAGGCCACCAAGGAGCGATACACGGCCAACACCTGCCGAGCTGTCTCCCGCCAGGTGAACGAACGGGCTCGTCGTCGGGCCCGCTCAACCAGTTCGCCTCTCACCTGCTCATCCTCGAGCACGCGCGCCGCTGCTTCAGCGAATGCCTCGGCGTCGTTCTCGCGCACGAGTACGCCGGCATCGCCGAGGACTTCCGGCACCGCTCCGGCAGCGAGCGCCACCACGGGCGTTCCCATCCGCATCGCTTCAAGCACCGGCAATCCGAATCCTTCGTATGTCGAGGGGAAGAGCAAAAGTGCCGCCCTCCGATAGATCGCCGCCAACTGCTCCCACGAGAGATCGGCGCACTGTCGCACATAGTGTTCAATCCCCAGCCGGCGAATCACCTCCCGATGCGCGCGCGTGAATCGTCCTCCGACTTGAAGGAGATAGAGCCCTTCTCCCGTCAGAGCTCGAAGTCGAGAGAACGCGCGCAATAGAGTCAAGATGTTCTTGCGCTCATCGCAGCTTCCCACATGGAGAATGAACCGTGCGGCGCAAGGGAGACCGAGTCGAGGGAACAACCGATCGGCCTCTCCCTCTTCGAGGGGAACCTCCACATGATCCCCCCCCAACGGGACGACCGTGATGCGCGCTTCGGGATAATCCAACCAACGCCGCACCTCGCTCTTCGTGAACTCGGAATCCACGATCACGTGGACGGCTTCCCGAAGAGCCGTCATGACCCACTGCAAGATGAGATTGCGCATGCGAGAGCGCGTGTCTGCCTCCCCAGCGTTCAGGAGACGGCACGGATAGAGATCGTGGACAGTGACGATCGTCCGCCGCGGATCGAGCCACCGCAGCATGTGCGCGTATGAATGATCGAGGACGTGATGAAGCTCCGCCCGTTCCCTCCGACACACGCGCGCGACGCGCTGTGGGAATCCGACATATCGCACGGCGAATCGCACAAGGCGCGTGCGTCCCCATGCCGGAACGGACCACCGCACGATGTGAAACGTCCACTCCGGAGCCAGCTGTGGGAGCCACTGCGCGAGCTGCTGCGCATACAGCGCCATGCTCCTCCATCCCTCCACCTCCAGGTCGGGAATCAAGACGACGCGCATCATCTCCTCGTGAGCAAGCGATCGAGGATCGGGCGCAGGCGCGCGACCAACACGTCATAGGCGAAATGTCGATGGGCGAGCGCGACGTTCTCTCGCCCCATATCGAGCACCTGCGGATGGCCGGCGAGCCAGCGGAGACGCTCGGCCAAGGCACTCGCATACTGCTCCTTCCCCTCGTAGGGGATCAGCATCTCTTCAGGGAGAAGCCGCACAGCTTCGCCCACGCGGCTCGCCAACACGAATCGCCCGCAAGCGAGATAGAGGGGGAGTTTCCCCGTCGTTCGAACCTCTCCGACGAGATCAGCGGTCTGCGTCGAGAGGCAGACATCCATGAGACTGATGTATTCCGGCAAGCGTTCGATCGGCACGCGTCCTACAAAGCGCACGCGATCCTGTACCCCTCGTGCTCGCGCATGGGCTTCCAACCGAGGAAGACCTGATCCCTCTCCGACGATCACTCCGACGATGGGCAGGTCCTTCACCTGCGCGAGCGCTTCGATGAGTTCCCATCCATAGCAGAAATCGAGCGTCCGGCTCCAATGGAGCGAGCCGACGAGACCGACGACGAAGGCGCCCTCCACGCCCAAGCGCCGTCGCAAAGGTTCAGAGGACTGAGGGCGAAACACGCGCACATCCACGCCATCGGGGATCACCTCGACGCGCGTCATACCCCGCTGCTTGAGCCACTCTTTATGTCCACTTCCCCGCACGATGAGGAGATCGGCATATCGCAGCGAAAGCTCTTCGAGAAGCTCCGTCAATCGTCGCCCCACCCATCCGCGTCCGAGAGCGCGCGCGAGTGCGGAGATGACATCGCCTGTGTCCACGATCACGCGGGCGCTGCTGAGCGCCTTGTAGACAAGCGCCGCCAAAACCCCTGAAGCGGCCATGTCCACAACGTACACGAGTCGCGGCCGCCATCGAAGGAGCGCCCACAGAAACCGCACCGCCGCTCGAACCTTTCGACGACCGCGATAGAAAAGGCGAAGGCGATAATCCGCTTCCAGTCGTATGGCGAATTGGCGCGCTCGCTCCGCTGCCGCTCCATCCGGCTCTCCGTTGACGAGGAAAATGAGGTCCGCCCTCGCGCGCCCGGCGGAAGATGGTGCTCCTTCGCTCCTCATGACGCGGTGCTCCTCACCTGCTCATATATGCACAAGGTCTCCTGAGCTGCTCGATCCCAAGAGAAGGCCTCAACGCGCGCGCGCGCCCGTTCGCCGATCGCCTTTCGCAGTGCGGCATCTTCGCGGAGCTGCTGCGCATAACGGGCGAGCGTCGGAATGTCGCGCGCATCGTCCACAATCAGTCCTTCCTCCCCATGCCGGATGATCTCAGCCGCTCCGGCTGCGCGCGTCGTGATCACCGGGAGCCCTGAGGCCATGGCTTCCCAGATGACCATCCCATGCGCATCGTAGACCGTGGGGAAGAACAACGCATCGCTCGCCGCATAGTAGTTTTCGATGCGGTCGGTCGCGGAGAGGAATCGCACACGAGCGCTGACGCCGAGGCGCTGCGCCACCTCGCGATACCGGCGTGCTGGCGTTCGGGAGATCACGAGAAGGTGCGCATCGGGTAAGAGCGCGAGAGCACGCAGAGCCTCCGCTGCCCCCTTCCGGAGATCCCCCGCATAGAGCAACAGGAATTCTCGCTCCGCATACCCCAAAGCCTGCCGTACAGCGGCGCGGAATCGGCGCCGCCGCGCCGGATGAAAGCGCACGAGATCCACGCCCGGACGAATCATAACGACGCGCGCGCTCCGGCCGTAGTAACGCGCCAGTTCCGCTCGCACTTTCTCGGAGATGGCGATGACCCATTGCGTGCGCGCCGGATGATAGAGCGCGCGCTCCCATCGGCCGACGAGAGCGCGAAAGATCCTGTCTCGCCCACCGAGACGTCCCTCCCGCTCTCGCAATGCATCAAACCATGCCCACTGACAGATATGGACCGTGACGACATCCGGCGAGAAGGCGGAAAGCCCCTGCCCATGCACGACATCGAAGGCCTCGCGCAGACGCCACCAGATCCCGAAAGGGAACGTGAGGATCGTCGTCATGGCTGTCATCCGCACGGCGGGCACATGATGAAATCGAATACGTCCGTCGCTCGCCTCCGCAACACGATGAGCGAAGACGTGAACATCGTGCTCTCGACTGAAACGTTCAGCCAACTCCACGACGTACCGACCATGTCCCGTGCGGCGATCGTAGTCGTGAACGAGGAGAGCAATCCTCATGGCCCCTGCGCGCGTCTTCCTGAGACCACCACCTTCCCGCTCGACCCCTCCGATCCGAGGGGAACGAGGACCTCACTCCAAGCGCGCCACCAAGCCCGCTGTCGCCGATACTCGAGATCGGAGAGCTTCGACACGGCGCCGAGGAAGAACCACCACAGCATCCCATGGGGGATGCTGAGCAGCGGCGAGCCGACGAGCGTCCCACTCCCCATCATGAACGCGCCACTCACAATGGCGAGGGCAATCTCTTCTTCGGGCGTCCCCTTCAACCGCCGTAGAGCGCGCCATGCGCTTCGCAGCGCCGTCCCCAGAAGGAGAACGAGTCCGAGGAATCCCAAGACGCCCATCTCGACCATGATGCGCCCGAAGTCTCCATCGGAGAAGATCGGACGGAATGTCGGATACCATTGCCCCATGAAGAAGGGGACGCCATGACCGGTTCGCCCCAGACCATGTCCCCACGGGGCTTCCCGCACGGCCTGGATCCCTGTGAGCAACGGATTCGAGATCCGCCCGAGGATCAAGCCGAGATCAGCAAGACTGGCGAATCGTTCGGACGCCCGTCCCTCGGTCAGATCAATCCCCAGCCACACGCCGATGAAGACCAGCGTCGCGGCACCCAGATAGACGCGCATTGCCCGCCGATGCACCCAGAGCATGAGCACTCCGATGAGCACCATCACCAACGCCGCTCGCGTTCCCGTCAGGACCAAGCTCGTCATCATCGGCACAATCCCCGCGCGGAGCAGCGCGCGCAACAGTGGCGAGAGATGACGAGTGAGCGAGAGGATGAGCGCGAGTGCTGAGGCATAAGCCATCATCGAACCGAATGCGCCAGCTGAGACGAAAGTGGAGAAGATACGAAATTCCACCTCCCCCGTCGGCGTGACATACGTCGCGAAACGATGGCGCTCGGCCGCCAGTTCATCGTCAGGGATCGCGCTCTCGACGCCGACCAGATACTGGTAAATTCCATACCCCCCAGCGAGCACGGCCAGCAGGATCACCAGCAGCAGATATGCGCGCACCTGCCGCCCGGAGTGCGTGATATCATACCCGAGCACATAGGCGAGGGTGAAGAAGCACCAACCCCGAAAGGCCGAGAGCCCAATCCACAGCGGGATTCCTGGAAAGAACGCATACACGGCGCAGAGCGCATAGAAGATGAGTAACATCTTCGTCAGCGGCGTCTCGGGCAAGAGTCCCCGCCCTCGGCGAACGCGCCCTATCGCCCAGAAAAAGAGAGCGAGCCCGAAAAAGAGATCGAAGAGAAAGTAGCTCACGGGCGAAGGATACCGATCCTTGATCGGCGCGAGGATAAACCCGACGACGATCGCCCCGGTGAGCGAGAGATGAACGAGCGTCTCGCGCTTCCACAGAACAGCTAGCTCACGCAACATATTACGCTTCGCCCTTTGAGAGCCCGTGCGCTCTCCCCACGACGGCGAGAAGGATACACGCTTTCAGTCGGAAGCGACAATACTCGAGACGCTCGAGAGCCAGAGGCTCAAGGGAGAGGCTACGACTCGCTTTTCGGCGCCTCGATCCGCACCTCTTCCACCACGCGCTCGAAGCGCGCGACCATTCTCCGCGCGTCGAAATAGGCGAGGACGCGCGCACGCGCCGCTTCTCCCATCGTCCGCCGCTTCTCCGCATCCCGCAGCAGCGACACAATGGCCTGAGCGAGTGCGACCGCATCTTCGAGCGGAACCAAGAATCCCGTTTCCCCGGGCACGACGATTTCCCGCGCTCCTCCCATATCGGTCGCGATCACAGGACGACCGGCCGCCATCGCTTCGCACAAAACGACGCCGAAGGATTCCGGCCGCGTCGCCGCATGCACAAGGAGATCGCTCGCGGCGAGTATCTCTGGGATCTCTCGACGAAACCCCGCGAACACGACGCGCTCGCAGAGGCCCGAGGCGGCGACCTGCGCGCGAAGAGAAGCCGCATATCCGGAACATCCCCTCTGCATCTCTCCTCCTACGATTGCGAATCCCACATCCGGCATTTGATCTCCGACGAGCCGCGCGGCGCGCAGAAAGAGGTCATACCCTTTTCCGGGTTCCAATCGGCCAATCGCGCTCACCACATGCCGGAATCGGTCCAGGCGGAGCTCGGCCCTCAGCTGCGCGAGACGGTGCGGATTCGGCGATCGGAACCGTTCCACATCCACTCCCGGATGAATCACGCACAAGGCCTCGCGTGGCGTGCCAAGAGCCCGATGATGGGCATCGGCGGCGACACGTGAGCTCACGATGATGCGACGGGCGGGAATGCGAACGGCCAGGCGATCGAGAAGATGATCCGGAGATGCGATCCCATGTTGCCACCACAACGCTGGAATGCGCGCGAGCCAAGCGGCCATTCCCCCATACAGATGCCCATATCCGTGCGAGCTGATGACCAGTTGCGCTCGCCACGCGAGGAGCCACCGATGGAGCGCGCGAACAGTCCTCCCGTAATTGAGCGGATCGCGGAGGCGTGTGATCGGCTGAACATGAACGGGAAGTCCGGCCGTTGCAACCTCTCGAACGAAGGAACCATCCCTCAGAAAGACTACACGAGGAACAAATCGCTCTCGATCGAGCCGGCGCAGAATCTCGAAGAAGACGGACTCCGCTCCTCCGCGCTCTCCTACCGGCAGCACGAAGACAATGGGCGATCGCCCCGACATATTCCCTCACCGCCGCGTTCGACGATACCCGCGCAGGACGAGAGCGAGAACGCCGATCGAGATGCTGCTCCACAGAAGCGCCCACACAAGGGCCGGAATGCGCGTCAGCTCCTGCAGGGCGCGCGCGTCCGTTGGCGCCTCTTCAGAGACCGAGAGCGCGAAAAGCACTTTCAGATCGAAGAGCGCATTCAGACAACTCTGCACGGCCAAGAATCCGGCGAGGAATTGTACCGCGCGCGCCGAGCTGAGGAAGAGAGTCGCTCCCAAGGCGATGCTCCACATTATTCCGATGAAGAACCCGAAACCGATCACAGGACGGACGAAGGCGAGCGTCATCAGAGCGGCCACGAGAGCCGTCGCACCGAGCGCCGTCTTCGCGCGGCGTGGTTTTTGGCACCACCGAAGAAGCGCTCCTCCATAGAGGACTGTTCCCACATATCCGGCGCTGGAGATGATCGGCAGAATCCCTCCTCGGGTGGCCGTCACTCCGCTCCCATCCGACTGGATCTGGATGTATGCGACACTCCCTCCGGTTGCCAGAGCCGCCAGCGCGTGCGCTGATTCGTGGACGAGCGTCACAAAGAGCCGCAGAGGATAGACGATGACATCTGCATAGGGTGCGAACCACAAGACGAGCGTCGCTCCGGACGCCAGCAGAAGGGTTTGGACGCCGTCCCACGCTTTGACATGTCGCCGCGTCATCCCGCGAGATTATAGCATGTGGACATATGGCCGCTGGGGGCGCCTTGGCATTGCCTCTCCCATCGGCCTGAAGTAAAATAAAGCGACGCCAGAGATCCTGAGCGAGGAGAAGATGATGCTAGCTCAATGGCTTTCTCGATATAGCGAGTGGTCAGCGCTTTTCCTCCGTCTCGCCGTCGGAGTGATCTTCATCGCTCACGGTCGGCAGAAGCTCTTCGGCGGACTCTCAGGCTTCGGGCAATACTTGGAGTCGCTCGGAGTGCCGCTGCCTGGCTTCTTCGCTGTCGTCGTCGCGCTTGTCGAATTCCTCGGGGGGATATGTCTGCTGCTCGGCCTCTTCACACGTTGGGCGGCGCTGCTGCTCGCCTTCAATATGCTTGTGGCAATCCTGCGCGTCCATCTGCCGTACGGCTTGACCGGAACCGGAGGATTCGAGTTCCCGCTCGCGCTTCTGGCGGCAGCGCTCTCGCTCGCCCTCACCGGACCGCAGAAGCTCTCCCTGGAGCGCAGCGTGCTTCGGCGCGAATTCTGAGCAGGGGGAGAACGCAATGTCCGAGCCGATGATCCGTGTCGAACGTCGAGGCTCTGTTGCGAAGCTCACGTTGAACCGACCTCCGCTCAACATCCTCAACATCGCCATGCTGCAGGAGCTCAATCAGGCTCTCGAGCATGTGAAAGCCGATGCTCATCTCCTGGTGCTGGAGAGCGGGATTGAGCGCGCTTTCTCGGCGGGAGCTGATGTCGGCGATCATGTGCCGGAGCGCGTCGAAGAGATGCTCACGAACTTGCATCGAGCGATCGTGACGCTCTTGGAAATGGAAGCCGTCTCAGTAGCCGTCGTCCGCGGGCATTGTCTGGGCGGAGGGATGGAGCTGGCCCTGAGCTGCGATTTCCTCATCGCCGGCGAGAGCGCGCGCTTCGGGCAGCCGGAGATTCAACTGGGATGCTTCCCCCCGGTCGCTGCCGTGTGGCTTTCGCATCTGATTGGTCCGCGCCGCGCTACGGAGTTGATCCTGACGGGCCGGACGATCTCCGCGCGCGAGGCTGACGCGCTGGGCCTTGTGACGCGCGTCGTCCCGGATGACCAGATCGCATCGGCTGTTGAAGATCTGCTCGACGAGCTCTCGAAGAAGAGTCCGGTCGCCCTCGCCTTCGCCAAGCGCGCGCTTCGCTATGGTCGAGCGCTCGATCCGACGACGGCGCTGCGAGCGGTCGAACGTCTCTACCTGGACGAATTAATGGCCACCGAGGATGCGCGCGAAGGTGTGCGCGCGTTTTTGGAGAAACGCGATCCCGTATGGGTCGGACGATGAAGCCTCAGGGGCGGCGAGACGCGCGGTGAACGTTCCCATGAAGGAGGTGATCGCATGAATGTTGGTGCCGCAATGGGATTTTCGCTACTGGCGCTCCTTGGAGGATACTTTCTCTACGGACGATTCGTCGCTCGTCTGGCGGGCGTGGACCCGCGACATCCGACGCCGGCTGTGACTGTGAACGATGGCGTGGATTTCGTGCCCACGCGGACGCCGGTTCTCTTCGGCCATCACTTCGCCTCCATTGCGGCGGCCGGACCCATCGTAGGACCGACGCTCGCCGCCCTGTACGGATTCCTGCCCGTTTGGCTCTGGATCGTCGCCGGCGTGATCTTCATCGGAGCTGTTCATGACTTCGTCGCGCTTTTCGTGAGCGTGCGAGAGGGGGGACGCTCGGTCGCTGAAGTCGCCCGGCGAACAGTGGGGAAGGGGGGGTTCATTTTCTTCATCACCTTCGCCATCCTGCTGTGCATCCTGATCTCGGCCGCTTTCCTGCAATTGACGGCCGTGGCGCTGACCTCGCTCTATCCGGCGCGCGAGCTGGGACTCGATCCCGACCAAACCCTCCTCAAGACGGTCGTCAAAGAGGGAGTCGCGTATGCGAAGATCGGGGGGATCGCCTCGACCTCCGTCGTCATCATCACGCTTCTGGCGCCTCTGATGGGCATACTGCTCTACAAGCGCCGTGTGCGCACGCGCTGGATGAGCGGACTGGCCCTTGTGATCTGCGCCCTTTCGGTTGGGATTGGGCTTCAGTATCCGATCACGCTCTCTCCGACGACGTGGATGCTCGTCATTTGCGGATATGTTTTCTTCGCCGCATGGATTCCGGTCTGGCTCGTTCTCCAACCGCGTGATTTCGTGAACGTTCACCTTCTCTATATTGGGCTCGCCACGATGGTCATCGGTCTGATCGGCGGTGGGTGGCACGGGGTAACGATGAAGGCGCCGGTCGCGCATCTGACAGGTGAGAGTACGGCGGCTTTGGGCTGGGCCTGGCCTTTCCTCTTTGTGACCATCGCCTGCGGCGCATGCTCGGGAGCTCACGCCCTGATTGCCGGTGGGACGACATGCAAGCAGTTAGCCTCTGAGAAGGACGCGCCGATCATCGGCTACGGAGGGATGCTGTTGGAAGCCCTCTTGGGTATTTGCGTGACGCTGATTGTGCTCGGAGGGCTGAGCTTTGACGAGTACAAGGCACTCGTCTGGCCTACGGATGAAACGGGACGCTTCAAGACGGGGAACGCACCGCTGGCCTTCGCCGTAGCTGTGGGGAAGATGCTCACGGCGGGACTGGGGATCCCTGCGGTCTACGGGACGATCTTTGGGATCCTGATGCTGGAGGGATTCCTTCTGACGACTGTGGATACGCTCGTTCGCCTGACGCGCTATCTCTTTGAGGAGCTGTGGACGGCTGTGCTTCCCGATCCTCCGGCCGTGCTCCGCAATCGCCTGGTGAATTCGGGAATCGCCCTGGGGGGAATCGCTCTGCTGACGTTCACGAACGCCTATCAAGCGATTTGGCCTACCTTCGGCTCAGCGAACCAACTGCTGGCCGCGCTGACGCTCCTCACGGCGACGGCGTGGCTTTTCAAACATGCGCGGGCGATATGGTTCACGGCACTTCCTGCTTTCTTCATGATCGCGACGACGATGACTTCGCTCGTCCTACTGCTGCCGCGATATCTTCGCATGGGGAGCTGGACGCTTGCGGCGACGGATTTACTGCTGCTTCTGCTTGCGGTCGGCATGCTGACGGTCATGTGGCGATACTTCCGAGGACGCGCGCCCTCGACCCGCGTTCCGCTCCGAGCGGAAGCGCCTGCGTTCGATCCATGACTACGGCGAGGATCCCGGGAGGAGGCGATGCCGAAAGCGATCTTCCTCTACAGCGAGGAATTCATTCGATACGACTACGGCCTCACGCACCCGCTGAAGATGCGACGTCTGCGCCTGGTCTACGACCTGCTTCAGGCCTATGGCGTCTTCGACGATCCGGATGTGGCGCTCATCGAACCCAAACCGGCGCGCGAAGAAGACGCGCGCTCCTTTCACACGGAGGAATATTTGGCCGTCTTGCGCGCTCTGGATGAAGGGATCTCTCCGAGCAACCCGTATGCGTATGGTTTAGGGCCGGGCGATAATCCCATCTTCCCCGGCCTCTATCGTCTGGCCTTGCTGATCACCGGCTCCTCGTTGGAGGCAGCGCGGCTCGTGGATGCACGGGAGACGCCGGTCGCCTTCAGCGTCGCCGGAGGTTTGCATCATGCGCTTCCCAATCGAGCCTCGGGATTTTGCTACCTCGACGATCCCGTCATCGCGATCAAATGGTTGCTCGATCGCGGACGCCGTGTGGCCTATGTGGACATTGATGCACATCACGGCGATGGCGTGCAACTGGCGTTCTACGACACGGATCGCGTGCTCACGATTTCGTTTCACGAAGATGGCCGTTTCCTCTTCCCGGGGACCGGATTCGTGGATGAATTGGGCGTGGGTGCGGGCTACGGCTATTCGGTGAACATCCCTCTCTATCCGGGCACCGATGATGAGACGTACGTGTGGGCGTTTGAGGAGATCGTCCCTTCGCTCATCGCCCTCTATCAACCGGACGTGTTGGTCACGCAGTTGGGCGTAGACAGCTTCGCGACCGATCCGTTGACGGACCTGCGTCTGACGACCCATGGATATACGCGCGTCGTCGAACGACTGAAGCGTTTCGGCCTTCCCTGGGTCGCTCTGGGCGGAGGGGGATACAACCTCTCCAATGTGGCGCGCGCGTGGACGCTCGCTTTTGCCATCATGTGCGGGATCGAGTTGCCCGACGAGATTCCGTCGGCCGGTCGCGATGCTCTGCGTCGCGAAGGACTCGAGGTTCACCGACTGCGCGATCCGGAGCCGACGACCTGTTCCGACCCACGCGTACGGGAACAGGCTGAAAAGAGCGTGCGCTACATTCAGGAGCACGTCATTCCGCGATTGGCTGCGCAGTCCTGATCGGTCATGATGCGTTTGCCGTCCTTTCGAACCGAGGTCTTCGAGACCTCGCACCGCAAAGACATCGCCGAGATTGTCCTCCTCTGTCTCCTGGCAGCCCCCGTTGGGGCACGGTCCCTGCTTCCATGTCAACCGGAGCGGCTGCTCATCCTCGTCATGGACGAAAACGGCCGACCGATTGCCGGAGCGCGAGCGACACTCGAACGACCGGAGACGGGGTGGCATCAGGTGGGGGAGACGGACCATGTAGGTCGGATCGTCTTCACTGATCTTGCACCGGGCCTCTATCGCCTGCGCGTCGAGAAAGAACGGTTTTATACCCTCACCGTCCCGGACGTCCGCATTCCGGAGAGCGAGATGCTGGAGCTCGTCTTGCATCGGCAGCAGGAGTTCGTCGAGACCGTTGACGTGACGCCCGCGTCATCAGCTCTCGACCCCTGGCAAACGGCAGCGCACATGGAGCTGAGCGCGCCGGAGGTCCTTACCCTTCCCACGTCGGTCATGCGGGATCTTCGGTATTCGCTCGCCCTGCTTCCGGGGATCGTCCAAGATGCTTCCGGAAGCTTACACATCGCGGGCTCAGCAGCGTCGCAAACGCTCGCGCTTGTGGATGGCTTCATGGTGGCGCATCCGATCACCGGACTTCTCGACCTGCGCGTGAGCGTGGACGCCATTCGCGAAGTTCGCGTTCACAGCAGCCGATACTCGGCCGAATATGGGAGGAGCTCCGGCGGCGTGCTCGATCTGAGCACGGCGATGGGAGATGACCGATTTCGCTTTTCGGCGACCGATTTCATCCCTTCGCTCCAGAAGCGTAAGGGGTTCCACCTCAACAACTGGACCCCGCGGGTGACGCTCTCAGGACCGCTGCGGAAGAAGCGCGCATGGTTCTATGAAGCCTTCGAGGGAGAGTACGACGTCGCGATCGTGGAGGAGTTACCGCGCGGCGCGGATCAGAATCGGGCGTGGCGATGGAGCCATCTGGCGAAAGCGCAGGTGAATGTGACGGCTTCCCATCTGCTGACGGTCACGCTCCTCACCAATCGCTTTCGATCGCCTCATGAAGGACTCTCGCGCTTTGTTCCCCGCGAGACGACGCGCCTTCTCGCTCGCGGTGCGGATTTCCTCGCGCTGAAGGGGCACGTCTACCGGTCCGATGGACTCTTGCTCGAATACGGCGTGGGGGCGATTCACTTTCGCGATACCGAGCGACCGTGGGGAGAGGCGCCATACGTTCTCTCCCCTGAAGGGGCGCGCGGCCACTTCTTCCGAAGCTCGGAACAGCGGGCGCATCGAATGCAAGGGCTTTTGAACCTCGTCCTCCCGTCCTTCTCCTGGCACGGGCGACATGAGATGAAGATCGGAGCAGATGGGATGCATCTGGGCACACGAGAGCGCACCATCCGTCGTCCGCTGCTCATCCTTCGAGACGATGGATCGCGTGCGCGCGTCGTCCAGTTCACGTCGTCCTCCGAAGTCCGAGAAAGGAGCATCGAGCTCGCGGTCTACGGGCAAGATCGGTGGTTTTTCTCTCCGCGCGGCGTTCTGGAGCTGGGCCTTCGCTTCGATTGGGACTCTGTGCGACGGGCCGCGCGATGGTCGCCTCGCATCGCGGCGAGCTACCTGCTCACACGCGATCGTCAGACGCGGCTTGTCGGCGGCCTCGGCCTCTTTCGCGATGCCACACCACTTGGGCTGATCGCATATCCTTCGAGCGGACGCCGAATGGACATTTTCTACGCGCGCGATGGACGCACTCGGCGAGAGATCGTGGAGACGGCGTTTCACGCCAATGTGCGGGCGCTCGCTCCGCCCCGCGCCTTCATCTGGAGCCTTGGACTCGAACGCCAACTGCCCGCCGCCTTCGTCCTTTCCCTTGAATTCCTCCAGAAGCGAGGCCATCGCGGATGGACCTATGTGCCGTTTCTCGAACCCCCGGATACTCCCGTTTCCCGATCTCCTTCGCCGGACGGGCGAAGAGATGCTGACTCCCCTTCTGCGCGCCTTCGTCTCCTCGACCTTCGCGACGTGAAGCGCGATCAGTACGACGCTCTCCACCTGACGCTTCGGTGGACGCTTCGGGAGACGCATCCCCTCCTCGCCTCTTACGTTCGCTCCCGCGCGCGCTCTACAGCCGTGCTCGAGTTCACGCCGGATACGCTGTTGTTCGGCCCCCAAGCTGGAGGGTCCTTGCCCTGGGACGCGCCCAATCGTATCCTTCTCTGGGGTTGGATGCCTTTGCCGAAGCGATTCACCCTCGCCTATGCGCTGGAGTGGCGCGATGGCTATCCCTTCCTCGTCGTCAACGGAGAGCACCGATTAGCGGAGCCGCCGAACCGGCGGCGACTTCCCACCTATTTTTCGCTCAATCTCCATCTCGAGCGACGGTTTCACCTCTTCGGCTTGCAGTGGGCGTTGCGCGCGGGCTTCAACAACGTGACGAATCATCCGAATCCATCCACCGTGAACAACAACGTGGATTCCCCGCAATTTCTCACTCCTGGGGGAGTGGAATCCCGCTCTTTCATCGGCCGCTTGCGCCTTCTTGGGCGCAAGTGAGATGGAGCCTTCGGATAATGCGCCGGTCATCGCACGGGGTCGCTCCCCCCTCTCTTGACAGTGCTGGGAGCGCGTTCTTATACTCCCCCTTGGAAGCCCCGGTGAGAGCGCGACAATGGTGAAGCGGGATTATTACGAGATCCTCGGCGTGACGCGGCGAGCGACGCGCGCAGAGATCACCCGGGCCTATAAGAGACTCGCGCGCAAATATCACCCAGAGCTCAATCCCGGCGACGAAGAGGCGCGACGGAGATTTGAGGAGGTCGCCGAAGCCTACGAAGTTCTGAGCGATCCGAAGAAGCGTGCGCTCTACGACCGATATGGCCTGCGTCGAGACGAGATGTCAGAGGGCGCGAGAGAGAAGCGAACAGCGGACATCATCTTCGAGGGCTTTGACTTCAGTGTGGAAGAATCTTTCGGCGACTTCCTGGAGGAGCTGTTCAGCCCGCTTGCACAGAAGCGCGCGAAGGTGCCGGAGCGAGGAGCGGATCTTGAAGTCCCCGTCGCTTTGAGCTTCGAGCAAGCCCTACGGGGCACGACGGTCACGGTGACTGTCGCGCGACGGCAAACCTGTCCGCGCTGCGAAGGTCGAGGGGAGATCGAAGGTCCGGTCGGAACGTGCTTCCGTTGCGGGGGGACGGGACGACGAGTGATCACCCGCGGCCCGCTCCGATTGAGCGTGCGATGCCACCAGTGCGAAGGGACAGGACACAGCGCTCCCATCTGCCCACTCTGTCAGGGAGAGACGCGCATTTCCCTGGAGGAATCGTTCGAGGTGAAGATTCCAGCGGGCGTGGATACAGGCTCGCGTATTCGCCTCGAAGGCAAGGGCGATGCCGGCCTCTACGGCGGCCCTCCCGGTGATCTCTACATCGTCACGAATGTCCAGGCGCATCCTTTCTTCGTTCGAAAAGGCGACAACATCTACTGCACCGTCCCCATCACGATCTCCGAGGCCATCCTGGGGGCGAAGATCGAAGTCCCGACGCTCTGGGGGAAAGCCACGCTTCGCATTCCGCCGGGTACACAATCGGGCCAAATCTTTCGCCTGCGCGAACAAGGGGCTCCGAGCCTCCGCGGTGACCTGCGCGGCGATCAATATGTCGAGGTGCGAGTCCTCATCCCTCGACTCATTGACCAACGGTCACGGGAGCTCATCCGTGAATTCGAGCGCCTCAACCCAGAAAATCCTCGCATCGAGTTCATGGGCCTGGCGGGATTGCTCGCCGAAGAGCCTCACCAGACTGAGGCCTCGCATTGACACAGATGCCGGGGTTCTGTACTCTTAACTTCTCCGAGAAGCGAGAATCACGCTGTAAGGAGGTGACGCGAAGGCATTGAAGAAGGTCGTCGTGGCGCCCAAAGGCCTTGAGATCCTCTTTGGCCCGAATGACCAGAATATCAAATTCCTGGAATCGGCCCTCAATGTTCGCGTGGACGCCCGCGGTAGCGATCTCATCCTCCACGGAGCGGATGAGGATATTGAAACCTTTGAACGCCTTCTGCAGGACTTCGCCATACTTGTTGAGGAAGGACGTCCCCCCTCGGAGCGTGATTTGAGACTCGTCCTCCGACAGATTGCTGAGGATCGCTCCTACAGCCTTCGGGAGCACTTTCGCATCGGCACGCTGAATCCGACAGGTAAGAAGGTCGTCACAGCACGCTCGGCGAATCAACTTCGATACATTCAGGCGATGGAGCGAAGCGATCTCGTCTTCGCCATTGGTCCGGCGGGGACGGGGAAAACATACCTCGCTGTCGCCGTCGCGGTGCACATGCTCATGAACAAACGCGTGCACCGCATCATCCTGACGCGCCCGGCCGTGGAAGCAGGCGAGAAGCTCGGATTCCTCCCCGGCGATCTCCAGGAGAAGGTGGACCCTTACCTCCGCCCCCTCTACGACGCTCTCTATGACATCATGGACTATGAGCGCGTCGAGCGGTTCCTGGAACGGCGCATCATCGAGATCGCTCCATTGGCCTTCATGCGAGGTCGAACGCTCGGAGATTCCTTCATCATCCTCGATGAGGGACAGAATACGACTTCGGAACAGATGAAGATGTTCCTGACGCGCATCGGACTTGATTCCAAGGTCGTCGTCACGGGAGATGTCACGCAAATTGATCTGCCTCCCGGGAAACGTTCGGGACTAGTCGAAGCTCGCGAGATCCTCTCCGGCATCGAGGGCATCGAGTTCGTCTACTTCACGGAGAAGGACGTCGTCCGGCACCCCTTGGTGAAATCCATCATCAAGGCTTACGAAGAGCGGAGCAAGAAGACGCTCATGGAGTGAGTGGTTTCTCCACTGGCGCCCGGAGCTGTGGAAGTGTCAGCGGGTATGGTCACTATCTCAAATCGCCAACGGAAATATCGCGTCCGCGCGCGCTCTCTCGCGCGATTCGCCGAACGCGTCCTGCGCGCTCTCGACCGGCATGAGCAAGGAGTCACGATCGCGTTCGTCAGCGATCGCACTATCCGCCGGCTCAATCGCGAGTTCCGAGGCGTGGACCATCCGACGGACGTTCTCGCCTTCCCCTTCGGCGAAGCCCTGGAGCCGACGGCGCCCGATGCTTCCGTCTACCTCGGTGACATCATCATCTCCCTGGAGACGGCGCGACGGTATGCGGCACGGTGGCGAATTCCTCTGCATCGGGAGCTCCAGAATCTCATCATTCACGGTGTGCTCCATCTGTGCGGATACGATCATGAGACCGATCAGGGAGAGATGCGCCGTCTGGAGCGTCGCCTTCGACGCGCGCTCATTCCGTGAGCGGCTCTCAAGCGACCTATGGTGACCCTGGCGAGCCTCCTCTGCGTGTTGATCCTCACGCTGCTGGCGGCGTTTGAGAGCGCGCTGGCGCAATTGAGCGAAGTGCAGCTCCGCGTCCTGCTCGCGGAGAATGAGCGGAGCTTCTACGTCCGCCTCCTTCGAGAACTGGTCGAGAACCGCCATCGCATCCTGCTCACGCTCAGCATGGGCATCCAGCTGATGATCGTGGTGCTGGCCATCGCTGCCGTCTCTCTCTTCAACCGATGGGGATTCGAGCACACGCTCACGGCGAGCCTCGCCGCCATGATCGTCGTCATTAGCGTCTTCCGGCAGTTCCTGCCCCGACTGCTGGCGCAAAATAACCCGGAACGGACGCTCTTGCGCCTGCTCCCTGTGTTCTCCGCCCTCTATACGATCCTCTGGCCTTTGGCCTATCCCATCTATCGCGCGCTCCAAGCCCTGAAGTCTCGATCTCCTGAGCCCGCCGATGAGGAGAGCTCCGGCGAGGAGATCCAAGCCTTCATTGACGTCGGAGAGCAAGAGGGCATCATCGAAGCCGCTGAAGGCCAACTCATCCAATCCATCGTGGAGCTCGGCGATCGTCGCGTCCGCGATGTGATGACGCCTCGTGGAGATATCGTCGCCGTTTCCGACCAAGCGACCATCGAGGATGCCCTGCGCACGATGGTCGAAACTCGATATTCGCGGCTGCCTGTGTACCGCAATCATCTGGACGATATCGAGGGGATCGTCGTCCTGCGCGACCTGGTGGCCGCCTCTCTCTCGGGACGAGGCGCCGAACGGGTCACTGCCGTGATGCGCCCGGTGTATTTCGTGCCGGAGACCAAGCGCGCGGCGGATCTGCTTCAAGAGATGAAACGAGCGCGCCTCCACATCGCGCTCGTCGTGGACGAATACGGGGGGATCGCGGGACTTGTCACCCTGGAGGATCTGCTGGAGGAGATCGTCGGGGAGATTCACGATGAAGGACAACCCGAATCCGTCGAGATCCTCGAACAGCCCGATGGGACCTTCCTCGTGAAGGGAACGACCGATGTGCGAAAGCTCGAACTCTTCTTTCACACTGAGCTCGAGAGAGACGACTTCACGACAGTGGCGGGGCTAATCCTCAAACACTTGGACCACCTCCCTGCTATTGGCGAGGGCGTCGAGTATAAAGGCTTCCGGTTCGAGGTCGTGGACGCCGATGCCCGTCGCATTCGCACGGTGCGCATTCATCCGCCTCCATCCGCCTCTCCGGTAGAAGGGACAGCGTCTCATCCGGCCGCGACGGGGGAGTGACCGCTTTATGTCTGAGAATACCTCTTCGCTCACGACGAAGTCAGGATTTGTCGCGCTCATCGGGCGACCGAACGTCGGCAAGTCAACGCTGTTGAACCGCCTCATCGGCCAGAAGATCGCCGCCGTCTCCGACAAACCGCAGACGACTCGCTGGCGCATTCGCGGCATCCTCACGCGCCCGGAAGGACAGATCATCTTCGTAGATACACCGGGGATTCACAAGCCCGTTCATCGGATGAATGAGCGCATGATGCGCGCCGTCGAGGCCGCTATTGCGGATGTGGATCTGCTCCTGCTGATGACCGACGTGACGGAGCCGTTCGGCAGCGGCGATCGCTTCGTGCTGGAGATGGTGAAGCGCGCCGGAAAGCCCGCCTTTCTTCTCTTGAACAAAATCGACCGATTGAAGGATAAGCGCGAGCTTCTTCCCCGCATCGACCTCTATCGCCACGAATACGACTTCGCCGAGTACATTCCCCTCTCCGCTCTCACAGGAGAGGGCGTGGATCTGCTCCTTCAGTGCCTCTTCGAACACCTTCCGGAAGGCCCCCTTTACTACCCTGAGGGCGAGATCACCGATCAGCCCGAGCGCGTGCTGGTGGCCGAGATCGTGCGCGAGAAGCTCCTCATGGTCACGCGCGACGAAATCCCTTACGTCACCGCTGTCTACACCGAGAGCTTCAAGGAGGAGGAAAATCGGCTGCGCATCCACTGCGTGATCCTCGTCGAGCGGGAATCGCAAAAGCCCATCATTATCGGCAAAGGGGGCGAACGTTTGAAAACGATCGGCACGCTCGCCCGCGAGGAGATCGAATTCCTTCTCGGAAAGAAAGTCTTCTTGGAGCTGTACGTCAAAGTTCGGGAGAAGTGGCGCGAGAACGATGCCCTACTGACCCAACTGGGATTGGAGCACTGAGAGGCATGCAATCGCGACTCAGGGAGTCGTACCGAGACCGGGGTCCGCTCCCCCCTTACTTCACCACATAGGTGAGTTCAAGACGAGACGTCGTCGCGCCGGATTTCACCTCCAGCGGGACCTCCTGGTGGGCTTCCGCGAAGTAGCACAGACCGCCGATATCGGATCGGCAATAATAGAGCGTCCATTCGACAATGAGTCGGCCCCGCCCCTCGCGAAAGGTCACTGGCAACGAGACCGGAAAAGTAGGGGAACGAAGGGCGAGCGCCGTCCGCCCCTGATCGAAGTGCACAACGGGATCACCCTCCACGCGTATGGTGACCTGGGAGGGCGCCCTCTCGTTCACTGCGTGATCCTTGGGTAAGCGAAGTCCGAGGAGGATGGTTCCGGAGCCCGGAGCGATCTGCTGCGGAGGCACCATCAGCTTCTGACCGGAGAACGTGGGAGCTGCCGTCGCGCGCGGACGCAAACGCTCCACGCCCTTCAGCTCCAGCGTCACCACCCGCCCCGTTTTCAGATCGGCGACGCGAATGACATGATTGTTCGTGTCAGCGATATAGAGCTTGCCATTGGCAACGCTTACACCCCCGGGTTCGTCAAAGAGCGGACGTTCGCCATCGCGCAGTCCCGCTTCCCCCGTTCCCAAGAAGGTGACGATCTGCTGCATGGTCGGAAAGAGCTTCTTGATCTTGTTGTTGTACGTATCGGCGACATAGAGGACGCCGTCATGAAAGGCCACGCCCAGGGGATGTTGAAGTCGCGCCCGATGGCGGGGACCATCGCGATCGCCAAAGACGAAGAGGTCTTCGCCGACGAGCGTCTCCACGCGCCCGCGCGGATCAAGATCCACAGCGCGGATAGCGCTCGCCTCGCTATCGGCGACATAGAGACGCTGCCCATCGGTCGTGATCCCGCTGGGTTGGGCGAGCGACGCCTCCCGCAGCGGCCCATCGTGACACCCCTCGTAGCCGCTCCCGGCAAACGGCGCCACGACGTGCGTCTTCACATCCAGCACCCAGAGCTGGTGTGATCCAGCCATCGCAATGTAGAGGCGCTCGCCGAGCAACACGAGATCCCACGGCGAATTCAAATCGACCTGCGGGCCCATCCCTCCCGGATGGAACGGACGGCGCGACTGAAATCCCGTCCCCGCGATCGTTCGCACCACACGTGCTTTCAGGTCCACCTCGCGGATGGCGTGATTCTCCGTATCGGCGACATAGAGCGTCTCGCCGCGCACGGCCATTCCCTGCGGATGATGAAACTGCGCCGTCTCGAAATCTCCATCTCGCCATCCGGCCTCTCCCTGACCGATCACTTCCAGGATCGTTCCATCCGCGAGCGAGGCCACGACAACGCGATTGTGATTTGAATCGGCGATGAAGAGGCGGCCCGATGCCGCATCGGCCAAGACTTTCCCGGGGAAGGAGAGCACGGGTTCGGGAACGCGCTCGCGTTCGAGATCGAATCGGATTGGCCGGCGATCAATCTGACCGCGCGCGTCGAACGTGCGAATCACCTCGGCAATCACGGCGCCAAAGACATCGGCTGTGATCTCCCCGGAGACGTGACCGACGATCTTCCCGCGCGGGTCAATGAGCACAAGCGTCGGCCATGCGCGCGCACCATAGAGCCGCCACACACGCATGTCGCGATCGTTCACCACCGGGTGTTCGATCTCGTAGCGCAGGATCGCCTGACGAATATTCCCGGTCTCCCGCTCGGCCGGGAATTTCGCTGAATGCACGCCGATGACGACGAGCTCGCGCGCGAATCGCCGCTCCAGCTTCTTCAGCTCCGGCAGAACGTGCATGCAATTGATACAACAGTAGGTCCAGAAATCGAGCACCACGACCTTTCCCCTCAGATCGCGGAGCGCAAGGGGACGCTTCGTGTTCAACCATTCCAAGCCCTCGGGGAACTCAGGCGCTGATACTGTTCCCATATAGTCTGTGGACATTCGCTGCCCCTCCTTCGACCAGGATCTCGCACCCTCGATGGAGAGTACCTCCATCATCAGAGCGCTCTGAGGATTCCCGCGCCCCTCGCCATGCGCCCTGAAAGAACATGGTATCAGAGCCTCGGATGCGGTGCAATCGCGATGGCTATTGCCACCGACACCATCTCTTCAGCATAATGAGCATCGGTGAGCGAGGCGGCTCGAACATACTGCCCGCGATGTGGTGCTCCGGTTCGTCCGGGAGCGAAGTTCTGCACTCGATGCGGGACGCGCGTCTTCATAGCCTCGGGCGAAGAATCGAGCGGATATCGAAGCGTCTTCTCCGCAGCTCCCCAAGTGGAAGAGGGATCGTACGTCCCTCCTTCGATGAGAGAATGGGGCGCTCTGTCGCCGTGGACTCACACGCGGATCTTCTTCGGACGACCGGGTCCGGAACGGAACGTCGTCCTCTACGTCATCCTTTCACTACTCACCTGCGGTCTCTTCTCCCCGCTCTGGATGTACCAGATCGGCCGCGATCTGCGTCGTGCGCTCGCTCAGAATGAGCCGCATCCGGAGCTGGATCTCCTCTTGGTCTTTGTCACATGCGGCGTGTGGTGGTTCTATCTCCTTTACAAGTACCCTTCGCTCATCGCCGATCTGAAGCGTCGCGCTGGTCTTTCCGAAAACAACCTACCGGTGATCTCTCTCATTCTTGGAATCTTGAGTCTCGGCGTGATCAGCTTGGTGCTCATGCAGAGCGAGCTGAACCGCCTCTGGCGACTCGCGAGAGGAGACACATGAAGGCTGGAGGATGACGCATGCGGCGAGCCCATCCCCAGGGACTCAGAGATAGGCGCTTCCTCGAAGAACGCCAGGGGGCGCTCGTGCGAATCCTTCTGGTTGTGCTCGTCGTACTCTTCGTCGGTTTGTCCTCCTCCCCGCTTGCGTCCGTTGTGCTCTGCCCATTTCGGCAGCTCACGGGACTTCCTTGTCCGGGATGTGGGATGACGCGCGCTCTGAATGCTCTGGCTCACGGCCAATGGGAGCTGGCGCTCTCCTTTCACCCGCTCAGCCCGATCGTCGCCGCTGGCGTACTCCTGCTCGGGATCTCGGCTGTCTTCACAGGGTGTCTTCCGCCACAGGCTCGACTCCATCGGTGGAGCCTCATCGGCGAGCGCATCCTCGTAGCACCCTGGTTCCTGAGGCTCCTTCTTGTCCTGGCCCTCGGAACCTGGATGATCCGAATGATCGGTATGGTCGCCTCGGGGGAAGCAAGCCGACTCATTCACCAAGAGTGGTTGGGACACATGCTCTCGCTGCGATGAGGTGTCACATTCAACTCACCCGCGCTTTTTTCCAAAGAAGCGGCGGATGAGGTCCCACACGCGTGTTCTCGCCGAGGGCTTTCGCTTAAGGGAGATGGTGCGCCCACTTCTCCGACGCTCGATGGCCACCACTCGCCCCAGAATCTGGTGCACGGCGATCGGCGCGCCGGGCAGCTCGGCGCGATCTCCGCGCGTGATGGCGTAGAGGCATCCGGCGCGCTCCTCCAACGCGATCACCCTCTGTATGACAGCCGTGCCGCTGCTCGTCGCATAGAGCACGATGTCCTGGGGGCGAATGGTCGTCACATCCACGGGCTCGATCGTGAGGATATCCCCCTCCTCGATCGTGGGGCGCATGGTCGGCCCAGACATCTCCAGGCGCAACGGTCGGTTCCGAGAAAGCTCAAATCGCGCGTACTCCACAAGGTCCGGCAGATCGAGCCGCAGTCGCTGCCCGCGATATGTCTTCATCTCCCCGAAGGTCGGCATACTCGCTCCGCGTCACGCCAATATTAGCGCGAGCCGGTATAATCTTCAAGCCGTTCGGAGATCTGACAATCCCTCGATCATCGTCGTGAGCTACAGAGCCGACGCGCCGTTCGCTCATTCGTCGCTCTCATGCGAGGTCCTGATCTGGAGGCCATCGTCGCGGATACTCTCTCCCGCGCGAGAAGTTCCCACAGGTTCAGGTGATCGAGAGCCTCTAGGAAACGTCCCTACTTCTCCCCACGAGCCAGAAGGGAGACGTCCGCCCCAGCGCTCACCCGTCGCGGATGTCCGAGTCGCCGAGCCCTATCTGAGAATTCCACGCCGTCCAGAGATCACGCGGAGTGTCCGCGTGTCCGGCCAGGAGCACTTTCTCCTCCTCGATGCTCGGAATCGGAGCACCCACGGGCAGAAAGCGCCGATCCATCAGGTGGGTGAGATTGACCTTGCCGAGCGCCGCCAAGAGCGAATTCTTCAACCGCGGATATCGGCGCTCCAGCTCGTCGAGCAAGGTTTTCATCTGGATGCGAAGCGCCGTCTCATCCTCGCAATAAGGAGACGCGCAGGAGACGACCGGCGCTCCCGTGTGGGGCACATACTGCCGGATCTCATCCTCGAAGACATAGCAGAGCGGTCGAATGACGATATTCTGCCCATCATCCGAGAGCAAGAGAGGCGGCATCGTCCGAATCTCCCCCCGGAAGAAGACCGAGAGCAGGAACGTCACCATCAGATCGTCGGCATGGTGTCCCAGGGCGATCTTCGTGGCTTTCAACTCCTTCGCCAGCCGATAGAGCGTCCCGCGACGCAATCGGGAGCAGAGGGAGCACGCTGTCGTCCCCGGTTCAAGTTTCTCCTGGATGATGCGATACGTGGGATTTCGGACGATGTAGTATTCATACCCTTCGCGCTTCAGATACTCCTCAACGAGATCGACGCGAAATCCGGGATAGCCTTGATCAATGTTGACAGCGAACAGGTCGAAGCGCACAGGGGCGCGCCGCTGCAGCAAGCGCAAGATGTGAAGAAGCGTCCAGCTATCCTTTCCCCCAGAGACAGCCACCAGGATGCGATCGCCATCGGCGATCATGCCGTAGTCTTTGATGGCCCGCCCTACGCGGCGCAAGATCGAGCGCTCAAGGGCTTCGATCGAACGCGCGGGCTTCGCATCGTGATCTCGACGAATGTGTATCATCGCCCGACACTCGCCGAACTCTCGCTTCCGGCTGGAAATCTTACCCGAAAGACGGCGCGCGAAGCAAACGAGAGAATCGCGGCTGGAATTCTTTTTGGAACCCTGGGCGCGCGATGAGCGTGTACGAGGGATGAAAAAAATCGACACGGAGGGAATGAGCAATGCGGGGACGCGAAATGATCACCTCTGCCTTCATAGCGGGAATACTCGCCGCATCGGCCCTGTGGGCAACGGTCGAGGGCAGGCCAATTGCGGCGAGCCCGGATGAGGGGTATCTGGGAGTCTATGTGACCGATCTCACGCTGGAGAAAGCAAGGGAGCTCAAGACGCCCGGCGAATACGGCGTCCTCGTCGTGGAGGTCGCGGAAGGAAGCCCTGCCGCTCGAGCTGGGATCAAAGAGAATGACGTCATCATCGAATTCCATGGCGTTCGCGTCGAGGGCGAGGTTCAGTTCGGACGCCTCGTGCGCGAGACGCCTCCGGGACGCACCGTCTCCCTGAAGCTCGTGCGCGAGGGGGAGATGCGGGAGGTGAAAGTCACCCTGGGCTCTCGCCGACCCATCACGGTTGGCCCGGACTTTCGTTTCGACCTCAGGATCCCGGAGATCCGAATCCCTCCGGTCATCGTGCAACTGGGGGGATATTCGCTGCTGGGCGTTCGCGTCCAGGATCTCACTGAGCAACTCGGCGAGTACTTCGGCGTGCCTGAGGGGCGAGGCGTTCTCATCACTTCCGTGCGCCCGGGGAGCCCAGCCGAGCGTGCCGGTTTACGCGCCGGTGACGTCATCGTCGCCGTAAACGATCGGGAAGTGCGCACCGTGCGTGACTTCACGCGCGCGCTCGCGGGGAGAGAGGGAGAAGTCTCCCTCACGATCGTCCGGAATAAGGAGAAGCAGAAGGTCACCGTGGTTCTCGAACGCCGCGAGTGGCCCGGCTGGTACTACCGGTATTCTGATCAGGACAGCCCGGAGGCCTGGGAGGAACGGATGCGACGACTCGAGCAAACGCTCCGGAACTATGGACGCGGACTCCGCGACTACGAGCGGGAACTCCGCCGCTGGCAAAGGATATGGTCAGCGCCGCGCGGACAGTGGGTCTCAACGCGCGTCCTGTGAATGCCTCCCTCGTCGCTCGCGAAAGCGCTGCTGCGCGCGTGCGTAGTCGTCCGGGGTGTCGAGATCCCAGAAGAATTCCTCTGCGCCTGGCAGATGGGCGACTTCCGAAAAGGGGAGGAAGCGAACGGCAAGGCGCTCCAGCAAGCGCGTCATTCGCCGCTCGCCGCGCGTGATCGCCTCGCTCACCTTGGGCAAACACGCGACGGAATAGACGGCGCAGAGAGGCTGCGGACGTCCTTGTGCATCGAGCGGGACGAGCGCCTCGGCCTCCCGAAAGGATGAAACGAGCCGATGAAGAAGCTCACCTGTGAGGAACGGCAAGTCGCACGCGAGAATGAGCGCCGCCTTCCCCGAGCAGCGCACGAGCGCTACCTCAAGCCCGGCCAACGGTCCCACGCCCAGGGAGAGGTCCGAAGCGCTCGCGATCCCCGCCCTGCGGCAAAATGCTTTCACTCGTGGGTCCGAGGTGATCACCGTGATCTCGGACGTCACAGCGCGCGCCGCCGCGATCACCCACTCCATACACCGCTTCCCCCCGAGGGGGAGAAGCGCTTTGTTCCGTCCCATGCGCGCGCTCTCTCCTCCAGCTTGAACGAACGCACCGATCACGGCTCCCTTGCTCCACATCCTCGATTTTTGCCACAATACGGATGTATGAGGCAAGCGGCGAGTTTCATCCTCGCAGTGGCGCTGGTGATCCCTTGGGAGAAGGCACCGGCGCAATCGGCGGCCGAGAAGTTCTTCCCCATAGATCGCGTGCGCCCTGGATTGCGCGGGGTCGGCAAGACGGTTTTCGAGGGGAATACGGTTGAAGAATTTGGTGTGGAGATCCTCGGCGTCCTGCCCGGTCGGCCTGGACCAAAGCAGAACGTCATTATCGCGCGGCTTGTAGGACCTCGGCTGGAGCGAACGCGCATTTTCGCGGGTATGAGCGGAAGCCCGGTCTATATTGACGGCCAGCTCCTCGGCGCCATCGCCTATGCGTTCCCCTTCGCGACGGAACCGATCGCCGGGATCACACCTATTCAGGATATGATCGAGGCGCTCGATGCTGAAGGCGCGGCTCCGATGCCAAGCCCGCGGACAAAGGCGCGAGTGACCCCGTCCGCGGCTGCGGACACGGCAGAGGTGACCTCCTGGGGGCAGGCTCTTCGCCGATTCCTTCCCGCTGAAGAGATCGTCTTGGGGCTGGAGACTCCGATGCTGCCCGCTCTGCGCCCGCTCTCCGGATATCGGATGGTCCCGATCGCGACGCCGCTTTCGATCTCCGGGATCTCCGCGGAGGCTCTGGAACGATTCTCCTCGGAGCTGGAGAGACTCGGCTTCCTCCCCATCCTGGGGATGTCGGCCGGAGCGGCCATTACTCCCTTGGCACCGATCACCTCTGAAACGCTGACGCCGGGCAAGTCCGTCAGCGTGCAGCTCATGCGCGGGGATCTTTCGATCGAAGCCATTGGTACGGTGACCTTCCGGGATGGAATGAAGGTCTACGCCTTCGGCCACCGTTTGTTCAATCTCGGCGGTATCGAAATGCCGCTCTCGGAAGCTTCGACGATCGCCATCGTTCCCAGCGTGATGAATTCGTTCAAGCTGGGCATTACTGAGAAGCTCGTTGGGACGCTCCGACAGGATCGCTCGGCGGGCGTCCTCGGCGTGCTCGGTCAAGCCCCGCGCATGATCCCGGTGACGATCCAGTTGACGAGGAGCCGGGGAGGGACGCACACCTATCGCGTCGAGATGATCAACAATAGCGTGCTCACGCCGCTTCTGGTGAATCTGGCCGTCTTGAGCGCTATCACAGGGAGCGAACGCAGCTTCGGCGATGTGACGCTGCGCGTGCGCGGAGCAATCAAGGTGCAGGGCCACGAGGATGTGCTCGTGGACGGTCGGTTCTCAGCGATGAACGAAGCTCCCGCGCAAGCAGCACTTTCGGTGGCGCTCCCGGTGAGTCATCTGCTCAACAGCGGATTCGCTGCGACGCTGGAGGGTATTCACCTGGAGATCGAAGCGCTCGAACAGCGGCGCGTGGGGACGCTCGATCGCGTGTGGGTCAATCGCACCGACGTGAAGCGCGGAGAGACGATCGAGCTCCACATCTACGCGCGCACCGAAGATGGACGCGAGGTGGTCGAACGTGTGCCGCTTGAGGTCCCAACGGACGCGCCGCTTGGAAAGCTCTCCATCATCGTCGGAGATGGGACTGCGATCCAAGCATACGATGGACGACCGAGTGTGATATCGCTCGGCACAGTGCAAAACCTGGCGCAACTCATCCGCGCGCTCAACCGCCTCCGCAAGAGCGATCGGCTCTACGTGAAGCTCATCCGCCCCAGTCCGGGCGCTATTGTGAAGAGCGAGGAGCTCCCGGCTCTCCCACCGTCGGTCCTGGCGACGATCGGATCTGAGCGCACAGCCGGGGGATATCATCCTGTCCCTTACGCGACGTTGAAAGAGTTGGAGCTCCCTCCGGGTGAGTTCGTCATCACCGGCCAGCGGCAGGTCTCTATCACCGTGGTGCGATGAGGGTGGGAGACGTCCGGCGCCGCCCACCGAGAGGAGACTCCACGTGGTCTGCGCTCCCATTTGTCTCGCTATCCAAGGTGGCCCTAACCAAGGAGAACAAAAAAGCATGAACGGAAAAGCGACGATTGCTTCTTCGGCAAGTGGTCGGCGAATGCCGCTTCGCCTGAGATCCCCGCGCGGTTCGAAGATCGCGCAAGGTTCTGGTCGCGAGGGCATCCGCGCGCGGGCTCTCCAGGGGGTGACTTTTTTGATCCTGATCATGTCTCTCAGCCTCCGTCCGAACCGAGCGATCGCCGGAGGGACTCAATATTGGCAGCTCCAAGGACAGGAGGCCTACCTGCGTGGAGACCCCGATGGAATCTCCATCTCGCGCGAGGGCCGACTCATGCTCGCTCCGGAGCTCGTTCCTGTGTTCGACACGGGACAAGCGTTCATCTGGTCGAGCGTCGTCGACCGACAGGGAAACATCTATGTGGGAACGGGGCATGAAGGGAAAGTCTTTCGCGTAGATCCCCAGGGCAGGGGAACGCTTGTCCTCGATACGGAGGAGCTGGATGTCACGGCCCTGGCCGTTGATGCCGAAGACAACGTGTACGTAGGAACTTCTCCGCAGGGCAAGGTCTATCGTCTGACGCCGGAGGGCCGCAGCTCGGTGTTCTTCGATCCGGACGATACCTATATCTGGTCGCTCGCCGTTCACGAGGGCGCGCTCTTTGTCGGCACGGGTGCGAAAGGGCGCGTATATCGCGTGGATCGAACGGGCCGCGGACAGGTGCTCGCGGACACGAAGGAGACGAATATCATGGCGCTTCTTGTGGAGCCCGCAGGAACGCTGATTGCGGGCACAGATCCCAGCGGGTTGATCCTGAGGATCACCCCTCAGGGCAAGGTCTTCGCGCTCTACGATTCGCCAGTGCGGGAGATCCATGATCTATGGCTCGCCTCGGATGGAACGATCTACGCGCTGGGATTGAACCCGCGAGAGGCCCGGTCCACAACGGTGCCCCCCCCTTCTCCCTCTTCGGTGACGGCTGTCAGCAGCACGGGTAGTGTGACGGTGACCATTACAAGCCTCGACCTCACGCCGCCGATTGCTTCGACCGGGCCCGAAGGACAGAATGTGAGCGCCATGCTCTATCGCCTTCGTCCGTCCGGAGACGTGGAGACGCTCTGGAGCGCACCGTCCTTCAGCGCCTTCTGTCTGACGCTCGATGACTCCGGACAGGTGCTTCTGGGCACGAACGACAAGGGACGAATCTACGCCATTGATCCGCGCGGAAACGCGACCCTCTTGGTGCAAACTTCCGAAGCGCAGATCTCCCGTTTCGTGCGCAGCCGCACTAGTCTCTTCGTGGCGACGAGCAACCTGGGTAAGCTCTTCCGGCTGGGGCCCGCGTGGGTGACACACGGCACGTACGAATCTCCGGTCTTCGATGCGCGATTCATCGCTCAGTGGGGCGTGGTCACGTGGCAGAACCAGGTGGGACAGGTCGAAGTCCGGACGCGCACTGGGAATACGGAGACTCCGGACGAGACCTGGAGCGAGTGGTCACCTCCGGTGAGCAACGGAGGGAGGGTGCTCAGTCCTCCGGCGCGGTTCATCCAATTTCGCCTGACGCTCACCGCCGATCGAGAGACATCGGGGAGCTCCATGAAGGCGGGACTGCGTCCGCAGATCGAAGGCCTTCGCATCGCTTATCTCCCGCAGAATGTCAGGCCGACGATCGCTTCGCTTGAGGTCCTACCTCAGGGCATCGCCTTGCAAGAGGTTCCGCAGCAACCTGTGGACCCGGGCATCCTCAGCTCCGGCCTCGATCCCGCGCTCTTCGGTGTGAGTATGACCGTTCCCCCGCGACGGGTTTACCAACGGGGGGCACGGTCCTTCCAGTGGGCGGCGAACGATCCCAATGGCGATCAACTCGTCTACAGCCTCTTTTATCGGAACGTGACCGAGAGACAGTGGCGACCGCTCGTCCGCGATCTGACGCAAACCTTCTACACACTGGACACGGAGACGTTGCCCGACGGTTGGTACGTCTTCCGGCTCGTCGCGAGCGATCTTCCGTCGAATCCCCCCGAGCGCGCGCTCGAATCGGAGAGGTTCACCGACCCCATCCTCATAGATAACACACCGCCTGTGATTCGTGCAGCGGCGCCCCGGTTTGCCGGACGTCGCGTGGAGGTCGCGTTCGTGGCAACCGATGCGACGAGCAATATCGCGCGCGCCGAAGTCAGCGTGGATGGCGGACGATGGCAGCAACTTCTTCCCGACGACGGCATCGCCGACTCGCTCGAGGAAACCTTCACCGTTCGCATCGAACTGGAAGCTTCGGGAGAACACACGATCACCGTGCGCGCCTTCGATATGCAGGGGAATGTCGGCTCGCATAAAGTGACGGTCGTGCTTCCCTGAGCACTGCATGACGACACGCAAGTGCCAGAGGAGACGATCGGCCCGTCGGGAGCGTACCCATCCTCACAGGGAACTCTCCTTGCCGCGCACTGCCGACCTTCCGTCCTCTGCCACAAAGAGGGGAACTTTTCCGACCGGAGCATCGTTTCTCGCTCTTGAAGCAGCGAATGAGATCCGGGAGGCGAGAGCCATGTCGGCGCGCAAAGGTCAGAACATTCAGCTCAGGCATCCTTGCCGTGCCTCTCTTCATCACACTTTACAGTTGACAACAGGAGTCCTGAGGACTGAAACCATGACGGGCGCGACAGCGAAGAGAGAATCGGCCCTGCGGATCACGCCTCGTCAGATGGACGAAAACGTCCTTCTGCGCGTCCAGGGGAAGCTCACAGTTGCAACAGTTCCTTTGTTCAGCGCGGCGATCGCCAGAGCACTGCGTTTGGACGCCCATCTACTTGTCGTAGATCTGCGTGAGGTCACCGATATTGACGCCTGCGGTATTGGGGAACTGGTGAAAGCCCATACGCTTGGCCTACATCACAACCGCCCGATTCGATTCCTCATTCGAAATGGGCGCATTGCGCATCTTCTGCGGCTCGCTCATTTAGATGAAACATTAGTGCTCCTGGAAGAGACAATGGACTCCGCCGCGCGAGAGAAGCACAAAGGAACGTAACGCCTCTCATAACTCTCTTCATCCCCCCGGCGTTCACGGCGCGCCCCTCCCGCTCAGCGATTCGGACAAAGTTTCCTGACCTCTTCGAGCGAACGCCCGGAGCATCACGCCGAAAGACACGAGAAGCCCCAGAGCGACGGGAGTCAGAACAGCCACCCCTCGACCTCCGGTCGCCCAGTGCGCGCCTCCGGTCACCAGAAGCGCGAGAACGATCGCCGCGAGTGCATCTCTTTCTTTCGGACGCGAGGAGAAGAGCCCGAGCACAAGAGGGGCGAACAGCGCGACCGAGAGGAGCGTGTAAAAGATCGAAAGGGCGGAGATGATCGAGGGAAGCTTGATCGCAAAGATCACTCCCAGCGTTCCGGCCACGACGGCCGCCCATTGGCTCACGCGCAAAAGCTCGCGCTCGGAGGCGTTCGGTCGCACGAACGTCTTGTACAAATCTTGTGCGAGCGAGGTCGAGAGCATGAAGAGCACGGCGTCTGCCGAACTCACTTCCGCCGAGAAGATCGCGGCGAGCAAGAGTACCCCCAACCATGCGGGGAGCATGGAGACAAGAGCTGTGGGCAGGGCCAGTTCTCGGTTCTCCAAATCAGGGTGCACCGCTCGAGCCGCCATGCCCATCATCACCGGGAGAAAGGCGAACAGCAGAAGAACGCACGCGTTCGCTCCGACGCCGATCTGTACAGCGCGCCTCGAACGCGCTCCGTACACCTTCTGCACTAACCCCGGGGAGACGATGAAGGCGGGTGCGAGCAGAACGACGTATCCCAGCGCATGATCCCATGAGGATCCGACGATCCCGAAGTACCCCGATCCGAAAGCCTCGCGGGCGAGGATCGTCTCCCGCAGGCCCGCCCATCCGCCCACATACTCGAGCGCCCAGGAGAGGGCGAGCGCGAACCCGCTCAGTTTCACAATCACTTGAACGAGGTTCACCCACGCGGCGGAGACCAATCCTCCCACGGCGAAATAGAGAATCGTAACAATGCCGCCGAGCACACACCCGAGAGGTTTCGACAAACCGGCGATGACGTTCATAATCCAGGCGACGGCGATCCACTGCCCGGCCAAAATGGCAAGCGATCCGATCCATAGGATGACGGCGATCAGACCGCGCACCGCGCGGCCGTAGCGATACTCCAAATAATCGCCGACGGTATAGAAGCCGCGCTGCGCGACTACCGTCCAGATCCTCGGACCGACGAGGAAGGCCAAGATCAGGCTACCCAGTCCGGCCGATCCCACCCACCACCATCCCGAGAGTCCGAAGTCATATCCGAGTCCCGCAGCTCCGACTGTAGACCCCGCTCCAATATTCGCAGCGAGCAGCGTAGCGCAAAGTCGGCCCGCTCCCAAACTCCGTCGTGCGACGAAGAAATCGGCTGCCGCGCGAACCGAACGGGAAGCAAGCACGCCCAGGAGGATGAGCGCCCCGGAGTAGAGGAGCAGAACGAGCACGTACCCGTTCATCTCACCTCGGCGGCTCGAGAGAGGTCGCGAGCGGCCGGATAGCCGGGCACGCTTTCGGCCTTCAGGACAGCGCGGACGACAGCCTCGGCGATGACTTCAGCCGCGAGCGCTCCCACCACGCCGAGGTCGGCCCCCGACAGGCGTCTTGTGGAGAGCGCAAATACCGTATCCCCATCGAACGGCATGTGAACGGGACGAAGAGCGCGCGCAAGTCCATCATGTCCCATCTGCGCGATCTTCGTCATTCCCGCCTTATCGAACGCCGCATTGGTCGCGATGATCCCGAGAGTCGTATTTTCTCCAGGCCGCAGCAGAGCCGGTCTCTCCCCTCTCCGCAATAACGCCATCGCATCCGCCAGGTGCCGCCCATCAGGAGTGCGCACTCCGGCCAGCAGGCGCCCTGTCCGCGGATCCACGACATCCCCCACGGCGTTCACGACCACCAGTGCCGCCACAACCACATCGCCCACGCGAAGGCTCGCCGTCCCTAATCCTCCTTTCATCGCTCGATCTAGTCCGAACAATTTCCCCACGGTCGCTCCCGCACCGGCGCCCACGTTCCCTTCCTCAATCGGACCATCGGACGCACGTTGGCACGCTCGATACCCCGCTTCGCGATCCGGACGAATACGTGGATCGCCCAGAGCCAAATCGAAGAGGATGGCTGCCGGGACAATGGGCACTTTCACCACGCGCGTCTCAAAACCGATGCCCCGCTCTTCGAGGTACTGCATGACGCCGGAAGCCGCGTCCAATCCGAACGCGCTGCCTCCGGCGAGTACGACGGCGTGCACACTCTGCACCGTGTGGATGGGATGGAGAAGATCCGTCTCTCGTGTCCCGGGAGCCGACCCACGCACATCCACACCCGCGACGGCTCCCTCTTCGGCGAGGATGACCGTGCACCCTGTGGGACGCTGCGGATGTGTGAAATGCCCGACTTTGATTCCCGGAACGTCCGTCAATCCTCCCGAAGACACGGCTCGCTCACGCGATTCCGCTTCTTGTCTCGTTGCCATCCCCCTCCTCCCGAAAATTCCGCTGGCGAGCACCGAGAGCATGCACTGATGAAACGCTCGTCGAGTGAGTGGCCCCATTTAATGGGATGCCTCCATTCGGACCGCTCGTAGGGGAGAATCGCCCTCGTCTTCCCGCAACATCCGGAGCAGTGCCAGGGCGAGCACCTTACATCCCACCACCAAATCCTCTAAGCGGCACCGCTCATCCGGTCGCCGCGCGTGCTCAAAGCGCCCGGGGCCATAGATGAGATACTCGCGGACTCCGCTCCGCCGCACGTGCGCGCACTCGGAGACCGCTGGACCCGCCACGTACTCGGGGGCGCGAAGGAGAACACACCGCATCGCATGCTCCAGGGCGCGCACAAGACGCATCTGCTGCAGCGCTTGCGACACCGGGAAGAGTGCGAGGCCGGCGGCGTCGGTCATCGCCTCGACAGCGTCTGGGAACGGGCGCACGCTCCACGAGTCGAAACGCAAGCGCTCCACGCCGCACGCAGCCGCCACGATCACCGCATCAGTGCGCTCGCCACATACCATACCGGCATCCACGAGATATCCGAAGCCTGCCCCTCCCCCGCTCTCTCCATCGGCTGTTGCGCTCACCTCGATCACCCCATCAAATATGACGTGCGCGCGGCGCAGCGCCTCGATCGCATAGAGACCAATGGCGAGACCGGCCTTCGCATCTGCTGCTCCGCGCCCGAAGATCCTCCCCTCGCGAATGAGTCCCGAGAACGGTTCCACCGTCCATCCCTCGCCGGCCGGGATGACGTCCATGTGCGCGCTCACGTGAACAGTGCGCCCCGGCCCGCATCGCGCGAAGCGCCCCACGACGTTCACGCGCGGTGCGCTCCTGCTATGAGCCGGATCCTCGACAGCCGTCAGGTATGTGACCTCATATCCGAATCCCATCAACCGTTCGCCCACGAAGGCGGCGCACTCGGCATAGTTCTCCCCAGGGGGATTCACTGTCGGGATTCGAATCACATGGGCGAGGAAGTCCACTATCTCCTCAGCCAGCTCATCCACTTGCGCGAGGACGCGCTCTTCATCCGGCGTCCAGAGGATCGAAGGGCTCATTGTCCGGGCTCCTCGGGCGATTCGAAGATCCGGCGGAAGGCACCGAGGAACGCCTCGAGCGTCGGCACGTCGAAGAGGACAAATCGGATCTCTCGAAGCGAGCTCTCGGGATGCTCGCGCCAGAAGTCCCGGGCCGCTGTGAGCAAAACCTCGGCGCAGCGATCGGCGGGAAATCCGAAGATCCCGGCGCTGATGGCCGGCAGGGCAAGGCTCGCAAATCCGCGCTCCGTGGCCAGCGCGAAACTGGAGAGCGCGGCGGATCGCAACTGCTCCTCTTCCCCCTCGCCTCCGCCGCGCCAAATCGGTCCGACGGCATGGATGACCGCTCGACACGGCAGCGCACCCGCGCTTGTGATCGCCGCGCGCCCTGTCGGAACCGGCCCATGTTGCCGCACCCACGCCTCGCTCTCCTGTCGAATCACGTCTCCCCCTTTGCGTGCGATCGCCGCGGCGACCCCTCCGCCATGCTGAAGCTGTGAGTTCGCCGCGTTGACGATCGCATCCACGCGCTCCTCAGTGATGTCTCCATGAACGAGCCGAATCACACGTCCGGACGCGAGCACTCGTTCCGCTTTGATTTCATTCATCTCTCCTCCCCCCCCCGCTCGAACGCCCGTTCCTCAAAAGACGGGATCAGCCAGCTTCTCTAAAAGGACGGCCGAGGCGCGTTCGATGTCCTCATGGAGCGAATTCCCATGCGCATCCATTGTGACGATAGCCGGGAAATCCTTCACCCGGAGATGCCACATCGCCTCCGGGACGCCGAATTCCAAGAGATACACGCCGAGCACCTCCTCGATGCATCGCGCGTAGTACTGCGCCGCTCCCCCAATGGCATTCAGATACACGGCTCCGTAGTCCCTCATCGCCGCCAGCGTCTTCGGTCCCATCCCCCCCTTGCCGATCACGGCGCGCACGCCATATCGGCGAATGATCTCCCCCTGATACGGTTCCTCGCGCATGCTCGTGGTCGGCCCGGCCGCTGTGATGCGCCATCGTCCGTCTTCCCGAAGAGCAACAGGGCCGCAATGATACAGGATCGCCCCGCGCAAATCCACCGGAGGCTCATGTTTCATGAGATGCGCATGCACGGCATCGCGTCCTGTGAAGACCTCACCCTGAATGAGTACAACGTCTCCGACCTTCAGCCGGCGCACCACATCCTCCGAGAGCGGTGCTTGAATCGAAATCTCCTTTCCGGTGAGCGGCACGCCCTCGATGCGCGCCAACTTCTGCGGCGATTCGTCGCGATAGAGCCAGCGCGTGATCTCCCCCGTTCGCGCATCCAGGACGACTCCCAGTCGGCGAAAGGCCCAGCAATCGTAAGCGACCGAGACGAAGAAGCTCGCTGGCAGCCGATTGAGCACTCCGATCTTGCACCCGATGAGCGTCACCCGTCCTCCGAATCCCATCGTGCCGATATTGAGCGTATTCGCCGCCTTGAGAATGTACTCCTCCAAACGAGCGAGATCAGGATTCGGATTCACATCGTCCAGCGGGCGAAACAACTGCACCTTCGCATGGTGATATCCCGACGCGCGGTCTCCCCCGATACAAACGCCGACGGCTCCCGCACTGCATCCCTGACCTTGCGCCTGCCAAATCGCGTGCAAAATGCACTTGCGCACGCCATCCAAGTTCCGATCCGCGCGTCCCAGATAGGGAAGCTCGCACGGGAGTGCATACTGCGCATTCTGATTCTCGCATCCTCCCCCTTTGAGGATCAGCCGAACCTCGATCTCCTCCTCATTTTCCCACTGCTCGAAATGAATGATCGGTGTCCCCGGCCCCAGGTTCGTGCCGCTGTTCCTCCCCGTGAGCGAATCCACCGAGTTCGGCCGCAACTTCCCCAACCGCGTGGCCTCAGCAATGGCCTCCTCGATCTGCCGCTTCAGGGCGATCTGATTGATGCCGACCGGGACTTTGATTTCGAACGTTGGCATCCCCGTGTCCTGACAAATCGGTCCCTCCGCCTCGCACGCCATGTCCACGTTCGTCGCGATCACCGCCAGAGCCTGCGCGGCCCGCGTTCCCGGCTCCTCTTGCTCTATAGCGGCGGCGATCGCACGGCGCACGTCAGCCGGAAGTGTCGTTGAGGTCTTCGTGATGAGTTCCAGCATGCTCGCCGTGAATGCCCGCATTGCTCTTCTCCTCGACGTCCTTGGGGTCCCCAACGCGATCTCTGGATCGCGCGAGGTGCCCGTATCGAGACACCTTTTCGAAGTGCGACAGGAACTTTTATACCACAGCGCCGGCGTCGCCTCAAAACGACTCGGCCCGATTCGTCGGTGCGTCATGGACGAGATTATAATTTCCTCGCAATGACCCCGAGGTTACACGGGCGCTGGGGGAAGCGATGGCACGCGTGGGTGATGGCGCACGTGAGCCCGTATGTCGATGCCCATTTGCGACCGTATAAGGAGAGGCTGTTTGCCGAACTTCGCGGACAGATTCTGGAGATTGGACCGGGGACCGGACCGAACCTCCGATATTACCCCCCGCACGTCCGATGGGTGGGGATCGAACCGAATCCTTTTATGCATCGCTATCTGCGAGCTGAAGTCGAACGGCGAGACATAAGCGCGACGCTCGTCCGGGGATGGGCCGAGCAGCTCCCGTTCGACGCAGAGAGCGTGGATGTCGTTGTGAGCACGTATGTGTTATGCACGGTATCGGACCCGGAGCGCGCGCTCCGCGAGGTCCTGCGCGTGCTCGCCCCAGGCGGGCGGTTCCTCTTCATCGAACATGTCGCAGCTCCGGCAGGCACGCGCCTTCGCCGATGGCAGGAACGCCTCCGCCCCTTTTGGAAGCGACTCGCCGATGGGTGCCATCCGGATCGGGAGACGGACCGAAGCATCTACCGGGCTGGCTTCGAACACGTGTTCCTTCAGCGGCTGTCGCTTCCCTTCCTCGTTGTTGCTCCCCACATTGTCGGCGTAGCGATCAAGTAAGCCGTCGCGCTGATAAGGCGATCACGAAAGGGGGATCACTCCCATCGGAGCTTCTCGCGCGCTCGACGAGCGAGATCGAGCGCTTCCTCCACATCCTCAGCCAAGACGGTGAGATGTCCCATTTTCCTCCGAGGGCGCGCCTCCTTCTTCCCATAGAGATGCAGGCGCACGCGCGGATCCTCCAGCACATGCTCCACACCGATCAGCCGATGACCGCGCCCATCGCCGAGCACGTTGACGAGGACGGCCGGAGACCACAAGAGTGGGGGGACAATCGGCAGGCCGCAGATCGCGCGCACGTGGTTCTCAAATTGAGAGACCACGCAGGCATCGAGCGTATAATGTCCGGAATTATGAGGCCGCGGGGCGATCTCGTTGACGAGGAGCCGACCGTCCCCGAGCAGGAACATCTCGACGCAATAGACGCCGACGATCTGAAGATGCTCTCCGATAGCCTCCACGATCCGGCGCGCCTTTCCCTCAACCTCAGGCGCGACGCGAGCCGGAACAAGCGAGGTATCCAAGATATTTTCCACGTGCGTATTTTCGACGAGCGGATAGGTCACCATGGTCCCCCGCGTGCCTCGAACTCCGAGCATGCTCACTTCTTTGAGAAACGGCACCCACTGCTCCCATATCATCTGCGGCTCCTGGCCCTCGTGCTCGAGCCGGCTCCCGCCCAACCGATGATAAGCCTCCTGCGCTTCTTCCACAGTGCGAATGAGGGCTTGCCCCTTCCCATCATACCCCCCAGAGACGGTCTTGAGCACCGCAGGAAACCCGATCTCATAGGCGGCGCGCTCCAGATCTGCCGCCGAGGCGATGGCTCGAAAGGCCGGAACGCCGATGCCCAGGCGGGAGACGAACCTCTTCTCGCGCCACCGATTCTGCGTAATGGCCAAGACCGTGCTCGAGGGATGGACTCGTCGGCCTTCGGCTTCGAGAGATTGAACCGATGCAGTCGGGATATTCTCAAACTCATACGTCACGACATCGGCAACGCGTCCGAGTCTCCGGATGGCTTCGCGATCGTCATACGAGGCCACGATTTGCTCATCGGCGACCTGACCACACGGAGAGTTCGGCTCCGGATCCAGACAAATCACGCGATACCCCATGCGCTTGGCCTCCATGGCGAGCATGCGCCCCAACTGTCCCCCTCCAAGAACACCGATCGTTCCTCCTGGTTCGACGCATGTCATACCGATCCCTCCTCTTCGATCTTCATTTGCAGAACCTCGTTCTTCATCGCCTCTACATAGGCCGTGAGTCGGTCTGCGATCTCGGGATACTTGAGGGCCAAGATGCGCGCGGCCATTAGCCCCGCATTTCTCGCATTCCCGATGGCGACGGTCGCAACGGGCACGCCGGCCGGCATCTGAACGATCGAGAGCAAGGAATCGAGTCCTCGGAGCGCCTTCGATTCGACGGGGACGCCGATGACAGGAAGGATCGTTTTCGCCGCCGTCATCCCCGGCAGATGCGCTGCTCCCCCAGCGCCGGCGATGATGACTTCCAGTCCCCGAGCGCGCGCCGTCTCCGCGTACTCGAACATCAGATCCGGCGTCCGGTGCGCTGAGACGATGCGCACCTCGCAGGGGATTCCCAGCTCCCGCAGAACCTCCACAGCTCCGCGCATCGTCTCCCAATCCGACCGACTCCCCATGATGACGCCAACCAGGGGGCGTTCCCTCTGCTCATTTGTGCTCATACGATGGCCTCCGATGTGTCGAATCCCTCGCGAGACGCGTGAAGGATGCCTTATCTTATCCCATCCCTTCCCTCTTCGGGAAGTCTTGCGTATGATCTCCTTCTCATGCTCACGCTCAACGCCGTATGGTTTGTGATGACCAGCGCATGGAGCGCGGACCTCGTGCGCGCGCTCTCGGCACCTTCTTGGCCGGTGGATTTCATCCGGAGAGGGCTGTACCTCTACTTCCCTGAAGAAGCCGGCGAGTACATCTATGTGGTGAGCGCCGGACGCATGCGACTGGCGCGCTTGGATCTCACGGGTCAGGAGAAGACGATCGCGACGCTCGGTCCGAATGATGTCTTCGGCCAACTGAGCGGAGGACCCAAGGAATTCGTGCTCGAAGCCCTGGAGGATCTCGCGGTGAAGGTCGTCGAGCGTCGCGCCCTGCAGGAACAAGCGACGCTCCCACTGCAGATAGTGATCGGATCGGGGCACGAGAAGATGACCCTCACCCTCCCCCTCTCTCGATTGCTGGACACGGCTCCTCGACCGCGTCTGGCGCGCGTGCTCGGGCAGCTCGCCGAAGAATATGGCGTACCCACCCTGGATAAGCGAATCGTCGTCCCAGTGAAGCTGACAGCTCGCCACCTGACCCAATTGACCGGGCTTTCGGAAGAAGCTGCACGAGAAGCTCTGGAATCGCTCCTGGCCGAACGCGCGATCGAATTCGAGAGGGGATATCTCTTCATCCGTCATCGCGCGAAATTACACCAGGCGGCGGAGAGCACCGTATGAATCGCCGACAGAGCAGTGGGCGGAGGATCGCGCTCTGTGGGGTTCTTCTCGCCATCTTCGGTCTGCTTCCCACATGTGCTCCGCCGTTTCGCGCGCCCGTGTCGCTTCGCCTCCCTCCGGAAAGCCCGCGGGGAGAAGCCGAAGCGATGGATCTTGTGATTCGCGCGACCGTGCTCGCGGATGAAGAAGCGCAGTTAGAGCTCTTTCGAGCCAACCTGATTGTAGCGGGTTTGCTGCCACTTTATTTGGAGATGGTGAATCGCGGCGACACGGCCATCGAGCTGCATCGCGCGCGCATCGAGGTCTGGGATGAACGCGGTGAGCGCCTCGCCGTGCGCACGCCTCGGCAAGCGCTTCGCCGGCTCTTCGAGTACTACGAGGTGACCGCCTACCGAATCGCTGCGCGCCAGGAATTGGAGAGAGCCTTCGCGGACACCGCATTCGTCTTCACACGTGCACTGGCGCCCGGAGAGACACGACGTGGAATGCTCTTTCTCGCTCTCGCCGGGGAACGAGGTCCACGCCAGCCTCCGGAGCGTCTCACGCTGACGGTCGCCGCCCTGCGACGGACGGGCTCATCGGAGACCTTCGCGCTCACCCTCCGTATCGCTCGACAGTGAGGCCGAAGAGCTGCGCCACTCACCGTTCGCGCCGACGCGCTTCCATCAAGCGGATGAAGTCGTCGAAGAGATACAGAGCATCATGTGGCCCGGGCGAGGCTTCCGGATGGTACTGCACGGAGAAGATCGGATGCTCTCGATGGCGCATCCCTTCGAGCGTCCCGTCGTTCAGGTTGATATGCGTCGGTTCGACATCGGGCGGCAGCGTCTCCGCAGCGACCGCGAATCCGTGATTGTGCGCCGTGATCTCCACGCGCCCCGTCCGTAGATTCTTCACCGGTTGGTTCCCGCCGCGATGGCCGAACTTCAGCTTGTACGTGCGCCCACCGAAAGCGAGGCCGAGCAACTGATGTCCCAAGCAGATGCCGAAGATCGGCACGCGCCCGATCAACCGCCGGATGTTCGCGACAATGCCGACAAGCGGTTCGGGATCTCCCGGTCCATTGGAGAGAAAGATCCCATCGGGTTTCAGCGCGAGGACCTCTTCAGCCGATGTATGCGCGGGCACGACCGTCACCCAGCACCCGCGTGCAACCAGTTGTCGCAGGATATTGAACTTGACGCCGAAATCGTACGCGACGACGTGAAAGCGCACCGGAGATAACGCCCGCGAATCGTTCGCCGGATCCCATTGGGCCGCCCACTCGTTCCACACATAGGGATGTTCGCATGTGACCCGGCTCGCCAAATCCCGTCCGAGCATCGGAGGAGCGGCGCGCGCCCGTCGCACGGCTTCTTCGGCATCGAGCGTCTGCGTCGAAAGGCACGCGCGCATCGCTCCGCGCTCTCGAATGTGTCGAACCAATGCCCGCGTATCAATCTCGGCGATGCCGACGATGCCATAATGCTTCATATAGTCCTCGAGGCTCGCCTCGGCCCGCCAATTGCTGAACGAGCGGGAGTATTCGCGTACGACGAACCCCTCGACAAACGGACGCCGCGATTCAATATCGGCGCTATTGACCCCATAGTTGCCAATGTGCGGGTAGGTCATGACGACGATTTGCCCAGCATAGGACGGATCGGTGAGGATCTCCTGGTACCCCGTCAGTGAGGTGTTGAAGACGATCTCCCCTGTGCGTTCGCCTTCAGCCCCGAAGGCCTCTCCTCGATAAACCGTCCCATCTTCGAGCGCGAGAATCGCTTCCATGCCTCTCCGCTCCTTTGCGACCGAAAAATTCACCCTCCTGCCGAAGGCGGCTCCGCCACCGACCGGCTCTCGATGCCCGAGCCTGTATTCGGCTCAACCGAAACCAGCGCTTCTCCTTCGGCCATCGGCTCCTCCCGCCCGGGAGCAGTGCTCGCTGATGCCCGGCTCAACCGAGCTGAGACGAGCGCGCGATGCACGTAAGGCGTCAGAAGCTGCTGCCCGATAAGGATGAGTATGGGCGACGCAGCCGCGAAGACAACTCCCGTGCCCACCACAGGAGCTGCCCAGAGCGAGCTCATAGCCGGGAGCAAGACCGCGAGCGTTCGTCCCCACGACATCGAGAAAACTTCTCGCACCGCAACCACCAAGAAGAAGATGAAGGAGGGAAGCACCGCGAGGCCGAGAGCCGCTTCATATCGAGGCGCCTCCGCCGGGAATATCAGCAGAGCCGGAACGAGCATCAGCCCATGTGCTGCCGCCCATCCGTATACCGCAGCTCCCAGAATCTGGCGATAGTGCTTCTGCCAGATCACACGTAACGGCTGACGCACCGAGAGGACATTCCCGAAGAAAAGGACAATGGGGACAAAAAGTCCCCCGAGCACAAGGAGCCACTCGATCCCCCCGCGTACCGCTTCGCGAAGTGCCCCGAACAGGTAGCGCGCCGAGAGCGCATCCCAATGTCCGCGTGGGCTCAGCACATATCGGACCTGCTCGAAGACCCCTGTCAACTTGCTCTCGTAAACCACCGTGATCCCAAGGGCCATGAGCGCGGCGACTCCAATCTCCGACCATCCCATTGGACGCGCCAACACCCGCGGTGGGGCGTACACCATCTCACCGATGGTCCGGATTACGCGGAACACGCCGGCTCACTGCACTCGGCCGATATTGCTGAGCGGCCAATATCGGAAAACGGCTTTGCCGTAAATGTACTTCTCCGGCACAAGCCCCCACTGTCGGCTGTCGTTACTCGAGTCGCGATTATCGCCCATGACGAAGTAGTAGTGATCGCGCACGTAGACAGGAGCCATATTCTCCTCGCGCGTGTGAAGGGACCGATCCAAATACGGCTCCGGCAGAGGTTCGCCATTGATGTAGACGATGCCCCGACGGATGGCGATCGTTTCGCCGGGCAACCCGACCACTCGCTTAATGAACGATTTCGAGGGATCGTTCGGATACCAGAAGACGACGATGTCGCCGCGCCGAATCGGCTCGAATTTGTAGATGAATTTGTTCACGAAGATACGCTCCCCATCATGTAAGTGCGGCAACATGCTCGTCCCTTCAACGCGCACCGGTTGGATCACGAAGGCTACGATCACAATGGCGATGAGCACAACCAACGCCAGATCACGCACGAACGCACGAATCTCTCGCCCCAGGACGATCCAATCCCGGCCCACCTTCGCTCGCTCCGTCGAGGTCATTCCCCCGCGAGCTCCGTCCTCTGGCACCCCCTCGCTCCAGGCGATCGATCCCGATGACTCGACGGAGAAAGCCGAAGGATCCGCTCCCTCCTCCTGCAGTGGAAGAGAGTCTTCGACCCGTGAAGAGATGCTTGACGATTCGCCCGCTCGATAACGCTCTTCGCTCATCGCACCCTTGCTGTCCTCCGAACCATGATCAATAAGGGTATGAGCGAAAGACCCATTTGTCAATTCGGCTGCGCGGAAGGCGTGCCCCTGCGGGCGTACGAGGTTGACTTTTTCGCCTCCTTCTGACAACTTTTCTTCCCTTTGTGACGATCCCCGCTGGTCGTCACCCAATCCATCGCATAAAGGAGGAGATCGTTATGGCGCGAATGGGAGCCAAACCGATTCGGCTCATCTGTCCTAAGTGTTTCGCGGCGTTCACTGTCGTCGCTTATGTCTCGAAAGGCGTGGATAAAGAAGCGTACTATCGGCAACGCGCTGCCGAACACGACTGCTCGGCCAATGGGAAGAAACCGGACACCGGATTCAAAGACCCGCTGAAGGCCTCCAAGGAGAGAGCACGAAGCCGGTAACCGTTCTGCAGAACTTACCCACGTATCCCAAGGGGGATACGTGGCGTCTGCTTCCTGCTTCATCGAGCCATGTCTCGTAGACCGAGCACTTGCGCCCGTTCCGCCGACAGAGGACTCTCCACAGGCGTGTAGGTTCCGACCGAACTGGCCGTACCATACCAGGTTCCTCGCCGCGTTCTCGTCGCGGTCCAAGACAAGACCGCACGAACGACAACGAAAAACCCGGCAAGAAAGACTTAGGCGCGGGCCCACACTCCCACACCCGGAACACCGCCGCGTGGATGGAAAATACCTCGGGACGATCACAAGCTCCGAGCCGTACCACGCCGTCTTGTAGCGCAACTGACGGATCACCTCTCCCCACCCCACGTCCGCAATGCTCCTCGACAGATACCTGTTTCGCATCATCTTCCGCACCGACAGACCCTCCACGACGATCACTGACTTGGTTTTCGCCAGCATCGTCGTGAACTTGTGGATCGCATCCATGCGGATGTTCCGGATCTTTCGGTACAACCGCGCTAGTAGAATAGCATACTTGCGACGGTTTTGGGAGCCCTTCTGCTTGCGCGAAAGTTGCCGACAACGCCGCCGCAAAAGCCTCAGCTTCGCCGCAAGTGGCTTCGGCGCCTCATAGCGCGTCCCATCCGAGAGAGTGGCGA